>TARA_R110000796_G_scaffold74374_1_pt1 | contig 356078 bp, 305 predicted proteins | sample TARA_R110000796 | Tara Oceans TARA_R110000796 (sample SAMEA4397815) | marine metagenome | biome: Polar Biome; feature: [SRF] surface water layer (ENVO:00010504); material: water (ENVO:00002006), including particulate matter (ENVO:01000060) such as... | depth 5 m
AAGTTGAATGGTGATGTGAGATGCCTCCGCATACTTCATTACATTGTTTACCCATTCTTGGCAAATTCTGAAAAGCGAAATCTCAACGATTTCGGGAAGGCGTTCTTTATTACTGAAAACTATCACTTCGCACGCCACCTTTTTACTTTGCGTAATGCGGTCTCCAAATTCTTTTAAAGCAGTAGTTATCCCTTTTTTCACCAAGGTTTGGGGCATTAAATCGAAGCAAATGGACCGAAGTTCGGCATACATATCGTTGATTACTGATTCTCCGTTTTTGAAAACTTCTAGTCTCTTTTCTGGGTGTTGAGCGTCCTTGTCGGTTAACCCTGAAAGGTTAAGTTTTAGTACTGAAATCAGTTGACCAAAACCATCGTGCAAGTCTCTTGCAAAACGGTTTCGTTCTTTTTCTTGTGAATTGATTACAGCGTTTAACTCAGCTTCGCGAAGCTTGAGCTGGGCTTCTTGTTTTATTAATTGTTCTTTTTTCTTAGCCCTATTTCTATTCAAAATTATTACGGCCAAGAATAGAATGGCAATCAAAACTAGACCAACCATTAGTAAGCGATTTCGCTCAAGTTTTAATTCTTGCTCACCCAACTGAGCTTCTTGTAAAGCAATTTGCTGCTCTTTCTTTTCGGTTTCGTATTGGGTTTGAAGTTCACTCAGCTGCTTAGCTTTTTCAGCGTTCAACAGACTATCACTGATCTCAATTGAATTAAATAAATTACTATAAGCTTCTTTGTACTTACCACGTTTGTTTTCAACATCTCCTAAATTTCTCAAGGCATCCTTTTTCAAAGCTTGATTATCTATTTCATTTGCAATTGACATACTCTTTTGAGCATAAAAATATGCCGAATCATAATTCACCATCTGATTAAACAATACGCTTAAATCTAAATAAAGCCCAGCTTCATCATAAGGGTTATTTATCAGTCCTTCTCTATAAATGCTTGTTGATTTCCGTAGATAGCTCAAAGCCATTCCATACTCCTTTTGTTCACTATACACTTTGGCTAAATCCATATTTGACAGCGCCAAATTCTTATAGTCAGGAATCTCCTTTGCAAAACTTTGGCTTTTGTTCAGGTAGTAAATAGCAGAATCTAGCTGTTCGAGCTTAATAAAAACATTCCCAATATTCAATAAAACTCGATGCCTCGTTTCTCCAAAAGATTTCCCTGAGAACATCTGTCTCAGGTTCCATGATTTTTTATAGTATTCGAGAGCATTTGAATACTCTTCTGTGAGATAATATACATTGCCAATATTGGTGTAGGTTGAACTTATACCAATGGTATCTTTTGCTACTTCAAAAATTCGCAGGGCCTGAAAAGCCATATCCAAAGACTTTGTATAGTCTGGAATATTCTGATTAATGAGAGCTAGATTAATCAGTATCACTGCTCTATTTCGTTCATTACCTATTTCAGCATAGTACTTTTCAGAAATATCAAGATAATGAATAGCAGAATCGTATTTACTAAGTCCCCAAAAAACTATACCTAAATTACTTGCAGCATATGCTTCTACCCTTCTGTTGTTTATACTTCTAGATATTTCAACAGCATTTCTGGCTAATTCGACTGCTTCGTTAGAGTCTGTAAACTTAATTAGCCAAGCAACATCTGCCATAGCCTCGGCCCGAATCGAATCGTGCGCTGTACTTTTGATAATCGAACGCAGACTATCTACTTCTTGGGCGTTCAATGATGCCACTGTTAGGAGAGTAATACAAGCTACAGCAAAGAATCTCATTCAGGTTAAATTACAGGTGTGAGCGACTTTTTAGCATCAATTAATAATACACAAGCTAATGATTCTAAAATAACTTTTTATGTTAATCTGTTTTTAGACTTTGCGATACCATCTATATAGAGCATAAAAAAACCGACTTAAGATACTCCAATTAAATAGAGTTCAAAAGTCGGTTTCAAAATGATTCTAGGAGTGCCTAAGCAGCAAATTCCTTAACTGTCTTTTCAATTATATCACAGCATTCATGCAGTTGCTCTTCCGTCATTACCAAAGGAGGTGCAAAGCGAATGATATTACCATGAGTTGGCTTGGCCAGTAATCCATTTTCTTTTAAGGCCATGCAAATATCCCAAGCGGTAGAACTGTCTTCGGTATCGTTAATCACAATCGCATTTAAAAGTCCTTTGCCTCTTACTAAAGTAATCAGGTCGGAGGTTTTGATAAACGCACTCATTCTTTCTCTGAAGATATCCCCCAAACGCTGGGCATTTTCAGCAAGTTTTTCATCTTTAATTACCTCTAAAGCGGCTATAGCTACTTTGGCTGCCAATGGGTTTCCTCCAAAAGTACTACCATGCTGTCCTGGCTGAATTACTTCCATAATAGGATCGTTGGCCAATACGGCCGACACAGGATACACACCACCAGAAACGGCTTTGCCTAAAATCAATACATCTGGTTTAACATTTTCATGATCACAAGCTAAAAGCTTACCTGTTCTGGCGATACCTGTTTGCACTTCATCGGCAATAAAGAGCACATTATTTTCTTTACACAAACGGTTGGCTTCAGTTAAGTAACCGCCATCTGGAACATATACGCCTGCTTCGCCTTGAATAGGCTCCACTAAAAATCCAGCCACATGCTCTTCTGCCAAGGCCGCTTTCAAAGCATCAATGTCGTTATATGGTATTTTAATAAAACCTTTAGTGTATGGACCAAAGTTCTTCTTTGCTACAGGGTCATTAGAAAATGAAATAATCGTAGTGGTTCTCCCATGAAAATTATCTTCACAAACAATAATTTTCGCTTCGTTTTCAGGAATGCCCTTTCGCTCATAAGCCCATTTTCTACAAAGCTTTATGGCAGTTTCAACCGCCTCAGCTCCTGTATTCATTGGTAAGATTTTATCGAATCCGAAATACTCGGTCATGTATTTTTCATACATCCCTAATACATCGTTGTAGAACGCCCTTGAAGTCAAGGTCAACGTTTCGGCTTGATCTTTTAAGGCTTGAACAATTCGCGGATGACAATGCCCTTGATTTACAGCACTATAGGCCGAAAGAAAATCGAAATACTTTTTTCCTTCTACATCCCAAACATAAACACCTTCGCCTTTGGCCAGAACTACCGGTAGCGGATGATAGTTATGAGCACCGTATTTGTTTTCAAGATTAATTGCTTGTTTGCTATTTTGAACTGTTTCCATCTCTTTTAAATTTTATCTTTGCTACCCAAAATCAGGGGGTACGCCAAAGGTAAACAAACTAATTTAGCCCAAAAAAGATGTCGAAAGATTCTAAATCAAAACCAACATTTGTCACAGAAAAAGAAGATTATTACCTTGACGAACTGGGCAGAATGGTTTTTACTGCAAAATACCATCTTAAAAGAGGCTATTGTTGTAAAAACGGTTGTAGACACTGCCCATACGGCTATAAAAAATGACAAATCACTTCGAGAATCTCTCTGTTAATCCTAATGAACTTCCTGGTTTAGAGGAAATAGACTTCAAGCCCATTGACCCTAATTACCTTAAAGTAAGCCTTATTTCATCAACACTATTTTTCATTTTACTTATTGGGGGGGCTATTGCTATTCTTGAGCTTGGAGATATTGAAGAAAAATTGAATGGCTACATCATATCGATGAGTTCTATTGTCGTTTTGGCAGCCATAAATATTACAATTACCATTCTTGGTTTTAAAAAGAAGCAATACGCTCTTCGCCAACGCGATATTATTTATACAAAAGGCTTAATATGGTCTATGCGCACCACAGTACCATTTAATAGAATACAGCATGCAGAATTGAAGCAAGGACCTATTGAACGTATATACAAAATCAATAGCCTAAAGCTGTTTACAGCAGGCGGCCAAAGTAGCGACTTGGTTATTCCAGGTTTGCCAGATAAAGAAGCATTATCCATGAAAGATTTTGTACTCAAGAAAACCGAAGAGGATGGTACAGAACGATCATGATTTTTCCATTCCAACCCGTCAACCTTCGGTAGCCATTGGTATCATTCTTATCAAGTTTGTAAGAATGACCGTAAGGGCTATTTGGCCACTTTTATTAAGTTTTTTTATAGGCAGAAGAGCCGGATCTACTTTTGAAGACGTAGTTGGTTATCTAGTATTAGGCTTTGCGGCCTTTAACCTTATCGGTTCTATCCTTACTTATTTTCGATTTTATTATTACATAAAAGACAATGCCATTGTTTTGGATAAAGGGGTTTTGAAAAAGACTAGAACGAACATTCCTTTTGAGCGGATTCAAACCATCAACTTTAGCCAAAATTTACTCCACCGTTTATTCAATGTGGTAAGTGTAGAAATTGATTCTGCAGGTGCCAACAAGTCGGAAATCAGTATTGACGCCCTGAGCAAGGAAGAAGCAATTGCTTTGAGGGAATACATCATGGCTGAAAAGGAGCAGATAATTAATGAAATAGGCACGGAAGAGGAGAAAGAGATAAGCGCAGATAAAAGCCCTTCGGAGTTACTGCTTCACTTAACCCCTTTTGATCTTCTTAAGGTAGGCGTAAGTCAAAACCACCTGCGCTCAATGGGAATTATCTTTGCCTTCGTATTTACCACTATTAATGAGCTCACTAACGACATTGGCGATTTTTTATCAGATCAGTTTACGCAATTCGAAAGTTATGCGGTACACAACACGTTATTTGCCTTTCTATTTTCCGCTGTTCTGGTAATCATTATTTCTTTCCTTTTCTCCTTAGGAAATTCTGTTTTGAAATACTACGACTTAAAACTTTGGATGGGCAAGAACGGATTAAAGTTGGTAAGGGGGTTATTAAATAGAGAAGAGGTAACCATTAACAAAACCAAAGTACAGATGGTATCTTGGTCAACCAATCCAATCCGCAAGTTCTTCAAAATGTACACTTTGCAAATTGCTCAGGCATCGAGTACCGAAGTGAACGCTCAAAAATCTAAAATCAACGTTCCTGGGAGCTATAAGAAACAAATATCAAGAGTTATCAATATGGTATTTCCTTCAGAGTATTTAGGAACGGAAGTCAAGCATTCAATTAGCTCAGCAGTAAAACAGAGGATTGTTTTATTTTATGGAATCCTCCCTTCTTTAGTGAGCTTAAGTTTATGGTTTTTAATAGAAGAGGCTGCTTTCTATTTCTTGCTTATCCTTCCCCTTTCTGTCTTTCTGGGACGAGCCTATTACAAAAAACGTAGCTATGAAATCAACGAAGAGCTGATAAGGAGTAACAGTGGAATTGTGGGTACAGAAAACGTACTGACTCAAATTCATAAAATTCAGGCGGTAAAAGTAAAACAAAGCTGGTATCAGCGCAGAAAGCAATTAGCCACCATAGAACTTTACACTGCGGCTGGCGAAATGAGTATTCCTTTCATTACACTTAATGAAGCATTACAATTAGAGAATTTCATCCTCTATCGTATTGAAACTGATAAAAGAGAGTGGATGTAAGCCACGGCTTTTCCCTCCTCATTTCCAAGAACGAAAAACACCATGATCGAAATCCTATTAATAATTCTAGTCGCATTGTCATTGGTGAATATTGTGATAACTCTCACAAAAAAGCCTAAACTAGATGTTAAGCCTCAGTTAAAGCAGATTGAAGATTTAATGATAAAATTCGATTCAACGCTTGATAGAACGGAGAAGTCACTCAAAGATGAGTTTCATAGAAACAGAACCGAAACCAACGAACTTTCAAAAAGCAACAGAGAAGAATTAACCAACAGCCTCAAATCTTTCGAAGGAAAATTCACAGAAAACATCAGAGCGCTGAATGAATTGCTTCGTCAAAAATTTAGTGATTTCTCCGTTCAACAAAACGAGATCAACAAACAAACCACTGAAAATGTAAAAGAAGTAAAGCAATCTGTAGAAGGACAATTAAAATCAATCCGTGAAGACAATACCAAACAGCTTGATGAAATACGAAAGACAGTAGACGAAAAACTTCAAAAAACCCTAAATGAGCGATTAAGCCAATCTTTTGAAACCGTTGGCAAGCAATTGCAGGCTGTTCAGGAAGGTTTAGGTGAAATGAGAACTTTGGCTACCGATGTGGGTGGGTTGAAAAAAGTATTAAGCAATGTAAAAATGCGGGGTGGAATTGGTGAAATACAGCTCTCTCTCCTATTGGAACAAATTCTAGCCCCAGATCAATACGAAGCAAATGTAAAAACAAAAGCCAGCAGTGCTGATTTGGTTGAGTTTGCTATTAAACTGCCTGGTAAAGACGATTCGGGTAAGAATGTTTGGCTTCCTATTGATGCCAAATTCCCAAAAGACACCTATGAGCAATTATAAGAAGCCTATGATGAAGGCGACCAAAACAAGATTTTAATTGCCCAAAAGAACCTTGATAACACCATTAAGAAAATGGCCAAGGACATTAGTGAAAAATACATTGACCCTCCAAACACTACCGATTTTGGCATTATGTTTCTTCCATTTGAAGGAATCTACGCTGAAGTAGTTCGCAAAGCTGCTTTGCTTGAAGACTTACAAAGGAACTACAAAATCATAGTTACAGGCCCTACCACTCTAGCGGCCATTCTCAACAGTTTACAAATGGGCTTTAAAACCCTAGCAATTCAAAAACGCAGCAGTGAAGTTTGGCAGGTTTTAGGTGCTGTGAAAAAAGAGTTTGAAAACTTTAGTGGAATAATGGAGAAAGCCCAGAAAAACATTCAAACAGGCCTAAACCAACTTGACGATGTAATGGGTAAAAGAACACGTGCCATCCAAAGAAAACTAAAAGGAGTAGAAGCCCTGAGCGAGGCCGAAACAAAAAGTATTTTGCCTGAATTAGCCGATAACTCCCTCATTATAGATGATGAGGATAATGATGAATAAAGAAATTGATGTTCAGAATAAACGATTAAGCAATTGGTCACTTTACTGCTATAAACAATAACGTTTCTGAAAAATGGCTCGTTAAGGCTCTTTTAAGGGTTTGTACTGGCTATAGCCGCTTCCGAATTTCATATGAATATTTTTCACCTCAGGTTGGTGTCTTTACAAAAAATTACGATATTTGCATTCCGTTTTCAAAAGCGACTAAATTATATTTACCCATGGCAAGAGTTTGTGACATCACCGGAAAGAGAGCACGTACAGGAAACAACGTTTCTCACGCTAATAATAAAACAAAGAGAAAATTCTACCCGAATCTTCAGAAAAAGAGATTCTATCTTCCTGAAGAAGACAAATGGGTTACTTTAAAAGTATCTACATCAGCTTTAAGAACCATTAATAAAAATGGCATTACCGCTGTACTAAAAAAAGCAAGAGAAAACGGTAACGTTTTAGTATAATAGCGTTCTAAAACGTTATTATACTACTATGAAGTTTTCAATTAAGACTTTAGCAATCCTGATGACGTTTATGTTCTCAGGATTTTTCTTTTTACAGGCTCAAGAGAATGTAAGAAAGGACTACTTAAGTGCTGATTTCCACAAAGGAAGAAGAGATGCATTGCGAGCAAAACTACCCGACAACTCTGTAGCGGTCTTCTTTGCCAGCCCCATACGCAATCGTTCAAATGATGTAGACTTCATCTATCATCAAGACCCTGACTTATACTACCTCACAGGTTACAATGAGCCTCATGCTGTTTTATTGGTTTTCAAAAACATGCAAACCGACAAAACTGGTAATGAGTACAATGAAATCTTTTTTGTACAAACTAGAAACGCTCAAGCTGAACAATGGACAGGCCGCAGACTAGGTTCTGCTGGAGCACAAGAAAAACTGGGAATTCTCAACTCTTTTAATAACACAGATTTCAAAGCCTACGATGTAGATTTTGAGAAATTTGATAAAATACTTTTTTACGAGTTTAAGAACGATGTAAGAGACAATGCTCGCGATGAAAGTGATCTCTATAGCCTTATTCAGCAGTTTAAAAGCAAAGTAGGTTATGGTATAGAAGCCAATAGCCTTGGGGCTGAACCTAAAAAAAACAACTTAGATCTGAGGGGACTCAACACCATTATGGGTGAGTTACGCGGTATTAAAACTAAAGATGAGTTAGACCTTTTGCGCAAGGCCGTATTTATTTCGGCAGTGGGCCAAGCGGAGGTAATGAAAGCTATGCATCCTGGTATGACGGAAGCCGAAGTACAAGGCATTCATGAGTTTGTATTCAAGAAATATGGGTCAGAATATGAAGGTTACCCTTCAATTGTTGGCGCTGGAAATAACGGTTGTATTCTTCACTACATAGAAAACACCGAAATAGATATTCAAAGTGATCAAATGATTTTAATGGATTTGGGAGCAGAATATCATGGCTATACTGCCGATGTTACCCGAACCATTCCAATTGACGGTAAGTTCTCGAAAGAAGAAAAAGCCATTTATGATTTGGTGTACGAAGCACAAGAGCAAGCCATTCAAATGGCCAAACCTGGCGTTTCAATGGCTGAGATGGGAAATTTGGCAAAGGATATTATTAATAAAGGGCTAGCAAAGCTAGGCATCATCGAAAACGAAACTACCCGACACCCTTATTATCCACATGGACTTTCTCACCATATTGGTCTGGATGTTCACGACAAAGGCCCAAGAGGCCCACTACAAGAAAACATGGTGATTACGGTAGAGCCAGGCATCTATATTCCTAAAGGCAGTAAATGCGACCCAAAATGGTGGGGTATTGCGGTTAGAATTGAAGACGATATTCTTATTACCAAAGATGGCTCAGAATTACTTTCTGGTTATGCACCAAGAAAATCAGAAGACATTGAAGCCTTAATGAAACAAAGCAGCCCATTGGCGCAATTCACTTTGCCAGACTTAAAAGGCAATAAGTAAAAAGCATTAGTTTTTGTAATAAAGGCCAGCATAGCTGGCCTTATTCTTCCCCACTCTTGATCAAAGCTAACCTACAGAAATGAGCACATCTAAGCAAAAATGTGATGAATGTGGAAGTCAATATTTACATGAGCAATCGAAGATGGCTTCCCTTTACCCTAATTGCGCGCATTTTCTATATGATTACCCAAACTGCACCCATGAATTTAGAAACGGGCGCTGCCAGAAATGTAACTGGAATGGAACAATAACTAATTTTGTGAGATCAAAAATGAATCAAGCCTAGGTAAATGGCTTCCTTTCAACCATCAAGAAAACACTCAAAATATTTCGGCACCTTGGGTTTTATTATAAAAAACAGTTAGCTATATTTGCAGTCCGAATTTTAGAAGCATAAAGAAATGGCTAAGAAAGGCAATAGAGTTCAAGTGATTATGGAATGCACTGAGCATAAGACGAGTGGCATGCACGGTACGTCTAGATACATCACTACTAAGAACAGAAAGAACACAACTGAGAGATTGGAGTTGAAGAAATACAACCCAATTTTGAAGAAATACACTATTCACAAAGAAATTAAGTAATAATGGCTAAGAAAGTAGTTGCAACCCTGAAAGTCCAAGGTGGTGTAAAATACGCCAAGGTAATTAAAGCGGTAAAATCTCCAAAGACAGGTGCATATACCTTCAAAGAAGAGATTGTTACTGAAGATATGGTAAAAACGGTGCTTGCTGACAAGTAAGAAATTGCACTTTTAATAAATATACGAAAGTCCCTCCTGAGGGACTTTTTTATTGCTAATTTAACGTACGATTATGGGCTTGTTTGGAATCTTCTCTAAAGAAAAAAAAGAATCGCTCGACAAAGGGCTTGAAAAGACCAAAGATGGTTTCTTTTCCAAGCTAGGTCGTGTCGTAGCCGGTAAATCAAAAGTTGATGACGATATACTCGATGAGTTAGAAGAAATTCTAATTACATCTGATGTTGGTGTTGAAACCACCATCAAAATTATTCAACGCATTGAGGAGCGTGTTGCTAAAGACAAATACCTCAACACTACTGAGCTCGACAGAATACTTCGAGAAGAGATTGCAGAGCTCCTTTCTGAAAACAACTCTGAAGATCTTACAGATTTCACTATACCCGCAGGCCATAAACCACACGTTATTCTTGTTGTAGGGGTAAATGGAGTAGGAAAAACTACCACCATTGGTAAACTAGCCGCACAGTTTAAAAGCAAAGGTAAATCAGTAGTTTTAGGAGCTGCCGATACGTTTAGGGCTGCTGCTGTAGATCAACTCAAGCTTTGGGGACAACGCATTGATGTACCTGTAATTGCTCATGGCATGAACACCGATCCCTCTGCTGTAGCTTTTGATGCAGTAAAAAAAGGGGTTGAAATGGGTGCCGATTTGATCATTGTTGACACAGCTGGTAGACTACACACCAAAGTGAATTTGATGAATGAGCTTACCAAGATCAAACGGGTAATGCAAAAATTCATTCCAGAAGCGCCACATGAAATCTTATTGGTACTTGATGGCTCTACTGGTCAAAATGCTTTTATTCAAGCCAAAGAGTTTACAAAAGCCACTGAAGTTTCAGCCTTGGCCATAACTAAACTAGATGGTACAGCAAAAGGTGGAGTAGTAATTGGCATTTCTGACCAATTCAAAATCCCTGTAAAATACATTGGCGTGGGTGAACAAGTAGGCGACCTTCAAGTATTTAACAAAGCTGAGTTCGTAGATTCTCTTTTCAAGAAGTAAGCTGGTTATTGTTTCTTAACACCTCAAAACACCGTCCTTCACTCTTTATTACTTAAAGTGTGTTTTTGTTTGACTGTTAACTGATTTAGGCTGATACTGCATAGTATTAAGCACCTATAATTTGCTAAAACGTCTTACCTTAATATTTCTTTTACCCCTTTACGGACTTGCCACCTTAGGCAACCTTGCTCCCTACTATGCCCTCTTCCACCGCGCATCTTTTCAATTGAGGGTACGCCAAGGAAATTATCAGAACGGTACAACACTGAACCTAACCGAACAAGAGTATAATCTCTTGGATTGGACTGAAAAAGGGAGGGAATTTAAAATGGATGGAGAAATGTATGATGTTTCTTCTATCAAAAAAACCAACACTGGCTATACCATCATTTGCAAACACGATGAAGTCGACAGTTGGCTATCAAAGATAATTCCGTCTTCAAAACAAACCGAAAAGCAAAAAGCACCGTCAAAAAAAAGGCGGATAGCTCGGTCAATAGATAAGTACTTCCCCGCGGAGTTTTCATTCACCAGAGCGGCACTTCAAGCAGCTTTGCCCATTAGTCCTTTCGAAAAAAACTTAAGTATTCCTCTGATCTATTCCGAGGTCGAATCTCCTCCTCCAGAGACACACCATTTCTTTATATAAGGTAAGATTCATTCTTACCCACTCTATTTATAAATGCATGTAGAGTGATTTATACCATTCCAATTTTATACACAATGCTGTGCTGAAATATTGGTCTATATAATTCTATAGGCTCTATTTCAGTATGGTCAATTGTGCTCAAACTTTAATAAAAAAGAAATGAAAAAGATATACTATACTTTTTTGGGGCTTCTTATTGGCTTCTCTATAATGGCTCAGTCGGGTCGAATAGTAGGAAGAGTCATTGATGCTTCAGATAATCAGCCACTTGCTGGTGCAAATATTAGAATTACTGGTAGCAGTGGAACTTCAACGGATAGCAACGGAGCGTTTTCAATTCCGTGCAATGGTTCAACAGAAATTACCGTAACCTATGTAGGCTATAGAAGCTACACCGCCAGAATTGAAAATTGTGATCAAGGCTTAACGATTAAGCTCACACCTACCAATCAATTGCTTGATGAAGTAGAAATTACCACTACTTCAAACCCCAACCGCTCACTATTGTATCTTCCAACCGCCATCACCAAGTTAGGCGGACTTGAGATGCAAAGAGGCACAGGTTTGTTTATGGACGATGCCATCAATGCTAACGTACCAGGAGTTTACATGACAAGAAGAGCAGTATCTTCTGGTCAACAATTTAACATTCGTGGATACGGAAGCGGTGTTGGTTTCCGTGGCGCCAATAATAACTTCGATGGTCAAGGTTATAAAGTTTACCTCAATGGAATTCCTGTAACCGATGCGGAAGGCATAACAGTAATGGATGATATCGACTTTGGTTCTATCGGAAATGTAGAAGTAATCAAAGGCCCAGCAGGCTCACTTTATGGTTTGGCCATTGCTGGAGCAGTAAACCTCGAAACCAAGAAGGCTGAAAGTGGTCAGAATTCTATTAGCCAAAGTGCTTTGATAGGAAATTACGGATTGAGCCGCTTCACTACCCAAGTGCAGTTAGGTGCAGATCGGTCTTCAGTTTTAGTTAATTATGGTCGCCAGCATTCTGATGGATTCATGCCACATAACGAGTCAGATAAGAACTTCTTCAACTTTATTGGAGATTTCACACCTAACGAAAAGCAGAAGTTTTCAACCTACTTGGCCTATACCAACAGCTACGATCAACGTGCAGGAGAACTTACCATCAGTCAATTTGAGACTGGAGATTTTTCAGGGAGCGCCAGATACATCAAGAATGACGCACACTCAGAAGTTATCGGTTTTAGAGCAGGCGTAAGCCATACCTACAAATTCTCGAATCAAGTAAAGAATACTACTGCCGTTTTTGGTTCTGGAATCACGAATAACGCAAGTTCTGCTGGTGGCTGGACGGACAAAAGCCCTTTCAATTATGGTTTCAGGTCTACATTGAACATGAATTTTGATTTGAACGGAGCCACTTTAAGTGGTATTGCTGGTATTGAAGCACAACGTCAACAAGCGCTTAGCCTTGGTTATGGAATGGTTACCAATCAAGACGACCCCAATGGTTACAATGTCATTGGTGCGATGAGAAGTAATCAAGCGACTACAACCAGCACAGGTTCTTATTTTACCGAATGGACGCTTTCACTTCCTAGTGATATTTCATTTACTGCGGGCTTAGGCTTTAGCACAATGGACATTGATTTAATGAACCGAACCTATGACGCAGCTAACGATAAAGCAGGTGAGAGATATCAGGTGACATATAAAAACATGGCCTCTCCTCATTTCGCTCTCAACAAAGTGTTCAACAGTCAGCTTTCAGCTTATGCTTCATATAGCAAAGGCTACAAGGCACCTGTAAGTGGAAACATTGTAATTTCCGCTACTGGCGAATTGAATACTGGTTTGAAACCTGAAGAAGGCGATCAGTTCGAAATTGGAACAAAAGGTTCTTTACTTGATAGCAGGTTCAATTACCAACTTGCCTTGTTCAGCACAGAATTTAAAAACAAAATGACTTCTGTGGCTGTGCCTTTAGATGCCAATACTACTGCCTACACCTACATTGCCAATGGTGGTGGCCAGATAAACAAAGGTTTGGAGATTGCTGCCAATTATGAGCTTTACAAGTCAAGCACTGGCTTCTTCAGCAAAGTTGGTTCGTTTGCCAACCTTACTTACTCCGACTTCACTTACAAAAACTTCAGCTACCAATCACTAAGTGGTGGTGTGCCAACCACTGCTGAATATGATGGAAACGATGTAGCTGGTGTTTCGCCAGTAGTGGCCAATGTAGGTATTGATGCCTATGCTCAAAATGGTTTGTATGGAAACTTGAATTTCCAATACAGAGACGGTATGCCTATTACATCTGATGGCGCTAACCAATCTGCAGGTTATAGATTATGGAACACCAAAGTGGGTTACCACAGTAAGCTTTCAAGCCACTTTGATATGGATCTATACTTTGGTGTAAACAACATTTTAGGTGAGAAATATTACTACATGATATTCGTCAACCAGTTAAATGACGCCTACATACCTGCCCCTAAAAAGGCCAATTACTTTGGCGGAATTCAACTGAAATACATCTTTTAATCATTGAAAGAGGCTGAAGTTTAGTCATGCCGAACTTGTTTCGGCATCCCATAATTAAACTGCAGAAGTTTAAATGACGGTCCCTGAAACACTCCGACACTTCGGAGCAGGGTGACCTTCAGCCTCTTTCTTCAACCTTAAATACGATGAAAAAACTATATACATTATTGCTAATGGCTTTGGTGCTTACTGGCTGCGGTAGGTTTTCAAACAGTGATGAAAAGCAATCCAATTCGGAAAGAATTGTATGTCTTTCAAAACAATACAACGAAATCATTTTCGAATTAAATGCACAACAAAATCTAGTTGCTGTAGACCTATCGAGCACTTATCCGCCCGAAATTAAGGCACTGCCTACAGTCGGCTATCACAGGGCTTTGAGCACGGAAGGCATTCTTTCCATGGAACCAACCATGATTATTCATGACAATAATGTCGGGCCAGAACAAGTGATGCAACAAATGGAAAAGCTTCAAATCCCGATGATGGTTTTTAAAACCAAAGGAGATGATATTCCAGGAGCCAAAACATTGGTCACAGAAATGGGAAAATATTTCGGCAGGGAAAAAGAAGCCGATTCGCTCAATGCCAAACTCGACAAGGATTTACTTACAGCCGAAAATGCCCTAGCGCAATACACTACAAAACCCAAAGTGGTTGTGATTCATTATGGAAGAGCTACGAATGTCTACCTCACCATGACTGAAAACAGTACTACGGCCAATTTGATTGAAATGGCGGGCGGCACAATTCCCATTGATGGAGACCGTGGCATGATGCAGCTTTCAGCAGAAGTGATCGCCAAGTCAAGCCCTGATGTTATTCTACTCACCGACTTTGGTTACGACCGACTAGGTACCGAAGAACAATTAAAATCTCTTCCTGGAGTAAGTACAACAAATGCCGCCAAGAACAATCGCATTTATAGGGTGGAAGAACACGACATGGTGTACTTCGGTCCGCGCACAGGCGAAGTGATTCTCAAACTTCAAGAACTAATTCATAGAAATGAGCAAGTTCAATAATCAATACAAGGCTTGGTTCCCCATTCTTGCAGTTGTACTTCTGGTTACCTTTTTCTTTTCTATGAAACTGGGCGCCATTAATATCTCATGGACAGAAATTCAAGCTTCATTCACGAAACTGATTAGTGGAGAAGCCATGAACCTCAACGAAAGAATCTTCATGCAAATCAGGCTCCCACGAGCACTAATGGGGGTTTTTGTAGGCGCTAGTATGGCCATCGCTGGAGTATTGATGCAGGCCTTGTTCCGAAATCCAATTGTGGAACCCGGATTAATAGGTACTTCCAGCGGAGCAGCTTTTGGTGCTTCATTGTACTTCGTTTTAGGATCAGTAATTAAAGTTCATGCAGGCGAATGGACTTTGCCGATTGCGGCCTGTATTGGAGGAACACTTTCCACGGTAGCCGTTTTCCTTTTGTCTCAAAACCGATCTACAGGCAAAAGCTCTGTAGTGGCATTATTGCTTACGGGCATTGCGATTAACGCACTGTTTTTGAGCGGTGTGGGCTTCCTCTCCTACTTGGCCCGCGACCCGCAAGCCCGATCCATTATTTTCTGGAACCTCGGGACACTTTCAGGTGCCAACTGGGTTTCCGTTTCTATAGTAGGTACAATTATGGTCGTTTGCCTATTCTTTGCCCTGAGGTATGCAAAGCAACTGAACGCCTTAATGATGGGCGAAGACGAAGCCATTTTCCTCGGTATCAATTTGAAGAAATTACAGATTGGGGTAATTGCCCTGAATGTGCTTTTGGTAGCCGTAGCCACCTCCTTTACTGGGGTAATTGGCTTTGTAGGTTTGGTGGTGCCTCACCTCCTTCGTTTAATGAAAGGCTCCGATAACCGATTTCTCTTATTGGGAAGTGCCTTCATGGGTGGAATTCTCTTAAGCTTGGCCGATTTAGCCTCTCGCTTATTACTAGCTCCAGCAGAATTGCCCATTGGAATCGTCACCTCATTGGTAGGCGTACCTGTATTCATCATTCTCCTTAGAAAAAAACAATACTATTTCTGATTATGCTCGAAGCCAAAGAAATCACATTCAAAATTGGAGAGAAAGTACTGCTCGACAAGGTATCGGTTCAGTTTGAAGCTGGAAAGCTTAATCTAATCATTGGGCCAAATGGTGCTGGAAAATCCACCTTGATGAAGGTAATCAGTCGGCAATTGACGGATTACCAAGGAACAGTTAGCTACAACCAAGCAGACAGTAAAACGCTCAGCGATAAAAAGCTGGCGCAAATGAGGGCGGTACTCTCTCAAAACATCGACTTGGCCTTTCCCTTAAAAGTATGGGAAGTGGTCATGATGGGACGCTACCCTCATTTTACTGATGCTCCGCGACAAATAGATAGAGATGCCTGCGAAGCTGCCTTGGAGTTTTTTGATGTAATGTACATGGCCGAACGAGATTACCTCACACTAAGTGGTGGCGAACGGCAGCGGGTACATTTCGCTCGGGTGCTTACTCAAATCTGGAACCCTATCCCTAATCAAGGGCGGTATTTGCTACTAGACGAACCCCTCACCTTTCTAGACATTCATTATCAGTTTCAGTTTATGCACAAACTAAGAGAGTTATTGAAGGAAAAAGACTTGGTGGTGGTGGGCGTGGTGCATGACCTCAATTTAGCAGCCCAGTTTGGGGATGTTATTCATTTAATTCAGGATGGAAAGCTCATTGCCAGCGGCACCAAACACGAAGTACTGAACGCAGAAAACATTAAAAGAGCATTTCACCTAGAGCCCGTTATCTACAATAACAAAGAAAAGGGATCGCTTCATCTGTTTTTTGAGTAGAGCCAAAACATGAACGTTCACGAACGTTTGACTGAACTATTTCGAGCACTAACTAAAGGACATGATTCATAACTAATTGATTTTAAAAAACTTAACTTCTTGGCACTACCCTTGTTAAAATATAAGCGGATAGAAAACATTTGTTCATTAACGTACATAGATTATGGGAGCTATAGCCATTAACATTCCTCAAATCACTGGAGAACAAGACATTGAAGTCGAAGTAAGAATCAACGGTGAGAAAAAATCCTACAATTACCGAGTCGAAGTGTTCCACTGGGCCGACTGCGAAAACCCTAGTGAAGATCGAGTAGACTGCATTCGTCAAATATTAGGCAAATACGACCCCGACTGGGAGCTTTACCAAATTGGAATGCCGACTGACGAAGTTGTTCCGATTACCTTTAGGAAGAAGAGAAAATAAATTACCAAGCCTTTAGAATTCATTACCTTTGCGCATTAATACAATAAGGAATGAAAACGAAGGGACTGAAGAAGGACAAAGTGAACATTGTAACACTAGGTTGCTCAAAAAACTTAGTGGATTCAGAAGTAATGCTTACTCAATTGAGAGGCAACGGAATCAAAACAACTCACGAGTCTAAAAAAGACAATGCTAATATTGTTATCGTAAACACTTGCGGCTTTATCGACAACGCCAAGCAAGAGTCCATCGATACTATTTTACGTTATGCTGATGCTAAAGACGATGGCGAAATTGATAAGCTTTACGTAACAGGTTGCCTTTCTCAGCGCTACAAAGATGATCTAGAAACTGAAATTCCTCAAGTAGACGCCTTCTTCGGCACCATGGAGCTTCCTGCGCTTCTCAAGAAATTTAAAGCAGATTATAAACACGAATTGGTAGGTGAGCGTATTATCACGACCTCTAATCACTACGCTTATTTAAAAATATCGGAAGGCTGCGACAGACCCTGCTCCTTCTGCGCCATTCCATTAATGCGTGGTGGTCATAAATCACGTCCGATTGAAGAGCTGGTTTTAGAAGCAAAAAATTTGGCCAGAAATGGCACCAAGGAATTGCTGCTTATTGCTCAAGACTCTACTTACTACGGATTAGATATTTACAAAAAACGAAACCTTGCCGAATTGCTTGAACGTCTTTCTGATGTGGAAGGCATTGAATGGATTCGTTTACACTACGCCTTCCCTACTGGCTTCCCAATGGACGCTTTAAAAGTAATGGCAGAGCGTGACAACATTTGCAGTTACATAGATATTCCACTTCAGCACGGTTCTACCAAAATGCTAAAATTGATGCGTAGAGGCACTACCCGTGAAAAGACTGAAACACTAATCGAAGAAATCAGAGCTAAAGTTCCAGGCATTGCCATTCGAACCACTTTGATTGCTGGTCACCCAGACGAAACGGAAGAAGACTTCAATGACATGGTCAACTTCGTGAAGAAAATGCGTTTCGATAGATTGGGAATTTTCAACTATTCGCATGAAGAAAACACTCATGCCTATTCATATGTTGACGATGTGCCCGATGAGGTGAAACAAGAAAGGGCCAATATCGTAATGGGCATACAGGAAGAAATTTCGAACGAAATTAACCAAGAGAAAATTGGCAAGACTTTCAAAACGCTAATTGATAGGAAAGAAAGCGGAAACTACTACGGAAGAACAGAACACGATTCGCCAGAAGTAGATAACGAAGTAATCATCGATGCTAAAAAACATCACTTAAGAATTGGCGATTTCGCAAATATTAAAATCACAGATGCTACAGAATTCGATCTTTATGGTGAACCAGTTTAAGCACTTTTCATGTTTATGCTGCATTAGATTGAATTGCTGTCGAGGCTGATCTAACAATCAAAACCCTTTGTAACAAACGACTATGGCTGTTTCGGAACTATCGCAAGTACTATTGAGCAAAATACCTTTCAATAAAACGAACAGCTTTTCAAGGTCATTTTTGGATTATATAGAAGGAAAAGAAGCCTTAACCGGGTTCTACAATCATTTACCCAGTCTTGAGAACTTCAAAATTCAGATTGAAGAAAAACACTTCAGCAATGAAAACAGAGCGGTTCTATCAGAAGTGTTGAAAAAACAGTACGATGGTTTTGAGTTAAGCGAAGCTACAGCACAAAATATTGAACTTCTAAAAGCAGGAACCACTTTTACAGTCACTACTGGTCATCAGCTGAATATTTTCACTGGCCCACTTTATTTCATTTATAAAATAGTGACCGTAATCAACGCCTGTAAAGCCCTAAAGAAGCAATACCCGACCTACGATTTCGTGCCTGTTTATTGGATGGCTTCGGAAGATCATGATTTTGAAGAAATTAGCTACTTCCGTTTTAATGGCAAGAAGTTCAGTTGGAAAACTGATCAAACAGGAGCGGTTGGTCACTTTGACCCAAAATCGCTCAAGCCGATTTTTGATGAGATCATTAGTCTCCCTGATTTTTTCAAAGAAGCTTATTTAAAGAGAAACACCCTAGCCGAAGCAGGCAGACATTATGTAAATGCACTTTTTGGCAATGAAGGCTTAGTCGTAGTAGACGCAGACAATGCTGAACTTAAAAATATACTGAAACCTGTAATGTTTGACGATATCTTCAAGCATTCTGCGAATGACTGTGTTACCGAAACTTCAGCCCAACTGCATAAAGCAGGTTATAAAACGCAGGTGTTCCCGAGAGAGATCAACTTCTTCTATTTAAAAGGAAACATACGCTCGCGCATAGTAAAAGAAGGTGGAGAGTTTCATGTACTTGATACAGATATCCGTTTTTCAAAAAGCGAATTACAAGCAGAGATAGAAAATCATCCAGAACGTTTCAGTCCAAATGTGGTTCTAAGGCCACTGTATCAGGAAATGATTTTGCCGAATTTAGCTTATGTCGGTGGCCCATCAGAATTAGTCTATTGGCTTCAATTGAAAGAGGTTTTTACACATTTCGAAACACCTTTCCCGATGCTAATGCCTCGGAATTTTACTGGAGTTGTCACCCCTAACATTCAGCGCAAAATTGAAAAGTCGAAACTTAGTTTTGAAGACATTTTCAAACCAGAAGAAATCTTGATTCAAGAAAAAGTAAAGGAGAATACAACGAATCAACTGAGTCTAAATCAAGAGTTGGGACAACTGAAATCTATTTTTGCAGAGGTTTTAAGTGTTGCCAAACCCATTGATATGACCCTTGAGAAATTAGTAGCCGCTGAACAAAAAAGGGCAGAGAATTCAATTAAAAAGATTGAGAAGAAATTACTGAAAGCCGAAAAACGAAATCAGGAAGTTTTAGTGAACCGTATTTCGGCCATTAAGGAAAGCTTATTCCCTGGCGGAAGCCCTCAAGAGCGAAAAGACAACTTCTTAAACTTCTATCTTAGCGACCCTGCATTTATTCAGAACTGTTTAGACAGCCTAGATGCCTTCGATTACCAGTTTCACTTGATGGCTGCTCATGACTAAACAAGTGCTCAGAGAAGTGTTCTTAGAGAAGCGTAAAACACTTACGCAAGAAGAACATGCACTCCGATCGGCATTGGTTTGTGAACAAGCATTGAAACTCATTTCAGAACACCAGCTCAAAAACATTCATCTTTTCCTTCCGCTTATAAAGCAGCGTGAAGTCAACACCTTTCCTCTTTTTGAGAAACTCATTGACCAGCCTGAGTATCAAGTTGTACTACCAAGGGTAAATGCAAAAACCAAGCTATTAGAGCACCTTGCATTCACCACTTCCACCAAACTGCTTAAAGGTAGTTTTGGTGTTACTGAACCTGATGGTGAAAATCACTTCGATATTACTGACCTTAATGTAGTATTCGTACCCTTAATTAGCTTTGACCGAAAAGGCTTTAGAATTGGTTATGGTGGTGGCTTTTATGATAAATTCTTCGCGCAAGCGAGTAACAAAACGATCAAGGTCGGTTTAGCAATCACCCCCCCACTAGATCACATTCCTTATTCAGAACTGCATGACATTCCACTAGATTATTGCATTTCACATCACAGGGTTTATTCGTTCTAAATCAAACAAAAACGGCTGCAATTTTTCAATCACAGCCGTTTCAATATTCCTTTAGACTTCGTTAGTTCGTTTGTTTCAATAGCTTAATTACATCTCTGCGTTTGTCATTATTTACATTTAAGATGTACAAACCATCAGGCATTGAGCTCAAGTTTACTTGGAATCTCTCTTCTGTATTATAAAATTCCTTCTTGCCTGTCACTACTTGATTGCCATTACTGTTCACTATAGAATAGTCAAAACCAGTAGCGTAAGCTGCATCTAAATTCACGTTAAACATACCGTTTGATGGATTTGGGCTAACTTGAGCATTCACATGAATAGGATCATCAATACCCGCTACTACATCAAAGTCAAAAGACACTTCATTTGTAAAGGCAACTGGCCCTAATTGATCTGTGACTTGACATTTATATGTTCCAGAAGTGGTAACAATAAGTTCACTACCTGTTTGTCCCGCTATCTCTGCATTATCTTTAAACCACTTAAACGCAAAGCCTTGACCCTGAGTGAAGGACTGGTTCGCCCTGATTACTGCTCTACTTTCTCCTTCAATAGAATAATTGATTTCAGGGTTAAAGCCAGTATCATAATAGCCTACGAATACTCCACTACCATGTGTGGCCGCTATTACCTTACCGTCTACCGGCCTAACCTTAACCATATTCACAATACTATTTCCAATTATATTAGTGGCTTGCTGTGTCCAAACAGTGCTTGTGCCATTTAAACTACTAGTCATATATAAACCTGTAGAAGTACCCACAAATACCTTTTCTCCAGAAGCCCCATTTGGCAAGATTTCAATTGACCGAACAGAAGGTCCATTTCCACTACCGTTGGCATTCTCTTCTAAGTTACCTGATATAGAAGACCATGTTCCTCCTCCATCTTCTGACATCCAAATACTGATCACTCCATAATTCCCAAATGTGACAAAGACACGATTAGCATTTCTTGGATCAACTGCTATGCTTGTGATTGAAGCATTTTGGGGTAGGTTACTTGCTGATATATTTTCAACAGAGGTGATCTCTTTTGTATTCGCAATCTTTTGAAGCCTTCCTGTTGTTGTTCCAAAATAAAGCACACCTTCTGGTTGAACAGAAGTAGCTAATGCAGCAACGGGTTGACTTGTAATGCCTGTACCGCTAATTTGCTCCCATTGCCCTTTACCAGGGTTATCTCTTACATCATAGGTGTAGTATATTTTGCCCTTAGCCGCTACATACATTCGATCTTGGTTAACTCTATCCACTATAAAAGGGTTAATAAATAGAAACTCCTCATCGTCATCACTTGGAGCTATATCCACCGATTGCTGATAAGTATTATCTACAAGTTCGAAGCGCCCCATCTGTCCCTCTTGGGCAGAAGCATACAAAGCATTATAGCTGATTGCCGCAAAAGCTCCATCACCGCCATACGCTTGTATCCACGGACGTACAGGGTCATTTTGAAAAAGCGCCCATGTTCCGTTGTCTTGCATACCTCCTATGATTTGATGATCTCCGCGATCTCCTCTATAAAGGTCAATGGTATAAAACTGAGTAGTGATATAGCCATTGTTAAGTGAATTCCAAACTACTGTATTCACTGTATTGTCATTGGTTAAGTGAACTCCACCGTCAGAACCTGAAAGCATTTTCTTAGCGTCTGAAGGGAAAAAAGAAAGGGTATGAATATCTGGATGGTGATTCAGATAAGGCCCCGCAGTTCCAGTTCCAGTATACCCACCAATATGTTTTCTATCCGTTTCAGTAGTAAAACCATTAGGTGATCTTAAAAGATTTGTTCCACCAACAAATAAAGTATTCTGATTTCCTGGATGAACAGCTACTTCTAAATTATAACCTCCTTGACCATCAAAACCTTCTACAGACTCGCTATTTACATTAATGTTACTTGTAAGGGTAGTCCAAGTGGAAGTACTTCTATTATATTTATAAAAGAAGGTTTCGCCAAGTGCATAAAAGAAGTTATTGTCATGGGGATCGAATGCTAATTCTACTCTTCTGAAAGTAGATGGCCATCCAGCAGGCAAGGCTATTGATGTCCAACTAATACCGTCAGGAGAAATAAAAATACCTTCTTCAGGGCTTGTTCCATTACTAGATCTGTTTGGGATGCTAGCAATGATAGTTCCATCACTGGCTATCGCAATATCTGCCGAATTGCCAACCCCCGTATTAGGAAGTCCCAAAACGGTAGTTACACTCTGAAAATCATTTACAGTTCTATAAATCTTACTCATCCCTGCAACATAAAGCTCAGTCTCGGTTTGGTTTGAATAATCTATAGCAATCTTATTTACTAAACTAAACTTACCTAAACTTGAAACTAGGTTGATTGCTGTTCCATCAAGTAGGCTCCAAGAAACACCACCGTTGGTAGATTTATAAATGCCATCTCCCAAATAGAATGCTCCAGTCTCAGAAGCTGAATTACCTACATTCTCACCTGTAGCATAATACCAGTTCGAGGTTTTTCCTGCTCTTTTATCTTGAACAATAGTTGTTACCGATGGAATTTGATCAAAATTTGTGGTACGAGTCCAAGAGGTGCCTTGATCTGTGCTTCTCCAAACTCCTCCAGAAATTCCGCCAGCCAAAAGAATATTTTCATCGGTTACATCAATTGCCAGCGCCCTAGTTCTTCCTCCAATATTAAATGGTCCAAAATTTACAAATGGTGATGCTGCGCTAGTTTGAGAAACACCCGCAGCGGAAGATCTAATATTATTTCTATCTGTTCGATTTATTTCACGAACAAATGAAAGCTCTTTATGGCGAATGTCGAAAGGGATTCTACCTGTACTTGGGTCCTTCAACATGTTCATTTCATATTCAAGCCTTTTTTGAGGGTTTTCTGATTCTGCTTCAGCCTCCTCAGCGTCATTCTGATCTCTAGCTTCTACTAAAGTGAACTGAGGATCGGCAATCACCTTGAACTTCCTTAATGATTGATACTCGAAGTACATTAAAAACAGCACTACAAATGCTCCAATAACTCCCAAGTTTCGTAATCTAATCTTATTCATATAAGTGTAGTTTAAGGTATTTCTGTTTTGATCTACGTTTTTATACCTACTAGTGGATTATCACCTTTTCAAATAGTAAGAATTACTAAAAACGGCTTTTCTGACGAATATTAAAGATATATTTTATTGCTGTTGTTTCAACAGTTTTGTTTGAATAAAACCATACTGAGTTTCCACTCTTAACACGTATATGCCGTTTGACACAGTACTCAAGTCGATAGTTATCACCTCATCCATAAAGTAACTCGTCTCGGTTCCACCCTTAATCTGAGTTCCTTGACTATTAGTAACTATATAATTTAAGCCCAATGGTATATCCGCATTCAACTTAATTCTAAAGACACCTGAAGAAGGATTCTCCTCTACCGTGATCTTTAAATTACCCACCTGAGGATCATCTATTCCAGTAATGATATTCTCAATAGTGTATGTTTCATCTAGTGTAACTGTACCATTGAAGCGATTACCTTCTGTATTCTCAATGTCGTGAGTCGGCTTAATGTCCAAATCAATCAAGCCATCAGATTCAATTTGTTCAATTGTCACTAGATAATTTGTATTAGATGAACTTGAGAAAGCTCCTTGAATTACAGCGTTTACTGAGCTTGAAGAAAGTTCGAAGTCGCTTAAATCAACATTGGTCACTCCCTCTGAGAAAATCACTTCAAAAGTTACTTCGGTGAGATTAGTAGTTTCTAGTAAAGGGGATTGCCTAGCAATTCTGACACTTGGCCCAACAGAAAAATCAACTGTATATGTTTCTTCTTCCGAAAGATCTCCAACAAAAACATTACCTTCATTACTCTCAATTCCGGTAGTATTACTAAAATCAAGGTCAATCAAACCTTCCGTTGAAAATCCATTTACCTTAATCAAATATTCTCTTGGTGAATCCTCCGTAATTTCTGCTATTATGCCTTGAATACTTTCTGAACTCAAAGTAAAATCAGAAATATCAACATTAATTACATCTTCAGAAAATTGAACCACAAACACTACATCTGGACGATTGATTGTTTCAACCGTTGGAGCACTACGTTTAATAGTGGCAGTTGGCGCCAAAGCTGAATTGATCGTATAGCTTTCTTCAGAAATGAGATTCGCATCAAATGCATTTCCTGATTCATCTTGAATATCAGTATTCGTCTTAAAGTCTAAGTTCACCAATCCATCATCTGAATAACCAGTAACAAATACTAAATAGTTAGTAGATGAACTTGCGGTAATACGGTCAACATTGGCAGAAATGGAGGTTGAAGATAATTCAAAGTCTTCAACTCCAACGTTCACAACAGGCTCATTGAAAACGACTGCAAATACCACTTCAGTTCGATTTGTTTCTTCTGCGGTTGGCTGCGATCTTGATATACTGGCTTTCGGCTCTGTTAAGTCTACAATATTGTATGTTTCTTCACTCAAGATTGAACCTGCAAAAGCATTCTGAAATAAGTCAGTAATTCCAGATTGAGATTTAACGTTTAAGTCTAGCAAGCCTGTTCCGTTAATACTTCCTATCTGAACATTAAACACAGTTGTTGAAATTGACGTTACCGAAGCCACAGTTCCTGATGCTGCTCCTACCACTTCAAAAGAAGAAGTAGTTAATCCTTGAACAGGCTCATCAAATGTAACTTGAAAGTTCACCTCTATTGCTTCCACCTGCTCTTCTGTTGGATTCAGCCTTACAATAGAGTTAATCACTGGAGCTGTTTTATCTAAACTTATATTGATTGTATTGGAAATTGCTACAGGCCCTAATTGATCTGTAACTCTTAGCTTATAAGCCCCCGGCTCAGTAACAAGCAACTCTGAACTAGTTGCTCCAGAAATGTCCTGATCATCTTTAATCCATTGATAAGCAAAAGCTTCGCCAGTAGTATAAGAAACTGGCCCTCTTAAAGTGGCTTCTTGCAAAGCGTAGTTAATTGAGTAGTTAATGTTTGGCGCAAAAGCGACTTCGTAACTTGCTTGAAAAACGCCATTACCATGCGTAGCAGCTACTACTTGCCCTTCCACAGGTCTCACCTTAATCATACTTACAATTGAGTTACCAATAACATCTGGTGCTTCTTGTGTCCATACAGTGTTATCGCCATCCAAAACAGATGTTTTATAAAGCCCTAGCGAGGTGCCCACAAAATAAATTGGAGAGTTACCATTCGGTAACATTTCAATATAGCGCACGGAAGGCCCACTACCCGATCCATTCGCGTTTTCTTCTAAATTTCCAGAAATAGAGGCCCAAGTTTGGCCACCATCTTCACTCATCCAAACACTAATAACTCCGTAGTTTCCAAAAGTTGCGAATACTCGATCGGCATTAGACGGATCTACAGAAAGACTGGTGATGGTTCCGTTTGGCATGTTACTACCCGTAACCTCCACGGCTGTAAAATCAACATTTACGTCAGCAACTTTTAACACTTTTCCATTACGTGTCCCGAGGTAAAGTACGCCTTCAGGCTCAATTGAAGCTGCTAAGGCTGAAACAAAATCATTTGCTCTGGCGGCTCCCAAAGAGACTTCAAACCAATCTCCTGCGCCAGGATTTTCGCGAATATCATTGGTATAATAAACTTTACCCCTTGCCCCCACATACATTCTATCTTGATTTACTGGATCATAAATAAATGGATTGATGAACAAAAATTCGGCATCATCTGCACTTGGTGAGACATTCCCTTTAAATTCATAGATACTATTTTCGGTATTCAACTCAAATCTCCGCATCTGTCCTTCTTGTGCCGAAACGTATAGTGAATTATAAGTGATAGCACTAAAAGAACCATCACCTCCAAAAAGTTCAACCCATGTAGTATTGGGTGTGCTTTCATTAGCTCCCCAAGTTCCGTTGTCTTGCATTCCAGCTATGAGTAAAGGATCTCCCCTATCAAATCTGTAATAATCAATACTATACATCTGTGTAGTGAGATAGCCATTATTCAACGATTGCCAAACTACAGGACTGCTTGTTCCTGTTGCTCTGTTGTTTAAGGTCAAATGAACTCCGCCATCAGAACCAGAAAGCATTTTATTAGGGTCTGAAGGGTAGAAAGCCAAAGCATGAATATCTGGGTGATGATTGTTGTATTTCGGGAAACTGTTTGAATTGTTATCCTCCCGATATCCTCCAATGTTCACTCTGCTAGAGCTAGTAGTGAAGCCTGAAGCACTTCGTAAAAGGTTTGTACCTCCTATAAAAACAGTATCAGAACTTGAAGGGTGAACCTTCATTACCAAATTGTAGCCTCCTTGGGTATTGTGCCCTTGCCCTGAGTCAGAAGACACTCCAAGGTTACCTGTTAGGCTTACCCATTCGCCCGTGCTGAGTGTGTGCCTCAATAAAAAGTTTGAGCCAACGGCATAAAAAACATCTTCATTCTGAGGGTCAAACGCTACTTCAATCCTTTCATAAGAACTTGGCAAGCCCGAAGGCGGGTTAATATTAATCCACGTCAAACCATCATCAGACTTATAAATCCCCTCTTGGGCATTCTGCCCATTGTTTACATTGTTAGCAATTGTAGCTATCAGAACTCCAGTACTAGAAATGGTGATATCACTATATGAAAAGCCAGTATTATTAGCCCCCAACACGATGGAATAGGTAGCAAAATCATCCGTGGTTCTTATAATATCACCCAGTCGCGCAGCATACATTTCACGAACTGTGGTATTAGAGTTATCTATTATTATTTCTCCTATCAAACCGAAGTCACCGAGGTCAGTGTTGTCGTTTTGAGTGGTGGAAGGAATTACCGTCCAAGACAAACCTCCATCTGTAGATTTAAAAATACCATCGCCTAGATAAAAAGCTCCTGTGGCTGAAGCTGAATTACCAAAAAACTCACCTGCTGAATAAAACCAAGTGTTGGTATTACCTGTTCGCTGATCTTGTACCAAAGCAGAAACGGCAGGTAGTTGCATCACGGACGAAGTTCTAGTCCAAGTTTGCCCTGCATCTGCCGATCGCCAAACACCTCCAGAAACACCTCCTGCTAAAATCACATCCTCATTCGAGATATCTATACCAAGTGCACGGGTTCTTCCTCCAATATTAAAAGGGCCTCTGCTCACAAAAGAAGAAGCATTGCTTTGACTCGTACCGCTTGCTTGCATTCGAATATTTAAATCAGCAGCACGATTCTGAGATTTAGCAAAACCGAGTTCTTTCTCCCTGATTCCGACAGGAATTCTCCCCGCGGTTGGGTTCGCCAACATCTCATATTCATACTGAAGTCGCTTGATTGGGTTTTCAAATTCAGCACCCTCCTCATCTTCAACTTTTAACGAATCCGGAAGCGATTGAAATGCGATGGAACGATCATACTTTTCTGTTTTCCATTCATCAGTATGACGATTAAAAGCAAGGATGATTAGCGCGAAAAAGACGACCGAAAAGAGTCCGGCTTTCCAGAATGTTTTCATGGTTTTTAGTTTTGAACCATTGTAACACTAAGCATGTCGTTTGTTTTGCTAATAGGCGTCAGCACATCAATTAGCACTTTATCTCCTTTAGCAAACTGCACATCGGCTGGGGTTTCGAGACTTATTTTTTCACCCACTGCTGGCGCAACGGTGGCGAAAGTTGCTCCATACTTTACAATTTCCTCTACAATGAAAACATAAGTATTTCCACGATCGGAAGTGCCTTTAACTGACTCAATCTCACCTTTTAGCCTAATAGCATCTTTGATCATATTAGAAGGAGCCACTTCCTTTACCCCTTCAGTATTTAATGAAAATTCACGGGCATTTTTCACAGTAAACTCGGGTGTATTTTTCTTTTCGGCTGATTTGCAACTTGCCAAGAAAAATAGAATAACAAAAAGATTATAACTGAGTAGTTTGTATTGGTTTGCTTTCATCATCAAGAATTAAAAACTGCTTCAATATACGATTTATCAAAATGCAATAGGAACTTGGGTGCAAATTTAAAGCCACTTCAGCCTTAGCACTTTACTCCTCTTACCATTTCCTTTTTACCCGGAGGGCCAGGAAGTGTTTCAACGGTTAGTCCAACTGCTTTTAAATCTCTTTTCAGCTGCCCCTTTGCGCAATAGGTAACAAAAGCACCATTTGAATCGAGCAGTAAAGCCGTTTTTTCGATCACCTCTAAATCCCACATTTCGGATTGTTTGCTTGGCGCGAAGGCATCGAAAAAGACAATATCGAAAAGTGAATCGCTTTTAAAATCCTGTAGTTTGGCTTCTGTTTTTAGTATGGTGAAAAATTCGTTTTGCAGAAACTCCTGTTCCCAAGCGGCATTATGAAGCTCTAAAAACCGCTCCTTCACGGTTTTATCCTCAAAAAATTCGTGGTAGTTCAGTGCTTCAAACACTTCACTTTTTAAGGGGAAAGGCTCTAAAGTGGTGTATTCAACTTTCATCTGATTTGCCACCGCCCATTCAGAGGTAAGAATAGCGTTTAATCCCGTACCGAAGCCAACTTCAAGCACCCGGATTTTATCCAAAACAAAACTAGTACGAAGAAACTCGAGCCCTTCTTTCAGAAACACATAACGCGACTCTTGCACCGCTCCGTGAAAAGAATGATAGGTTTCGTTCAGTTCGGCATGGTACAGCGAATGAGAACCATCTTCGGTCACTATAATTTTAACTTCGGTCATTTACTTTTGAATCAGCACTGTAGCATAAGCAGCTACACCTTCAGCCTTACCTACAAAACCAAGTTTTTCAGTGGTAGTGGCTTTGATGGAAATATCTTCTTCATCAATTCCCATTACGCCTGCAAGGCATTTTTTCATTTCAGGAATATGAGGGTTTACTTTTGGTAATTCTAAACAAATAGTGCTATCAATATTGCCAATAGAAAAGCCTTTGGCCTCTACAAGCGCCACTACTTCCTTCAATAAAATTTTGCTATCGATCCCCTTGAATTTCGGATCCTTATCTGAAAAATGAAAACCGATATCTCGTAGATTGGCTGCGCCTAAAAGCGCATCGCAAATTACATGAATCAGTACATCTGCATCTGAATGACCAACGGCTCCATGTGTATGAGGCACCTTAATTCCACCCAACCAAAAGTCTTTTCCTTCTTCTAAACGATGTACATCGTATCCAAAACCTACTCTGATTTTCATATTTCGTTTTTTGCTTTATACCTTAATACTGAAGCGTTTGTTTTCACTAATATTTTTTCGGCCTGCTCCTTAATATCTTCTACCGTAACCGCCTGAATTTTCTCACCTTCATGATTTACCATGTCGGGATCGCCCAAAGTCCAAGCATGTGCCAAATTCATGGCTCGGTTTAGTAATTCAACTTCGCCAAAAACAATGGTCGACTCTGCTTTGTTTTTCACCTTCTGCAAAGTAGCTGCTTCAATAGAAGTGTTTTTAAAACCTTCAATCAAATCCCACACTGCTTTTTCAGCCTCAGGCAGAGAAACACCAGCACTCAATTGCCCATTAATAACGAGTAAGCCAGGATCACTAGAGCCCATTACATAAGCCCCAATTGAACTAAACAGTCGTTGCTTTTCTACCAACTGATCGTGCAATAATGACGACTTACCACGCCCTAAAATATCGCTCAACAAATCGGTAGCGTAATATTTTTCATCCGTTCTACCTTCCATATGGAAAGCCATATAGAGTGAGTCTGCTGGCACAGGTGCTTCTACTTCTAACTCTCTATATTCAGTTTGAACAGGCTCTTGAGGTAGATTTCGCACATTAGTTTCACCTTTTGGGATTTCCCCAAACCACTTTTCGCTCAGTCGTTTTACTTCTTCCAAAGAAGTATTTCCAGCGACCACTAAAACCGCATTATTGGGTTTGTAAAAGCGATGGAAAAAATCCTTCACATCTTCCATGGTCGCTTTTTCAATGTGCTCAATTTCCTTCCCAATGGTCGCCCATTTGTAAGGATGTTCTTTATACACCAACGGCCTTAGTTTCAACCAAGCATCTCCATAGGGTTGATTCAAGTACCGCTGTTTAAATTCTTCGATCACCACAGAACGCTGTACTTCCAATACTTTCGGGTCGAAAGAGAGGCTTAGCATTCTGTCCGATTCCAACCAAAATGCAGTTTCCATATTTTCGGCCGGAAGCGTGATATAATAGTTTGTAATGTCTGGACTTGTAAACGCATTGTTCTCTCCCCCAACCTTCTGCAAAGGCTCGTCATAATTGGGCACATTGAGCGATCCGCCAAACATTAAATGCTCAAAAAGATGAGCAAATCCGGTGCGCTGCTCTTCTTCATCTCTCGACCCTACATTGTAAAGCACATTTACCACCACCATAGGCGAAGTAAGGTCTTGGTGAAAAATGACCTGAAGGCCGTTTTTTAGTTCAAATTGTTCAAATTGGATCATATACAATTGGGTAGGCTGGCAAAAATAAAAATAATGCACATTAATTTCGGCAATTGAGGGTTTACTTTAATTTTGCTTCGCACTGCACGCAAAACAACTATGATTTTTAAACGAGAAGGTTACTCCAAGCAAGAACTTTTACACCTCTACGAGCAAATTCTTAGACCACGCATGATCGAAGAAAAAATGCTCATTCTCCTCCGTCAGGGAAGAATCACCAAGTGGTTTTCTGGAATTGGACAAGAAGCTGTTTCCGTTGGAGCGGTGAATGCCATCGACCAAGAAGAATACATCTTGCCTATGCACCGAAATCTTGGCGTTTTTACAGGCAGAAACATTCCGTACAGTCGCCTTTTCGCACAGTTTCAAGGCAAATTAAGCGGCTTCACAAAAGGTAGAGATCGCTCCTTCCATTTCGGAACGAAGGAATTTAACATTGTGGGAATGATCTCACATTTAGGTCCGCAAATGGCCTTGGCTGATGGAATTGCCTTAGCCGACAAGCTTAAAGAAAGTAAAAAAGCTACTTTAGTCTTTACAGGAGATGGTGCCAGTTCGGAAGGTGATTTCCACGAAGCACTTAATGTAGCAGCAGTTTGGGACTTGCCAGTAATTTTCGTGATTGAAAACAACGGCTATGGCCTTTCAACCCCTAGCGAACAGCAGTTCAGGTTCAAGAATTTTGTAGACAAAGGCCCAGGCTACGGTATTAAAGCAGTAAAAGTAGATGGCAACAATTTGCTTGAAGTACATTCTACCATAAAGCAATTGGCCGAAGAAATCAGAAAAGACCCTAAGCCAGTGATTGTAGAATGCATGACATTCAGGATGCGTGGCCATGAAGAAGCCAGCGGCACTAAATACGTTCCGACAGCTTTAATGGAAGAATGGGCAAAAAAAGACCCCGTTGAAAATTATGAGTCCTTTTTAAAGAAGGAAAAAATACTGACGGCTAAAGCAGAAAAAGAAATCAGGGCCAAAATCAAAGCCGACATTGAAGAAGGTTTAGAATTGGCTTATGCAGAAGAACTACCTGCTGCCACTCAAATGGAAATTGACGATATGCATGCGCCATTTGTTCAGGAAGTAATTAAACCAAAAAGCGAAGCAACCTCAGAAAAACGATTTGTAGATGCGATTTCGGATGGCTTAAAGCAAAGCATGGAACGTTTCGACAACCTCGTGTTGATGGGGCAAGACATTGCTGAGTATGGTGGAGTATTCAAAATTACTGACGGTTTTTTAGAAAAATTCGGAAGCGGAAGAGTGCGCAATACACCTTTGTGCGAGTCTGCAATTATTGGTACTGGGCTCGGCCTTTGTATTAACGGCTACAAAGCCATGGTGGAAATGCAGTTTGCCGATTTCGTTACCTGCGGTTTCAACCAAATTGTAAACAACTTGGCAAAAAGCCATTACCGCTGGGGGCAAAATGCAGATGTTGTAGTGCGTATGCCTACAGGCGCTGGCGTGGGTGCGGGGCCGTTTCACTCGCAATCAAATGAGGCTTGGTTCTTCCACACACCTGGTTTAAAAATTGTTTACCCTTCTAACCCAAAAGACGCGAAAGGACTTTTGGCAGCTGCCATTGAAGATCCAAATCCTTATTTATTCTTCGAACATAAAGCCATGTACCGATCAGTTGTAGAGAATATTCCAGACGATTATTACACGGTTGAAGTAGGGAAAGCTGCCGTTGCACAAGAGGGTGACGACATCTCCATCATCACCTATGGCATGGGAGTTCACTGGGCGAAAGAATTGGCTGCCACTTCAGAGGCATCAATTGAAATAATAGACTTAAGAACTTTGCTACCTTGGGACAAGGAAGCCGTTGAGGCCACAGTAAAGAAAACCAATAAGGTAATTGTGTTGCACGAAGACACACTTACAGGCGGTATTGGTGCCGAGATAGCTGCCTGGATTGGAGAGAACTGCTTCCAATATTTAGATGCTCCTGTAGCTAGAGTTGGCAGTTTAGATACCGCTGTTCCTTTCGGAAAACACTTAGAAGAGAACTTTTTACCAAAACAAAGACTTGTAGAGAAGTTGAATGACTTGCTAAATTACTAAGTTTTATGTTTTGGAATAAAAAGAAGGAAGACACTGTTGAAGTGCCATGGAATAGATTGGAGCGTTTAGATCAGCTTTCTGAAATCATTGAAGAGAGCAAAAACCAAACGGTTGTGATTTATAAACATAGTACCCGATGCAGCATCAGCAGCATGGTGCTGAACCGTTTGGAACGTAACTGGACAGCAGAAGGTAACCAATTGAAAATCTATTATTTAGATCTAATTCAATTTAGAGAAGTCTCTAATGCTGTGGCCGAACAGTTTGGTGTGCAACATGAATCCCCACAAGCCATTGTAATTAAAAACGGTAAGGCTGTTCACCATAGTTCGCATATGTCAATTGACTATGATGCGATGTTGAAGTTGGTTTAGGGTTGACTTAACCGCAAAGAAACGCAAAGCATAAATTAGAATCGTCACTGCGAGCCGGCTTACCGCAGACAGGACGCAGGCCATGCGACAGCAACGGACTGTAACGAAGCAGTCTCTAGATAGCAGTTTCTGTAATTTGAAAAAGTGAGATTGCTTCACGTACATTCATTCACTCCGATTCATGCTTTCAGGTTCGCAATGTCGACAAAACGAGCGTCACTGCGAGGCGCAGGCCATGCGATAGCAATGGGCTGTAACGAAGCAGTCTCTAGGTGGCAGGTTCTGTAATTTCAAAAGTAAGATTGCTTCGTCAAAGCCTTTCGCTACCGCAAAGCCTATTTCTCGCAATATCGATGAATTGAGTTTATGGGACTACCCTCAATGACTAATGACCAATCAACCAATGACTACCTCATTGTAACTACAGTAATTCCTGCGCCTCCACGGTCTACGTGTTCGTCTTTCATTTGAGCAATTTCTTTGTAGGATGAAAGGTGAGTTCGTACGATTTGCCTTAAAACGCCATTACCTTTTCCATGAAGAATATGGAGTTCGTTAAAGCCAAGCAGAATGGCTTCGTCTATGTACTGCTCTAGCTTTGGAATCACTTCTTCAGCACGATAGCCACGGATATCTAGCTTCTGAGAGAAATTGGCCATTTTATCGTTGAGGGAAACACCACCTTTAACTGAAAGTGAATTGGCTTTTTCACGGGTTTCTTTGCGGGTAATTTTCTCTAAACGATTCAGTTTTAACATGGAAGTTAATGCCCCAATGCTCAATTCTACATCCTTGCCTTTAATCGAAATTACTTTTCCGGTGGTTTCTTGTCCCTTAATACGAACATAACTCCCTACTTCAATGGCGCCAGACTCGATTTGAACTACTTCTTTTTCTTGCGAAGTGATTTTGGTTTTCTTCTTGGCTGCCTCTAAACTTTCGCGGGCTTGCTTTACCCTTTCTTTATCTGCTTGGGCTTCTTTGATTTCGCGAATCACACGCTCCACTTCCTTATTAGCACTATCTAATAGCACTTTGGCTTCGCGCTTCGCATTGTTTAGAATTTTCTTCTCTTGGTTTTCCAAGTGAGATTTCAACTCAGCATATTGAGTCGTTAACTCATCCAATTCCTTCTCTTTGGCCTTTACTCTTTTCTCAGCCTTTTCAACTTCGTATTGCTGACTTTCTAACTGGCCTAAAAGCTGATCTACAGAAACCTGCTTCACCCCTACTTTTGATTTGGCGTATTCTATGGTCTGATTTGATAGGCCAATTTTTCGGGCAATTTCTAATGCGAAAGAACTTCCAGGTTTGCCTATTTCTAGTTGATAAATGGGTTGAAGGTTTTTCAAATCATACTTCATCGCCCCGTTTACCAAGCCCTGTTGCTTGTCGGCATATTCCTTTAGGTTGCCATAGTGCGTAGTAATTACGCCCATGCCTTTTGAGCTGCGGAGTTCATCTAAAATGGCTTCGGCAATAGCACCACCAAACTGTGGCTCAGTACCTGTTCCAAATTCATCAATCAAAAACAAGCTGCCTTTGTTTACATGCCCCAAAAGGTTCTTCATGTTCACCAAGTGCGAACTATATGTACTCAAGTCATTTTCAATAGACTGTTCATCGCCAATATCAATAAAGAGGTCTTTGTAAATGGTAAAGCGTGAAGTTTCATTTACCGAAACTAGTAAACCACATTGGAACATATACTGCAATAAACCTACGGTTTTTAGGCAAACACTCTTCCCCCCTGCATTTGGGCCAGAAATGACCAAAATTCGTTTTTCAGCATCGAGCGAAATATTGAGCGGCACTACTTTCTTTCCCAGTTTTTTAAAAGAAAGATAAAGCGAAGGATGCCGAGCTTCATTCCATTCAAAGCCTTTGTCCTCGTTCCAAATAGGCTTTATGGCATCAATATCAATTCCAAAACGGGCTTTAGCGCGAATAAAATCGATGATACCCAAGAACTTCATGATTCCTGAAAGGTTCTCCAACTCAGGACGCACCTCATCGGTGAGTGCTGTTAAAATTCGAATGACTTCACGTTTTTCAGCATATTGCAATTCGCGTACTTCATTGTTGATTTCGAGCACTTCGCTAGGTTCTAAATAAACCGTTTGCCCCGTAGCAGACTCGCCATGCACAAAACCACGTACTCGTCTTTTGTATTCCGCCAATACCGGAATTACCATTCGGCCTTCTCGTATGGTAATGGACACATCATCTGGTGTGAAACCATCTTTTTGCGCTCGTCTTAAAATACCATCAAGTACTTTTCTAAGCCTTTGCTGTTCGGTGTAAATTCCTTTTCTAATCTCCCCCAACAAAGCAGACGCATTATCTTTTAGCTTTCCGCGTTCGTCAAATTTTCTATCCATGGACCAAAGCAATTCATCATTCCAAAGCAGGGGGTGTGTAAGCTGAGTGAGTTCAGGGTAATCATCTCGTTTTTGGCTAAAAAAGTCTAAGCATTGGTCGGCAGTTTTAAAAACCAGCAACAAATCGAAAAACTCTTCTTCAGAAAGGAATGAGTTTTCTATATGTACCTTTTTTAGATGCGAAGAAACATCGATATAGTTTGCATTAGGAAAAAGCTCGCCACTTTGGATAATTCTAGTAAACTCATGAGTTTGTTCTAACCACTTATCTATAGAATTGCGATCTGTTGAATATTTTATTTTTGAAACAAACTGGGCGCCTAAGTTGCTCTCACATTTTTCAAGCAACATTGTCCTGATCTTATCAAAACCTAGTTTTTCTTCTAAATTCGGGGGGTAAAGCATTCAGTAATGGGGTATTGTTCTTATCTGTCGTTGGTAACTCTTTCTTTCATAATATTGAGGCTATCAAGAACGGTAGAGAATATTTCGCCCCCTAATTCTGGATTAAGCAAATAGTATTGATAGCTACTTTTATAAGCCACAGTATCTATTGAATGTTTCTCGAAAATCCTCTTTTCCAGCACCTTAAATACTTTCTCAGCAGAATCTTGAGGAAGCAACAAGTGGGTGACTTGTCCTTCTGCAACTCTGATATCAATCATCACTTTGACCATCTCTTCTTTGGTCAATAATCCTTCGGGTACCTCTTCGTTACTACCGCAGGTAAAAAACAAGCAGCTAACCGCCAACAAAAAAAGCTTTTTCACACTCAATCCTCAATTTTATTTTCAACTTCGGTTTTCAAACGATTTTAACAAAGGTAACGTATTCTGAACTGTACCAGAGTACCCGTTAACCAAATTTAAGATTGTTGACGCTGAATAAAACCGATTTAATTCTATTTTTGGCCTTTTAGATATGGAGCACATAATTTCCAAGCTTAGGAAGTACGAAATACAAATTAGAAAAGCCATCAACTCTCGGATGCAAGGGGATTTCCATTCCATTTTCAAGGGTTCGGGAATGGAGTTTGACGGAGTGCGCGAATACCACTATGGCGATGATGTAAGGAATATAGACTGGAACAGTTCGGCCAAAGGGCATGGCACTTTTGTAAAAACCTTTAAAGAAGAGAAAGAACAAACCGTTTTCTTCTTGCTCGATGTTAGTGGCTCTCAGGAAATAGGAAACCCAGGTGCTCAAAAAGTAGACATTGGGAAAGAGATTGCAGCGGTGTTGACGCTTTCGGCTGTGAAAGAGCAAAATCGCGTAGGCTTAATTTGTTTTTCAGATCAAAAAGAAAAGTTTGTTAAGTCTGGAAAAGGCGCAAAACATGGCTATGCCATTATTCATGAGCTCTATTCTTTAAAGCCGAAATCTGGCAAAACTAACCTGAGCAAGGCAATTGCTTTGGCGCTTGAGGCCATTACCAAAAAAAGTGTAGTGGTTATGATTTCAGATTTTATTGATAACGACTACGAAAAGAACCTTCGGACTATCGCTAATAAGCACGACCTTGTGGTGATTCATTTGAAAGACGATAGAGAAACGAATTTGCCAAACCTGGGCATTGTTCCCGTTTATGACAAAGAGAGCAGACAGACGGTTTGGGTAAACACGTCATCGAAGGATTTCAGAAAAAAACTTGAAAAACGATACTCCACTAATAAAGATGACTTAGAGAAATTTTGCAGAAAACATCAGATCAACTATGTTGAAATCAATACCAAGGATTATTACATTCCTCAGCTCATCAAACTTTTCAAACTGCGAAATAAATCAATGAAACGTGATTAAGATCGTTAAACTTACCATTCTAGCCGCCTTAATTTTTACTGGAAGCCAGGCATTACGCGCTCAGGAAACAAAACCCGTTGGTTTTTTTCTTAAAGACAGTGTGAAAATTGGTGAGTCGGTTCCGTTCATATTTAGCTACAAAGACAAAAAGAACAGATCAGTTATTTTCCCTGATTCGCTTTATAATTTTGCTCCGTTTGAACTAGTAAGCAAAGAATATTTCAATACTCAATCGGACGACACAAACAGTATTGACAGTGCTGTATATTACCTTACTACATTTGAAATTGATACGGTTCAAAGACTTTCCCTACCTGTATTCTTAATCACAGAAAGTGATAGTATTCCAAATTTCAGTTTGATGGATTCCATTATTCTGGATCAGGTAGTTACCCAAATGCCTGACAGTGTAAACATGGAGGAGAATTCTTACTACAGGCCAGTATCTCTTGAGTTCAACTATCCATATTTCATTATAGCGCTAATCGTATTGGGCATTCTAGCCATCATTGTGTTGGTAGTTTGGGGTAAGGACATCAGGAAAAAAATTAGACTGTACAGATTGAAAAAAGGCCTTGAGAAATTCAAAACTGGTTTCGATCAGCAAATTGATGCTTTGGGCAATGACACTACAAAAGCGAATATTGAAAAGACATTAAAGTATTGGAAGAGCTATATGGAAGGTTTAGAGAATCTGCCATTTACTAAGCTAACCACTAAGGAAATTGTGTTGCTAATGCAAAGTTCTAGCTTGGAAGAAACGCTCAAATCCATAGATAAAAACATATATAGTAGGGCCACTGTTTCTGCCTTACAAAACGATTTTGAGTTTTTGAAAGACTATACTCAAGACCGCTATAACCACATTTCAGAAGTAATTAAAAATGCTTGACGAATCGAAATACAGTTGGCTTTCAATAGAGTGGTTTACCCCTGAGGGTTTCAAATCCTTTGATTGGGCGTTTGAGATTTTTCTCTATGCACTGCCGTTAATTCTGATATTATTTCTTTTAAAGTGGCTTATTGGCACTAAAGTAAAGCAAAAGCTAGCCGTAGCCCTTCCAAAACAAGACATTGAAAAAAGTTGGACAAGCTATTTAAGAATCATTCCTAACTTATTAATAGCACTGGCATTGGCCATGTTTATTATTGCTTTAGCAAGGCCGCAGCGCACTAACGAACAAGTAGAGCAATGGACAGAAGGAATTGACATCATGTTAATCATTGATATTTCTGAATCCATGCAGATTGAGGACTTTAAGCCCAACCGACTTGAAGCGGCAAAACAGACTGCTCGTGATTTCATCAATGGTCGCTTTCAAGATAGAATTGGCCTCGTGATTTTTTCTGGTGATGCCTATTCGCTTTCTCCTTTAACTACGGATTACGAACTTCTAGGCAATTTTATCGACACTGAAATAGACTTTGATAAAATTGAAAATAGAGGCACTGCTATTGGTAGTGCAATAGCTACAGGAACCAACAGAATGACTGAATCATCGACAGCTTCTAAGGTGATGATTTTGTTGAGTGATGGAGACAACACTGCTGGAAATATAGACCCAATTACGGCTGCTGAATTGGCTGCTGCCTACGGTATAAAAATCTATACTATTGGAATTGGTAAGGATGGAAAAGTACCTTACGGAAAAGACTTTTTTGGAAGACCAAACTATATTGAAAACACACTAGACGAAACCACGCTAAGGAAGATTGCCGAAATTGGCGATGGCCAGTTTTATCGTGCTTCTGATAACGCAGCACTTCAAAATGTTTTTGGCTTAATCGATCAATATGAGAAAGCTGAAATAAAAGAAACCCGTTACAAGAACACAACAGACTTCTATCCTATTTATGCCAAATGGGGTTTGGTTTTCTTTATACTCTTTATGCTTTCAAAAAGTACTTTTGTGAGTAATGTGTTGGAAGATTAACTAAACAATTCAACACCAAAACCTTCAAGGAGGAAGTTTAGTAGTTTAAGTGCGAAAAGGATTAGCGCTACCCCTACCACTCGGTTCATTATTTTCATAAAACGAACAGTAACAATTTCTCTGAGCTTGGTAGCAAAATGCGACTTAAGCACATCTACAATAAACACGGTGCCTACTAAAGCAATAAAGAAACCCAGTGCCTGATTTGATGTGTATTCAAAATCAAGGGATACTTTGCTCACTATCCCAATCCAAAAAAACAAGACGAATGGATTTACTCCATTCAGAAAAAAACCTTTTAGCACCTGTTTAAAGCAATCTTTACCTCCATTCACTTTGGTTGGAGCCAACTTTTTTGGTACAGACTTGAATAAATAGAATATTCCAAAAGTGAACATAATTACTCCCCCAACACCACCCAACCACATTTTAAAGGACTCATTCTCTACGAGTTTTGATACTCCAAAATATGTGATTACAATATAGAATACATCGCTTAAGGCTACTCCAATCGCCATAAAAAAGCCAGACCAAAAACCCTTCTCAATGCTATTTTGGATGAGTGCAAAAAAGACAGGCCCTATAAGCACACAGAGTAAAAGCCCGAATAAAATACCATTTAAAATATGATGCATCAGGACTTTCGGGGTTGATTCGCAATAAATTCAACCCAGCTATGAAGGTGATCTCCTTTAAGCACTCGCGGAAACTTAGACTGGCCTCCTTCTTTTCCTTCTGAGCGCATCCAATCATAAAAAACAGAAGTTGGAATAACTTCTAAAGTGACATTTTTTAGAGCATGCTTTCGCTCTACCGCATAATCATCATTCACTACTTTAAGGTGCGCATCAATTAGCTTACATAGCTCCTCACTATCCACCTTATCATCCGTACCTACATACCATTTGTGAGAAAACAATGTACCGTCAGGAACGCCCGTTACAGTAAACTCTTTTACACTAATATTCAATTCTTCGGCAGCCAACTCAATGGCATGATTCATATTATCAACAGAAAGATGTTCGCCACAAAGACTCAAGAAGTGTTTTGTACGACCTGTAATTATAATTTCTGAATTTCTCTTATCAATAAACTTAACGGTATCTCCTATTTGATAGCGCCAAGCACCAGCGCATGTCGAAATTAGCAATGCATACTCCTTCCCTTCTTCTACATCATCAATCATTACCGTTTCTGGGTGATCAACAAGGACACCATCAGGGCTGAAATTCCTGTCATTAAAAGGTACAAACTCATAGAAAATACCATTATTGAGCACAAGTCTCATCGATTTTTTCTTTGGCTCAGACTGGAAGGCCAAGAATCCTTCAGAGGCCAAATAAGTTTCTATATAATGAACTGGCTTTCCTAACAATTTTTCGAAACCCTTCTTATAAGGTTCAAAAGACACTCCCCCATGCACAAAAGCCTGAAGGTTTGGCCATATCTCGTGAATATCCTTTACATGGTACCTTTCAATAATTCTTTCTAAAAGAATTTGCATCCATGCTGGAACACCTACAATCATCCCGATATTCCATTTTGGAGCCGACTCCACAATTTCGTCCAGCTTAGCTGCCCAGTCTTTGTTCTTTTTAATCTTCGGGGTTGGTCGCGAAAACCCTTGAACCCAAAGCGGAAGTTGTCCCGTGGTTATCCCACTCAAGTCACCATAATAGTAGTTTCCAGAGAAATTGAGAGAAGTACTTCCTCCCAACATGAGCATACCAGACTGAAAAAATTTATCGGGCAAATCGTATTTAGAAAGCGTATAAATGTGTCGAGTTCCAGTTCTTCTGATTTGGCGGATCATATCCTTTGTTACTGGAATATATTTTGAGGCTGCGCCCGAAGTACCAGAGCTCAAAGCAAAAAACTTGGTTTTTCCTGGCCAGCAAACATCCTCTTCTCCTTCTCTTATTTTATGCCACCAATCCGCATTTATTTTTTCATAATCACATACTGGTACATTGGTCTTAAACTTATCCAGAAAATCGTGTCCTCCATGATTTCTGAAAGACTCAAGTACACTTACAAAATCATATTCTCTACCAAATTGCGTGTTTCTTGCACTGATAAGCAGTTTCGACAATTCCTTTTTTTGAAGCTCATAGGGCGATGTATAATCCTGTTCAAGTGTTTCCCTAAGCTTTATTCCTTTTTTAAGTATAGTCCCTAATATGGCCATTCAATTCATTTTCATATGGTCAGTAAGCCTTCTTCCAAGCGAATTTATTCTAACTTTGGCGTCTACTGAGAGTTTCAAATATAAACAAAAGTACTACTGAAAATAAGGCGACTCAAATGAGTGTAGAAAACAACATAAAAAAATACCTCGAGATTTTAAAACCATTCGGTGCTCAATTGATTGCCGTAAGTAAGACTAAGCCCAAGGAAGATTTGTTACAGGCTTATGAAACTGGGCAGCGTGCTTTTGGCGAAAACAAAGTTCAAGAACTCACAGAAAAAGCCGAAGCACTACCGAAAGATATTGAGTGGCACATGATTGGCCACCTCCAAAGAAACAAAGTAAAGTATATTGCTCCTTTTGTTCACCTTATTCATGCAGTGGATAGTGATCGACTTTTAAAAGAAATAGATAAGCAAGCAGAGAAAAATGAGCGTATTATTCCTTGTTTACTTCAGGTATTTATTGCTAAGGAAGAAAGTAAATTTGGTTTTTCAGAAGAAGAATTACTTGACTTCTTAAAGTCTGAAGACTTTAAAGATTTAAAGCACATCAAAGTTGTTGGGTTGATGGGCATGGCCACCAATACCGAGGATATGCAAAGGGTGAAGAATGAATTTACTGGTCTGAAAGCACTTTTCGATCAAATCAAGAACGAAATTCATTCTGAAAATTTAGAAATGAAGGAAATATCAATGGGTATGACTAATGATTACCAAGTGGCTTGCGAAGCAGGGAGCACCATGGTGAGGATTGGGTCTGCTATTTTTGGAGGAAGAAACTACAATCAATAATGAGCGCAAAAACTGTTTTAATTTTAGCCGGAATATTTGGAATGTTATCCGTAGCCATTGGCGCATTTGGTGCGCATGGTTTAGAAAGCACATTAACCGCCAACAACCGAATGGACACTTTTCAAACTGGAGTGAAATACCAGTTCTACCACACTTTGGCACTTTTCTTTTTAGGCATGCTCATGATCAACTACCAAAGCAATTTCTTTGGTTATGCTGCCATTTGCTTTGTAGCAGGAATACTCATTTTTAGTGGTTCGCTCTACACCTTATCACTGACCAATGTTACATGGTTAGGTGCCATCACTCCTATTGGAGGTTTGGGCTTTATTATGGGTTGGTTGTTTTTGGTTTTGGGGGTGAAGAATAGTCTTTAAGAGAAGCGATAAACTTAACTTTTGGCGAATTGATTCACCAAAAAGACTAAACAAGCGTTAAGATTAGGAAAGTAATCAGAAGAATTTCTGATGGAAATTAACTAAAAAAAGCTCCTTTGAAGCACGGGTAACGGCTGTATACAACCATCGCAAATAATCCTGATCGATCATTTCTTCATTTAGATAACCCTGGTCTACGAAAACCGCCTCCCATTGCCCACCTTGCGACTTGTGGCAGGTGAGCGCATAAGCGAATTTCACTTGTAGCGCATTCAAATAGGGGTCTTTCTTAATCAGTTTTATCCGTTCGCCTTTCGATTCTACATCCGCATAGTCTTCTACTACTTGCTCGTAAAGCTTTTTCTGCTCGGCACTCGGCAATGATGCTTCTGGCGTATAAAGGGTGTCTAAAATAACTTTGGCTTCGAAAGGCTCATGGTCGGGGTAATCAAGTAATCGGAGGTTCAGGGTAGCAAAACGCAATCCGTAAACATCTTCAAACCGAACGATTTTCATCACCTCCACAAAATCTCCATTCGCTAAAAAACCACCAGGCGTATTCTCTGGTAAATAGTGGTAGTTGTTGCGAACAATCATCAATATATCGCCCGCCTCCAATTCGTCTTCTCTATATTGAATCGCCCTGCGGATGTATTGATTGTACTGCACCGCATTTTTATTCGACCGACAAACAATTACCGTATTCTCGGTTCCATACTTATCGTAGGCATAGCGAAGACCATCTTCCAACCTTTCACCCGTCATTTTAAAAATATCTTTAAACTGACCTGTGGTAAACTTAATATCAAACTTCTCTTTGCTAAGTTCTTTCCTGAGTTGCGTAGCATTATAAAGTATCCCAGAAGATTCCTCCTGCCGCATTACTTCGGTAAGCTCTATGGAAAAGTTATCGGTTTTGAAATTGTGCTTAAGGTAAGAAGCTTCCAGTGCTGGGCTTTCAGTACTACCTACTGGCGGAAGCTGCGCTACATCTCCAATCAGTAAAAGCCGGTTACCCTCCTTTTCAAACACATAATTCATCAACTCGGTCAACAGCCCTTTTGTGCCATAGTCCGATTGGTCTGAGAGCATTGAAGCTTCATCTACTATAAAAAGTGTACTCGTATGGTAATTCTTCTGACGCGAAAACCGAAGCCCTTCTCCGGGCTCTTCTGTTTGCTGAAAAATCTTTTTGTGGATTGTAAAAGCTGTGCGTTTGGAATAAGAAGACATCACTTTGGCAGCACGCCCTGTGGGCGCCATCAAAACATACTTCATATTAAAGAAAGGAAGCATATTTACCACCGCTCCAATGACAGTGGTTTTCCCTGTTCCCGCATAACCTCGAATGGTCAGGGTAGGCTTTACTAAGTCTTTGTCCAAAAGAAATTTATCGAACATACGAAAAAGCTCCTTTTGACCAGAAGTGGGTTCGAAAGGAAATTTGCTCAATAGTATTTCTGAAGGTTTTGCCAATGATTATTGCTTAGCGCGTGAAATGTCTTCAGGAAAAATAGTAGCCATGGTGGTGGTAGCTTTTGCAATTAATGTTCTTTTCTCTCCATCCAAGCACCACACTTCGGCCTCGCAGAAGTTTAGTTTTCGGCCTTGTTTAATCACTTTACCAATGGCATGCAATCGATCCCCTTTTCCCTTAGCGAAATAAGAGATTTTGATCTCCCCTGTCACTACATGGTGATCTTCTGGTACCACAGTATATGCAGCAAAACCTGCAACAATATCAGCGACCGTAGCCGTAACACCTCCATGCACCAAACCTGTTTGTTGTTGATGTTCCTGTTTTAAAGTCAACCAGCCTTCCGTAGTCCCCGCTTCAATCACATTCAAATCAAAGCCTACCAGTTTCATAAAATATTGCCTTTCGAGGAATTTCTCGATTCTTGATTTAAAGTTGGGATTCAATACCTTTATCATCTTTTCAATTTTGAACAAATATATCGCATCTCCTACTTATGGACTCACTGGAATCCAAAATCAAATCTAATTATGGCGAAAAACTTCGGGTCCGGGTTTGCGGCATCTGCATTACCGAAGAAGGTCTGTTGATGGTTCATCATACTGCTTTGGGAAAAGGTGGCTCTTTATGGGCGCCACCAGGCGGAGGTATGGAGTATGGAGAAAACGCCCATGAAGCATTAAAACGTGAGTTTATAGAAGAAACCCATTTGGAGATTGAAGTGGAGAGATTCCTTTTTGTGCATGAATACCTCGATCCACCGTTGCATGGTATCGAATTATTTTTTGAGGTGAAGATAATGGGCGGAAATCTCAAAAAAGGTGCTGATCCGGAAATGGAGGCCAATGCACAAATCATCACACAGGTTGAGTTTAAATCCCTTTCAGAAGTACAACAGCTCCCAAAAGCGCATCTGCATTATGTGACTCAGAACATAAGCAGCTTTGAGAGTCTTTTAAATCAGAGTGGTTACTTCAAGTTTTATTAACCTGAACTCGATTAATAAAACAACCATTAAGTAACTAGAGTTGAATTCCATGATATAAAACCCTGTAAAAGTTCTTATTCATAGCACAGATGAACTCCTTTACTCTCGTTGATTATATTGCCCAACTTTGGAGGGTTCAGGTCAATAGTTAGTTATCAAATATTGACCTTAGTGAATTGAAGAGTCTTTCTATCAAACGTAAATCTTCAGTGATCACCTCTGCGGTAGCCATCATTTCGGGGCTATATTCAAGTTGTAAATTATAAGAAGTTATCAATCCATTATCCAAGGCAACTTGAACTTGATAAATATCTCCGTTTGGCAATGAAGCTAAGCTACTGATCACTCCATTTACAAAACCATACTCATTGAAAGGATAATTATCTAGTTTAAGCTTTACTTTTTGGCCTACCTGTACTTTACCAAAGCCTTGTGCTGGCAATTCAACGAGTGTTTCAAATTGCGTGGAGGGAGGTATAATAGCAAAAATTTGATCCCCAGTATTAATCAATTGGTTTACCTTGATTCTTCCTGAATAGTCAAGATTTCCAGCAATAGGAGCTCGAATAGTAAACTCCGTTTTCCATCTTGTTATATAGTTTTCCAGAAGGGTGATAAGTTCTTGAATTCTATTTCTGTACTCTTTCGTTTTGGTTTTCCCTTCTGCAACGGTATTTCTGATTTGGCTTTTATAATCTTCCAGCGTCAACTCCATTTGAATAAGCCCTTTTTTTATACTTTCTTCTGCTTTTAAGGACTGATTGTATGCTGTTTGCGCACTCAAGAAGTCTAATTTAGATACCAAACCAAGGCTATATTCTTCTTCCTGCATGATATATCTTTCTTTGGCATAAGAAATATCAACCTTGCTCAATTCTGCTTCTCTTATTGAAATCTCCTGTAGTTTTCTGTTCGCACTCAGTTTGTTTTCAAGGTCATTCAACTGTTGCGCTTGAGCATTGTTATATATATAATCGCGATACTCCTCTAATATATTTTTTAGAGTTGAGAAGTCATTTGAAACCTCATAAAGCTCGATTCTTTTAAAACTTTGAAATGTTTGATTACTGGAGTCGGCAAGAAAAAGAGATGCTGCTGTTAAGAACCTTTGTAAACTGTCGATGGAGGTGGAAGGAATGGGGTTTTCTATTTCTGCTATTATTTGCCCCTCACTTACGGCCTCCTTATTTTCAATGTGCAATGCCCGCATTCTTCCACTTATTTTGCTATTGATAAGTACAGGAGGCGTTTCTGTAGAAATAGTAGCTCTACCCATTATTACATCAGGGTATTTAATAAAATAGCTTAAGATAAACATCAGTACTATTACTGAAATGAGAACAGTGTTTCCCCATCGGATCATCCAATTTGGAGGCCTGTTCAGTATATCTTGAACATCTTCAGACCTTAGTTCAATATTGGGATTTTCTCTTTCTGCTGACATTAGTTTCCAAGTTCTAACTGATTTTTGACCAACTCAAAATATGCCCCCTCTTGCTTGACCAGTTCTTTGTGTGTTCCTGTTTCCACTATTCTTCCTTTATCCAATACCACAATCTGGTGGGCATTCTTTACCGTACTCAAGCGATGGGCAATAACCAATACAGTTTTATTCTGAAAAAACTTATCTAAGTTCTCCATAATGGTTTTTTCATTGTTGGCATCAAGCGCGGAGGTAGCTTCATCGAAGAACAAGAATTTGGGGTCTTTATAAACAGCTCTAGCAATTAGCAAACGCTGCTTCTGACCAGTACTTAAACCAGTACCTTCCATTCCAATTTGAGTATTAAATGCCAGAGGTAAGGACTCAACAAAGTCTAGCAGGTTGGCTACTTTCAGCGAGTGAACAAGTTTGTCCTTATCAATTACTTCATCGCCCACTGCCACATTACTTGCTATAGTGTCATTAAAAATATATCCCTCTTGCATTACTACCCCACATTTGTCTCTCCAAGATTGTTGAGAAACTGTGTTCAGGTCACTTTTACCAATTGAAATACTGCCCTCATTCGGGTCATAAAACTTTAGCAGCAACTTCATTAAGGTAGTTTTTCCACTTCCGCTTACTCCAACAACAGCCGTTATTTTGTTCGCAGGAATTGTTAAATTTAATTCCTTCAAAACAGGAATATCTGAACCAGTATAGCGGAAACTTAACTTTGACAACACTATATCTTCATCGATAGGGATAAGTGTGTTTTTTTCTCTGTCATGCTGTTTTTCATCTTCCTTGTTGTGGATTTCACCCAGCCTATCCAATGAGATTTTAGCATCTTGAACTTCTCTGATAAAACCTATCAACTGGGCAACAGGTGAGTTCAGCTGACCAACAATATAAGAGATGGCCATCATCATACCCAAAGTAATCTCTCCTTGAATAACCAAAGTGGCAGAGAGTACACTGATCAGAATATTCTTGAACTCATTAATAAATGAAGAGCCTACACTCTGGTATTGTTCAAGTGCAAGGCCTTTAATGGACAATTTGAAAAGTCTGGCTTGCAGGTGTTCCCAAGCCCAACGCTTTTTCTTTTCGGCATTGTGGAGCTTTATCTCCTGCATGCCGTTGATCAATTCAATCACTTTGCTTTGCTCGCTGCTTACCTGACTGAACCTTTTATAATCAAGGTCTTTTCTCTTCTTTAGAAAAATGACGATCCAAAGGAAGTAAAGAATACTGCCAACAAGGAACACAAGGAATATTTGGAGACTATAATAAATTAAGACAAAGCCAAAAATGAAGAGGTTCACAAATGAAAAGAGCACGTTCAAAGAAGAGGTGGTCAGTATCCGCTCTATTCTTTTATGATCATTAATCCTTTGCATAATATCCCCAGTCATTCTTACATCAAAGAACGAAATGGGCAGGTTCATGAGCTTGATGAAAAAATCAGAAATCAGCGATATATTAATTCTAGCACTAATGTGCAGCAAAATCCAGCTTCTGATTACCTCTAAGGCAGTACGTCCAAAAAACAAAAATAATTGGGCAATGAGGATTAGGTAAACGAACTGGATATCTTGGTTCTGGATACCAACATCTACAATACTTTGGGTTAAAAAAGGAAAGACCAGCTGCAACAAACTGGCTGCAGTAAGCCCAATAATCAGTTGGATTAAGAGCCTTTTATACTGGAAAAGGTATTTTGAAACAAACTGTACCCCATAGCCTTTTTCTTCCTCGTAAGTGTCCTGATAAAGTTTTGGGGTAGGTTCAAGGAGAAGAGCGACCCCTTCTTGCGTTTTATCATCGGCATTATTGCCAATCCAACGAGACAGAAACTCTTCCTTGGTGTATTTCAGCAAGCCAATGGCTGGGTCCGAAATATAGATTTGACCCTTTTTAATTTTATAGACCACGGCAAAGTGGTTCTTGTTCCAGTGAACAATACAGGGCAAGGGGGTTTCCTTTTGTAAGACCTCAAAGGTCATTTTCACCCCAATTGTTATAAAGCCAATGGCTTCTGCGGCATCACTCAACCCCATCATGCTGCTTCCTTCTCTTGTGGTTTCGCACAGGTCGCGAAGCTTCTGGATTGGAATTATTTTTTTATAATGTTTGGCTACAATTTTAAGACAGGTGGGGCCGCAGTCTTTTTGATCTTTTTGTTTGTAAAAAGGGAATTTTACCATTAATGTGTAATAAGGCTATCAATTATTACCCTCAGAGAGGCGTGACTTGGTCGGGGGGCATTTTCATCTACTAGCCTACCTTGTTTATCAAAAATGAGATATCTGGGGATACTTGACAAGCCCAATTGATTTAACAAATTGGATTCCAATTTGTTAATAATCATATAGCTATTTTCATACCTACGTAATTTTTGTTCTGTATTAGCACGATTCCAACCTTCAAAATCTTTGTCGATCGATAAGTATAAAAAACTAATAGGCTGGTTTTTATAAATATCTCTCAACCTAGCGGAAGCTGGCATCTCTTCAATACATGGAGCGCACCAGCTAGCCCAGAAGTCGATATAAATTACTTTCCCTTTATTTTCAGAAAGAAAATTCTCAAAAGTTTTGAGCGACTTGTCATTGTATACTAAGTGAAGTGTATCCTTACTTGAAAGAAGTTTTTCACTATCTATTAATAGACTATTCTCTAATTCTGTGACCAAACTCTTATCGCTTACCGCCTGTTTAAATTTGGTGAAATATATTTTAGTATCAATGAAGGAGTTCGCTTTACCCAATTCACTCATGGAACTATAAAGCAAGTAGTCTTTAGTATAGGGACTCAAATTGGTATCATTAATTATCGAGTCCATTATGACCCGGTAATCGATTTTCCCAACACTATTGGTTGTTTGAACTTGTTTATACCCTAATTTCATGAATGAAAACGTGATTGCCGATCTAGTAAAGTCATATCGAAAAAGTGAATCTTGTTGTTTGAAAGTTAGGTTGTTCATTTTTTCAAGTACTTGATCTCCTGACATTGCCTTAAAAGTGTAATAAGTTTTTTGTGTGTTGTATACCTCTTTAGACATCTGTCCTAAAACGTAAACAGAATCAATTTTTTGAATAAGTCCATGATAATAATCCTTTAAGCCTGATACAAACTTGTCGTATTTTGATTTAATACTGATTTGTCTCTCGATAGGAAGGTTATTAACACCCACTATGCCATAGTTTCTTAAATATGCTTCTTGTTGACTCATGGGTTGACCTACGGCCAAATCCTTTAGCCCCAAATCATATTTAAGAGTACCACGATTTAATATTTTAGCTATTGGTCTGCCATTTAGTTGATAAGATATCCTAACACTATCTCCAGGCTGGAAAATGAAAAACTCAAAATCATCATAGTCATATTTATGTTGTAGAATGATAAATGGTGACTCAGTTATGACTAATGAGGTTTGTAATGTATCAGTTGTATTAATAGATAAAAGATTGGTTTGGACTGAGACTGGGTTTGTATAAAGTAGTTTTGGAACAATCGTTTTAGAAAAACTACCTCCTTCATACAAGATTGTATCATGTCCTAAGTATTTTTCTAATGAGATAGATATGTTTTTCCCAAGATCAGTTTGAGTTTGGTCATTCTTCCTTAACTCTTCCTTTTCTTTAAATTTTTGGCAAGAATTAACAATAAGTAGAATAAAACAAGCGAGTATTGAGAGAATTATTTTCATACGGAAATATTTATAAAAAAGAATGTTAAAGCTAGGACATCCCAACTTTAACATTCAAACAACGGATTTTCAATTTAGAGCCAAGTTGCCTCGTCACAGCTATCACAACACCAATGCCCTCCCCATTGAGATGCTGCCACAGCCGATTTAGCTGTTGCCTTATCTATATTGTAATGAAAGGTAGGTGTAAACCCAGGAGCAGACAAGACCATTGCATTGCATGTGCCGCCAGTGCCACCTTCATCCATATTCCCCCCGTTAATGGTTTTTTGTTGAGTTTTAGAAAGTATACTAGTACCCTCAATGTTTAAAATGTTACTTAACATAATTGTAAAAATTAAAAGTTAAATTTGCCCCGATCATTTAAAGACACTCGAGTATGTGTCTTCCTTCGCGAAAGGATGATTTTAGTGCCCCTTTATTGGGGCACTTATTTTTTAAATGAACTGAAGAATTTCTTCTTCAACCCTAATTTCATTTGTTTCAGCATGTTCAATCAATCCCTCTATCATATTTCCCAAATCTGTTAATTCGTAAAAATGTGGGAACATACGGTTGTTTACCAGCGTGATAGGTGTGCCCCCAATTCCGTTTGCAGCACACCAGCTTCTGTGTTCAGTAAGGATTTTCAGGTATTGATCTTCCGCTTTCTCTACACCACCCTCTGCAAGCCATTGTTTAACATCACGGTTTTCATACCAATCATTGATCCTTTGTTGAAAACATAGTGGCTCCTCTTCCTTAAATGCCTTTAACATACCAGCTGCAACCAATACCCTAGGGTCATTCTTATCTTCAGTGAGAACAAAAAAGCGCAGATCAATTGATACTTGATTTGGGTATTTTTCCAATATCCTTTCAAACATTTGATGTACATCAAAACAGTGTTTGCATAGCGGATTGGTAATTCCCAATATTTTTACTGGAGCATTTGCATTGCCTCCAAGGTGAATGTCATTGGTAGCAATGGTCGTATCTATTTTAGGGAGCGTCTGAAAGTAGGGTACGAATAGGTGGTAGTTTCTTTTGAAATGCTTCAATTCTCGCTTAATGTTTACCATTTCCTTATTCTCCTTCAAAACAGGTTTAAGCTGAAACCATGCTATGGATATAGAACCAAATGAAAGTACCAATAAGCCCAAAGAAAGGATTAGGCCATTTCCAACAGGTAAGCTTAAATAGGAAAAACTAAACCCAAACTGTAAGCCCAAAGTGAGACCGATACCTAAACAAAAGGGACACCATTTTTTTAATACAATGCCTTGCTGGTAGACGGAATAAGGAATAACTGGCAGTGTAAGCAAACTGACCCATGCTAAGACTGAAAAATCAACCTTAAGCAACTGCGCTAGGCAAATAGCCGAAAAATAAATAATGGAAAGGTCGCTGAGCGATAGTGAGCCAATAAATTCGGAGGATAAAGAATTAATTACGCTGCTGCATTCCGTAGACTTTCCTAAAGTGCAGAGCTTGGAATTTTTAGTATTTGGGTTTAAGGCAACTTGAACTACTAAATAGGACAACAGAAGCCCCACTATAGTAAGACCTGAATAAACGAAGCTTGAACTGTTAAATCCACTACTGAACGACTGAATTAAAGCGAGTGAAGCCAATAGAACAAATAGGATATTCAACTTAGAAAATCTTAGGTTTTCCTTCTGGGTGTTGGCTTCAATCGCAATCAGAGAACCGTCCCATATTTTCGAAAAGTCATCGTGACTAATTTTTAATTCTTTATTAGGTGTAGAGCCTTCAATGAGTTTGATGAAGCCATTGTCCTCATTGATAGCAATTACTACGTGAGACTTTCCCGCGGTGAGAACATTTACCAAAACAGGTTGGTCTATATTCTTAAACTGTTCCTTTGGAATTGAGGCCGCTAAACTCTCAATATTAAAATAGCTTAAAGAATCAGTAATCGATTTAAAACTAGGAAAGTCTGGATGGCTATTAAATTCTATAGACAAATGGTCTGAATCAACATTATAGCCATTCTTCTTTAAAAAAATATGTACAATTGAATAAAAATAGTTATCCATATGTCGAAATATATAGTAATTAATTCTTTCAGAGAAATGAAAATAAAAAATTTATGATTAATTATTATTAAAAACATAACAATCATCCAAAGATGAACCCTTAGCCACCTTTAATATTATTGTTATTTTGATGTCAAGAGTTCTAACATAATCCTTCACAATCATCATTTTTAAATGACCATTCACATAAATAAGGTCTTGAAGTGTGAATTTACAGAAGAGATTCATTTAGATGTTGAAGTTGGGAAATTCCTTTTTCTGCATGAATACCTCGATCCACCACTCCATGGCATCGAATTATTTTTTGAAGTAAGTATTGAAGGTGGGAAGCTCAAAAAAGGGGCTCATCCTGAAATGGAGGCAGATTTTCAGATTATCACTCAAACCGGTTTTAAACCCTTTGAAGAAATAAAACAAATCCCTAACCTTCGATTGCACCATGTTATTCAAAATATTACTAGTTTCGAAAGCCTTTTAAATCAGACTGGCTATTTCAAATTTCATTAGAATTGCATAAAATAGCAGTTCGATTTATTTCAGTTACCTAATAAAATAGTTATTTTCGCAAAAAAGATCAACCTTAAAAATGAGCCTAACTAAAATCCTTACTGTAGTCATATTCATTGGAGCCATCACTTTTGGTTACTTCCTTTATGACAGTATTAACTCAACAATTGAGAGAGCAAAAGAAATTGAAAAAGTAGAAAACTCGGTGAAAGCCAAACTTGAGCTTATTCGTGATGCTCAAATTGCTTACCAAAGTACTTATGGTGATTATGCCGATACATGGGAGAAATTAATCGCCTATGTAGACAGCGGTAAAATCTGGTTGATTCAAAGAACTGAAACTATTATTCAACAAGCTTATAAGGAAGAGACTTCAGTTTTCACTTATGACACGCTAGGTTTTAGAACAGTGAGAGATTCATTGTTCAAAACACCAAATTTCAACCCAATGAACCTACCAAGGTTGCCACATGCACAAGACAAATTCTTTTCGCTTTATGCTAAAGACTCTGTTCGTTCAGGTGTAACTGTAGATTATATTGAGGTAGTGGACACTTATCCTTTTGACAGAACCAGAACAGAGGATAACGAAATTAAAAATAGAAGACCTTTACGTTTCGGTTCTAGAACCGAGATTACCACTTCAGGTAACTGGTAGTAAATCATTATAGTGAGTACTGTTAAAAACCAACAACTCATAAAAATTAAAGACGAAAGAATGGACATTGATCATATAGATCAATGTCGTCTTTCGTTTTTTATTGGTGAACACGATTGCCAAATCACGATATTTGACGAACAGAAGCAGAAATTGCTACTATTCGAAAATTACCTGATAGAATCCTCCCCAATTGATTTCTTAAACAAAATTCATGATCAGCATGAGCTAGTGCCTGCTGGTTTTTGGCCTACCATACATATTCATATCAGGAACAACCAATTTTGTTTGGTACCAAGCTTTTTGTTTGACGAAGATTCGGCCTACAATTACATCAAGTTAAATACAGATAGTAATCCTGATTTAGATAACTATGCAATACGGCAACATAAATCATTAGCAGCTACTTACGTTTTTGGTTACCCCGCTGCTATTCAAGATTGGTTTTTCTCAAAATATAAAAAGGCCAGCATTCATGTTTTCCATGAAGGCTCTACTTTCTTAAATAGCATTGAGAGTAAGCTGCTTAAAGTTGCAAAGCCTGCCTTGTATCTCAACTGTAATTCCGACACCTTAATGCTAGCTGGCTTTAATGGACAAAAGTTGATGATTTACAACCAGTTCAAAATTGGTGACATAAAGCAGTTGCCTAAATTAATTCTGATGTCTATTCAGCAATTTAGCCAAGAAGGTCAGGACACTCCCATTGTACTTTGGGCTGTTCAAGACAAACTAAAAAGCTTGGAACCATTACTGAAAAAGTACTTTAAAAACCTTAGCTTAGGTAAAAGGTCAACTCAATTTAAAATGAGTCATCAGTTTGATGAAATAGAACTTTACGAACATGTAGAAATATTCGGAAGTTTCTTAACCTCTAATTCATAACAAACACCTCATTGCTATGAAGCGCATTGCTATTTTCCCAGGTTCTTTTGATCCTTTCACAAAAGGGCATCAAGACATTGTACTTAGATCTCTTGGCCTTTTTGATGAGGTAGTGATTGCTATTGGTTATAATACCGCCAAACAAAACCGATACTTTGACATCGATTTTATGGTGAAAAAAATCAATGAGACTTTTAAAGATATTCCACGAGTTTCAGTGGTGGTTTACAATGAGCTCACAGCTACTTTGGCAGACAAAATGGGAGCTAAATACCTTATTCGAGGCTTAAGAAATACAACGGATTTTGAATATGAAAACAGTATTTCTCAAGTAAATAGACATCTAAACGCTGAATTAGAAACTGTATTTCTAATTACTTCTCCTGCTTTGTCATCTGTTAACTCTACTATTATTAGAGAAGTACATCGATATGGGGGTGATGTGCAAGAATTCTTACCCTACGAGCTTTAAACAGCCTTCTTCCCTCTTTTTTTCTTATACTTTTTGTAAACATGTTGGATTGAACGATAGGTATTGTAAAGCGCTACGTTTACCTCGTTAGAGTTCATCCATTTTACCTCATCAATATCCTCGTCAAGCTGAGGCTTCATCTTAGAATCATCAAGGCTGTCCATCAAAAACCAACTCGTTTTCTTCAGAATATCCTTCCCCCCTCTTACGTAAGTGTGCCAAGTAACACAAACCTGATCTTTTATTCGCACCTTAACATTACACTCTTCTTCCACCTCTCTTTTGGCACCTTCCTGAACGCTTTCTTTCCCTTCGATTTTGCCCTTAGGAAAATCCCACATGCCTAAGCGATGAATCATCAGCACTTTATTATCCTTCTCTACTACTCCACCAGCTGCTTTAATAATTTTAAACTTGCCCTTAATCAAATTGACTGTCTCCTCATATTCGGGAGTAATAAGGGTAACCGATTTAAAGCCTTTTAATTTGCTATGGTGTAAAATAAAGAGCAGTGACTTTATCATTCCTTGCGAAGCATTCGTAATCAGCATATTACCTCTGAATGCCTTTTCATTCAGAATAATATCATCAACGTTTATAACAAGGTCGAATTTAGAGTGATCTTTAACTTCCTCCGGGCGCTTGATCCGAAGTGGCTTATCTTTGATGTATATTCTCATCTAATGTGAGCGCTATTTTTTGCTAATATGAAATATTTTTTAAGAACAATACCTGTGTTCGGTTTATAAATTTCAGAAAAAAAATCCCTTAAATTCGTGCCATGGAAAAAACAGGCACCCCTAAAGACACAGCACTAAGAGTTGCTTCCGACTTATTAGAAATAAAAGCAATTCAACTTAATAAATCTCAACCTTTTACATGGAGTTCAGGGTGGAAATCACCAATTTATTGCGACAACCGCATGTCGCTTTCATTTCCTGCTACCAGAACTTACATAAAAAAGGCACTTGCCGAAGCTTGTAAATCACTATATCCAGAAGCCCAATCGATTGCTGGAGTAGCTACTGCCGGTATTCCGCAAGGTGCTTTGCTTGCCGATGAAGTCGACCTTCCATTTATCTATGTCCGTTCTTCGCCAAAAGGACACGGCATGGAAAACCTAATTGAAGGAAAAGTTGCGCCTGGTCAAAAAGTAGTAATTGTTGAAGATTTGATTTCTACTGGAGGAAGCTCGTTAAAAGCCGCAGAAGCACTAAAAGCCGCTGGGTACGAAGTGTTGGGTATGTTGGCCATTTTTACATATGGTTTCCCTTTAGCTGACGATAATTTTGAGAAGGCTGGAATAAAGCTTCACTGCTTAAGTAACTATTCAGTAATGCTTGAAAAAGCCAAGGAGCTCGGATACGTTAATCAAGATGATTTAGCTTCCTTAGAAAAGTGGAGACAAGACCCTGCAAACTGGAAAGGCTAATAAGCACAGCGCAATTCTAAAATATGCCGAAAGACAAACTCAGGCTTCTTTTTATTACCTACCAAGGTGGTTTGGCAGGTTCTACTAACTCTATTGCCTATTTAGCAAAAGGGCTGGCAGAAAAGGGGCACGAGGTTTTTGTGGGTTGCAGACAAGACATGCTCATCTGGGATTTATTAGAAGGCAGTAAAGTGCAGCGAATCCCAATGACCTTCAAAGGCAAGTTCGATACCGAGAACTGGCGGCAGGTCAGGGATGCAGTGAAAAAGCATCACATTCAAGTAATTAATGCCCAGTCGAGTTACGATCGCTATACTACCATTTTCTCCAAACTGAAGTATAATCTTAAAGTAGAGATTGTACACACCCGAAGACAAAACCCATTGAGTGCTGGCGGTTGGCTACAGAAATGGTTTTATGTAAAAAACACTGCAGGAATTGTGGTAATCAGTGAAGGCTTGAAAACCATTTTCACAGAAAAGGGCTATCCCAAAAATCATTTAAAAGTAATTCATAACGGTATTCCTGCAGAACGCCTGACACAATGGAATGAAGAAACCGTAGAGAAGTTCAGACAACAACTGAAGATCAAAGAAGGAGAAAAAGTGATCGGTTGTGTTTCTCGCTTTAAAGAGCAGCCTCAAATTATTGAAGCAGTTGCTCAACTCAACGACCCAAGTATTAAACTCGTTTTTGCAGGTATAGAGCAAAGTCAACTACAGCCTTATATAGAGCAATTCGGTCTAAAGAATGAAGTGATTTGCTTGGGTGATGTATCTGGAAAAGAAGTGCTCAACCTCTACCGCTTATTCGATATTAATATTCTTGCTTCTACCATGGACGGCTTCGGTTTGGTGTTGATCGAGGCCATGGCCATGAAATGCCCAGTAATTGCTACTAATTTTGGAGGCATAGCCGATGTGGTTCAGAACGGCTACAACGGTTTTCTCTTCGAAAACGGAAACATTACTGAGCTTTCTTCAAAAATAAAGGAGTTACTCACAAATCAAGCTACCAGAGGCAAGTTCATAGAAAACGGATTAACCACTGCCTTCGAGACTTTCAGCATGACGAATACAATTCTAAATTATGAGCAATACTTCTATAGTTTAATAGCCAAAAACTAGAATCAAAGCTTAAATTGCAGGTTGAAAACTGTGCAGAATGGATTACCTCTCTTCCCTTAATGAACCCCAATACGAAGGAGTAGTGAACACGGAAGGCCCTACTATGATTATTGCTGGTGCGGGCTCCGGAAAAACAAGGGTACTTACCTATAGAATCGCTTACCTAATGCAGGACAAAGATGTTGACCCCTTCAATATTCTTTCCCTCACCTTTACCAATAAGGCCGCAAAAGAAATGCGTGAAAGGATTGAGAGTGTAGTAGGCTCCAATGCCAGAAATCTATGGATGGGCACTTTTCACTCTGTATTTGCCAGAATTTTAAGGGCTGAAGCAGGTAAACTAGGTTACCCAAGTAACTTCACCATTTACGATACTGACGATTCTAAATCGCTCATTAAAAATATTGTTAAAGAATACGGATTAGACGATAAGATTTATAAGCCCAATACGGTACTCAGCAGAATTTCTAGTGCCAAAAACAGGCTAATCTCTTGGCAAGAATACACTACCAATCCCATTTACAAGGCTGACGATGATTCGGCTATGAAACCTGAAATGGGAATGCTGTACAAAGCCTATAGTTTGCGCTGTAAAAAGGCAGATGCTATGGACTTTGACGACCTGCTTTTTAATACAAATGTATTGTTTAGAGATCATCTAGACGTATTGAATAAATACCAACATAGGTTCAGGTATGTACTTGTAGATGAGTTTCAAGACACTAACGTTTCCCAATATTTGATTACCAAGAAGCTTTCCGCGGTAAACAGAAATATTGCTGTAGTGGGAGACGATGCTCAAAGTATATATGCTTTTCGCGGAGCCGACATTGAAAATATTCTGAATTTCGAAAAAGATTTTCCAGACCTGAAAGTCATCAAATTGGAGCAGAATTACCGTTCTACCCAAAATATTGTAAACGCGGCAAATTCAGTAATTGGAAGAAATAAGAGCCAGCTAAAAAAGACCGTTTGGACAGCCAATAATGATGGTAATCAAATTGAACTAATCAAATCCGTTTCAGACAATGAGGAAGGACGATTTGTAGCCTCAGAAATTTTTGAACAAAAGGCCAATCGCAACTACAAAAACGAGGATTTCGCTATTCTGTACCGAACAAATAGCCAGTCGCGCTCCATTGAAGAAGCACTGAGGAAATCAGGTATTGCTTATCGTATTTATGGTGGGCTCTCTTTCTATCAAAGAAAGGAAATTAAGGATTTGATGGGTTACCTGCGATTTGCCATCAATTCTAATGATGAGCAATCTTTCAGAAGAATCATCAACTTGCCAAAACGAGGCATTGGGCCAACTTCTGTAGAAAAAATTGTGGTGGCGGCTTTCGAGCACGATATACCACTTTGGGAAGTGCTCACCAATATAAATTCCTTTTTACCCGGCCGAGCTGCCAATGCAATCAACGATTTTGTAACGCTCATTAAGAGCTTCAAAATTTATGTTGAAACAAAAGATGCCTTTGAAACCGCCAGCCATATCGCTAAAAACTCTGGCCTGTTAAAAGAGCTTTATGAAGACAAGACCATAGAGGGTTTGAATCGTTATGAGAACGTTCAAGAGTTATTAAACGCAATTAAAGAATTTGTAGATACGCCAGAAGTTGAGGATAAATCACTGAACAACTTTATGCAAGACATTGCCTTGTTGACTGACAGTGACAAAGACAACCAAGAAACAGATGTGGTTACTTTGATGACAATTCACTCAGCAAAAGGGCTTGAATTCAATAATGTGTTCATTGTGGGAATGGAAGAAGATCTTTTTCCTTCTCAAATGATGATGAGCAGTAGAGCAGATTTGGAAGAAGAGAGGCGTCTATTCTATGTGGCTATTACTAGGGCCAAGGAAAACCTCTATTTTTCCTATGCCTTATCACGCTACCGTTATGGCCGTTTGCTCAATTGTGAGCCCAGCCGATTTATTGAAGAAGTAGATCCAAGCTATATTAAAGTAAATACAAAATACGGAAGCAGAGAACAAAAGCCATCAAGCTTTAGCCCAAGCAGAAATGCGCCAGAGGTGGGTTCAAACTATGCGCGAAATTTAATCGCAAATAGAAATGCAGCGCCTAAAAAGCCTTTGTCGTATCATAAGCCATCTGATAATTTCACCCCTAGTGATATTTCAAACCTTAAGGAGGGAATGAAAGTAGAGCACCCTAAATTTGGTTTTGGCAAGGTGCATAAAATGGATGTGGAAGGCTCGAACAAAAAAGCGAGAGTGATTTTTGAAAGTTTTGGTGAGAAAACCCTGCTATTGAGTTTTGCGAAGCTTAGGATAGTAGAGTAAAAAAGAATTAACTTACTGCCATAACAAGCTAGCGCCATAAGCGTTGAAGTTTTGTTAGTCCGAAGGAAGGATCAATTTTGTAATTCGGTACTCAAACCGATTCATATCTAGCAGTAAATAGACCTTCTTCTTCCAGAATAATTGTTAATTTCGTAGTGAAAACTGAAAACATGAGTTTAGAATATAATACCCAAAGAGAAGATGTAATCCAGAAGGAGTACGGCAGAAACGTACAGAAACTGGTTGAATATATCAAAACCGTAGAAGACAAAGAAAAGCGTAACCAATATGCGCAAACGCTTACTGACCTAATGCGTCAGATCAACCCCAATTTGCTTCGCGAAAATGTTGAATACGATCAAAAAGTGTGGGATGATTTGTACATCATGTCACGCTTTGATTTAGACGTAGAGTCTCCTTTTCCTATGCCTGAAAAAGAGTCGATCGGCAAGAAACCACAGCGCATGGCTTACAAAACCGATGAAATCAAGTTCCGTCATTACGGCAGAAATCTTGAAATGATGGTGAAATTAGCTGTAGAAATGGAAGATGAAGAATCGCGTGAAACCGCTATTATTCACATCGGCCGCCTAATGAAAAGCTTCTTTTCTAACTGGAACAAAGACAATATTGAAGATGAAGTAATTGCTCAGCACATTCACAGAATGTCTAAAGGTCAATTGAAAGTAAATATTGAGAAAATCAAGGAAGAAGGTCTGTTCAACACAAACGTTAGAGAAAGAAGACAGTCTTCTGGGTCGTCTAACCAAAACAGAAAAAAGAATTACACAAAACGTAGACGCGCGTAATCAATGGCATCTTTTGTAATTGAAGGCGGTACCAAACTGAATGGTGAAATCACTCCTCAGGGTGCCAAAAATGAAGCATTACAAATTCTGTGTGCCGTTTTAATCACCCCCGAACCAGTTACACTTCACAAAGTTCCCGACATTCGTGATGTAAACAAACTGATTGAATTACTTGGCGCCATGGGTGTCGAAGTACAATTCTTGGGTGGTGAGAGTTACCGCTTTTGTGCAAAAAATGTAGATATTGATTACCTAGAAACAGAAGAATTCCGAACCAAAGCCTCATCGCTCCGTGGTTCGGTAATGATTTTAGGACCGCTCTTGGCGCGTTTTGGGAAAGCCAAAATTTCTAAACCAGGAGGAGACAAAATTGGTCGTAGAAGGCTCGATACTCACTTTATTGGTTTTCAAAAGCTAGGCGCTCGTTTTCTTTACGAAGCCGAAACTGGCATGTACCATATTGATGCTTCCCAACTAAAGGGCACTTACATGCTTTTAGAAGAAGCTTCTGTTACAGGTACAGCCAATATTCTTTTGGCCGCAGCAATGGCGAAAGGAAAAACCACCATTTATAATGCTGCTTGCGAGCCGTATTTACAGCAGCTTTGTGCTATGCTCAATCGAATGGGCGCAAAAATCACTGGCGTTGGCTCCAATCTATTACATATCGAAGGTGTTGATACCCTAGGGGGAACGGAACATACTATGCTGCCTGACATGATTGAAATAGGTAGTTTTATTGGTATGGCCGCCATGACACAGTCTGAAATTACCATTAAGGATTGTCGAATCGATCAGCTTGGTTTAATTCCTGAAACTTTCAGAAAAATGGGAGTTCAAATGGAGTTTAGAGGTGACGACATCTTTATACCGGGCCAAGATCATTATGAAATAGAAACTTTTATTGATGGTTCTATCATGACCATTGCCGATGCCATTTGGCCAGGCTTAACGCCCGACCTTCTAAGCATTATTTTGGTAATGGCTACTCAGGCCAAAGGTACCGTACTGGTTCATCAAAAAATGTTTGAAAGCCGTCTCTTCTTTGTCGATAAACTTATTGACATGGGCGCTCAAATCATTCTTTGCGACCCACATAGGGCTACTGTGATTGGATTAAACCGCCAACAAAAGCTTAAGGGCATTAGAATGACTTCTCCTGATATTCGTGCAGGGCAGGCTTTGTTAATTGCGGCACTTTCTGCCGAAGGCACTAGCGTAATCGACAATGTTGAGCAAATCGACAGAGGGTATCAGCACATCGACAAACGATTGAATGCTTTAGGGGCTAAGATTCAAAGACAATAGGGCTTAGAAAAACCAATCATGTTATATTGAGTCAGTTTCCAGGTTCAACCCAATTACTCAAAACAACATGAGCAAGAAACATCACGAAGCCCATTTACACGGTAAAACATCCTTCTTCTCAAAATTTCAAGAGTACATAGGTGAATTTATCTATGGCGGTATTGATGGAAGCGTAACCACCTTTGCTGTAGTGGCAGGGGCTGCTGGTGCTAACCTGGATAGTGCTGTGGTAATTATCCTTGGTTTTGCCAACCTCTTTGCCGATGGTTTTGCCATGTCGGTTGGTAGCTATCTTTCTACCAAATCAGAAAAACAGAATTACGAAAAACATAAAGCAATTGAATACTGGGAGGTTGATCATTTGCCAGAAAAAGAGCGTGAAGAAATTCGTGAAATTTATCAAGCCAAGGGTTTTGAAGGTGAGCTGTTAGAGCAAGTGGTAGATAAAATCACGGAAGACAAAGATCGCTGGGTAGACGTAATGATGAAAGAGGAGCTTGAGATGATGGAAGAAACAAAGTCACCTTTTCAAATGGGCTTAGTCACTTTCATTTCATTTCTATTAATGGGTTTTATCCCACTCATTGTTTATGTGATTGATTACACTCGAGGGCTCGATGCCGACCTATTTCTTTATTCTTCTGTTCTCACCTTTGTGGCTTTTGGCGCTATTGGTTACGCGAAGAGTTATGTAACTTCTACCAGTCGTGTGCGAGGCGTTTTGGAAACCCTTTTCTTGGGCGGATCGGCTGCTGTTTTAGCTTATTACGTAGGAGTAATTCTTGAAAGCATGATTTCATAAGCATCCCAAGACAATTTTCTTTGTCAATTATTAATCAATTGCTTTATATTCAATGTAAAACCACGGAACAGAATGAAATTTGGAACTTCTCGCAGGCTTGCCAAAATCAAAAAAGCCGATGTAATCACTTATACCATAGAAATTTTCATTGTGATTTTTGGAATTACCGTGGCCTATCAGCTCAATGTATTGTATGAAGATTCAAAAGACCTTAAGCTAGAAAAGGGCGCTATTGAAAAAGTACATACAGAGCTTGAATTGAACATGAAAGATTTTGAGTCGTTACTAGACGAACGTAAAGAACTGCTTGAGAATGAAAACCAATTGGCTCAAATTCTTTATTCTGATGGCTACCTATATACTGAGGGAGATTTAGAAAATGAAGAAATATCTAAGTATCTCTTCGCTATTAATAAAACATATAAGCCCAACATCCAGTTTGAAGGGCTGAACTTTTACCTCAACACCAATTATACTTCTGGTAATTCAAGCATTAAGAATGACTTAATCACTTTAAAAAACAAATACATTGCTCTGAAGGAGGTGGCTCTATATCATGCCAGCATGAAGGAGAAGTATTACAACGACTTCCTCATTAAAGATGTGGACTTTGGTTTACAGAAGGTGGTGAGCTACGACCGAATAAAAAGTGTAGAATTCAAAAACCTCATCCTCAACCTGATTGAAAACGAAATCGAATTGAACAGGCTTTTAGAGGAAGTGCACGAGGTTGCCTTAGATATTGACTTTATACTTGAAGCCAAAATGCGCTAACAACCCCATTACACCTATCTGTGGAAATTTATTTTAGATGAAGCCTAAGCTACAAAGCCGACTCCTACAGTATTATTGGTAAACTCATCAATTAAAATAAAGGCACCATTTCTTCTATTCTGCTTATACGAGTCTGCTAAAACAGGCTTGGAAGATTTAAGGACTACTTCTCCAATATCATTCAATTGAAAACCCGAGATATTTGTTTCCACTAACAAACTCTCTGTATTCACCTTATGATTTAAACCGAGAACCTTCACCCTAGATTCGCTTACACCGTGTTGTAGCTTATAAGTCCTTCCTGCCACCAATGGAGCATTGTCCATCCAACAAACATCAGAGGTAATTTCATTACCAAAGTTTAGACTACCTTCTTTCACCAACATATCACCTCTGCTAGCACCTACATCATCTTTCAGTAAAATGCTTACTGACTCACCAGCAATGGCCTCTTTCAGCTCTGTTTTATACTTTTGAATAGATTTAATTTCTGACACTGCCCCAGATGGCACAACCGTTATCTTATCCCCTACTTTTAACGTGCCACTCGCTACTTTGCCTGCATAGCCTCTATAATCATGATGTTCATTTGTTTTGGGTCGAATTACATGCTGAATAGGAAATCTAGTTGGTAAATCCGTTTGATGAGATTTTACTTCAACTGATTCTAGCGCCTCAATCAATGAATCGCCTAAATACCAAGACATGTGCTCACTATCTGTAATAATGTTTTCACCGTAAAGTGAACTGATTGGAAGGAACGAAATATCAAAACCAGTTAATGATGCTTTATCTACCAAGGCTTTCACTTCATTCACTATACTTTCAAAACGTGCTTGGCTGTAATCAACTAAATCCATTTTATTGACACAGACCACTACTTTAGGCACTCGCAAAAGATGAGCAATGTAAAGATGCCTTCTGGTCTGTTCTACTAACCCGTTTCTGGCATCGATAAGAATCAATGATACATCTGCATTACTCGCTCCCGTTACCATGTTGCGTGTGTACTCAATATGCCCTGGGGTATCCGCAATAATGTACTTTCTTGATTTGGTGGCGAAATAAATGTGCGCCACGTCAATCGTAATTCCTTGCTCTCTTTCCGCCACCAAACCATCTGTCAGCAATGAAAGATCAGTATAATCAAGCCCCTTTCTACGGCTGCTTTCTTCAATTGCCAATAGCTTATCAGAAGTAATGGATTTGGTATCGAAAAGCAACCTTCCAATCAGTGTGCTTTTGCCATCATCTACACTTCCAGCTGTGGCTATGCGTAAAACTTGTTTGTTAGAAATATCCATACTGCTTTCTCTTTTCCATGGCTGCTTCCGAACGTTTATCATCAATTCTAGCACCTCGTTCGGAAATTGTGGCACTTAAAATTTCTTCTATCACTCTTTCTATTCGATCTGCATCAGATTCTACTGCGGCAGTACAGGTCATGTCGCCAACAGTTCTAAATCGTACTGTGCGGGTTTCAATTTTTTCGTTTTCATCTTTATTGATAAAAGTAGAGTTTGGCCAAATCATGCCATCTCGCTGAAAAACCTCTCGCTCATGAGCATAATAAATGGAGGGTATTTCAAGTTTTTCTTCTCTGATATAATTCCAGACATCAATCTCTGTCCAATTAGAGATAGGAAATACTCGAACGTTTTCGCCCACGTTTATTCTTCCATTGAGCATATCAAAAAGTTCAGGACGTTGTTTCTTGGCATCCCATTGACCGAAATCATCTCGTACCGAAAAAACGCGTTCTTTGGCCCTTGCCTTTTCTTCATCTCTTCTCGCTCCACCTATACATGCATCAAACTTAAACTCTTCAATAGCTGCCAATAATGTCACTGTTTGAAGCGCATTTCTGCTAGCATATTTTCCAGACTCCTCCACAGCTATTTTCTTATCAATGGAATCTTGTACATAGCGCACATGCAATTCAAGCCCAAGCTCTTCTACCAATGCATCACGAAAAGCAATGGTCTCTGGAAAATTATGCCCTGTATCTACATGCAAAAGTGGAAATGGAATTTTACCTGGGTAAAAAGCCTTTTCGGCCAAACGCACCAAAGTAATAGAGTCCTTTCCTCCCGAAAACAATAACACAGGTTTTTCAAACTGGGCTGCTACTTCTCTCATTATGTAAATGGACTCATCTTCCAACTCGCGTGGAAATTGTCCGTCAAAAACATTCATATCTCTATTTATTTCTTGATTGTAACTGCGTGTAAACCACATTCTTTTTGCGAACTCTCCCACCACCAACGGCCTGCTCTTGGAGACTCTTCGGGCGTAATGGCCCTTGTGCAAGGTTGGCAACCAATGCTTACAAAACCTTTATTGTGTAGAGTATTATAGGGTACTTTATATTCATCCAGATAGGTCAACATGGCCTCATAACTCCAATTTAAAATGGGGTTGTATTTTATCACCTGATTGCCTTCATCCCATTCAAACAGTTCTAAATTTTGGCGATTATCTGATTGAGCAGCTCTCAAACCTGTAATCCAAACTTTGGTATTTCTCAATGCCCGTTTTAAGGGTGCTACCTTTCTTATGTAACAGCATTCTTTTCTATTCTCAACCGATTCGTAAAAGCTGAAAAAGCCTTTCTCACTCACCAGTGGCTCAACATCTTCTGACTTTGGGAAGTAGGTTGTTATTTCCTGCTTATAGCGCACCCTTGTCTTTTCCATTAAGTCATAAGTCTCTGGAAACAAACGACCAGTATCCAAAGTAAAAACCTCTACCGCCAACTGCTTACGAAATATGATGTCGGTAATGACCTGATCTTCTTGCCCAAAAGCACTTGAAAATTTAACCTGAGTGGGAAATTCTTGTGTGAGTGAATCAATTACCTCTCCTATTGAAAGGCCAGAAAATCGGCTATTATATTCTTCTATCTTGTCTTTCATCTCGCTACTTTTTCAGTTTAACAGAAGACCAAATACGCTCATGGAAATAGTAAAGCACTATTTTGCTAAATACTTCAACCGATCCAATTGAAAGGGCCAAGCCCACTTCTCCAGTAATGAAATAGGAGATCATTATGGTATCCACCGTACCAACGACTCGCCAGCTGATCGTTTTTAAAATGCTTTTGAGATTGCTATCACGTTGCTCCTCTTTCTCGATTCTTCCTTTTACGACTGAGTCTAAAAACATAGTGGTTCCTTTTTATTGAAACATTGAGGATACAAAAGTATATATTCCCTACCATTTTAATAGACTAATGAGTGAAATTTTTTTAATGCTCTCGGAGAACATCTTTTAAAGACTTGTTTTCCAACACTTTAAGCGTATTGTCGCGCACCTCGCTCATCACCACATTCAGCCCACAGATTTCCTCTTGGCAGTTTTCACACTTCTCATAATAGTTTAAACTTACGCATGGGAGCAGTGCAATGGGGCCATCGAGCATACGGATTATCTTTGCCAAACCTATTTCTTCTGGTGGTTTAATAAGGTAGTAACCTCCACCCTTTCCTTTCTTACTGCCTAGAATTCCAGATTTTTTCAACTCCAAAAGAATGTTCTCCAAGAATTTCAATGAGATTTTCCTTTCTTCTGAAATTTCAGAAATAAGCACAGGCCCCTTATCTTGATTTTCGGCCAAGTAGGTTAAAGCATGGAACGCGTATTGGGTTTTTTTAGATAGCACTTTTAAGTTTTAATTGACGAAGTTACCAAAATTTAGGATTGAAAATAAAAAAGGAGCTTAAAGCTCCTTTCATTGTCTTTTCCTCAATGTCAAATTAGTAGTTATTCAACATTACTGGCATTACCAGCATTAGAATATCTTCACTTTCATCCTTGTCACCAGGAATCAAAAGTCCAGCACGATTAGGAGCCGACATTTGAAGTGTAACTTCTTTAGAATGAAGGTTGCTCAACATTTCAACCAAGAATTTAGCGTTGAATCCAATTTCGATATCCTCTCCTTCATGCTCACAAGCTAAAGTTTCTTTTGCTTCATTAGAGAAATCTAAATCTTCAGCAGAAACAGTGAGTTCGCTACCAGTGATTTTCAACCTAATTTGGTGTGTAGTTTTATTGGCGTAAATCGAAATTCTTTTCAACGAACCTAAAAGTTCGCTTTTGTTGATTTTCATTTCGATTGGGTTGTCTGAAGGAATTACATTTTCATAATCAGGAAAACGCTCATCGATCAAACGGCATATCATTTTAATTGCGTTGAAGTGGAAGTAGGCATTAGATGCATTGTACTCCACCACCACATTTGAGTTTTCAGAAGGCAAGGTAGACTTGAGCAAGTTTAATGCTTTACGAGGAATAATAATTGACATTCCTGTATCAGAAGCTACATCTACTCTTCTATAACGTACCAAACGATGACCGTCTGTAGCCACAAAAGTGGTATTTGTTTCAGCTAGTTTTACGTACACCCCAGTCATAGCAGGCCTCAACTCATCGTTGCTCGTTGCAAAAATTGTGTTGTTAATAGCACTGCTCAACACCTCTGTAGACATATCTACTTGGTAGGCATCTGTTACCTCTGGTACTTTAGGGAAATCAGTAGCGTTTTCGCCCGCCAACTTATATCTACCATTATCAGAGTTAATTTCAACACTGTAAGTTTCGCTATCAATTGTAAACGTAACAGGCTGCTCTGGCAAGTTCTTAAGGGTATCCATTAGGATACGCGCAGGAACTGCTATACTTCCATTTTCTTTAGCTTCTACATCAATCTCTGTAATCATAGAAGTTTGAAGATCGGAAGCAGTGATGGTCAAAAGCCCATCTTTAATTTCGAATAAAAAGTTTTCAAGGATTGGCACCACCGGATTGGTAGTGATTACTCCATTGATATTGGAAAGGCGTTTTAGCAATTCTGCTGAAGAAACGATAAACTTCATAAAAACCGGGTTTATTACTGTGGGTACTTTAAGCGCATAAAGTTAAAAATAAAATCAATACTCGGTATCAAAACCTAGCTTTTTGGCGCGAAGGATAAATTTACCTCATAGGTTTACTGAAACCAAGTTTTTCAGACATAACTAAGTGCTTTTTTTCAAAGATAACTTGAGTTTCTAAGCCTGAATTTCGTTTGGTTTTGGTGGGTGATTTAAGAAGTCTAATATGGTTTGATACACATAGTCCAAATCTCTATTGCTAATTACGTAGGGAGGAATCAAGTAAAGCACATTTCCTAATGGGCGTAGCAGAACTCCTTTACTAATGAAATATGGATAGAGGTAATGGCGTGCCTCGTTGAAATAGGAAGTATCTTTTTCTGTGTTCATTTCAAAAGCCAAAATTGTACCCAGCACTCTGGCCTTTCTTACCATAGCATGGCCTTCTATTTCCTTCAAAAAGGAAATGTGTTTCTGATTTAGCCGTGCTCTATTCTCTTCACTTTCTTTGGTAAGCAATAAATCCAATGACGCGTTTGCAGCTGCACAGGTCATTGGGTTTGCGGTAAATGAATGGCCATGAAAAAATGTTTTCATTAAGTCATTTGAACGATAGGCTGCTTGAATTTTTTCTGTGCAAGTAGTAACCCCCATGGCCATAGCCCCACCAGTGAGTCCTTTTGATAAACAGAATACATCTGGTTTGTTAGTAAGCCAATCGGAAGCAAAGAGCTTTCCTGTACGACCAAAACCAGTCATTACTTCATCTGCAATACACACTACTTCATGATATTGCGCCAAAGCAATCATCCTATCGAGTAAGGTTTTGCTATACACTCTCATGCCTGATGCTCCTTGTATAATTGGTTCGAAGATAAAAGCGGCAACATCACCTTTTTCTACCAAAGTTTTGAATTGCTGATAAACTGCTTCCTCTTTACCTTCTTCGGGAAAATCTACAAAGCTGACATCGAATAAATAAGGATCGAAAGGCTCGGTAAACGGTCCTCTTTCTCCTACCGACATGGCGCCAAATGTATCACCATGATAAGCTCCATCAATGGCTATAATTTTCCTTTTATTAACTCCTTGATTATAGAAGTACTGAAAAGCCATTTTTATAGCCACTTCCGTAGCAGTACTTCCATTGTCGGAGTAAAATACTTTGGTTTGATTTTCAGGTAGAATTTTCAATAACCTCTCTGCCAGGGTTATCGCTGGTTCGTGGGTAAATCCAGCGAAAATTACGTGCTCTAAACTTGAAGCTTGGGCAGCAATGGCTTTGGCAATGTAAGGGTGACTATGCCCATGCAAGTTTACCCACCAAGAAGATATAGCATCAATAATTTTTGCACCATCACTCGTATATAAGTATACTCCTTCTGCCCTTTCTACCATCAGTGGGTTTTCCATTCCCCTTAATGGCGTAAACGGATGCCAAATTGCTTCGCTGTCTCTTTTTATCCAATCACTCATACCAATTCAACATCAACTCGTCTGCCCAATACTTCACTATATTTTTGTTGATCATGCTTAGTTTTGGTAGTCTTAGCAAAACTTTGTAACCAGATTTTTGCTCAATAATACTTTCGGATTCGAAGTTTGATTCTCCGTTAAAAACAATCCCCAAGACTGGAATTTCATTTCGCTTTAAGTAATCTATGGTGAGTAAAGTATGGTTAATGCACCCTAAATAAAGGTTCACTACTAGAATTACTGGAGCAGATAACTCTCGAGCAATATCAATCACATAGTCATCTTGATTAATTGGTACCAAAACACCACCAGCACCTTCGATTATTATATCATTAGTGGTTTCTGGAAGCACAAAGTCATCTAGCTGTATGGCCAAATGTTCGAATTTTGCTGCTGCATGTGGTGAAGCTGGAAGTTTAAAGATGTGAGTTTCAGGATGGAACTTCGTGATTTCATTGCTCACCAATTCTTTAACTGTAGTGGTATCTAATGGTTTTCCTGCTTGTACAGGCTTCCAATAATCCGCTTTCAGTGCCTCTACCAAAATTGCGGAAACCAAAGTTTTTCCGCTATCAGTACCAATGGCTGTTACAAAATAATTCATGCCGTAAAGCTATGAACGAAACTCAAGACACAAAAGGAAAGCGCATTTGCCCTACTTCAATAAGTTTACTTCTTAGGGCTTCAAATTTTAGTGGTTTAATCAAGTAATCATCCATGCCACTTTGCTTTGCATTTTCAATGTCTTCATCGAAAGCACTGGCTGAAATACCAATAATATAAGGTGAAGGGTTGAGATTCAGTGCTCTAATTCTCTTGGTAGCTTCAATGCCATCCATTACAGGCATTTGTACATCCATTAGAATTACATCATACGATTGATCGAGCATTTTAGAAAGGGCTTCTTGACCTGTTTTGGCCAAGGTTGGCACATAGCCCATACGCTCAAGAATAAGGCATATTAGCTTACTATTAATTCCATTATCTTCAGCCAAAAGAATTTTTAAAGGGTATTTGCCTGAAAGAACATCTCCTAATTTATCTACTTCATAACGACTTAATCCACCAGCCGTTTTCCTTTCTTCTTCGGTCATTTCCCCAACAGGGGCTTTAAGGTAAACATTAAAAGTAAACAGAGAGCCTTTGCCTAATTCACTTTGAACTGAAACCTTACCGTTAAATAGCTTCAATAAATTCTTTACAATTGCTAACCCCAGACCGCTACCACCAAACCTTCTGGAGTTAGACGACTCTACTTGGGTAAACTCCTTAAAGAGGTTTTTAATATCCTCTTTAGCTACGCCTATACCTGTATCTTGAATTTTGAATTCTACATTGGCTGTGTCTTCTTTAAACTCTATTAAAGAAACTTTAACGGACACAAACCCTCTTTCTGTAAACTTAACAGCATTGGAAAGTAGATTAACCAATATTTGCCCGAGTCTATTCCTGTCGGAATAGAAAAACTCTGGTACATTTTCGTCAATGTACAAGTTCAATCCAACCTTTTTACCCTTGGCTTCATAAGCCACTAGGTTCAGCGATTCTTCTACTACTCTTTTAAGACCAAATACTGAGTCTTCTAAAGTAACCTTACCAGATTCAATTCTGGAATAATCGAGAATGTCGTTGATGATTCGAAGTAATGTTTCTCCACTTACTTTTATGGTTTCTACGTAATCTCGCTGCTCAGCATTTAGCAATGTTTCGTTCAGTAAATTGGTCATGCCAATTACGCCATTCATAGGGGTTCTAATTTCATGACTCATCGTAGCCAAGAAGGTGCTCTTTGCTTGATTTGCATTCTCTGCTGCTTCTTTTGCAAGCTTCAACCCTTCTTCCAATTGCTTTTGAGCAGTAATGTCTCGCATCATCAAAAGGATTCTATCATCAGTGAGTTTAATAAACCTTCCTTCGCAAAAAAGCTCCTTTTTACCTATTTCTAGTTTAAACTCAACAGTCTGTAGCTCATCTGTAACATGCGCACGTTCTAGGCCCGTGGTCATTACTGGTATAATTTCTTCGGGAAAAACGTCTACTATGTTCTCTCCCAATTTCTTTTCAGCAGAAAGCGGATCTGACACCTCGTTTTTGGCATGGTAATTCAGCAGAAAACCTTGTTTATCAAAAGTAAACATGGTATCGGGAATGGCATCTAAAATCAAGATTTGCTCTTTTTCGAACTTCTTGATTTCTAACTCGGCATTATAGATTCCAGTAATATTTTTAGCTATTCCAGTAACCGCTATTAATTCACCTTTATCGCTATAAATGGGCTTATGAAATACCTCAAGCATATGTGGAAAGCCCCTAGCATCATTAACCTCAACAAAGTATGGAGGAACAGTGTCATACTTTCCTGCAAGAAATCCGTCAATTCTTTCGCGTGCCTTTAAATTGATGGGGTTGTCTGAATAACTATTGCTATAATGGGCGAGTCTTATGTTTGGATTTCGCCCCATTATTCTCACCACATTCATGGAAGAGTAGGTAACTATTCCCTCTGGATTGAATTTGAACAGAAAGTCAGAAGTGTGTTCTAAGAAAAAATCCAAGTGGAATTGATTCTCGTCATACCTCTCTTTTATTTGGTTAAGCTCTGCTTCTAAAAGGGTCTTTTTCTTATGGGTTTGGAATAGAAAGTAAGCTAAAACAAATGCTAGAATTACGGCTAATGAGAATAGAAAATAGATCATGTTACGTTTAGCTAAAGCAATTGCTTGATAACAACAATAGCAAAAATACAGAACTACTTATGCATTTCTACCCAAAAAATTAATCACCTCCAACCTAAGGCATGGCCTTGCGAAGCGATTTTGCCATGTCGTCAAATCGCTCAATAGCTTCCGTAATAAAAGTTTCGTTTAGTATTTCGTCTAGCTCTTGCTCTAGAACATCGAGCTCACTCACCTTAAAGGTTTGTTCAAAACCACCGTTTTCTAATTTTATGAGAAACTTCCCATTCCATGAAAAAACAGTGATTTTACAATTACTGTTGGGTATTTCCTTAACAACTCTCACTGGTGATACTTAAGCTCGATTAACTATGAATTTATGATCGACTTCAGCATTTAAAGTACCTGCCACTGAACAGTATTTTGTTGCTGCCAAATGGCCCATTTTTTCAAACTCTGCCTCTGTAACATCGGGAGAGTTTACTGTAAATGTTAATACGATATGAGTGAATACTCTTGGGTGTTCATCTCTGCGGGTTCCATCGGCTACTACTGTAAGACCATTAACTGTTTTCTTACGTTTTTTTAACATTTGAACTAGGTCGACAGAAGCGCAAGCGGCCAAACCTGAAAGTAGCAGTTGAGTGGGCGACATGTGTTTTTTCTCATCTCCAGAATACATATCGATATCCAAAACATTTCCCTGCTCATTCACAGATTGGAATTCATAATCATCCTTGAACGTAGTAGTAACTCTCATATTGCATGGTTTTGTTAAAGTTCAAAATTAAATCAATTATGCTGTTAACCACACAATATTGATATAAGTTTCTTGGTTGAGTGTGAAGTACCAACCTAGAGAAACAATGACGCGAATTCGTATTATAGCAAGCCTAATGGTTGCTTTTTTATTTATGCTCATACAAAGTTGCGGGGGAAACAGTGACACCACTCCTGGACTACAAGTAACGATCGAAAACCAATTCACTAACCTTCCTTCCAATGTATCTGTGTTTTTTAAAGTACAAGATGGCGGGGGAAAAGGAAAGTCTGGTTTGAAAGAAGCTGATTTTAATATTTACGAAAATGGAAGCCTGATTTCAGAGTTTGAAGCTGCGAGAAAGATACAGCCCAATGAACAGGTTTTAGATTATAACATCATGCTCTTGCTCGATTTGAGCGGAAGTATTTTAAGTAGTCAGAATTTAGGCCCACTAAAGTCGGCAGCCAAAAGTTTTATTGATGAAGTAGTACCTTCTGAAGGTGAAGTTTCTGCAGGAGCCGTAAAAGTAGAAATCTGGTGGTTTGATGGCTCTCAGAACATTAAGCAGTTGCAGCCTATTACGTCCAACACTACCACATTAAAAACGGCCATAGACAACATTAACGCCTCTATGAGTTCTGATAATTCTACCAACCTTTATGGTGCGGTTATTCAAAGTGTAGGAATTGCAACTCAAAGACTGGGGCAATCGCAAGAGTTAGATAAGTTTGGGTCGAATTCGGTAGTGATTTTTACTGACGGAACCGACCAAGCCAACCGTTCTACAAAAGGACAGGCTTTAGAGGCAGTTAGAAAAGCTGACCCTTCCATTTCCTTCTACACCATTGGCCTTGGTGGAGAAATTGATGAGCCAGTATTGAAAGAGATAGGGAAAACAAGCTTTGTGTCTGCAGTAAATATTGGTGAGCTACTAGATAAATTCAAAGAGATAGGAGATTTGATTAATAGTAAGGCCAACAGCTACTACCTATTAGAGTACTGTTCACCCAAACGTTCTGGCAGTAATCAACTTACCATCGAGGTGGTACAGGGTAATTTAAAAGGCAGCGCCAAAACTATTTTTGACGCCTCAGATTTTAACGGCAGTTGTAATTTACAGTAACGAGTTTTACAATAATCACATCAAGCGTTCTTCGATTTTAGGATTGGAGAACGCTTTTTTATTCGCTCCGATTCAGCTAAACAAAATAGTTGAGGCTATAAAGTGTATTTATTTAGAATAGTTGGGAAGCGCTAAATCCAATTCAAAATTTGGCGAGTAAAACTTAAGCCACGAACTTAGCACAAGTTTATATCAGGCACCACCAGTGAAACTAAAGAGAAAACGAAAGCTTGTTACTTATCTAAATATACTGGATCAACCTATTCGGTTTAACCCTTTTGTGTTTAGCCGTACTTTCTTGCTCTGGGCTTTTCTTGGGCTTATTGGAGGTTTGATTGCGGGGCTCTATTGGATCACTCTTGAATTTCTTACCCATGAAATCTCGCTTTTTGAAGGTTGGTTGGTAATTCCTGTAATGGTCACTTGTGGCTTACTGGCTGGTTTAGTCATTCATTTTATTGGCGACCCTGGCGAAATTCATCTGATAGTTAACAATATTCGGTTTAATAAAGGAAAGCTAGACCCCAAGAATAACCCTTCCATGATATTGTCTTCACTTTTGTGTGTCGCTTCTGGCGGAAGCCTTGGCCCTGAAGCACCATTAGTGCAAGTAACAGGCTCTACTGGCAGTTGGCTTGGAAAAGTGTTTCGTTTAAAAGGAGAAGAACTTAGGTCACTCAGTATTGCTGGAATGGCCTCTGGTTTTACAGCCCTTTTTGGTGCACCCTTGGGTGGTAGTTTGTTTTCTTTGGAAATCCTTCATCACAAACATGCTGTTGAATATTACAAAGCCATTATACCTGCCTTGGTCGCCAGCTGTTTTAGTTATGTGGTTTTTGCCTTGGTAATTCAATTAGGACTCGGTAGCACTTGGAATTTATCGGCTTATGAATACTCAGGTGTTTTTGATTTCGCCTATGCGGTACTCTTTGCTGTAGTGGCTACAGCGGTAGGTTGGGGCTTTATCTATTGCACAAAATTCTTTAAATCACTTTTTGAAAAAAGGCGGTTACCTATTTACATCAAAACTTTAATCGGAGGACTTTTACTTGGGGTTATCTCCTTCTATTTACCTCTGACCCGGTATTTTGGGCATCATGAAATCAATTTACTTTTGACGGAAAACCTTTCGCTCAAATTATTAGTAGCCATTTTAGTGTTTAAAATAATAGCTATAGCAGTTACTGTGACTTCAGGTTGGAGAGGCGGATTCATTATTCCTTTATTCTTTGTAGGAGCCACATTGGGCCTCATTATACACCAGTTGTTTCCAAGCCTTAGTCTTACTTTGACGATTATTAGTTGTATGGCTGCCATTAACGCATGCGTTACCCGTACACCAATGAGTACCACCATTCTTTTGGCTACCCTCACTGGCTTTGGTTATTTCATCCCTATTCTTTTTGCCAGCTTAACGGGCTATTTTCTTTCACCCAGAATCCCTTTCATCAGTTCGCAAATGGAAAAAGAACCCGTGCAGACATCTAGTGAAATCTAATTCGAACAAAATTCACCTAAAAAAACTTACAACAGTATGAAAAAGATAGTAGCATTTGCAGGCAGTAATAGTAGCACATCAATCAACAAGCAGTTGGTAGAGTTTGCACTTACATATTTTGAAGGTTTTGAAATCCAGTTATTGGACCTCAATGATTTCGAAATGCCAATGTTCTCTGTTGATAAAGAAAAAGAAAACGGATACCCAGAAACTGCTTATAAGTTTAGAGAAGAAATAGAAAAGGCCGATGCCATTATTTGTTCTTTAGCGGAACACAACAGAAACTATACAGCAGTATTCAAAAACACCATTGACTGGTGTAGCAGAATTGACATCAATATTTTTGGAGATAAACCTATGCTACTGATGAGTACTTCTCCAGGAGGCTATGGTGCCGGAAATGCCATGAATTCGGGAAAAATCCTTTTACCCCGTTGTGGTGCCGAAATCATCGAAACCTTTTCACTCCCCTCCTTCGATAAAAGTTTTTCGGAAGGAAAAATTACAGATGAGGCCTTGAAAACCGAATTAGAAGAGAAGATTTCCACCTTTAAAAATAACCTGTAAACTCTTAACCTCAGAAGCGGCTTCAAAGCATTGGTGTAGAATAAATATTAACAATGATTTAATTAGTTAGGATTCCTTACTATATTTGAGCCGACAATATTGTCATCCATAAAAATTTATCAAACCATGTCAAAATCAATTTTCTATCACGCTGGCTGTCCTGTATGTATTAGCGCAGAACAAGACATTGTCGATCTTATTGGAAAATCGCAAGTAGAGATTGTCCATTTGGGAGAGTCTAAAAATCGAATCGATGAAGCTGAGAAAGCCGGGGTAAAATCAGTTCCGGCTTTACTTACTCCAAATGGTAACGTTTTGCACCTCAATTTTGGAGCATCTATGGCCGATGTTAAAGGCTAAAATTTGACTTATAAAGTTAGGAGTCCTTATTTTAAAGCACTCCTAGCTTTGTTTAACTCATCAAAAAAATATACAAATGAAAATAACAGTGTGGGACACCTATGTAAAACGTGCCGATGGAATCATTATGCACTTTGATATTCTTGTAGACAGTACTCTAAAAGACACTGAAAGAGTATTTCAATATGGACAAGCTTATTTAGACACCAAGTCTTTTGACACAGAAAAATTGACTTCTAAGGAGTGTACTTTTTGCCATATAGAGTACCCAACAGATACATTAAAACATGAAATAGAAACTGTAGGCTTTTCAATTATAGAAATGGAAAATTGTGATGAGTAGCTTTCTCGACTAATTAGGATGACTAACTTTGTTGGTGTCACGTAAATTACCTTGCCAGTCTTTCTATGAGTAAAGAGTTGAACCACAACATTGTTATTGCCCTTGAAAGGATTTCAGAAGCCTTTAAGACTTTACTTTGGGACAAAGCCAAATTACATGGATTAAGCCCTATCCAAATTCAGGTATTACTTTTTATTGCTCACCACAAACAAGAGCTCTGTAATGTAAGTAATCTGGCCAAAGAGTTTAACCTTACCAAACCGACAATAAGCGATGCCGTAAAAGCCTTAAACAGCAAAGGATACATTGAAAAAGAGGCTTCATCCGTTGATAGCCGAAGCTATACCTTACTTCTTTCGTCTGATGGGCAGGCACTTATTCAAGCCTTGGACAGTTATTCTCAACCACTAGAAAGAATTCTAAGTGAGCAAGAAGAGCAGAGCCTCAACACGCTTTACACTACGCTGACCAAACTGATATTTCAACTTAATAAAAATGGTGTTTTGAGTGTTCAGAGAACCTGTTTTGGCTGCAAATTTTATAGCAAAACGGATGACAGCCATTTTTGCACTTTTCTCCAAAAAGAGCTGATTGACACGGAAATTAGGCTTGATTGCCCTGAATTCGAGTCAGTAAAGAACTAAAACCCTTTCACCCCAGCCTCTACAGCAATGGGTAAATGATTTGGCTCAGGTACCATCGGACATTCATATTTATCGCTGTAGGCACAATAGGGGTTATAAAGTTTATTAAAGTCTATAATCCAGTCCGTTCCTTCAGGAATTCCCTCATAGTGTAAATAACGCCCAGCACCATAAGTACTCTCGCCCGTAGTTGCATCTACTAAAGGCAGAAACACATATACCTTTTGACCTGGAATAGTGAAACGCTGGATCTGCAAATATGCTTCTAACGTATAAGGTTCTCCTTTTATTTCGAAATGAAGTATACCAATACGCTTATACAAACGGCTTGTTCCCTTGCTGGTATTGAGCGGAAATGGTTTAGAGTCTGGAGTAGGTTCAAACCTAGCTTTTACCCTATAGGCCTCATCAATTGCAAAAAAATCATGTCCTTTAAATTCCTTTCTCTCCTTTGCTGTTAGGGGGGATTTATCCGGATTCAAGAATTCCTCATTTTGTTCTTTTCTATATTCTTGAATTTCCTTGAGGTAATCTTGATTTTGGGCGTTTGCTAAATGAAAGAAAAACAAGCCTACCAATAAAAAAGACAGCAATGAAAAGCGCATATTGTTGATATTATATAACCTTGCTGCACATCCAAAATCTGTACCGAAAGCAGCCATGCTAAGGTAATCAAACAATCATAATTGAGCTTAAATTGCAGCCACTTGTTTTCTCTGAAGCATTAAAGCGGAAATTACGCTTATAATAAAACCGATTAAAAATACGGTAACAAACATAAGTATCGTGCCTCCCAATACACTAAACATAAAACCGTTGCTTTCCATCATGGCTGCAAACTTGGTTTCGAATTCTGGGGTTCCAATTTCTAAACCTTTAGCATATGCAAAATACTGTTCATTGAAGTCGGGCATAATGATAGTTACGAAAACCACATTGTAAAGCGCAAAAGCGATTCCCGCCAAAACAGAAATTAATGACCCTATTTTTAGGCCCGTACCAAAGGTGATTATTCCGTTGTTCATCTGATCTCGATACTGACGCATCCCAAAATAAACGGTGGTCATAGCCACTATCATGGAAGTGTAACCTACAATTTCGCCCATGGCAAAACTGTCTATTCCAAAACCGATGATCAGCCCTGAAAGCAAAGGAACACCTACTACAATTAAACTGGCGATAACTCCGTAACGAACTACAATATTTTTCATGTTCATAATTTTTAGTACGTTCAAATCAAGTTCAAAACAGCAGAAACCTATTCATACTTTAGTACTAAATACACGTTCCGACTTTAGTACTAGGCTATAATGCACCATTCTTTCGCCCGAATAACGGCTTGTGTTCTACGTTTCACATCGAGCTTTACGAAAAGGTTTGATATATGAGTTTTTATAGTGCTCTCAGACACAAACAGGGTTTCAGCAATTTCGTTATTCGACAGACCTTGAGAAATCAGTTGTAAAACTTCCAGTTCGCGAGGGCTAATTCCTAAAGCTTGAATTCTACTTTCGTCTATATATGAAGGTGTTTTTTTCTCTGCCCCCTTCTCTTTATTAATTCCTCTGCCCAAGTAAATACCCAGAGCCAGTAGAATAAAAGCCGCGATACCGATTACTGCGTCTGCCGAAATGGACGGAACAAAAAGTGAAGCGTTTGTGAGATGAAACAGTATGAGCAAAGCCAAAATAATCAACCCAAATCGTAACACTGTTTTTAATAGTGGTGACATAGCCTAAACAGATTTAGGGGTTTTCCAATTGAGCAATTTCGCTTCTAAAAACCTCTTTTCAGTTATATTTTGTGCTTGCAATATGGCGTTTTTCAAATGAATCGTAGCGCTTTCATAATCACCCATTTCGGCATATAGCTCAGCTTTCAAAGCCTGAAAAGATTGTAATTCAACTGTTTCGTTTTCTATTTCAAGCATAGCCTCTAATGCCTTTTGAGCACCAAGTACTTTGCTCATTACTAATACTCTACTCATTTTCACCACTGGCGAGGGCTTCAGTTTCACCAAACCATCATACAGCTTAAAAATCACTTTCCAATTGGTCTTTTCATAACTGGCCGCCACGGTATAATAACTAGCAATTGCAGCTTCTAATTGATATACAGAAGTGTTTTCTTCCTTACTGGATTCATGCATAAACTTCCAGCCCCATTGAATATAATCATCTCTATATAGGCTTCGGTCTTGATGTTCTAAAGTTACCAAACTACCGTCTTTTCTAATTCTGGCAGGAAAACGAGCTGCCTTAAAAAGCATCATAGCAATTAATGCATTCAACTCGCCAGTATGGCAATTTTGCGCATTTGTTAAAATAAAAGCCAATCGAATGGCCTCTTCGCAAAGTTCATGACGAATCAGTTCATCGCCCTCTGTAGCTTTATAGCCTTCATTAAACAAAAGATAAATTACTTGAAGGACTGCCTCAAGTCTCTCATTAATGGCCTCCCCTTCTGGAACGGAAAGTTCTCCTACCTCCGTTTTGAACTTTTGTTTGGCTCTGGTTATAGCTTTTTTAGCAGCATCTTCCTTCTTTAAAAGTGCTCTGGCAATTTCTTTAACACTTAATCCACAAAGCAATTTTAAGCTCAGCATCAATTGTTCTTGAAGTTTCATGGAGGGATGACAACATGCAAAAATCATTCTCAGCTGATCATCTATTAATCGCCCCTCTTCTACCTCAATTTGTATTGAATCGGAATCTATCTCTTGCTTTTGAGGTTCATAAGCCACCGACTTATTCTGTCTTCTGAGTTGGTCGATCAACTGATTGTTTGCTACCCGATACAGCCAAGCTGATGGATTCTCTGGCATGGGTTGAAAACTCCATAATTTGGCCGCTTTAAGTAAGGATTCCTGCACGGCATCTTCAATCTGATCAATCAAAGCCGATGAATATCGATTAGTGAAAAGCGACACCATTTTAGCATATTCTTGCCTAAAAAGGTGATCAAGCGTTTGGTTGATTTCGGGCTTTGACATTGATGCAAAATAACAAAAAAAGCCATCCGTCAGGCGACAGATGGCTTCTTGTTCAATTCTATTTGGTATATATGAATTACTTAATCGCGAATTCGGAGTCTTGGATTCCTGAATTCACTTCTACTTTCATATCGGCTTCAATTGTTCCAAGACCTGGAATGGCCAGTTTAATTTTCTTAGGAAATTTAATACCGCCTACTTCCTGATATTCCATTACCTCTTGAGCACCAGCAATAGACTCTTCTTTTACTACCAAGCCTGTTTCCTTGCTAAAGTACTTTTTGCTAGTTGAGCCAGAAGGTGATTTGATAGTCATCACATAGGTTTCTTTACCGTTTACGGTTTCTAACCCAGTCATTTCTAAATTGTAGCCCGCCTTGAAATAAAATAATTCAGGGAACATAATTGCGCCTTCCTTCATTCCGTCTAATTGCGGACCAGCAGGTATTTCTTGAGTTTGTCCTTGAACAGTAACCTTTACTTCTCCATTATTTACAATAGATTCCTGAAGGGTCATTCCACTAATTCCGGTAGATTGCTTGCTCATTGTATTACCTTTCTGCATTGTGGTAATGGTTAACGTTTGCCCCTGAACGGTGGTGGTAATTACGGCCTTTACATCTTTAACTGACTCAAGTTTTTCAGCTCCTCCAATGGCTTCTACATACTTATCAATGATCGCCTTCGCATTTACCGATCCAACTGCGGCCTTCTGAGCTTCAGGGTCGACTACGTTACCATCAACATCATAATAGGTAATTGCGCCAAATTGCTTCAATTTTGGAGCAATTTCTTCCGCTTTTCCTACTACAACAATATTGGCTTTATCAGGCCTGATGTACTTCATTGCTACTTCTTGAATATCCTTGGCCGTAATGGCATCTAAGCGTTTCAGGTAAGTTGCGTAATAATCTTCTGGTAAATTATTTAGCTCAGTATTCAAAGCAAATTGAGCAACAGTGCTTCTACTTTCTAAAGACCTAGCAAACGAACCTCTCAATGAGTTTTTAGCTAAATCCAATTCTTCTTGACTTACCAGTTCGGTACGAATACGGTTCATTTCACTAAAGAACTCAACCATTGCACTATCAGTTACTTCATTTCTAACACTTGCATTAGCAGAAAAAGTAGCACTGTATCGGCTTGAGCCAATGCTTGAATAGGCACCATAAGTATAGCCTTTGTCTTCTCTCAAATTGGTAAACAAACGAGCCGAACCGCCCCCACCAAGAATTTGATTAAGCACGCTCAACTTTGTTACATCTGCAGATCCTGGCTTGTTATCGATTGGGTAGGTAATGTTAATCACCGACTGTACCGCTGAAGTTTTATCGACAATGTTAACATTGGTTTTCTCTACAGGAGCAGGCTGCTCAAAGCGCTCTGGTGTAAATTCTCCCTTTTCCCAATCAGAAAAATAATTCTTCACAAGCTTCTGAGCATCCTTTTTAGAGATGTCGCCCACTACTACCAAATAAGCAATGTTTGGTTTGAAGAACTTTTTATAATGATTGCGAACATCTTCAATGGTAATGTTTGAAACGGTTTCTTCCGTAGTCATTTCACCATAAGTGTGTTCTTTTCCATAATTTACAATAGAGCTAATTGTACCAGAAATCGAATTAGGATCATCTTTAGAAGAGGCTAAACCTGTAATGGTTTGCTTCTTTACCTTCTCTAGTTCAGATTCAGGAAACGCAGGATTGTAGAGCACATCCGTCATTAACTTAAGCACATCTTCTTTGTATTTAGAAAGTGAAAAAGCCGACATTGATGTAGCGCCTGCATTTATGCTTGCTCCCATAAAGTCTATTTCCTCATCTAACACTTCTTTACTTTTTGTGGTAGTTCCGGCCCTCATAATTTGACCATACATTCCAGCCAAACCTGATTTATCTCCTTCGGTAATTGGACCTACATTTAAAGAAAGGGTCCAGGCTACTGTAGGTAGTTTATCGTTTTCAACCACAATTACTCTAAGTCCATTCTTAAGCGTAAAGCTTTCGTAGTCTCCTATTTTTATTTCTCTTGCGGCCGCAGGCTCTGGCCTTTTAGACCTATCTACTTGGGCGAATGTGTTGACAGAAACCAACGCAAGCGCCATTATTAATAGCTTCTTCATTCTCTATTCCCTCCTTCCTTTTTGATTTTTGATTCGTCAGGTTTTTCCTGCTCCGACTTTGGTCGGTATGTCAACACTACTTTGTTTTCAGACACAAAGTATTTCTTTGCTACGCGTTGCAAGTCTTCTCTTGTTACCTTTTTGTAGCGTTCAATTTCAGTGTTAATCAATTCGGTATTTCCGAAGTATACATGGTAATTAGCTAAGCTTTCTGCAATAGATTGTACGGAGCCATAACCAGAAATGAAGTTGTTTTCAACTTGGTTTTTCACTTTCTGAAATTCTCTTTCAGGTATCAGCTCATTCTTAGTCTGCTCAATCATGGCATCTACTTCAGCTGCTAAATCTTCAATGGCAACTCCTTGGTTTGGAATGGCAAAATTGATGAATAAGCCTCCACTTTCAAGCCCTAAAGGAATAGATTGAACAGCCAAAGCCATCCCTTTATTATCTACAATTTCCTTTTGAAATCTTGAACTCTGCCCACCAGAAAGTAAGGTAGTAAGCATTTGAAGCGCATAATAATCTTCTGTTCCTTGCGCAGGCATTCTATAACCCTGTACCAAAGCGGGTACTTGAATATTATCGAACACAGTCTCCTCTACTGTGCCGTCTAATTTTGGAGCTGTAATTTTAGGACGAGGAATTTCTCTTGTTCCCCTCTTAATTTCTCCAAAGTATTTATTGATCAGTTTCTTTGCCTCAGCTTTATCTATATCGCCAGCAATTGAAAGTGTAGCGTTATTTGGCACATAGAATGTTTCGTAGAAATCTACAAAATCTTGATCGGTAGCGGCATCAATATCTTCAAATGAGCCAATTGGCGCCCATTCATAATTAGTGCCTCCGTAAGCGTTTTTAAGCATTACAGAAATCACCGAACCATAAGGCTGATTATCTACTCGGAGTCTTTTCTCTTCTTTTACTACTTCTTTTTGCGTAGCAATTCCTGCTGAATCGATTTTTGCATGAAGCATTCTTTCCGACTCCATATACAGACCAAGGGCGAGTTGGTTTGAGGGTAAGGTTTCGAAGTAATACGTTCTGTCATTTGACGTATTTGCATTCAAACTTCCACCTGCTGCATTAATAATTTTAAAGTATTCTCCTCTTTTTAGGTTTGGCGAGCCTTCAAACATTAAGTGTTCAAAGAAGTGCGCAAAGCCTGTTCTTCCTTCGGGTTCATTTTTAGAACCTACATGATAAAGCACCGACACAGTAACGATGGGGGTAGAATTATCTTGATGAAGAATAACATGGAGTCCATTGTCCATATCATATTCCTCATATTCAATGTTTTGCGCCTGAGCCACAAAAGCGGACATAGCACAGAACACCAAAATAAGACTGGTTTTTCTAAGCATAAGTATATAGGGTTTGTTTTGACTTCAAATTAAGCCAAAAATATTTGGCTTTTCTAGGCCAAATGGTCAGCGGAAAGTTATTCCGCTGGATGGGTAGTAAATAGGATGGGCTACTTTAAGTGGCGCAAGACTTCGTGTACCTCTGGCGTTTTTAACCTTGGACCATATTGGCTCACAATTTTAGAACTGGCCAAACTGGCCAACTTACCCGCAGCTGCATAGGACATTCCATTGGTAATACCGTATAGGAATGCTCCTGCATACATATCTCCTGCACCATTGGTATCAATTGCCTTTACATCGTATGCTTCAATATCGATAAAAGTATCACCATCGAAAATCATAGCTCCGTTCTTACCTTGGGTAATTACAAAACGCTTTGCGTCTTTCTTCATGGCTTCACGCGCTTCTTCTAAATTATCTTTGCCTGTGTAAGTTTTTGCTTCTTCTTCATTACAGAAAATCAGATCTACCGAAGCGCCAATCACTTCTGTAAACTGCGCTTTAAAAAAGTTAGCAATGGCGGGATCTGAAAGTGTAATTGAAGTTTTCACACCATAATCTTCGGCTATCTTCTTGCCTTTCATCATGGCCTCTACCCCGTTTGGAGAAGTAGTTAAATAGCCTTCTAAGTATATGTATTGAGCGTCTTTAATTGCATTTTCATCTAACTCCTTCACAGAGAAGTTTGCAGTTGCTCCCAAAAAGGTATTCATGGTTCGGTCGGCATCTGGCGTAATCATTACCAAGCATTTGCCTGTAACTCCGTCTTCTCTTTCTTGTTTATCAAGGTTGGTGTCTACACCTGCTTCGCGCATATCTTTCATATAGAAATCACCAAACTCATCATTGGCGACCTTGCATGAGTAAAAAGATTTTCCACCAAACTGACTGATTGCAATCATAGAATTAGCTGCTGAACCACCTGATTTACGAATAGTATCGGTTTGCATCATAGCGTTGATCAGCCTGAATTGAGTTTCTTCGTCTACCAAGGTCATTAAGCCTTTTTCTACCTTATGTTCTGTTAAAAATTGTTCGTCAATTTTAAACTCAAGGTCAACCAAGGCATTACCAATGCCATATACATCGTATTTCTTTTTCATATGCTAATCTATATAAAGGAAGCTCTTTTGAATTCCTTCGTTTCATCAAATAATTTTCTGTAAGTAATATGGGTTTTGGCAATCTTGCTACCAATTTGCTCGGCCACTCGCATCATTTTAGGGTTGAAGTCTCCGATCCAATTCATTTCAATGTTTTCGTATTGAAAGCCTTTTTTCCATGCTAGTTTCTTTACAAAGGAAACAACCAATCCGCCCTCAACACCTTTTCTTTGATGCGTTGGCACCACACCAAATACAATTCCTAAAGCCTTTTTACATACACCCGTTTTAAGCATATACATAAACTTAATCTTCGACCACAAATTCCATTGGCCATTTAAGTGTTTATAAAGCTGGTTCAATTCAGGGATGGAAATAAAAAAAGCAACTGGCTCTCCTTTGTAAAAGGCAAACCAAACGATTTTAACATCGGCTATTGGTTTAAGTTGTTTGAAGATATTATGCGCTTGGGCTTCAGTCATCGGCTTTACTCCGTTATGACCTGTCCAAGCTTCATTATAAACCTTCAAAAAGTATTTGTGGGCAATTTTAAACTCGTCTTTTCTTATGTGTCTAAATTCGTAATCGGGGTTATCTAAACTACTTTGTGCTTTTACATAAAACCTGTCGTCAAGATCTACTTGGCTACCCACCGGACGTTTATAAGTAAATTGCTTGAAGTATTCCTTAAATCCGTAGGCTTCGAAAAGGTCTTTATAATAAAGAAAGTTATAAGGCATTTGATAATTAGGCTCCGAAAAGCCATCAACTAAAAGCCCCCACCAGTTATTACGGTCGCCAAAGTTGATTGGGCCGTCCATGGCTTCCATACCGCGTTCTTCAAGCCATTTTTTGCCCGCATCAAAAAGCATAAATGCTGCTGCTTGATCATCAATGCATTCAAAAAAGCCAATTCCACCAGTAGGCTGCTCCTGGGCCTCGGCCACTTTCTTGATAATGAAGGCCGCTAATCGTCCGATCACCTCGCCTTTATCATTCTTTAGAATCCAACGAATGGCCTCTCCGTTTCTATAGTTCTTGTTCTTCTGAGGATCAAAAATGGCCTTAATATCCTTATCAAGGGGTCTAATCCAGTTCTCTTCATTTCTATAAAGCCTTACGGGCAATTGAATGAATTCTTTTTCGGAATGGCTATCGGTAACTTCAAATATCTGCATGTACGAATTGGGCAGCCCAAAAATAATTAGATATACCCAACATCAAAATGTTATGTGCAGGCTTTTGAAAAGAATGTGATTGAAGGTAAATCTTTTCAACAATGTACTATGTCGGTACTACTTTTTTAAACCTTTTGCCCGATCTGGGTAATCGGTAATAATTCCGTCAACACCATCAACCACCAAACGCTCCATATCCTTGCGGTCATTCACTGTCCATGGAATTACCTTCATGCCTTTTTCATGAATCAAATCAATGTCTTCTTTCTTCAGGAGAATGTAATATGGACTGTAAACTTCTGGAACAAATCCCAGTGCTTCCAGATTAGCATCCACTCCTTTTGCGTTTTCGACTAAAGCCACCAAACGCACTTCTGGATTAGATTTGTGTAAATGCTTTAGCACATTAAAATCAAATGACTGAATGGTAAATCGGTCATTGGTAAGTCTTCTTTTGATTACTTCTAATACCAATTTTGAGAACTCGTCTACCTGCGGTTGGCTATAGCCATATTCACTTTCAACACTCTTGATTTCTATATTATAACCCATCTTTGGAAGGTTGTACTTCTTTAAATGATCTTCAACCATTGAAATTACATCCGCTAGCAATGGTTTGGCTACTGCTGCTTTTTCTTGCTCAGGAAAGCGAGCATTACCTCTTGATCCACAGTCATAACCAACAACCTCAGCATAATCCATCTGATAAATATTTAGCTGCTTCTCCTCTTCCTTAGTCACTGGCTCTCCATTGGGTTTACTACAAATACCTGAGAGCATATATGGATCATGAGATACTACAACTTGTTTATCATTTGTAATCACCACATCTAGTTCCAAAGTAGTAACTCCTTCTTCTAATGCCTTCATAAATGCTGGAATGGAGTTTTCAGGCATTAAACCTCTGGCACCTCTGTGGCCTTGAATATCCAATGGCTCCTGAGCTTTGGAGCAGCTTAGAGTAAGACAGAAAAGAAGTAGTAAGGACGTTTTCATAAGTAGAATTTAAAATCAAATTACGCAAAGGAAATTTAAAAAGGGGTTATGCCACTGTTAAGTCTGTATAAATCAACAAATAGGGGCACTTACTTGGGTTGCTAAAACTCTATGTTGATTCTGGGTAGGGATTTCTAACTAAGAAACGTCTATCAAAGGTCCCGTTTTGTAAGCTTACAAAATGTATTACCATTCAAATTACAGCTACTTCGCTCTTAATTTGCGAGCACAGCATTGCTCAGAGCAGAGCCAAAACGAAAGCCTGTTTTAGTATCTGTTTTTTAGTTAAAAAGGTATTTCAACCAAAAAACAAGCAAATTTTCCATTCGTAAAAGGGCTATAACCTTTTGCTCTCTTAGTGAGTAAAGGAAAGCGGTTACTTTTTAATTGCATTTTGGAAGAGAAAACATTTGAAGTGAAAGCGCAGCCTGCTCATAAAATGGCTGTCCCCTTATTTTTACTCACAGCTCTGTGTTACTTCGTGCCTATTGGATACTTTTATTTTAGCTGTTGCGAAGCAGACAGTACCTTTATTTGGTTTGGTGGGTTCTATTTGGTACTTGGCCTCATATACTTAGCCAGAAAACACTTCCAGAATTATTCCCATTAAAATTCCCATTTCAATAGAATTCAAAACCGCATAAATTATTATTATTGCAGCCAAATCGGGGTGTGGCGCAGCTCGGTAGCGTGCTCGTCTGGGGGGCGAGAGGTCGCAGGTTCAAATCCTGTCACCCCGACATTAAAAGGCCTATGCGCAAAGCATAAGCCTTTCTATTTCGAAAAGTTGGTTATTCAAACCTTGATTAAAACGACCTGTTTTCAGCCCTAGAATAACATTCTACCTAACTCTTAACAACGGGTACATCTACTAAAACAGACTCTGATTCTTTAGCAGTTTCGGCTTTCTTTTTAGCAAATACCATTTTATTAATGAAGTACATAAGCGCAATGGTTATAAGAATACTTGCTGTAACCACCAACCCTAATAACGGATAACGTAAAAGCTTTCCGTCTTCGCCTTGCACCACAATTACTCCGGCTAAGGCTGCTGCAAAACCTCCAGAGATTTGCATTACTGAAGAGTTGATTCCCATGAAAGCACCTCTGTCTTTAGGTTCTGGAATTGCAGTAAGTAAAGCTTGGGATGAAATCATTCTTAGTGTTATACCCAAAAACAAAATCACATTGATTGCTATCACCATCCAAAGTGGTGTAACATCGAGGTTAGTGTATAATAGAATTAAACCTGCTGCTAGTAAAGAGCCTATGGTAAACATTCTGAACTTACCGTATTTGTCGCTCAATTTACCTGACAGCGGCCCAGAAACCATTGTAAAAATACCTGTCACTAAATATACCATAGGCAGCATATCTATAGAAATACCAAGGTTATTCACCGCGAAAGCCGCACCAAAAGGCATTAACATAAAACCTCCTGTAGCTAACAAGGTGGTTGCTGAAAAGCCTCTTAAATAGCGCTTGTTACTCAATGTTTTTGCCATGTGCACAAAAGCATTTTGTTTAGTTTGTAGCTTTAAGTGCTCATTTACTGGCTTCATGTAAATCATAATGATAATCCCCACCACTAAACTCAGGCCTACAATTAATAGGAATGGAGAGTGCCATCCCAAATGATTTGCCAAGTATAGGCCAATAGGTATTCCCAGAATTTGACTGGCGGCAAAAGCCATTTGAACAAAGCCCATTACTCTGCCTCTCTTTTCCAGCACAAAAAGATCGGTAATAATGGCGTAGACAATAGACCCTATCACTCCACCGAAAATTCCAGTTATAATTCTTGCAATGAGTAAGAAATGGTAGTTGGGCGCTAAACCGCAAAACAAGGTTCCTAGAATAAACCCAGAGTAAAAGAACAATAGTAATTTCTTTCTATCGAAGCGGTCGGCAAAACCTGCCGCCAATAAACCCGCAGCTCCTGCGCTAAAAGCATAAGCCGAAACCACCATACCAAATTGTTGAGTTGTAATGGAAAGTTCATCCAATAGAATGGCACTTAATGGCGACAACACCATAAAGTCAAGTATTACCGTAAACTGCGAAAAGGCCAGAATGGCAATGATCAGTTTTTGGTAGGAGGTAAATGTTTGAGTTTTCAAGTGCTAAAATAGTTTGATGTTGTTGTTTATTGAATTGTAGGTTTTAAGCCTTTAAGTACAATGGTAAGCGCTAAATCAATACTCTGATCTTCCAGCACAAAAGGACTTCCGCTTATCCCTTTTTTGTTAATATGAAATTTAACCAGCTGATATAATGGAGCGAAAGAGATAGCCCAAAAGACCTCAATGGGAAGTTGAATTAATTCCTTGTTGTCAATCGCTCTATGAACAAATTGCGACATTATATTTGAGAAATTCGACTTGGTTCTAGCACCAATTTGATGGTGATACGGAGAGTGTTTTAGTTGTTCCATAAAGTGCATTTGATTTGGATTTTCTAAGAAGTAGTGCGCTCTGTTCATCCATTGCACACGCATTCCTTCTTCAAAGGGCATATTAGGTTCAAAGCCTTTTAGCGTTGCATCAAACATTTTCAGTTCTTCCTCCATCCCCACTTGTATAATCAAATCATCTCTGTCTTTAAAATAGATATAGATAGTAGCTGGTGACACCCCAGCAGCCTTGGCCAGTTTATGCATGCTTAAGCCATCAAAACCATCCTTTACTATCAGTTCGATTGCTTTCGTCTTAATTATCCTTTCCTTGTCTGCGTCTCTTGGTCTCATCTCGATTAAGTATCAAGCTGCAAACTTAAGTGAACGAACGTTCACTTACTAATAATGTGTCGATTTTTTACTGAGGTCTAAGCCGACTATTTTACTGTTTATCATTGAGGTTGATTCATTTATAAACAATAATATCCTATCTTTTACCTCATAAAATCAATTAACATGATACTCAAAATAGGAAGCCAAGGACAATCTGTGACCGACTGGCAAAATTTTCTTAACCAAAACAAGTATAATTCGGGTGTGGCAGATGGTATTTTCGGTAATGGAACCGCCAACGCCACAAAGGCATTTCAAACCGATCAGAAACTTACTGTCGATGGTATTGTTGGAGACAACTGTATTGCAGCAGCCCAGAAATTAGGTTTTCAGTTTACTGAATCCTCTTTCCCTCCTGCTGGCAATCTCAATGTTGTAGTAGATGTATCTCATTTTCAAAGTAACATCGATTTTCCTCTGGTAAAGCAAGCTGGTATTTTGGCTATGATCCATAAAGCTACACAAGGCACAACTTATACAGATCCCAATTACACAAGCAGTAGAGCTGCTGCTAATGGAATTGGATTGCTTTGGGGAGCTTATCACTTTGGTACTGCACAAGATGTTCCTACGCAAGTCAATAACTTTTTACAAGTAGCTGCACCTGACGCCAACACTTTGTTAGTATTGGATTGGGAAGAAAACACCATCGCTTCTCAAGGCACCATGTCTCTAGATCAGGCAAAGCAGTTTGTTCAGTTGGTGAAAACCAAAACTGGGAGGTTTCCTGTGCTCTATGGTGGAAGTTTAATAAAACAGTCTGTCGGCACTAATGGGGATGCTATTTTGAGCCAATGCCCTTTATGGTTAGCACAATACACCTCTGCTCCTAGCTTGCCTAGCGGGTGGTCAAAATATACTATGTGGCAATATACTGATGGTATCAATGGCCCTGAACCACATAACCTAAACGGTATCGGCAATTGTGACCGCGATGTGTTTGCAGGAAGTGAAGCTGAACTCCGTGACTTTTGGAAGAGTGGGTTGTAAATCAATTCTTATTTGAATTTGATCCAAACATGCTCTTCGTAGGTAGAGCATTTATGCTTAACCTATATTCCTTACATTTATATATTTAATTGGCGCAGAGAATTTATTTTCCTTACATTCATATAAATAATATCCCATAACCATGAAAGGCACTTTTTTAGGCGAGTTTGAAGAAGTAGTATTATTGGCTACCTGTGTATTAGACAAAAATGCTTACGCTAATTTGGTAAAGGATGAGGTTGAAAAACACACTGAGCGAAACATTAACCTCAGCGCAATTCATTCCTCATTATACAGACTGGAAAAGAAAGGATTTCTATCGTCCGAATTGGGCGAAGCAAGTCAAAAAAGGGGCGGAAAACGCAAACGTATATTCAAACCAACTCCTTATGGACTTCAGGCAGTACAGCAAATCAAGGAAATACGTGAGTCGCTTTGGAACAATATGCCTCAAACTCTTTTTCAAAATTCTTGAGTCATGCAGCAGCCACCAAAATTACCCTTAAAAATCCTTCGTTTCTTTTGTGCCGAACATAGGCTAGAAGAAATTGAAGGTGATTTATTTGAGGAATTCCAAGACCAAGTTCAATCGTATGGCTACAGTAAAGCTCGAAGACTATACTATTGGACTGTCATCCGTTCATTTCGAAGTTACCTTTTCGATTACCAAAATAACTCCACTCACCCTTTAAGCTTTATTACCATGATTCGACATTATTTAAAAACAGCGTTTAGGGGTATGTATAAGCATAAGAGCTTTACTGCCATTAATATTTTGGGCTTGAGTCTTGGTCTCTCCTGCTTTATCCTACTCTCACTATTTCTCACAGATGTAATTCTGAAAGACAATTTCATTCCGAACCGAGCCGAAATTTACAGGTTAGAAGTATTAAACCCACTTGATTTCACGGATAAATATGAAGCCAGAACCCACCCTGATTTTGTAGTCATTTTAAATAGAAACTATCCTCAAGTAGAAAATTACCTTAGAGTTAACGCGCTCAATGAAAACATGACTATCACCGTGAAAAACGGTGATAAAAAGGAGTTTTACAAACAACGAGGAATAGAAGCTGACACATCGTTTTTCAGTTTCTTTCCTTTCGAGCTAATTACCGGAAACCAGAAAACAGCTCTCTTAGAAAAACATAGTATCATAGTTAGCGAAAGTATGGCCACCATGTTATTTGGAGATGAGGATCCAATCGGCAAGATGGTTTATTTACCCATTCGGGAAGGAGCCGCTTATACTGTAAGCGGAATATTAAAGGATATAAAACAAAATTCCAGCCTTCAATTTGACTACATAGTCCCTAATTACATTCCATATGATATCGCATCTGGTGCTTACTCGCTTTTCGCTAACTATTTAATGTTTTCACCAGAAACAGACATCAAGCAAATAACAACAGGTTTTAACAACACTATTAAGGACGCTGGAGCAGCAAAACGTTTACAAAACTTAAAATACAGGCTCACTAAATTTGAAGAAGTGAAATTCGACATACAGTCTACTGACAACGTTGTTCAGACGATAAACAAAGGTACTGTAGCACTCATTGCCATAGTGGCTTTACTTATTCTAATTTTAGCAGTATTTAATTACATCAATCTTACTGCTGCTCGTGCTCTTCAAAAAGGACAGGAAGCTGGAATACGAAAAATAATTGGAGCAGGCAGAGGTAGTTTCGTTTTTCAGTTTTTGACGGAGTCACTCATCTTCTGCGTAATATCAATGTTGATTTCTCTCTTAGTATTAGAAATTTCACTACCGTATTTCGAATCTATCCTTGGCACCTCTCTCCATTACGACTATAAATCCAGCTTCCTATTCTTTCTTATTTACTTTGGATTAATTGCTCTATTGGCTTTGCTTTCAGCACTCTATCCTGCTTTGCTGGTATCGAGATTTAGGTTTAGCGAATTCCTTAAAGGAAAGGCCATGTCATCAACAAAAGGCAACATGCTGAGAAAAGGGCTTGTGGTTTTCCAGTTCAGTATCTCGATAATTTTGACACTAGGGGCGGTTATGGTTCAAAAGCAGCTGAGATATATTCAAAACGAAACCTTAAGCTACAACCCTGAACAAATTCTTATTGTAGAGCGCGCGGTTTCTTCCAATCTAGATGACTTTAAAAAATCATTAAAAGATATACCAGAAGTTTCTATATCGAGCCTAACATCTAGCCCTCCAGGAGGTGAAAATCTCTACGCTTCTGGCTCAATAGCTGAACTGGATATTCGAGGCTATTACCATCAGGTTGATGGAGATTATATTAACATGCTGAAACTTAAAATCACAGAAGGCGCAAACTTCGACAGTAAACTAACATCGGATATTGATCAAGGTGTGATCATCAATGAGACAATGGCCAATATCATTAGATCGAAAAACCCTATGAATCTTGAGGACCCACTTTCTGGGAAATATTCATTCCTAGGTATCCCGACTAAAATCCGAGGAGTAGTAAAAGATTTTCATATAGGCTCGTTCCATAATGAAATACAACCTATAGCGCTAATGTATCATAACTTTACAGGTTATTCTGGAGCAAGGGTTATGATTAAAGTGAGTTCAACCAATATATCTGAAACGCTCGCCAAAATCGAAACCAAATGGAATGAGTTTATACCGAACTCTAAGTTTGGAGTTGAGTTTATGGATGCGAAGTTCGATCAGCTTTATACGGCTGAAACCCGATTGGCCAATATTTTCAAGCTCTTCACTGTAATAGCTCTGTTTATTTCTTCCCTAGGTCTCTTAGGACTAATTGGCTTTATTACAGAGTCGAAAATCAAAGAAGTGGGCATTAGAAAGGTAATGGGCGCTTCAGTAGGTCAAATTCTATTTTTGTTCACAGGGCAAGTATACAAACTGATACTAGCGGCTTGTCTTGTGGGCGTTCCAGTGGCATATTGGCTCATCAATCGCTGGCTTGATAATTTCGCTTACAAAACTAGCTTCTCATTCGATACTGTGTTCATAGTAGTATTATTTATGTTTATTTTAACTAGCCTCACGATTATTTTTAAATCAGCAAAAGCTGCTACGCATAATCCAGTGGATGCATTAAGAAGTGAATAAGGGCTTGCTAGACTTTAAAACAAAAAACCAGTCATTCAAAAGAGTGACTGGTTTTTAAAGTGGGATATATTGGAGTCGAACCAATGACCTCTGCCCTGTCAAGGCAGCGCTCTAAACCAACTGAGCTAATACCCCAAGAGTTCGCAATATTAACAAATTCTATTTTCTGATAGACTAAATAGCGAACTGAATTCAATAAATAATGACACAAATAGCGAAATCGAACATTTATTACTTTGTACAAAAAAGAGCAAACATTTTGAAATTTCAGGACGATAAAAACATTAGTTATTGATCTGTGTTAAAGGTGAAGATATTAAACTCAAAAGCCTTAAATTCAACACGACAGATTATGAAAAAGATTCTACTAGTTGAAGATAATGCTATAATTCTTGACAACGTCAGTGAGATTTTAGAGTTCGAAGGTTATCAAACAGTTGTTGCCAAAAATGGAGTTGAAGGTCTTGCTCTCGCAAAATCCGAAAAGCCAGATTTAATTCTAAGTGACATCGATATGCCCTTGATGAATGGGTATGAGATGCTTCATGAAATACGAAGCGATTCTGAATTACAAAAAACCCCTGTTGTGTTTCTATCGGTAAAAAATCATGGTCAAGAGCTGGTTCATGGCCTACAGTTTGGAGCAGATGCTTATATATGTAAGCCATTTGACCTTACTGAACTACTTGATACCGTGGAAAAGCACTTGAACAAATAAGTCAAAGTATTGCATACATAGTTTAAAAAAGCAGAAGGCTCATCAAATTGATGAGCCTTCTTAATTCTATATAGGCAACAAGAATTAACCTATAGTAACTCTTTTGAAAGAAGATACAGTTAAACCTTTGTTTACTGAATCAAGGTACTGCTGAACATTCACTTTTGGATCTTTAACAAAAGCTTGGCTCAACAAAGTGTTTTCTTTGAAGAACTTGTTCAATTTACCTTCAGCAATTTTATCAAGCATAGCCTCTGGCTTACCTTCTTGTCTTGCTACGTCTTTTCCAATCTCAATTTCTTTCTCGATAACAGATGAATCAACACCATCCTTATCAACAGCAACTGGATTCATGGCTGCAATTTGCATCCCAACATCTTTACCAGCTTCAGATACATCGGCACTACCAACTCCAGTTAGAGCAACTAAAACACCTAATTTACCTGTAGAGTGGATGTATGATACCACTTGGTCAGCAGAAAGTTTTTCATAAACAGAAACTTGTAGCTTCTCGCCTATTTTACCCAAAAGCTCAGTTACTTTATCCTGAACAGTTAAGTTACCCAAACTAAGTGCATTCAATGCGGCTAGATCAGCTGGTTTATTAGCCATAGCAGCATCAGCAATCTCATTTCCTAATGCTTGGAAATCAGCATTTTTTGCTACGAAGTCAGTCTCACATGTAAAAGCAATAAGAATAGCCTCAGAGCCATCTTCACTAGATCTTACATAAACAGAACCTTCAGAAGTTTCTCTGTCTGCTCTTTTTTCAGATAATTTTTGACCTTTCTTACGAAGAATCTCAATTGCTTTATCGAAATCTCCTTCAGATTCAACTAATGCCTTTTTACAATCCATCATGCCGGCACCGGTCATTTGTCTTAATTGGTTAACCTCTTTTGCTGTGATAGCCATTTGTATATATTTTAAATATTATTTCTAAAATCAGTTCGAACCTTAAGTCTTGAAGAGTGTATTCAGCTCAAGCTTATCGGTTTAAAACAAAAATTGAACACCGAAAAAGCTTCAATGTTCAATTTTTTATATGAGTTAATCTTAATCGATTTAAGCTTCTTCTTTTTTAGACTCTGCTTTATCAGCAGCTTTAGTTTCCGCTTTATCAGCAGCTATTTTTTCTTGCTCCGCTTTTTCTCTATCTCTCTCCTCTTTCTCAGTTTTGCGCTCTTGCAATCCTTCTTCAATAGCTCTACCAATAGCCTTTGTGATAGTTTCTACAGACTTGTAGGCGTCATCATTACCAGGGATTGGGAAATCTACTTTGTTAGGATCAGAGTTGGTATCTACCAAAGCAAACACAGGAATGTTCAGCTTTTTAGCTTCATTTACTGCAATGTGCTCTCTTTTGATATCAACGATGAACAAGGCAGCAGGAAGTCTAGTAAGGTCGGTAATACCACCCAATACTCTTTCTAACTTTTCCTTTTCACGAGTCTTCATTAACCTCTCTCTTTTTGCAAGGTTTTTATAAGACTCTTCTTTCATCATTTTGTCGATACCCTGAAGTTTCTTCAACGACTTTCTGATCGTTGCGAAGTTGGTCAACATACCACCTAACCATCTTTCGGTTACGTAAGGCATATTCAATCTTGCAGCTTCTTCAGCAACAATCCCTTGGGCTTGTTTCTTAGTAGCTACAAACATTACCTTTCTTCCTGAGCGGACAATGTTCTTAATTGCAGATGATGCTTCTTCGAGGCAATTAAGAGTTTTATTAAGATCGATAATATGGATACCATTCCTCTCCATGAAGATGTATGGCGCCATACGCGGATCCCACTTTCTCGTTAAGTGACCAAAGTGGACACCAGCATCAAGTAAGTCTTTGTACTCTAATTTGTTAGACATATATAAGTTTGTAAAATAATTCTTATTAACGCTTGCTGAACTGGAATGCTCTTCTCGCTTTTCTTCTTCCTGGCTTCTTACGTTCAACCATTCTTGGGTCTCTTGTAAGGAAACCTTCTTTCTTCAAAGGAGGTCTGTTTTCAGCATCAATTTCGCAAAGTGCTCTAGAAATGGCAAGTCTAATGGCTTCAGCCTGACCTTTTGGTCCGCCACCATTAACGTTTACTTTGAAATCGAAATTCCCATTTTGCTCCACGAGCATCAAAGGCTGTTTTACAATAATCTGAAGAACATCAGAAGGGAAATAACTCTCTAATGATTTTCCGTTGATATTGAACTCACCTTTTCCAGACTCCATGTACAATCTTGCAACAGAGGTCTTTCTTCTTCCAATTTTGTTAACTATTTCCATTAACTAGCTTATTGATAATTTAACTTCCTGTGGCTTTTGAGCCTCATGTAAATGCTCAGCACCTTCATACACATAAAGGTTATTAAAAAGTGCTCTTCCTAATCTTGTTTTCGGCAACATACCGCGAACCGCTCTTTCAACCAACAATCTTGAAGACTTGGCTTTGAGTTGTCTTGGAGTAGTTTCTCTCTGACCACCTGGGTAACCAGTATATCGTAGATACACTCTGTCATCCCATTTCTTACCTGTCAACTTTACATTGTCGGCATTGATTACGATTACGTTATCACCGCAATCTACATTAGGGGTATAACCAGGCTTGTGTTTTCCCCTGATCATTTTTGCAACTTCACTTGATAATCTACCCAACGACTTTTGGCTCGCATCCACGATTATCCAATTCTTATCTACAGTAGCTTTATTAGCCGAAACTGTCTTATAACTTAGTGTATCCACTTCGATATATTTAATTGACTTTTAATACTTTACCTCTTCCATAGCTTGAAAAGGGACACAAAGATAGAAGTTTGCTTTTTTAATTCCAACGTTGCCCAGTAAATAAATTACCAGTTTTCAGCCCTAGCTCGTATTCATCAGCATAAGCAACCTCAATTAGGTGCATTGAATGAACTATTACATAGGTTTCTGTTGAAAGAAAAAAGACCTTATAACACCTCTGATCTAACGGGGTGCAAATTTAATGGAAAAGTCGAGAAATCTTTGAAGTCATTTTTTGAAACATCTTAGCGAAGATTTATATCTTGCAGCGATGGAAAATTTTGTTGTCTCCGCACGTAAGTATAGACCTGTTGGCTTTGAAGAAGTAGTTGGCCAAGGGCACATTACTACTACACTTAAAAATGCGATCGATAATAATCAATTAGCACAAGCTTTACTTTTTTGCGGGCCAAGAGGAGTCGGCAAAACTACTTGTGCTAGAATTGTTGCCCGAATGATCAATGATCAAAACATTGACAATCCTTTAGAAGGCAACGATACCTTTAATATATATGAACTTGATGCGGCATCGAATAACTCAGTAGATGATATTCGAAACCTGATCGACCAAGTACGCTACCCTCCTCAACAAGGAAAGTTTAAAGTATATATTATTGATGAGGTTCACATGCTTTCTAATCAAGCGTTTAATGCTTTTTTGAAAACATTAGAGGAACCACCATCCTATGCTATTTTCATTTTAGCGACTACTGAAAAACATAAGGTAATTCCTACCATCCTTTCTCGTTGTCAAATCTTTGATTTTAATAGAATTGAAGTCAGTGACATTTCTACACAGCTAAAAATGATCGCTGATAAGGAGAAAATTGACACAGAAGATGAAGCTCTGCACCTGATTGCCCAAAAGGCGGATGGCGCTATGCGTGACGCACTTTCTTTGTTTGATCTTATTGTCACTTTTTCGCACGGGCAGAAAGTAACGTATCAAAACACAATTTCTAACCTACACATTCTGGATTATGACTACTATTTCAGAATGACAGAATCTCTTTTTAAAGAAGACACATCTAATGTTCTATTAACTTTTGATGAAATTCTGAAAAATGGATTTGACGGCCATCATTTTATTGTAGGATTAGCCAGCCACTTAAGAGATTTAATGGTGTGTAAAGACAATGCTACCATTCAGCTATTACAAGTTTCTGACAATATTAAGCAGCGCTATAAAGCACAGGCCGATGCTACACCGCTTTCATTCTTACTCACGGCACTCAACATTGCAAACCAATGTGACTTGAGTTATAAAGGAAGCAAAAATCAGAGGCTTCATGTTGAATTGGCTTTGGTGAAAATGGCGCATTTAACGTCTGCTATTCGCTTGGCACATGTTACTCCAGAAGACGCTTCAAAAAAAAAATCCTAACTGAAGAGGTCGCTGAGAAAAAAGAGCCGGAGCCAACAAAAGAGGAAGCTCCCAAAGTAGAACCTATTACAAAAGAAGTACTGGTAGAAAAAGAGGTGGGCAATGCTGCACCTTCAATTGAAACACCAGTTCCTCAAGCAATATCAGAGCCTAGCCCTGTAACCAAATTACCGCCAAGGGCACCTTCTAAAACGATTAGTATTCCTTCTCTTTCCGATTTAAAGAATCAACTCAGTAAAAAGGAAGAAACTACGACAGGTGAAGTAACGGAAGAAGCGGTTTCAAACCGAAATAAAGCTTTTACACTTACGGACTTGGATAAAGTTTGGAATGCTTTTAAGGCAAAAAGGGAAGAAGAAGGCAACCAACTGGAGCTACTTATTTTAAAAGAGCCTTATGAATTAGAGGGCAATACCGTAACCATAAAAATATCTAACGGTGCATCAGAATCTAGTTTTGAGCGGTTCAGAGGAGATTTATTAATGACATTGCGAGATGGCCTTGAGAATGACAGCTTAATTCTAAAATCAGAGGTGGTGGATATTGCCAGAGAGAAGATGCTTTATACTGACAAGGAGAAGTTTGAACACTTGAAAAAGAAGTATCCTGCTTTAAAGGATCTGCAAGAGCGGTTAGGCTTGGATCCAGAGTTCTAATCAAAAACCTAACGTAATTCCAACGTTTATAACATTCTTAATTTGAACATCGCGCCCCTTGGTGCCATCATTTCGCGTAAGTGTAATGTCGTCATCATAAATTAGCTGAGAGCTAATATTGGAGGAAAGGTAATTGTTTACTTTCAGTTTAAACGAAGCTTCTAAATTGACTACTGTATTTGGGAATTTCTCATAGTTAGAAAAGAGGTTGAAGTTTCCTAGAAACGACACATTTTCAACTACATCTTTTTTATATGTACCCGTTAAACTTATTCCTGCTTCAGGCCTGATTTTATCGCCTGGGTTTATACCAAAAGCGCCTGCATTGGAAAGGGAGTCATTCAATACAAAAGTAAATCGTCCTGTGAAGGGAGCCAAAGTAGCGGTCACAGTTTTTTCATCTCTATAAGAAAGTCCTAGAGAAGCCTGAAGATAACCAGGTGCCATAAAATTGGAGATTAGAATTCGTTCAATCTGATCTGTCCCTGCTATCTTTTTATTCTTGTACCCCTCGTCCATTTGGGTTTGAAAGTTAATGGAAGTGGTTAGAAGTACCCTTTCGGTGAATTTTTGACTGTACTTTGAGTTCAATAAAATCTGATCGTCCGTTTTAACAAAACGGTTTTTAGAATCTCCGTTTCGAATTAAACCATAACTGATTTTAAAGCGATTCTGCCAAACTGCCCCCTCTTTCTCATAATTAGCAAAGGTTTCAAACTTGGTTCCTATTGCTATTGAAGACTCCCCCCCTGCTGCCCAGTTGGTGAGTGCTACTTGTTGAAGGTTGAAGTTAAAGGTACCTCCGTTTTTCCAGTATTTAATGGTGTCGGCAGGTGGTGGCTCAGAATCGGGTGGCAACAAAAAGTCAATATCATTTTTCTCGTCTTGCCCATGAACAATCGAAACAGAGGTAAGTAAGATAAATATAACTAGTAGGTAACGATTCATTCTTCTCTTCTTCTCCAAAATCCGCCCAAAACTATTCAATGATTTTGAGTAGTCCTTAGTTGTCTTGTAGAATTTTAAGGCGTTCGCCCAAATCAAGGTTATTGTTTGTTTTATTGTTCCACTTCAAAATATCTTCAATGGTAACGTTGTATTTTCTGGAAATTCCCCAAATGGTTTCTCCTTTCTGAACTTCATGATAAACCTCTCTTCTACTTGATGTCTTTGTTGCATCTGCTTGTTTAGAAAAATAGGCTTTAGGCACCACTAATCTAAGTTCTTGATTTATCTGAAGGCCATCCATTACATTCAAGCCATTCCAGTCGATGATGTCGTCCAATTCAATGCCATACTTTTGAGAAAGGGCAAAAAACGACTCTTTCGGCTGAACAACATGTGTAATGATAGTATCAGAAGCGGTAGCAATCAAGGCTTTTAGCGTTGTGCTTACTTCAACTTCTTCAATTGAATCTTCATCAAAACTCGTTTTGTTTTCAGAAATAATTTGAGTTTGTTTTTTTATTGGTTGCTCAGACGGACTCACTTCTTTGATCATTTTATCTTCAGGAGTGGGGTTATCCTTTGGTAAAATCACATCTGTATATTCAATAGGTACATTGGCTGGTCTAATAAATCGCAACCACAACACACGCCCAACCTTTAACTGCTGAGTTTCCCTCATTCTATTCTTCTGAAGTAGTTTTTTATACTTTATGCCATAGTCTTGCGAAATGCTCCAAAGGGTTTCTCCAGGCTGAACTATATGGTAATGTACCTTACCTCTATTCTTCTTGTTTTTAGCGTAATAGTATTCTCCACTCCTTATTTTGCCATTATCACCAAGATCGTTGTACTTCCTTATTTTCGATTCGCTTTTACCTACTCTATTGGCCAGCGTTTTAATATTATCATTTGATCGAGCACGAATAGCATCAATTCCGTTCATCTCAATTTGGTCAGGCTCATAGGCATTTCTGATATTTCCTGTTACACGCGGAAACACACCTATATTGCCCTCAACCGGTCTAACACCCGCATAGCTCGTGCGACTATTACTTGATTTCTCGAGCTGTTTTGTTGTTGCTTTTGTATTGCTTGAGGCTTTAGAGTCTTCCTTTTTTGGTGTATCTGTATTTTGAGCAATTGGCTTACTTCCTGACTTCACAGGGTAAATTACTTTATACGATTTTTCATCAGGAATTCTTGAGGCTACTAGCCATTTGTTCAAGTTTTTGAGCTCTTCTGTATCTACATTTACTTCTCTACTTACGTCACGCAAAGTTTTACCTCGGCCCTCGTAAGTGGCCAGTTGTAGTTCGGGGTTTCGTTTCCCACTCCCCACATAATCTTGAAAGGCCAATTTATGAGCAATGTATTTTTTCAGGTACCAATGTGTCTTAGCATTAATTTCAACCTTTTTTGCTCCGTAATCCTTCTCAGGAATAGTTCTTTGCGCCCCACCCAAACCTTGTAAATACGACTGCATAGACCACAGCCAGTTATCGAAAACGAAATTGCTTCTTTTGAAATATTTTGTAGCGCCCACGGTTGAAGCAATGATATGCTTTCGCTCGTCTACCACTCCATCTACCCTAAGCCCAAGTTCTTGTGCCGAAGCTTTTTTAAACTGCCAAAAGCCTACTGCATTTGATGTAGAAACGGCATCGGAAATAAACTGACCTTCTTGAATGGCCAAAAATTTAAAATCATCTGGAATACCTTCTTTTTTCAGTACTTCTTCCACCATTCCCATATAGAGGTTAGAGCGGTCTACCAATAATTGAAAGTGGTATTGACTTCGCGTTAGCAAATCGAGCGTTTCTTCAATTTCCTTTTTTGCGCTGTTGGTAATTTTGAGTTTGACGCCTGCAAACTCCATTTCTGAGGGGACAACCATTGGGGCTTGCGCTAAAGAGCTCAACGAAGCCATCAAAAAGATGATGATTGACACTATGTATTTTACCACGTTTATTTTTTCCTTAAAACCATTAACCCATCTCTGATCGGCAAAAGTACGTTTTCAACACGATCATCTTCATGGGTCAAACGGTTAAAATCTAAGATTGCTTGCGTGTCCTTATCGATTTTCTTTTCCGTTTGAACAACTTTTCCACTCCAAAGCACATTATCGGCAATTATGAAGCCTCCAGAGCGAACTTTTTCAAACACTAATTTAAAGTAATTGTAGTAATTAGCTTTATCGGCATCAATAAAAACTAAATCGAATGGGCCATCTATTTCAGGAATCAACTCAATGGCATTTCCTACCCTGAAATCGATAGCATTGGTATACCCAGCTTTTTCGAAATAGCCACGTACCATTTCTTCCAATTCTTCATTTTTATCGAGTGTAATAATCACTCCATCATTAGCCAAACCTTCAGCCATACACAATGCTGAGTAGCCAGTATAAGTGCCAATTTCTAAAACCCTAGAAGGCTTAATCATATGGCTGATCATAGACAACGCTCTACCTTGCAAATGCCCCGAAAGCATACGCGGCATCATTACTTTGGCGTGAGTTTCTCGATTTAGCTCCAATAGTAATTCCGACTCTGGGTCGGTGTGGGCTTCTACATAACGCTGAATATCTTCGAGAATAAACTCCATTAGTTCTCAGGTAAAAAGGTTAAATGGCTCAATTGATTTTCATTCAGTTGCTCGTTGGCTACTTCAATTAGATCGGATGAAGATACTGCTCTGATTTTTTCAAAGATAGACTCTAGGCTGTCAATTCTGTTTTTATCCAGAATACTTTTGCCCATCATAAGCATTAAACTTGTGTTGTTTTCTTCACCCATTGCCAATTGACCAAGCATCTGCTCTTTGGCCATATGCAATTGCATGGTACCTAAAGGCGTCTCCCTTAGTTTTTGTAATTCCTTTAGCACCAACTTCCTTCCCCTTTCCACTTGCCCCATTTCGGTACCGAAAAAAATGGAGAACAAGCCTGTATCTGAAAAAGGATGATAACCAGCATCTATACTATAAACAAAACCATACTTTTCGCGCAGCGCCAAATTAAGTCTCGAATTCATTCCTGGGCCACCCAAAACATTCATTAACATATAAAAAGGAAGCCGCTTGGAATGACCAATCGGGTAGGCAGTACAGCCAATAGCGCACTGAGCTTGAGTAATATTTCTGGTAATAACTTCGCTGCTAGCTACGTAATTATCAAACAATACGCGCTCGCGCTGACCAACATGATGAGGGATTGGTTCAAAGTATTTGTTAGCTAATTTCTGAATTTTCTTCAGCGGAATATTTCCTACACAAGAAAAAACGATTCGCTCTGTATTGAGATTGGTTTTTAGGAAAGCCTTGAAATCTTCACGTTGAAAAGACTTTACGCTGTCGGAAGTTCCCAAAATGTTTTTACCTAGCGGATGATCTCCGAAAACAACACGGTCAAATTCATCTTGAATGGCGTCTTCTGGGCTATCGTGGTACAAGGACATTTCTTCCAAAATTACCCCACGCTCCTTTTCAATCTGCTTTTCAGGAAAAATAGAATCGAAAGTAATATCTTGCAATAACTCAAAAGCCGACTCCATGTGCTTATCTAACACAGAAGCATAGAAGCAGATTTTCTCTTTGGTGGTGTAGGCATTCAACTCTCCGCCAACGGCATCGAGCTTATTCAGAATATGGTAGGCCTTTCGTTTTTTGGTGCCTTTAAAAGCCATATGTTCCCAAAAATGAGCAATCCCCAATTGGTCTTTGCGCTCATCGCGGCTACCAATGTCCAACACAAATCCGCAGTGGACAATCTTGGTATTGCTCACCTCTTTATGCACTACACGAATGCCATTGGGTAAAGTAAAAACATTATAATCGACCATCGCAGAATCTCCTTGAAACGACAAAGTTATAAGTTTTAACAGAAAAGAGTACCCTAAGTTTGATTCCATGTTGGCGGTGGAAATCATCTAAACCAATTAATAGTTTAGAGTGCTTGAATACTTAATTAAAAGCCAATTAATTCCTAAATTCGATTTACGTACATGTACCTAGTTCTACTCCCCCTTATGGCGTACGTTTTTACTAAGAAGTGTAAATATTTGGCAATCGCCCTCGGTAAAGGCCACAAAGAGCAAATAACTATTGAGTCTATTGTATCAATACTAACTGTGATAATTAGTATTGCACTCCTCTATTTAATAGAAGTTAGGTTGCGCTGATTTTATTCCAAACTGGCAGAAACTCTTCATGGGTTCAGAACCCTTGGAGAGTTGAAGAAAGCGCTATATTTGCCAATAGTATGACCTACGGAAAGATTCTAATCATTCAAACTGCCTTTATTGGTGATGTAATTCTGGCGACTTCGCTGATTGAAAAGCTGCACCAATATTATCCAGAAGCCAAAATAGACTTTCTGTTACGCAAGGGCAATGAAGCCCTGTTGAACAATCACCCGAAGCTTAGAGAAGTACTTGTTTGGGACAAGAAGGGCGGGAAATACCGTAACCTCTTCAAGCTTCTAGGCAAAATTAGAAAGCAAAAATACGACTTGGTAGTAAACGTTCAGCGTTTTGCCAATTCAGGAATGCTTACTGCTTTTAGTGGCGCAAAGGGAAAAATTGGTTTCGATAAGAACCCTTTTGCTTGGGCTTTTACGAAAAAGGTGACACATACAATTGAAGAAGGAACCCATGAAGTGGAGCGCAATAATGAGCTGATCAAAGCCATTACCGATGACAAGCTTCAGCGCCCAGTACTTTACCCATCACCTTCCGACTTTGAAAAAGTAGCCACCTATAAAACCGAACCTTTTATCTGCTTGGCCCCAGCTTCGGTTTGGTTTACCAAGCAATTCCCAAAAGAGAAATGGATAGAGCTTATTCAATCACTTGAGTTTTCTGGCAATATCTATTTGATTGGTGCGCCTAATGACGAGGCGCTTTGCAATGAAATCATTGCGCAAGGCGGTAATTCAAAAGCACAGAACCTTTGCGGGAAAATGAATTTACTTCAGTCTGCTGCATTAATGAAAGATGCGGTGATGAATTATGTAAACGACTCTGCACCCATGCATTTGGCTTCTGCCATGAATGCTAAAACCACGGCAATTTACTGCTCTACTGTTCCTGAATTTGGTTTTGGGCCTTTGGCGGAAAACGCTAGAATTGCCGAAGTTTCAGAAAAGCTAGACTGCCGCCCTTGCGGACTACATGGCTTTAAAGAATGTCCGAAAGGCCATTTTAAATGTGGAAGAGATATTCGGGTAGACACTCTTCTTTTAGATGCTAAGCCGTAAGGCAGAGCGAAATCTCAAACAATTAAACAGCAGGATTTTAGCCTAGAAAAAAGAAAATGTTTATTCTTGCTGACTATTACGCCTACTAACCAGTGCCTTTTCACAAAGGATCGACCGTATGAAAACTACTGCCTTAATTACCGGAGCTGCCGGTGGAATTGGTTTCGAATTTGCTAAAATAGCCTCCCAAGCTGAATATTCATTGTTTCTTATCGATGTAAATGAAATAGCATTGGCTGAGAAAAAAGCAGAACTATCTATAATGTTTCCGCAAACGGACATTCATATAATGGTTTGCAACTTGGCTGAGCAAGGCATTGCTGAAAAAATTCATGCATACATACTTGAGCAACAATTGCTTGTTGAAATTCTTTTCAACAATGCAGGCTTTGGCAATTTCGGGCATTTTATGGAAACCGATTGGGCGAAAGACGAAGCCATGCTCAATGTACATATGGTAACAACCACCCACCTTACCAAACTATTGCTTCCGGGTATGACCCAAAGAAAAAGGGGGTACATATTAAATAATGCCTCAGTTGCTGCTTTTGTACCTGGCCCATTGATGTCTACATATCACGCCTCAAAAGCTTATTTACTTTCTTTCACTCAAGCTTTGGCAAATGAGCTAAAGGGCACAGGCGTTTCTGCCACGGTTTTATGCCCCGGCATGACCAAAACTGGTTTTGCAAAGGCAAACGGAAACGATGACCCCAATATAAAATTCAACATAGCATCAGCCGAAGATGTAGCTTACTTTGCTTTTTCTAGCATGATCAAGGGGCAATCTGTAGCGGTTCCTGGAGTATGGAATAAATTAAGTGCTTTTCTGCCAAGACTATTGAGTCGCAATAGAGTGACCAATATGGTAGGTAATATTCAGCGAAAAAATCACGCAAAAAGAGTTGATAATAGGCAATTAGCACCAGAGTTAAAGCTTAAAATTTAGTCGCCAAAGAACTCAGTTGGTTCATAACACAATAGCATATTAGGCTTAATATTTTTTGTTCAATTAATTTCTATCGTTATTTGAACAAAATTGGTTAACCCAATGTTGGCTACCCGTGAATAAAAAGTAGTAAGCACACTTCTTACTCGTTTTTAAATTACCACAAATGAAAATAGCTGTTTATCGTAAAGAGCATTTTAATGCTGCTCATCGGCTTCATAACCCTAAATGGACTGAAGAAAAAAACGATGAGGTTTTCGGAAAGTGCAACAACCCCTCTTTCCATGGGCATAATTATGAGCTAATAGTAAAGGTTGTGGGCGAGCAGGATCCAGAAACGGGTTATGTCTGTGACATGAAAATCCTAAAAGACATTATTAAAGCCAACGTAACAGATAAGTTTGACCACAAAAATTTAAATCTGGATGTAACCGAATTTGAAAATTTGAATCCAACGGCTGAAAATATAGCAGTAGTCATCTACAACCTGCTGCGCCCAAAAATTGACAATAAATTAGAATTGAAAATAAGACTCTATGAAACAGAACGGAACTTTGTCGAGTACCCCGCTTAACGTATATAGTAGTATTGAAGAAATTGGTGATGAGCACGTGGGCACTTCTTATGAAACACCTATGGTTTCAGACGCTTTTGAAATGGACGATGAGCTAAAGCAAGAGTTGATTGAAAAGAAGTTCAGGGAAATCATGGAAATCATGGGGCTTGACCTTTCTGACGATAGTCTTTCTGGTACACCAAAGCGTGTGGCTAAGATGTATATCAAAGAAATATTCAGTGGCTTAAGCCCAGCCAATAAGCCTAAAGTAACTTTGTTTGAAAATAAATACCAGTACAACGAAATGCTGGTAGAAAAAAACATCACATTCTATTCTAATTGTGAACATCATTTTGTTCCGATTATTGGGAAGGCGCATGTAGCTTATATTTCAAGCGGAAAAGTGATAGGACTTTCTAAGATCAACCGTATTGTGGAGTATTATGCAAAACGCCCGCAAGTTCAAGAAAGGCTAACCGTTCAAATTACAAACGAACTCAAATCTCTACTAGAAACAGAAGATGTAGCCGTAATCATCGATGCAGATCACCTTTGTGTTCAATCAAGGGGTGTTAAAGATGTAAACAGTAGTACTGTAACAGCTCAGTTTCATGGTAAGTTTAAGGAAGAAGCCACTAGAAGAGAATTTTTGAAATACATAAAGTAGCATATACGACCTGAGCAGAATCGATTAGTTTAATAAGCAGGAGGTCGTCTGAATAGACGACCTCCTGCTTTAAGCGCGATCTCACAAACCTAATTTTATTCCTTATCATAAAACCTTGGTGCTCAAACACGAGCAATTTTTAAAAGCTTTTTTATAAAAGTCCACTAAGCTTTCAAAAATCACAACCCAGTTCTCTCAGAGTACGTTTATGGCTTCTTTTCTTTAATTGATATAGTTTTTCTTTTTGTAAAGGCATCTACTATCTTTGCACGTCTTTTATAAAACTGATAATTAAAAATGTCAAATCTGATTTATTTAGTCCCAATTCTCGGGCTAGTGGGCTTGTTAGTAATGATCGTTAAATCGAACTGGGTAAACAAGCAAGATGCAGGGGATCAAAAAATGCAAAACCTTGCCAAATACATCCGTGAAGGAGCTTTGGCTTTCCTCAGCGCTGAGTACAGAGTACTCGCTATATTTGTAGTGGTTGCAGGTATTCTTTTAGGAGTTATCTCTACCTTAGTTGAAACCACTCACTATTTTATAATTTTTGCTTTTATCATCGGTGCATTTTTCTCTGCATTAGCCGGAAACATCGGTATGAGAATAGCAACAGCTGCCAACGTAAGAACTACCCAAGCTGCAAGAACTAGCTTAGGTAAAGCCTTAAAAGTTGCCTTTACTGGCGGAACTGTAATGGGGCTTGGAGTTGCTGGTTTAGCTGTATTCGGATTAAGCATGCTATTCATTCTTTTGTTCGCCTTCTTTATGGATAGCGACATGGCGAATGGTGGTGTATATCAGATGACAATCGTATTAGAAGCCCTTGCTGGTTTCTCTTTAGGTGCAGAATCTATTGCCCTTTTTGCTCGTGTAGGTGGTGGTATTTATACCAAAGCTGCCGATGTTGGCGCTGACCTTGTAGGTAAAGTTGAAGCTGGTATCCCTGAGGATGATCCAAGAAACCCTGCTACTATTGCCGATAACGTAGGTGATAACGTAGGTGATGTTGCAGGTATGGGAGCCGACCTTTTCGGTTCTTATGTAGCTACAGTATTGGCCTCTATGGTATTGGGTAACTACATCATTAGAGATATGGGCGGATCGGTTGAAGATCAATTCAGTGGCATTGGCCCAATCTTGCTTCCTTTAGTAATAGCAGGTGCTGGAATCATCTTCTCTTTGATCGGTACTATGTTTATTAAAATTAAAAACGACAACGCTAAGGAAGCTGAAGTTCAAGCTGCGTTAAACCGTGGTAACTGGATTTCTATTGTATTGACAGCAATTGGCTGCTATTTCCTTATCGACCTTCTTTTGCCTCAAACCATGCAAATGAAGTTCTTTGGCGAAGGTATTTTAGAAGTTACTTCTATTCGCGTATTCGGAGCTGTATTGGTAGGCTTAGTGGTAGGAGGTTTAATTTCTTACTTAACTGAATTCTATACTGCCATTGGTAAAAAACCTGTTATGAGCATTATTCAAAACTCATCAACTGGTGCTGCTACAAACATAATTGCAGGCTTATCTGTAGGCATGAAGTCTACTTTCGGACCAATTATTCTTTTTGCTGGTGCCATTTGGGGTGCTTACGAATTAGCAGGTTTCTACGGTGTAGGTATTGCCGCTTCTGCTATGATGGCAACTACGGCAATGCAGTTAGCAATTGACGCTTTCGGTCCTATTGCGGATAATGCAGGTGGTATTGCCGAAATGAGCGAACTTCCTTCAGAAGTACGTGAAAAAACAGATATTTTAGATTCAGTAGGAAACACAACTGCTGCTATCGGAAAAGGATTTGCAATTGCTTCTGCTGCATTAACAGCTCTAGCACTTTTTGCTGCCTACGTTACTTTCACTGGTATTGATGGTATTAACATCTTTAAAGCCGATGTATTGGCTGCTTTGTTTATTGGAGGTATGATTCCAGTAATTTTCTCGGCTTTAGCCATGGAATCTGTAGGTAAAGCTGCCATGGAAATGGTAAAAGAAGTAAGAAGACAATTCAGAGAAATTCCAGGAATTATGGAAGGAACAGCCACACCAGAATATGGTAAGTGTGTTGAGATTTCTACGAAAGCAGCCATTAGAGAAATGATGTTGCCGGGTGCCATTACAATCATCTTCCCTATTCTTGTAGGATTTATTATGGGACCAGAAGCACTTGGTGCTTATATGGCAGGTGTGGCTGTATCAGGTGTGCTTTGGGCAATCTTCCAAAACAACGCTGGTGGTGCATGGGACAACGCTAAGAAATCTTTCGAAGCGGGTGTAATGATTGATGGAGAAATGACTTACAAAGGTTCTGACGCTCACAAAGCTGCTGTAACTGGAGATACTGTTGGTGATCCATTCAAAGATACTTCTGGTCCATCAATGAACATTTTGATTAAGCTTACTTGTTTGGTTGGTTTGGTGATCGCCCCTCTATTAGGCGCTGGTCATTCAGAGTCTACTAACGACAGCAAAGCTGAAGTAAAAGAAATTATTATTGAAACCCCCACTGTAGAAATTACTGAAGTGGTAACTGAGTTGAACTAAAACTCAACAAAATATAGAATTGAAAGGCTACCCGAAACGGTAGCCTTTTTTATGCCTGCTGCTTCTTATGATTACTCATACCTCAATGAAGTAATAGGGTCTTGCTCTGCGGCCCTTTTGGCTGGTGCAATTCCAAAAATAATCCCTACAGTTACGGCTACCCCAAACGAGAGTAAAATAGAAAATGGGCTAACAATGGTAGGTATTTCGGCCAGCTCAGCAATACCAAAAGCAGCTACTAAACCCAAAAGCACTCCTATGGCTCCACCTGAAAAGCTAATCATTACAGCTTCTAAAAGAAACTGATAGATAATATCCAGCCTAGTTGCTCCAAGAGACATCCGTAAACCAATCTCTTTAATTCTTTCCATTACAGAGGCCAGCATAATATTCATAATACCAATACCTCCTACGAGCAACGAAATTCCTGCAATCCCACCCAAAACAAAATTGAAAATGTTCTTTGTGCGCTGTTGTTGTTTTAAGAGCAGTTCTGGAATACTGATTTCATAGTCTATCACTTGACTATGCTTTCGCTTAAGCATTTTAGATACTACCTGCGCAATCGAATTCATTTGATCCGTATTCGACACCTTAAGAACTAATCTGTCCAACTGATGATAGTTCACACTCGATTTATCTTGATTACCACTCATTCTCGCTTGTTGAATTAGCGAATTAGTTACCATGGCTCTATTCTCATACCTAATTAGGGCAGTACTCAGAGGTGTATAGATGTCCATATTATAATCTCGGATACCAAGATTGGATATGCTTTTATCGGATATTATTCGCTCTTCTAATACACCAATCACCTTAAGCCAGTGCCTTCCTACCTTAATATATTTCCCAATGGGTTCTTCCCTGCTAAAAAATTTCGATTTGATAGACTTACCAATAATACAAACAGGAACTCCTTTTTTTAGGTGCTCAGGATTAAAATATTCACCCTCATCAAGTTGAAAGCCTGAGATTTCAAAATAAGTATTCTCAACCCCTACTAACTTTGCTGAACGTCTAAAGCCCTGTCTAGAAACTTCAGTTTCCAAAACAATCTCTGGGCTTACCATATCAATACCAGGAATTACGTTCTTAATACTTTCGACATCTAGAAAATTAAGTCCTAAGGAGAGATTCTTTTTCCCTTTCTGAGTCCCTACTGCACCAGCAGTTTCATCTACCTCTCCCTCACTCTGCTCTACAATTGGAGTGATAACAATGTTATTGACACCTACTAGCTCAATCTGTTCAAGGATTTCTTGTTGAGCACCAGATCCAATGGCCATCATGGCAATTACTGCTGCCACACCAAATATAATTCCTAGGGCAGTAAGGACGCTACGGATTTTATTTGACAATACCGCTTCTGAAGCAATTGCCAAATTTGAAATGATTTTCTGAAACATATCAGTCCTTTTTAGCAATGGCCTTCACTTCTTCTGAAAGAAGTTTAATTGGCTTATCATCCATGCCACTCGGATCTGAAAGATAGATGGTCAATCCTTCCGTAATTCCCCCTATCACCACTACTTGATCTGAATTAGATTTACCAAGTTTTACTTCTTGCTTAACCGAGCCCAAGCCATCTTTAGCAATTACATAAGTGATTGAATCACCTTGACTATGTACTGCTTCCACAGGAATAAAAAGCACATCATCCAGTACTTCCGCTATTACTTTATTGCTAGTAGTCATACCCGGCCTTAACGTGGTATCAGATTCATTAACTACTACCATAATCTCAAATACCTTAGAATCTGAGTTAGGCCTCTGCTGCCCCATATTGGCAACTTCTAAAATTTGCCCTGTAAGTTTCTTATCCGGAAAAGCATCTAATCCTATTTCAACCCGCTGTCCTTTCTTTATATTATTAATATCTACCTCATTTACGTAGGTCTTTGATACCATATGAGTTAAATCTGGCAGTGTTGCAACAACAGGTTCCCAAGCATTTATTTGTGCACCTACTCCCATCTTATTGCCCCTCCAGTCACGCTTATAAATAAGCATTCCTGGTTCTGGCGCCATAATGGTGAACTGTTTTTGCAAATCCAGAAGAGCATCGAGTTTGGCTTTGTCATCCAGCATTTTTGCTTCAGCCCCAGCCATTCTTGCTACCGACTTCTGTCTCTGAAGCTCGTAATTTTCCTTTTCTACCAAGTATTGTTTTTCAGCCCTATCAAGCTCCATTTGCTTCTCTGTTACAACAGCTGGAGGCTCGTACTGAGAATTTCTTAATACTAACTTCTTCCTTTCTATTTCATAAAGCTGATTGTCCATTACATCCCTTGCTTTACGAAGTTCCATGGCAGTGTCTAGCTTGGCTTGAGTAAATTCAGATGAGCTAACTGTAAAATCGCTCCTCCTTTGTTGCAGTCTAGTACCTAATTCTGTTTGATCCAAACGGGCTACATAGTCGCCTGCGTTCACTACCGTACCCTCAGGAATAATATGTTCTAAGGTGGTTTGATAAATACCCGCGCCCTGCATGCCGCCTGGCCCCATAATCTCTACAGAGCTCTTAGCAAACAATTCTCCCGATGCCGTAATTTCAGACCTGAATTGTCCTCGCTGAACCTTAGCAAAAACCTCTGCTGAATCAGTTGACCCTTTATTTACTTTGGTGATGAAAAAAATAAGTACTGCGACAAAAATGCCGATAACGATTATCAGATTACGCTTTTTCATTTTGTTGTTATTTTGACTGACCTTTTGAACTATAAATATAGTCTTAAATATTACTATTCAAATGTTAATTTTCCTTAATACATACTGAAACTATAACCACCAAGTTCCCTTTCTCCTTTTAAAACCCAAGAAGCGCTCTTTCAAAACGCAAATAACCAATACTCTACCCTAGTTGTTACGATGAATTGATTGGTCAAATTGTTTTGAATGGCATTATGTTTCTCAATTATTATATAGCGTTTCGATTCCAATGAAAGTTAAAATAGAGAGTTGTTCTACTTTTTATTCTTGATGACGAATTCAAAAGGGTATCGTTACCCATTTCTTTGGTTACTTTTGCGCCACTAAGAATTCCTTTCAAGAATGAACTACCTTTCGTTAGAAAATATTACCAAAACATTTGGTGACAGAAAAATCCTCGATGCCATTTCAATTGGTGTCGACCAAGGTCAAAAGATTGCGCTTGTGGGTGTAAACGGCTCAGGGAAATCTACCCTGCTTAAAATTATTACTGGTGTTGAAAAACAAGATGCAGGAGATGTGGTTTTCCGCAACGACATTGTAGTACGGTCACTCGTGCAAAATCCAAAATTCGAGACTAAGCAAACCGTATTGGATGCAGTATTTGATAGCGATGACGAAGCACTTAGGCTTTTAAGTCGTTACCAGAAAGTGATGCTGCAAGCCGAACGTGGCGATTACGATGATAACGAAATGCAAACCGTGATCGAACGCATTGATGCCTTAAACGCTTGGGATCAAGAAAGTCAGGTAAAACAGATTTTAGGAAAACTTGGCTTGAAAGACTTAGAGGCCGATGTAAGCAAGCTTTCGGGTGGCCAGCAAAAACGCGTAGCCATGGCCCAAGTACTTATTCAAAAACCAGATTTATTAATTCTGGATGAACCTACCAACCACTTAGACATTGACAGTATTGAATGGCTAGAAGGCTATTTGAGTCAAGCCAATATGGCTTTAATTCTGGTAACTCACGACAGATATTTCTTAGAAAAAGTAACCAACGAAATTGTAGAATTAGACCACGGAAAGCTTTATCGCTACAAAGGTGATTATGGCCATTTCTTAGAAAAGAAAGCCGAACGCCATGAATCTGAAGCCTCCTCAATAGAAAAAGCGCAGAATCTTTACAGAAAAGAACTGGACTGGATTAGAAGGCAACCAAAGGCCCGAGGCACAAAAGCCAAATACAGGGTAGATGCCTTTGAAGAAACCAAATCAAAAGCATTCTCAGGTGCCAAAACTAGTGGAATGGAGCTAGGAGCCACAGCTTCTCGTCAGGGTAAAAAAGTATTAGAAATTGAAAAAATAAGTCATGGTTTTGGTGACAAGGAATTGATCAAAAATTTCTCTTACGTTTTCCCAAGAAAAGATCGTGTCGGAATTGTTGGAGCAAACGGAAGTGGCAAAACAACTTTCCTTCGTTTACTTGTAGGCGATTTAGAAGCCAACCAAGGCGCTATCGATTTAGGCCAAACCACTAAAATTGGCTACTACCGTCAGCAAGAATTAAGATTTAACGATGCTCAAACAGTAATTGAGTTCGCAAAAGAAATTGCCGAATTTGTAGAATACGGAAAAGGACAAAGCATTCCTGTTTCCCAATTCTTAACCCGATTCTTATTCCCACCAGAAGTACAATATAAACCCATTGGTAAACTGAGTGGTGGAGAAAAACGTAGGCTTCAATTACTCAAAATCTTGATCAAGAGCCCTAATTTCTTGATTCTAGATGAGCCTACCAACGACCTTGATTTGATCACATTAAATACCTTAGAAAATTTTCTTGAAAATTTCGAAGGCTGCTTAGTGCTCGTATCTCACGATAGGTATTTTGTTGACAAGTTGGTAGATCACCTTTTTGTTTTTGATGGCAAAGGCGATATCCGAGATTACAACGGAAACTATACTGATTGGCGCTTAGAAGAGGTAGCAGCTACGAAAGAAGCCCCTAAACCTAAACCAACAGAGAAGCCTGTTGCTCCCCCCCCAATAAAAGAGCAACGCAAAATGTCGTATAAAGAAAAACTTGAGTTTGATACGATAGAGAAAGACATGGCCAAGTTGGAAGCACAAAAAACTGCTCTAAACAACAAAATAACTGGCGGCTCTACTAATCATGAAGAATTAACTGAATGGGCAACGGAACTAGAAAGGATAAATAACGATTTAGAGGAAAAGGAAATGCGCTGGCTTGAGCTTTCCGAACTTATGTAACCTAATTTATGGCTGTACTAATCCTCAATTCAGATAAACTAACAGTAGACTGCGAGCATGGCGAAACAATTTTGGATGCCTCACTCAAAAAAGGCATCAACCATGTACACGCCTGTGGCGGACAAGCCAAATGCTCTACCTGCAGAGTTTATATTGACGAAGGAATAGAAAACGTAAGTCCTAGAAACAAAAAAGAACAAGAGTTAGCAGACGCACTTAAACTCGGCTCAAAAATAAGGTTGGCATGTCAAACTACAGTATGTGGGCCTGTAAAAGCACGTAGATTAGTGCTCGATGAGATAGACAAAAACATCATTCTAAGCTCAGGCCAATCAAGCACCCCTCGAAGCTTGGGAGAAGTAGTTGATGCCTCAGTACTATTTGTAGACATAGCCGATTATACGGCCTTTAGTGAACGTACTCCCGCTTATGATGTAGTGCATGTACTAAACCGCTATTTCTACATAGCAGGCAATATTATTAAGAAACATAATGGTCGAATTGTTGACTACTATGGTGACGGTTTCTTGGCCATTTTTGGCCTAGATCACCAGCCTAACCATACTAAAAATGTAATCAGGGCTGGCTTCGAGCTTCAAAGGGCCATAAGTAAATTCGATGAAGAGGTACACGATTTAGTTAACTCCTCATTTAAAATCCGTTTAGGAGCCCACACTGGTAAAGTCATTTGGGGTACAATCGGAATAGAAGGTATGCAAAAAGAAGCTGCCATAGGCGACACCGTAAATTTTGCTTCGCGTATTGAGCAAGCCAACAAAACCCTAAACACCGATTTTCTAATTTCAGAGTCACTTTTTAAGAAATTTGAGTCCTGTTGTATAGTAAATGGCGAGTATGAAATCGAAGTAAAAGGCAAGAAAGGAAACCACAAAGTTTACTCGTTAGAGTATGTAAGCCCAGCTATACTGGCATAACTACAATTACCAATAGTTCGTATTTTTGAGTATGAGTACAACTACATGGATTATCGTTTGCACTTTAATATTGGTGGTTTACACCATCAGCTTTCTTCAATTCTTAAAACAGCGATCGGCACGTAAAAGCAACCAATCAAGAGTGTTTCAATTGCCCTTGTTTACGGCATTTTTGATTGGCCCACTCCTATTCTTTCTTGTAAGCATAAACCAACGCAGAGATAGAAGGCGCTTTATGAAGGATATGGATCGATATTCTTAAGACTTTAATTACGCTATACCACTCCCTTTATTTCTAAGAGCAAAAACTTAGTATCTGGTGTATTATCATTTGTTGATTCTTGAACTAAATTGCACTCCTTTTAACTCTATTCTTATAAATACGTGAGAAGAAATAGGTTTAACAACATCTCAATTAGCATGAACTCTTTCTAACAGAAATCCATTATTCCATCATGAATCGAGAATTTATCAATAAGCTATATGTTCGCCAACAAGCCTGTCTTAGCTGCCCTTCTCCTGAAACTGTAGCTCATTGGTTCAGCGATCTGTTGGCCGTACTATTTCCTGATTTTTCGAAACAAAACTTTAGCTCTCATAGAGAGTTTGAGCTGCACATAGAAAAACTCAAACTTCAATTAGACCAAATACTCTCTAAGAACCCGATAAAATCTGAGGATGACCCAAGTGAACTCACACAACTGATTTTTGATAGGCTACCTGAGGTACATAACCGATTGGAAGAAGATGTTACTGCCTTGTATGAAGGTGACCCTGCAGCGAAAAGTAGAACTGAAGTAGTAAGAACCTATCCAGGTTTTTTTGCCATTGCGGCACACCGTGTAGCTAACCTACTTTACGAACACAAAGTTAGTTTGATCCCCAGAATCATTTCTGAATATGCCCATAGCAAAACAGGAATTGACATTCACCCTGGTGCCACCATCGGTCATTCATTCTGTATAGATCATGGAACGGGAGTAGTAATTGGTGAGACTACAATCATTGGTGATCGTGTCAAAATCTATCAAGGAGTAACGCTTGGCGCACTTAGTGTAGAAAAGAGAGATGCTAAAACAAAGCGTCACCCTACCATCGGTGATCAAGTAGTAATATATGCTGGAGCTACGATACTAGGGGGAAACACCGAAATAGGGCATAATTCTGTTATAGGAGGCAATGTTTGGTTAACCAGAAGTGTACCAGCATTTTCCAAGATTTACTACAAGGCTCAAATGAGCAATAATGAAGAAAAAGAAACTATTGTTTTCAAAGGTCAAAGCGCATGAAAATTGAAGAACTAATTGGCAATACTCCTCTAGTTGAGTACCAACACATTCACAATAACCCAAAGGTGAAGATCTATGGAAAACTAGAGGGTAATAACCCTGGAGGGAGTGTGAAAGACAGGGCAGCCTATGGTATGATCAAAGGTGCAATGGACCGTGGAGAGATAAAAAAAGGAGATAAATTAATAGAAGCAACTAGCGGAAATACAGGCATAGCCTTGGCCATGATTGCAAGTATTATGGGGGTTGAAATGACACTCATTATGCCCGACAATTCTACTAGGGAACGTGTATTGAGCATGGAAGCTTATGGGGCCAAAGTTATTCTCACACCTGCTAAAAAAACCATAGAGTACTCTCGTACTTTGGCTGAGGAAATGGCTAAAAATGAAGACTATTTTATGTTGAACCAGTTTGCCAATAGTGACAATTATGGTCAACACTATAAAACCACTGGCCCTGAAATCTGGAGTGATACCGCAGGTCAAATCACACATTTCGTTTCAGCCATGGGCACAACTGGCACAATAATGGGGGTTTCTCGCTATTTAAAAGAGCAAAACCCTAATGTTCAAATTGTAGGCACACAACCTACAGATGGATCAAGTATACCAGGGATTCGTAGATGGTCTCCAGAATTTCTCCCTAAGATTTTCGAGCCACATAGAGTAGACCGAGTAATTGATGTAAGTGAAGAAGAGGCGACTATTATGACCCGAAGACTGGCCAAAGAAGAAGGCGTTTTAGCAGGCATGAGCAGTGGTGGCGCTTTACATGCTTCGCTCAAAATTGCTGCAGAGATAGAAGAAGGTATCATTGTTCATATTGTTTGCGATCGCGGTGACAGGTATTTAAGCAGTGATTTGTTTGGGTGAAAAAGCATATTCACACTAAGGTCAATTCAAACATCTATCACAATCAAAAAGATAGTTTCTTCATCGCTTTTCCACATAGCTATTGATTGGACAAAGTTTTTTGATGAGTTTTATCTTTTAGAAACCTTTGTTTTCAATTGTATAGATAAGAAATGAAAAAAGCCTTCTTAATAATAATTCTATTTGGTTTCCCCACACTCCTGAATGCGCAAGCTATTAAATTCGGGTTCTTCGAGATGAATGATGTGTTGAAGGCAAAAATGACGCTTGATGAGATCAAGTCATCTGGAGTACCTATCGACAGCATTACACCAGTTCCAAAAATAATGGATATGTCAGAGGCCGACTCTCTAGTATATATTGGGGGTACTTATTATGAATATTATACGAACACAAATATTTGCGATCTGAATGTAATTAGGTTCGACAACCGAATTACAAAAGTGGTGTTCGGAGAAATGACTTTTACAAAAGAAACCACTATTGAAGATGCCAAAGCATACTTCCCAAAAGATTGTGCCTCTGCTGAGCCCATCCCAATCTACAATGATCCAATATCATATACTTATTGTAGTATTCCTTTAGCTGATAGTAAAGGTAACCTAGTTGATGCTGCCCTACTCTTATTCTTTTCTGAAGGAAAACTAAAACGGATTGATTTTTGGGAACCAAGTTAAGTAACGACCGAGAGGAATTATGTTTACTCGCGAACTTAAAGTGATCATTAACAACACTTTTGAGCAGTGCTTTTTTTAAGTAATTATAAAATGATTAAACAAAGTTTTTAGCAATATGAATCCGCTAGAAAATCTCAGAAACCTTAAGCTTGCACTTCCTGAAGTTTCTACTCCTGGAGGTAATTACACATCAGTAAATATTAGGGCAAATATTGCCTATGTAGCCATTCAGTTTCCTATAGTAGAGAATGAATACCTATATCAAGGAAGGCTAGGAGACAATATGAGCACAGAAGAAGGTTATCGAGCTATGGAACTATGTGCTTTGAATGTGCTGGCTCAAATCAACAGCAAAGTGGGTTTCGATAGGCTAGTAGGCTTAAACCATATAGACATCTACTTTCAGGCTGGTGAAAATTGGGATGAATCGCCTAAGGTTGCCAATGGAGCATCTGATTTATTTGTGAATGTTTTGGAAGAGAAAGGCTTACACAGCAGAGCTATTTTTGGAGTTCAGTCTCTTCCAAGAAACTTTAGTGTAGGCTTAACCGCTAGCTTTACCCTTGCTGGGTCATAAAAAAAGCGGCCATAAGCCGCTTTCCCTTCAATATTATCTTCTCATCCTATCTTCTTCTCATCTGCTGATAAGGGAATACCACAGGTGATTCGCTTCCGTTTTTAGCAACAGCTGCTACTCCAAAATAGTAATTATCAATTACGATTCCCTCAAGGGTAAATTCATTCACCCCAGAAACGAATCTCGAGTTATCCCAAGTAGGTGAAGTGGTCAATCGCCAGTATAGCTTGTAACCAATTACATTAGGGTCATTAGACTCTTTCCACTGCAATGTTGTTGAAGGCTGAACAGCACCGCCAATGCGTACATCTTCAGGTGTTTTTGGGCCCCAAGCCAAACCTGCTAAAGAAATAGCGTTTACCGCAGTAAGCTTTGCAGCGTACTCAAAATTCACTCCTTCAATCACATCTCCATATTCAATTCCATTTTCGGTTCTTAGGTCTTGGTGCTGGCGCACATAGTTTTCGTGTGCTTCCATAATTCGCACTCCTGCAAAACCCAAATCGTTAAAAGGACGGTGGTGGCCTCCACGACCAAATCTATCCAAACGATAAATCATCATTGGATTCATTTCTGGCATGTAGGTTTGTACTTGTTTATGAATAAAACGAGCCAACTGTCGGGAGTTACCATCTACTTCTCCCCCAACGGTTCTGCGAGCCCGTCTAAGTCCTTCACTTTCATTGGCTGGGGTTGGTTCAGAAAAAATCCTGAAATCGCGATTGCTAATTACGCCATCAACCCCTTCAATATTACCAATCATGTCGTTGTTCAAGATTCCAACAATCTCCCAATTGTTTTCTTGCGCATACTTAGCCAAGCCAGCACCGCCAAATAAACCTTGTTCTTCGCCTGATAGCCCAACAAAAGCAATACTGTGTTTGAATTTATACTTAGAAAGAATACGAGCAGCCTCTATTGTACCCGCCATTCCTGAAGCGTTATCATTTGCACCAGGGGCATCAATCTCAAAATTCATAGTATTAGACGAACGAGAGTCGATGTCGCCAGACATCATTGCATAACTATTTGGGTACTCAGTTCCTCTTAAAACCGCAACTACGTTAACAATCCAAGCAGAATGTGGCACACGACTTCCTTCGGTTTTCTCTACAAAATCTTTTTGATAAAAAACTTCTAGGCAACCTCCACATTCTTTTGATATTTTTTCGAATTCTGATTTAATCCATCTTCTAGCAGCCCCAATTCCTCGGGTTTGAGAAACCGTGTCAGAGAAAGTATTTCGTGTACCAAAACTGACGAGCTTTCGAATATCTGCTTCAATTCTTTCGGGAGAAGCCGACTGAATAATATCATAAAATCTAGCATCGGTTTGGGGAGGAGCGGTTTGTTGAGCGGAAAGAGGATTGCAAAAGAAACCAAAACTCAGGAGTGCAAATAAGTAATTTCTAATCTTCATAAGATAACAGGTTGATTATTGAAATATAAAGATCATTTAGCAGGGATAAAAAGCAATACTTGATCAATGGAGAACTAATTTTTAGAGTATCTCTCATTAGTCTTAAAAATCTTCGATTAAATTAAAATTTAAATGAATTTGAGGTAAGGGAGAAGACCTTTTTGGGTTGTTAGTAGGTTGTAAACCAAAGGCGATAAAATAATATTCTCAGGGCAGGAACATTATTGGCATAAAGGTTGTCTAAGGAGTACAAGTACCCCAAATAAAAGGAAAATGAGAGCTAAAACATTATTATTCACAGCCGCAATTGTTGCCACGGGAATTGGCATCGCGACATTGGCCAGCAAAAAATTTGCTCTGCCAAAGTTGAAGAAAAGCACGAAGTAGAATTCTAAAATGAATTCTAACAGTTCACAAAAACTGTTAAAAGGTATGGCCTCGGTAATTCCGAGGCTTTTTAATGTCTAAACTTTCTTAATTTAGGCGTTTAAATATTCGCTATGAGGCAACTCTTCATTTCTACTATATTTCTTTTCATTGTGGCTCAAAATCTATTTGGGCAAGAAAAAGAAAGCCATCTATTTCAAGATCCAAGAAGGTATATAGATACTGCGGTTACTTATATGAATCAAGAGAAGTATTTGGAAGCCGATAAATACTTTATGGTGGCACTAGATCAAATCAGTGTGCTTTCGGCTGACTTTTGTTACTACTTTGGAAAAAACTCTTTCTACCTCAAATATTATAGTCAAAGTATTGATTGGCTCAGTAAGTACTTAGAACTAAAAGGATCTACTGGTCAATATTCAGATGAAGTAATTGCATTACTGGATAAATCAGAAAATGAGTTTAGGGCAAATAGAAGCATTGGAGAAAATATAGAAACCAACACCAAGTTTTTTTACTTAAACACAATCAGCTGTTCGGAGCATGAAAGTATAGTCTGCCCCGTTTGTAAGGGCGATGACATTATTACTACAAAGGATCGGCTAGGTGAAAACATTTACAGAACTTGCCCCTATTCTACCAATGGAGTATTGTCGTGTGAGCAATTTAACTTGCTGCTTCAGGGGAAATTAAAGCCGAAAAAATAACAGAACTATTAAAGTCTCTCAACCACCCACTGAATTAAGTCGTTAACTGTTTTTTCAGCATTAGGAGAAAATTGCTCATTTGGTCTGTTTGCTATCAAGGCATTAAAGCTGATCATATTATGTCCTAACATTTTAGCCATAGCATAATAGCCCGCAGTTTCCATTTCAAAATTGGTAATTCTACCCATTGAAGTGCTCACCTTTGAAAGCCTATCAAGATAATCAGAGAGAAACGGTTTCAGCCTAATCTCTCTGCCTTGCGGTGCATAAAAACCAGGAGCGGTTACTGTTACTCCACTGTGCATGTTAGGCCCTTGAAACTGGTTCAAAAGTAAATGCGAAGCTTCCGCCAAATAGGGTTTGCTAGGCAGTCCTAATGTTCTTTGTACTTTATTACTTATCACTTGTCCTTCTTCAGATTCTACCCAAGGATAAAACGACATCAGAGAATCCATTCCTAAAGCTGCTTTTGATACCAGAAAAGAGTCTAACGGAATATCTGGCTGCATACAGCCAGATGTGCCTATCCTAATAATACGAAGGGTTTTGAGTTTACTCTTAATCTCACGTTTAGTCAAATCAACATTAACTAGAGCGTCAAGCTCGGTCATAAGGATTTCAACGTTGTCGGTTCCCATTCCAGAACTAATGACTGAAATTCTCTTACCGTTTAACTCTCCTGTATGGGTAACCAATTCTCGGTTACTGACTTGGAAGTCAATTTTATCAAAATGCTTGCTAACCTTAGCAACTCTTGAAGGATCTCCTACAACAATTATCGTATCCGCAACCATTTCAGGGTGAAGCCCTAAATGATAAATTGCACCTTTATCGGTTAGAATCAATTCTGATTCCGGAATTCTCCTTTGCTTCACATTAATTGATTTTGGCTGGCTCTCTTTTTACCCCTTTTAATGGGTTATAATGGTTGGTATTCTTCTGGTAGTAGCCTGTTCCATCGTAAGGTCTTCTTTCAGGGCTTTGGCGGCACTCATCTGAGCAACATCCATCCATTAGCCAACCAGCTTCTTCCGACATTGGAATGTGTGCGTTACAAGTTGGGTTAGCACAATTCACCATTCTATCCGTAAGCGCACCAGTAACATGACATTTTGAAATTATCGAAGGGTTTACGGAGTTAACATCCGCTGTAATTCGATTGTCGAATACGTAGCATTTTCCTTCAAAGTCTTCGCCCCCAGCTTCAATACCATATTTGATAATTCCACCATGAAGTTGATAAACGTTCTCAAAACCCTGTTCTAAAAGATAAGCGCTAGCTTTTTCGCATTTGATTCCTCCTGTGCAATAGGTAATTACTTTCTTGTTTCTCAGCCCTTCTATTTCCTTTACCTTTTCAGGGAAGTCTCTAAAATTTTCAATATCTAAAGTAAGTGCATTTTTGAATCTACCAACGCTATGCTCATAGTCGCTACGAACGTCTAATATCACTGTGTCTTCTGGCTGATTTTTAAGAATTTCTTTGAATTCATTTGGTTCTACATAAGTACCAGTCTTCTGCCGAGGATTGATGTGCCTTAAGCTAGAGTGTACAATTTCAGGCTTAACTCGAACATGTAATTTGGCAAAGGCCATTTTATCGTGGGCTTCTACCTTAAATTCTGTATCTGCAAAACGGGCGTCTGACTGCACATAGGCCATATACTTTTCACAGTCTTCTTTCAGTCCAGAAACCGTTCCATTTAGGCCTTCTGGCGAAATAATAATTCTACCACGTAAGTTGTTTTCAACACAAAAGAGGTGGTGTTCTTCTCTGTATGCCTCATAATCTTGGATGTCGGCATAGCAGTAATACAGTAAAATTGAATATTGTTTTTCCATAGCTCGTGCCCTATTTCAAGTAGGGTGAATTATTGTTCTATTGTCGATGTTTGATTGTAGAATTAAGAATCTTACTCAGTTAATTTCGTACATCAAAAGTTTAAAATACTAACTCGTTAAACTTCTTTGGCCGGGTTGCCGAAAACTGTAGCATTAGCTTTTACTTCTGCTATTACCACAGAGCCTGCTCCAATTCTAGCTCCCTTACCAATCTTGATACCAGAGACAATTGTTACACCTGAACCAATGAATACGTTGTCTCCAATTTCAGCCTCGTTTCCAATTACACTTCCTGCTCCTACTTGAACAAGGTCTCCCAAGGTAGCACTGAAGTCAACAGTTGAGTTGGTATTGAGTAAGCAGTGATTTCCAATTTTAGCATTAGAGCCTACCACCACTCCATTATTTATAAAGTTGCCATGCCCAATATGAGCTGAAGTAGCAATTTCAGCATTTCTATGAATTGCGTTTACAGGCATCTTCTTTCTTCGTTCTACCATCAGTTTCACCAAGCCTTTTCTAAGGTCACGGTCGTCTACTGCAATAAAACCTTCGCACTTTTTGCCAATCAACTTCAAAAAGCCATCGTCATCGGTTTTCCCTAAAACAGAAACTCCGCTCAATTCTTGCCCATGCTTCGACTCATCATCATCCAGAAAGCCGTATACCACAACGCTGTTACTCTCAAATATTTCGAGAGCAGCTTTGCCCATTTCATTCGCACCAAATATGATTACTGGATTTTCCATAGTTTCTCCTTTTTCGGGCGGCAAAGTTAGCTTTTTTTGAGTGAAATTCTAAGCAAGCTAAGCTATAGGGTTACGCACCAAGGATATCCCAATGTTGCATTCTATACATTTCTTTGGCATGCAATAGGCATTATGGAGCTGGATCAACCCTTGACTATCGAAGGCAGAAGATACGTTCCAGCCCAAGGTTTTCCATAACTCTGTAATGTGGTTACTTTCCGCTTTCATTGACGAAAGTAAGTTCAACGCTTTATCTAAATAAGCATTGTCGTCTTTGTATTTGGCCAATGCAGCCAAAAAAGGAATAGCGGTATTTACAATAATATTTTCCTTTGATTTCTTTGACAGACCTCCCAAGCGTTTACCCAATTTCTTATCTATTGCGTAATGCGTACACCAATAATCCGATTGCAGAACGTCCAATTTATCAATCGCCTCCTTTCGATTTTCGATTCCAGAAAAGAACGCAAAAATGTGTGGGTAGGTAATTACTAGCGCTGCCAATTGAGCAATTCTTATGGTTGGATAGTTGGCTGGCCTTACTTTAGAAAAATGCCATTCGTTATAACCAACTTTTTGTTTTAACTGATATTTCGTTTTCAGAAATCTATATTCCTTTTGAAGCTGGTAGGCGTATTCGTCAGCTACATCAACATCCAAAAAACCAGCCTGGCCAAAAAGCAGTGCTTCAATCTGAAATAACTGATTTGAATGTTTAGTAAGTACTTTTAAAGGAATACTCTGCGCTAAGCGCAGCATGTTATCAGCATTAGTTTTGAATCCAAAACCTTTGGACAACCAGTGGTAAGCAGATTCTTCCCAGTCTTGCGAATTCTCTTCAAGAATAGTATTAAAGCTTTTTGCTTTCTCCTCTACTCTTTCCACCAAAGCCTTTTCTAACATAGAAAGTCTGGTAATGGATTTAGTGCTATTCAGGTGTCGAGCACAGGGAACAGAATCTCCATTATTGAGTAAAGCTTGATAACGTTCTAAAACCATTGGCTTTACCAAGCCTTTTAGCTCTAGTGTAGGAATAAGGTTACCTTCTCCGTTGAGTGTATGTTTGTCGTTTTCCCAAACTACATGAAGAATCACATTATCATAGTTGGGATCACCTTGATGTTTATGTGCGTACCAATCGGATGACTTGACATGAACTTCGATGGAGCCATGCCATTGAATGCCTTGAATATTTATTTGTGCTTCCTTAAAATCTGGGCCTGCCAAATGATTGAGGTGACCAGTTTTTATTATTTCTAATTGGTCACCAGAAACCAACTTCAGCGCAGAGGTATTGAAGTATTGGAATCGCCAAACGAAATGAAGAAAGGATTCTGGTAACATTAAAAAGCCTTTTAGCTTTTTAAATTACAAAAAATCAGATAAATATTGTTGCATCTCTAACTGTAACTCATGGGCCTTCTCGCCAGCTACTTTAGCAAAATCTTGATTTTGAGAAGCGTAAATTATACCTCTACTCGAATTCACTAAAAGTCCACATTGGCTATTCATGCCATACTGAGCTACATCTTTTAAGCTTCCGCCTTGCGCGCCCACTCCTGGAACAAGAAGAAAGTGATTTGGAACAATCTTACGAATCTTTGTCAATGCTTCTGCGCGAGTTGCACCAACTACATACATAAGTTGATCTTCTGTACCCCATTCTTGGCTCTTTCTTAGCACTTCTTCAAAGAGCTCGCCTCCTTGAGTAAGCTCTAAATTCTGAAAGTCTTTGCCCCCTGCATTGGAGGTAAGTGCTAATAGAATCACCCATTTGTTATCAAACTCTAAGAAAGGTTTTACTGAATCTTCACCCATATAAGGAGCTACAGTAATTGCATCGCAATCCATGTTTTCGAAGAAGGCCTTGGCGTACATTTTAGATGTATTGCCAATGTCTCCTCGCTTGGCATCGGCCAAAATGAAAATATCTTTAGGGATGTAAGCAATCGTCTTTTCTAAGCTTTGCCAGCCTTTAACACCGTAAGCTTCATAAAAAGCAATATTTGGTTTATAAGCCACGGCATACTGAGCCGTAGCGTCTATAATTTGCTTATTGAATTCGAAGATCGGGTCTTCGGTATCTAATAAATGCTTGGGTATTTTATTCAGGTCGGTATCTAAGCCAACACACAAAAAGGATTTCTTTTTCTGAATTTGGCCGAAAAGCTCTGCTCTGGTCATTTAGTTCCTGTAGTCTTCGGTGTGTTGTACCGGGTTTTTCTTTGGGTCGAATTCAAAAAAGCCAGCTGCATAAGTTTGATTTGGCTTAAAATTGGCCACTTCAAAAGAGGTTTTAATTCCATCATAATCAATCAAATCCCAAGCTTTAAGGTAGCTTGTATTCTTATCGATGTACATGATGATATTGGTAAAATCGCTGTCTTCGTCTGTAGAAATCAATTCAATCACATCTACCAAAGTACCTCCCATATTTTCGGAGCGCTTGTAAGTGTATGTAAAACCCTTTTTATAAATATCATAGATATTGGTGGGGTTAATAAATGTTTCTTCAGGTTCAAAGTTTGTAATGGTCAGTTCTTGTGCTTCAACCAAATACGTCCATAGCACAGGGCCATTGCAGTAAATGTGTTGATCTCTAAACTTGATCATAAACTTCTCTTTTGAAACTGCCGCACTTCCAGAAAACCTATCTAGAACTTCTGACTCATTCATTACTTTCTGTACAAACTCTATTTCAAAACCAGGCATGGCTTTGTAGGTTGCACTCATTTTGTCTAACACGGCTTTTGGATCTTGCGCCTGCGCCACATTCAGCATACTGCTGATCATCATCACTATCAAAAATCCTAGTATTCTTCTCATTCTATCTTATTCTAAGGAATTAGTTATCGTCCAAACTGTTCAATAACTGTTCCAAACTATATTCGTCTGAAATTAAAACTTCTCTTGCTTTACTGCCTTCAAAAGGACCAACAATTCCGGCCGCTTCTAATTGGTCAATAATTCGTCCTGCTCTATTGTAGCCCAATTTCAACTTGCGCTGAATCAGGGAAGTACTCCCCTGCTGATGCGATACAATTAGTCGAGCCGCTTCATTAAACATCGTATCTCGGTCTGATAAATCGACCGAACTTGTACTACTGTCTCCTTCATCACCAGTAAACTCTGGCAGTACATAAGCAGAAGAGTAACCTTGTTGACCTCCAATGAAGTCACAAATGTCGTCTACTTCTGGCGTATCTACAAATGCACACTGAATTCTGGTAATTTCAGAGCCCATGGAAAGCAGCATATCTCCCTGTCCTATCAACTGATCGGCTCCACCTGTATCGAGAATGGTGCGCGAATCTATTTTTGAGGTTACTCTAAATGAAAGTCGTGCTGGGAAGTTGGCTTTAATTATACCCGTAATTACGTTTACCGATGGCCGTTGTGTAGCTACTACTAAGTGAATTCCGATGGCCCTTGCCAACTGTGCTAAACGCGCAATTGGGGTTTCCACTTCTTTGCCAGCCGTCATCATTAAATCGGCCAATTCATCAATTACAAGCACGATATATGGCAAATAACGATGCCCCTTTTCCGGATTCAGTCTTCTGTCTACAAATTTCTGATTGTACTCTTTTATATTTCGGCAAGCAGCATCTTTTAATAAATCATAACGCTGATCCATTTCAATACACAATGAATTCAGTGTATTGATAACCTTCTTGGTGTCGGTAATAATGGCTTCTTCGCCATCTGGCAACATGGCCAAAAAGTGTCTTTCAATTTTATTGTAAATGGTAAGCTCCACCTTCTTAGGGTCTACCAATACAAATTTTAACTGCGAAGGGTGTTTCTTATACAGTAAGCTGGTTAGTATGGCGTTCAAACCAACGGACTTACCTTGGCCTGTTGCTCCTGCCATAAGCAAGTGAGGCATTTTGGCCAAATCGGTTACGAACACTTCATTCGAAATGGTTTTTCCTAATACAACCGGAAGCGCCTTATCGCTATTCATGAACTTGTCTGTGGCCACTACAGAACGCATAGAAACCATTTCTTTATTCTTATTTGGTACTTCTATACCAATTGTACCCTTGCCCGGAATTGGTGCAATAATACGAATGCCCAAGGCGGCCAAACTTAAAGCAATATCGTCTTCAAGGTTTTTGATTTTAGAAATCTTAACCCCTGCTTCTGGAATGATTTCATAAAGCGTAACCGTTGGGCCAATGGTAGCTTTTATACTCGAAATCCCAATTTTAAAATTGGTAAGCGTTTCAACAATCCTATCCTTATTGGCTTGTAGTTCTTCTTTCGTCACCTGAATTTTGGCGGGGCCGTATTCTTTCAATAACTCAATACTCGGGTATTGATATTTAGCCAAGTCTAGGGTTGGATCATAATTCCCTACCTTTTCTACTAGTGCTTCTGAGGGCTGATTAATTTCAACTTCAAATGAAGGTTCATCTTTCTTTTCAACTGAAGGAATAGGACGATTTTCAACAAAAGGCTTTTCAGCAATTGGTTCTTCCTCTTCTTCATCAGTAGAAAGATCTAACTCAATAGAAGTGTCTTCTTGAGCTTTTTTGCCTTCTTCTTTCAACTCAATCACCCAACTTTCAAGCTCTTCTTCGTTCGACAATCCTGTTTCTTCTTCATCTAAGTCATCTTCCAAACCATCTGCTTTTATGGTTTCTCTGGTTTCAGTAACAGTAGTTTCTTTTTCATCATCAGCTACATTATCCAAATTAGACAAAGTGCTTTTGGTTAAGAAAATCTGTTTGATGTCGAAGAAGAAAATAACGAATACGAGAAAGGTAAACACCAATAACAGGATGGTGCCGAAGCCCATTAAATTGTCGAAAATAACAGCAAGCTCGTAGCCTAAACCTCCACTATAGAAACTCCATTCCGACACTCCTGTGCCTCCTTTAATCATGGAGCCCATCAAAAGGCTAATCCATAAAAGAAAGAACACAACGAAAATGAAGGCACGCTGAATATTAACAAGGGCTTTCCCGAATACAATTTTATAACCTCCAACAAATAAGAACGGAGGAATTAAGAAGGCAGCAATACCAAACCATTTGAAAATAAGGTAATGAGAGGCATACGCCCCCCAAAGTTTCATCCAGTTGGCGGCTTCTCTACCAGAGGCAATCATTCCAGTTTCGCCAACTGACTCCACTACGCTCTGGTCGGCCTTGCCTGTAAAAAGGTAGCTTACACAAGCCACAAAAATAAAAATGGAGGTAAGCAATAAAAACAAGCCCACGGTAAGTTGAACCCTTCGGTCCTTTAGGAAGCCCAAGCGCAATTTTCCCTTAAGGCTAAATCCTTTGGATTGCTTCTTTTCTTGTTTGGTGTTTTTAAATGTATTGGACTTGTAGGTGTTTTTGGCCATGAAAAAGTGCTTCCCTTTAATTACGAAAATAAATGAATTTTATGAATCCTTTAGACTGATTGACGAAAACATCTTAAGATCACTTGCCAAACTTCCATTTGAGGATGGCTTTGTTGATTTTTTTGATCATTGCAGGGCCTTCATAAATGAATCCCGTATAGACCTGAACCAAAGTTGCCCCAGCTTTTAGTTTCTCAATTGCATCTTCTCCAGTGTTAATTCCTCCAACGCCAATAATAGGAAAAGCGCCATTGGATTTTTGATGAAGGTAACGGATCACTTCAGTAGAACGGTTTCTTACGGACTTTCCGCTTAATCCGCCTGCTCCAATTTTTTCAATCTCGCTCTTTTCTGTCACTAATCCTTCTCTGGAAATGGTAGTGTTTGTAGCGATGATACCATCAATTTTCGTTTCTTCAACTATTTCAACTATATCATCAAGTTGTTCGGGAGTAAGATCTGGGGCAATTTTCAACAAAATAGGTTTTCTTATCTGCTTCAAGCGGTTGGCCGCCTCTAAAGTCATGAGCAATAACTTGAGTGGTTCCTTTTCTTGTAAGGCTCTTAAGTTAGGGGTGTTGGGCGAACTTACATTCACCACAAAATAATCTACATGCGGAAAAAGTGCTTCGAAGCTGAGTATGTAATCATTAACGGCTTCTTCATTGGGGGTTACTTTATTCTTCCCAATGTTACCTCCAATCAACACATTGGTTTTCTTTCTCTTTAAGCGCTCTACTGCCTCTTCAACACCTTGGTTGTTAAAACCCATTCTGTTGATCATACTCTGATCTTGAGGCAACCTAAACAGCCTTGGCTTTGGATTTCCTTCTTGCGCCTTAGGGGTTAATGTACCTATTTCTATAAACCCAAAACCAAAGGCCGAAAGCTCATCGAAGAGTTTGGCATCTTTATCAAAGCCTGCTGCAAGCCCCACTGGGTTTTTGAATTTCAGCCCAAAAGCCTCAACTTCTAATCGCTTGTCTTCAAAGTCGTAAATTGATTTAGCGATTGATGAGACACCGGGCACTTTAAAAAGGCGTTTGACCCAACCAAAAGTAAAATAATGTGCATTTTCTGCTGGTTTAGAAAAAAGGAGGGGACGAATAACTGATTTATACAAGGCTGAAAATTTTATCAAAAGTACGGCTTCATTGGGAACGATAAAAAAGAATTAAGATTTTAGACTTATTAAGTTTTCAGAATGACAAAAGACTTGTTTTAGAATCTCCTTTTTAGGAAGATTATGCAAGGTTTAATATTTCGATATTCAAAAATTAGAAACTCATGTACAAGCGAATTCTTGTTCCAATAGATTTTACAGAAAAATCACATAGGGCTCTAGAGGTTGCCTGCCAAATAGCCAAAAAACTCGATAGTGAGGTTTATATGATGCACATTATAAAAGCGGCATTGTCTGTTTATTTAGATGAATTAGGGGAGTACAAGAGCAAAACGCCAACAGGTCAGCAGTTTTTAGATGATATTCTGTCTATTAATGAAGACAAGATGAAACGGCTCATCCAAAAATATGAAGACCGCGGAATTACGATTCATTCTAAACTAAAAGTGCATAATACCCCAAATGAAATTGCAAAGCTAGTAGCTGAAGAAGCCTTTGACTTAACTGTGGTTGGTAATTACGAACACGAGCGATTTGATGAAGTGTTTAGAAGAACGCACCCTGAAAAAATTGCTGCACTGGCCAAAAATCCAGTATTGACAATTAATAATGAGTTGGAAAGTTTCGAAATCAAGAAAATCTTAGTCCCCACCAACTTAACGGATGATTATTCACCCGCAATGCCAGACCTAATGAAGTTTGCTAAATCACTTAATGCGCAACTCACTTTTGTTTATGTAAATACGCAAGCTCATTTTAAAACTACCCTACAAGCCAACAAGCTGAAGGTTGAATTCTTGGAAAAGCATGGATTGGAGAGCCATTCCGTAGAAGTATTTAATGCAAAGTCGATAAATAGAGGTATTTTGTATGCAGCTGATTTCTTTGAATGCGATATGGTTGCCTTCTTTTCTTACCATAGAGGAAATATAAAAACCTTGTTGGTGGGCAACATTACAGAATACCTTATTACGAAATCTAAAATTCCTGTGCTTACTTTAAACCTAAGCAAAACTGAATAAAAGCACATGTGCTTTTGGCTTACTATAGTTGATAAAAATGAGAAAGATCAAATCCAGAAATCCCATAGACCTCTTTAGATTAATTCCTCTAGATATTATTAGAAGGCCGAGGGTATCTAAAGAAAAATCGAACTTAATGCCGGGGTCTTTACTGTACACTGGTAAAAAGCGAGATGAAGAAATTCTTCTTCAGGCTATGATTTACAACGGAGATAGTTTTGAAGAAAAAACAATCAAATCGGTTTCTGAGCTTGATGGGGTTGACCTCAAGGAGAAACACCTTTGGCTTAATGTTACAGGCCTGCATAATGTAGAGTTGATTCGTGAGATCGGTGAACATTTCGACATACTTAACCTAACACTCGAAGATGTTTTAAACCTTGGACAGCGCCCTAAATGGGAAGAGTACGATGGCTATTTCTTTCAGGTGTGTAAAATGGTGATGACGAACAATGACATGATTAAACATGAACAGTTTGCGTTTGTGGTTGGCAAAAATTTCATCATCACTTTCCAAGAAGACATGCAGGACATTTTTGATGGGGTTAGAGATCGGCTAAGAAATTATAAAGGTAAAATCCGTACTCGTAAGCCCGATTATTTAGCTTTTGCTTTAATGGATGTTATCGTTGATCATTACCTTCTCATCATAGAAATGTATGCTGATCGGATTGACGACCTTGAGGATGAATTAAGGAGTAACCCTGCCCCTAGCTTTATTCATAGGCTCAGCACACTGAAAAAAGAGGTAAACTGGCTCAGAAGAACGGTGCGCCCGATCAAAGAAAGTGTTATCAATTTTAGTAAGTCGCAGAGCCCTCTAATTGAAAGAAAAACATCTCCTTTTTTAAAGGATTTACTAGATCACACCACTCACCTGACTGAAAATGTTGAGGTGTATATGGATGAGCTTAAAGACTTGATGGATCATTATAACAATCAAATGAACAACAAGCTGAATGACATCTTGAAGGTATTGACTATTTTCTCTGTGGTATTTATTCCGCTCACTTTTATGGCGGGTATTTATGGAATGAATTTCGAGTACTTTCCAGAACTATCTTACAGGTATGCTTACCCTGTTTTTTGGGGAGCACTACTGACTGTAGCTGGTGGAATGATCTATTACTTTAAAAGAAAGGGTTGGCTATAGACTTAGCTTCTTGGGTGAAAGTCTTTAATAATCTGCTTGAGGTAGTCTCTATCTAAGTGGGTATAAATTTCGGTAGTGGTAATAGATTCATGGCCTAGCATTTCTTGAACGGCTCGTAAATCAGCTCCTCCCTCAATCAAATGAGTTGCGAAAGAATGACGAAAAGTATGAGGGCTTACCGTTTTATTTAAACCTGCCTTAGCCACCAAATCTTTAATTACGATAAACACCATTTGCCTAGTAAGTTGTTTTCCTCTTCTGTTTAAAAACAGAAAGGCTTCATGTCCTTTTTCAACCTCTAAATGAACTCTTACCTCTTCTCGATAGATGTTAATGTACTTTAATGCTTCGCGACCAATAGGCACCAAACGCTCTTTGTTTCCTTTTCCTAAAATTCTCAAAAAGCCAATCTCAAAATGAATGTTTGAAATTTTAAGACTAATGAGTTCCGATACTCGAAGCCCAGAGCTATAAAGGGTTTCTAACATCGCTCTGTTCCTCATTCCTTCTGGTTTAGAATAATCAATAGCTTCTAAAATTTTATCAATCTCATGAATCTCTAACGTATCGGGTAATTTCCTACCTAGCTTCGGAGCTTCCAATAAAGCCGTGGGATCACTGCCCATTTCACCCTCATACATCATGAATTTGTAAAAAGATTTAAGTCCCGAAATGATCCGCGCTTGTGAATGGGCGCTCATGCCCAATTCATTGAGGTACTCAATAAATTGCTGTAAGTCGACAGCAGCCACTTGTAATGCAGAAATTTCTCGATTGGATATTTCCAGAAACTGTTTTAGCTTCACCACATCATGAACGTAAGCTTCAACCGAGTTTTCTGAGAGCGATCGTTCAAGTTTTAAGTAGTTTTCGTATTCCTGAATATATATTTCCCAAGCCACCGCTAAAGATAGTTAACCGCTCGATAAAATGAAGATCATCATCATCAATGGCCCCAATTTAAATTTACTAGGCACTAGAGAAAAAACCATTTATGGTGGAGAAAGCTTTGAGACTTACTTTGAAAAGCTCAAGGAAAAATTCGCTGACATAACACTGGAGTACTATCAAAGCAATGTAGAGGGTGAACTCATTAACAAACTACATGAGGTTGGCTTTAGTTATGATGGCATTGTTTTCAATGGCGGTGGTTATACGCATACTTCTGTGGCTATTTCGGATGCGATTGCTGCCATTAACACTCCTGTGGCCGAAGTTCATATTTCGAATATCCATGCCAGAGAAGAGTTTAGGCATTTGAGCCTAATTACTAAAGAGTGTGCAGGTATGATTACTGGTTTTGGTTTGAGGGGCTATGACATGGCACTGTATTACTTAAGCCACATATAATGGGTGTGCCACAGCCTCATTCTGAGGGAATTTAACTTCGAAAACGGTACCTTTTCCCAGTGTGCTTTTCACCTCGATTGTGCCTTTGTTAATCTCCACAAACTCTTTGCACAATTTAAGTCCAAGGCCAAAGCCCTTTTCTCCCATAGTACCAAGTTCACTGCCTTTCTTAAGTTGAAAAAGGTGTTCTAGAGTTTCACCGTCTATGCCATGCCCTTGATCTTGAACCTGAATAATAGTATAGCCCATTCGGCTTTGCGTAGTAATCGCGATTTCGCTGCCTTCTTTCGTAAATTTTACTGCGTTGCTAATTAAGTTTCGTAAAACAGTTGAGGCAGTATTTAAATCGACAAAAATTGGTAAGTCTTCTAGGTCTAACTTAAAACATACTCCCTTTACTTCGGCCAAGCTTTGATAAAGAGCTATTGCTTCGCCTATCATTTCTTTACTGTCAATCACCTTTGGGTAATGCGGAATACCTCCCGATTGCGAAGTTGCCCAACTTAATAAGTTATTCAACAGATGGTTCAATTTGTCCATCGAGCCATCTACCTTATCCCCTATTTCCAGAAGTTTTTCTCGCTTCCCTTTTCTAACATAATAATCTAACTTCTGCCCAATTCCCTGCAAGGCTACCATAGGGCTACGCAAATCATGCGCAATAATCGAGAAGAATTTATCCTTAGTAGTATTGAGCTCTTCTAGCTTCAAGTTCTGGTTTTTAATGTGCTTGTTGTTCTTTCTAATTTGATTAAAAAGCAAAATAAACACTGCCAGAAAAGCAGCTGAAATAATTAGCCCTACTAAGTAATAGATTTTTCTTTCTCTTTCTGCAGCCTCCTTTTCTGTTAAGTTGGCAATTTGCAACTCCTTTTGCTGGGTTTGATACTGAGTTTCTAACTCCAACACCTGCCTGTTTTTTTCCACCTCAAACAGTTGTTCTCTATGGTTGATGTACTGGTTATAAAAAGAGGTGGCATTCACAAAGTCGTTCAGCTTTTGATAGCTGTCGGCTATAATTTTTGTGGCATCAACTTTATAGGTTAAGATGTTCACCTTTTCGGCCAAGGCAAGCGCCTCCTTTGCCATTTTAATTGACTCGGTGTACTTTTTTAGCTCTGCATCTAGTCTGGCAATATTATTAAGCGTGTTAATTCTGGTATCTACATCAGAGTTTCTTTGTAATACAATTTCATATAGGTCAATACTCTTTTCAAATTCCTTGGTCGCAAAATAAAGCTCACCCAAATCATTCATATTCATTGACACTACATTCTCAAAACCATTACTTCGGCTTTTTTCTAATGAACCCAACAAAAGCTTTTCTGCAATTTCATGCTCACCTTTCTGATAATAGACCACCCCTAGCCTATTCATAGCGGCCGCTAGGCCAATCGAATCGCCTGCAACTTCTGCCTGAACCAAAGCCTTTTGAAGATAATTTAGAGCGGGATCTAGATTATCGGCCGCTCTATATACTTCCCCAATCAGCCGCAAAACCCTGGAATGGAAAAGGTCATTTTTCAATACTGCATCCATTTCTAAATCCAGCAATAACAACGAAATAGAATTGGTATACTCACCTATGTAGTAATGCGCTACCGACTTGGTGTAATAAAGTTTAGCTACGGCCTCTTTACTTCTCATGTCCTCGATATCGGCTTGAGCAACCGTAAGCACTGCAATGGCCGAATCATACTTACTCTGGTTAATTAATGAATTTCCTAACCATATTAGAGACTCAGAAGCTAAGCCAGTTTGGCCGTTACTTTTAGTGTTTGAATACAAAGCCTTACTCAACTGCTCGCCCATTACTGGGTTAAATGACGACAATTCTTCTGCCTTGCTTATGAGATCAACCAAGTCGGGTGCGCTTCGAGTTTTCTGCGCAGCCATTAAAAGTGAATCAGATAATTCTTGAGAACAAACAGGTATACTGCAAAGGGCAATTAAGAACAGGGTAATGATTTTCAAAGATGACCTAAATCTTTTCTTGTACATGATCATCATTATTGGGCTGAGGAGGCTAAACGTTAATTATCAATAAGGTGGTTACCACCTTATTGATAAACCCAAAATAATAACTGAAGCACTCCAAGGCAACTCAATTCATACAAACTTCACTATCAAGAAAAAATCACGGGCTCTATTAACAGTTAAGTGCTTAAGCCAACGTGAAGAGTTCCACGACTGGTTTTGTTGAGGTGTGAAGAACTAATGATGATAAACCTTTTCTTCCCAATCCTTAAGCTTCGGGTTCATGTATTTAAACCAAAGCGGAGGAAAGGATGCCAAAAGAATCATAGCAGGATAGCCTGAGGGCAATTGAGGAGATTCATCATAATGTTTTAAAACTTGATACCGCTTAATGGCATTTGCATGATGGTCGGAATGGCGTTGTAACTGAAACAAAAAGAAATTACTTAACCTATGATTGGAATTCCATGAATGCATTGGGTTTACTCTTTCATACTTTCCAGGGGCTATTTCCTTTCTTACAATTCCGTAGTGCTCAATATAGTTTACAATCTCCAAAAGACTAAAAGCTAAAATGGCTTGGGTAAAGAAAAACACGGGTACTTCCCACACCAATCGATTTTGCCATATGCTTACCAATATGGTCAATGTAAGAGCTAGTAAAAATGGAAGAACAGTAAACCAAATCATATCATTCTTGAAGGAGAAAACCTTAAGCTCTTTTCTTTTCAACCTAGCGTTCTCAATTTCCCAAGCACTGAAATAGCTTCCCAAAACCGACCGGAGCCAAAACCGATAAAAACCTTCTCCCTTTCTACTTGTAGCGGGGTCTTTAGGAGTAGCTACATTTACATGATGTCCGCGATTGTGTTCAATATAAAAGTGCATGTAGCAAACCGTCATTAAAATCAGTTTAGAATAAAACCGTTCCAGTGTAGATTTTTTATGTCCCAGTTCGTGCCCAACAGTAATGCCAATACCTCCCGTTACCAAAGCAAAGCTGAGCACAAAGCCAATCCACTCATTAACATCCAATGCAGTTGACGCTATCATTGCGCAAGCCCAAACCAAAAATACCAATTGAAAAATAGCCCACACGTAAGTAATAAAGCGGTAATAGAATTGCTCAGAAATTACCAGCGCATCGGCATCATCCATATTTTCAGGATCTTTACCAATAAGTATATCGGACATAGGAATGATGAGGAACACAAAAATGACAGTGGTGTAATTCCACCAATCTCCTAAGTAAAATCCCAAAACAGTAAGTGCTGGAATAATAAAAGCAGTTAAGAAACCTACACGTTTGATCCAACTCATATTGAAAAATACGAAATCAAATCATGGCTTTCAACTCCTGCAGGTTAGGGATTTGGTCAAGGAAATTTACTTTCTCATTTTCAGCATCGAACCAACAGGCGTAGTGTGCCATTCCATTGGTAACAACCAACAATTTGGCCTTGAGTGTTTTGTTATACACTGCTATTTGATCAAAAGCATTTTGGGTGATTTTAATGGAAGGAGCTTTGCATTCCACTATTACTAATGGCTTCATATGCTCATCATAAAACAGAATATCAGAGCGCTTTTGAAGCTGGTTATACTTATTCCCTGTTTCAACACTCATTCTATTTAAAGAGTAGCCCAAACTACCAGAAAGGAAATGAATAAAGTGCTGTCGCACCCATTCTTCTGGGGTAAGTACAACAAACTTCTTCCGTATAGGGTCAAAAATAACTAATTTGCCGTCCCTTTTCTCTAGGCGGTACTTATAAGCCGGCAGGTTAAGTGAATCCATCGAACAAATGTAATTGAACCCAAAACTTATACATGAAAACTAAGCAGGAAATTGTTGAAAATTGGCTACCCCGCTATACGGGAGTTCCAAATGAAGAATTCGGAGAGTACATTCTACTTACCAATTTTATCACCTATGTAGAAATGTTTGCCGAGAAGTTTGGGGTTGAAGTAAGAGGCGCAGGCCGCCCAATGCAATCAGCCACGGCAGAAAACATTACCATTATAAACTTTGGAATGGGAAGCGCCATGGCAGCAACAGTTATGGATTTACTCTCATCTATTGCTCCAAAAGCAGTTCTGTTTTTAGGCAAATGTGGGGGATTAAAAAAGAAAACAGCCCTTGGTGATTTAATACTTCCTATAGCTGCCATTCGCGGTGAAGGAACCAGTGATGACTACATGCCGCCTGAAATCCCTGCGCTCCCCTCTTTCCGCTTGCAACGGGCCGTATCTTCTATGATCAAAAAACATGAGAGAGACTATTGGACAGGGACATGTTATACCACCAACCGTAGGGTTTGGGAACATGACAGAGCTTTCAAAAAATACCTCCGTAAAATTAGAGCAATGGCCGTTGATATGGAAACTGCTACGCTCTTTACCGTAGGTTTTGTAAATCAAATCCCTCATGGTGCTCTCCTTTTGGTTTCTGACAATCCTATGATTGCCGAAGGGGTAAAAACAGAAGAAAGTGACAAGAAAATCACTTCGGCTTTTGTAAACGACCATTTAGAAATTGGGATTGACTCACTTAGAGAACTCAGAGACTCTGGTGATTCTGTTAAACATTTAAGATTCGAATGATGAAGAAATTATTAATACTTACTGCAATTCTAACTTTAGTATGGTCTTGTGGTGGCAAACAGCAGGCTGACCTCATTGTACATAATGCCACAGTTTACACTGTAAATGATGAGTTTTCGGTTTCTACTGCTTTTGCCATAAAAGATGGGAAGTTTGTGGGTGTAGGAACTGATGAAGAGGTTCTAGCCAATTTTGAGTCTGACCAAATCATGAATCTTGATGGAGCTCCGGTTTACCCTGGCCTTATTGATGCTCACGCGCACTTCTATCGATATGGTTTAGGCTTGAAAAATGCTGATTTGGTAGGCACCAAATCGTTTGACGAAATCCTAGAAATTCTTCAAGCACATCGCGAAAAATACCCTGACGATGAATGGATTGTAGGGCGTGGTTGGGATCAGAATGACTGGGAAAACAAAGAGTTTCCGAGCAAGGAAAAGCTAGACAAACTATTCCCTGACGTACCAGTCTTCCTTTCACGAGTAGACGGTCATGCGGCTTTAGCAAACTCTTCTGCCATGAGTCAAAGTGAGATTTTCGGTAATACAAAAGAAGTAACCGGAGGGAAAATCTACTTTGATAAGAATGGAGAGCCAACTGGTCTATTGGTTGATAACGCCATGGATTTAATAGGAAAATACATTCCTCAACAAACTAGGGCTGATCAAATAGAAGCCTTAATTATGGCACAAGAAAATTGCTTTAAAGTGGGGCTTACCTCCATAGTAGACGCTGGGCTTGAGGTGGATACAATCGAACTCATAGACTCGCTCAATAAGGCTGGAAAGCTGAAAATGCGCCTTTATACCATGGTTGCTCCAAGCGAAGAAAGTATTGAGTATTTTAAGAAGAGAGGTAAAATCAAAACAGATTATCTAAACGTAAGGTCATTCAAGGTGTATGGAGATGGTGCTTTAGGCTCACGAGGTGCGAATCTTTTAAGCGACTACTCAGATGATCCAGGAAATTCTGGTTTTCTTTTAGAAACCGAAGCTAATTATGATGAGTTGGCTAAAACCATTTACGACATGGGCTTTCAAATGAACACCCATTGTATAGGAGATAGAACCGACCGCGTTATTCTAGATATTTATGCTAAATATCTTCCTGAAGGAAATGACTTGCGATGGAAAATTGAACATGCACAAGTTGTTTCAAATGAAGATGTGCCTAAGTTCGGTAAGTACAATGTAGTACCATCAGTTCAACCTACTCATGCTACTTCAGATATGTATTGGGCAGCCGAAAGGTTAGGAGAAGAAAGAGTAAAAACTGCCTATGCTTTTAAAGATCTACTTGACCAAAACGGTTATATCGCCTTAGGTAGTGATTTCCCTGTAGAAGATATTAACCCACTGTATGGCTATCACGCAGCCGTAGCAAGGCAAGATTCAGAAAACTGGCCAGAAGGTGGCTGGCAGCCTGAAAACAAGCTTAGCAGAGAAGAGGCTTTAAAAGGCATGACCATCTGGGCAGCGTATTCAAACTTTGAAGAAAATGAAAAGGGCAGTATTGAGGTTGGTAAATTTGCCGATTTCATAATTACAGAAAAGGACATGATGAGGGCTCCTGAGTCTGAGCTTCGAAACTTAAAAGTGAAGGCCACTTATCTAAATGGCAACAAAGTACACTAAAGGTTTATTACCATACTTTAAAGCAAAGGGGTTTTCTTATTGAAAGCCCTTTTGCTTTTATACAACACAAGTCTAACTAACAAACCCCACTCTTACAGTAAAGCTAGATTGCTAGACTAGATTAATAAAATCAAGTTACTTGGTTCTCGAGAACTCTATCCCCACATGAGGACAATCATTTTTTCACAGCTGAAAAGCGTCTATATGATCTCGAAATTTCTTTCACTGAGCTTACGAGGGGTCTAAGCTTAGCCCTTAAAATAATGGTTAATATCAGAGCGTTTCAGTCCAGTTCAAGCCATTTAAAAGCTACCAACTTAAGAGTTTGATATGATCTAAGTTGAGTCAGAAAAATGGTCATAAAAAAAGGCTACCAATTGGTAGCCTTTATATAATGTAGTTTTCTCAAAACTAGTTATCATCTGTTTTTTGAGGAGTTGCATAAATGATCTTACGAGCATTAGCTTCTCTCAACTCAGTTTGGATATCAACGATAATCCCCATTTTGGTATCCTTATCTACTTTTAGAGAAATCGTGATTTGATCACGCTCAACTTCACTCAGTTGATCTTTCTCTTGGTTTACCCACTGAACAATACCATCAATTGCGATGAAAGCATCATTCGCTTGAATTAATGATTCAGTACCAAAAATTTCTGGTTCCTTAGGTTCACCTACGTATAGATAAGTTACAAGCTTCTTCTTTTCCAGCTTTACCAATTGTTCAGCTCTAGGGATCTCTTGCTTCACCTTAATCTCTGTTTCTCTCATCACAGTAGTTACCATGAAGAAAAACAAAAGCATAAAGATAATATCAGGCAATGCCGCAGTTGGAATGTCCTGACTGGACTCACTCTTCTTCTTAAACTTTGACATATTAGCCTCCTACTTTACTTGGTTCTGCAATTGAGATCGCTTTAGGAATTCCTGAACGAGCCCTCTCATATAAATCCAAATCTCTTGGATCATTTCTATTCAATTTTCTAAACTCTTCATCTGTTAAACCTACCCTTTCACCATATACACGGTTATAGGCTTCATTCAACTGATCTAGAATTTCAATGAAAATCTCATAACTACTTCCTCTATCCGCTTTAAGCGATACAATAGCAGCATTTGGTCCATCAGATGATTTATCTGATCTGAGCTTGTTGTTAATGTACGCTTTCATCGTAGAAGGTAAAGATTCATAGGTTTCTCTATCACTCACTTTCTCGTTTTCGGAGCCTTTCTTAACGTCAGACATTTTCCCGAAATTCAAAATAAAGTCATACACCATGCCTCCTATTAATGATGGGTCATCTAGTCTCTCATCTTCCACCAAAAGCTGATTCAGAGAGTTTACCTGAATTTTAAAGATATTTCTCTCTTGTTGCTTTACTTGATCTGGTTCTTGTTCATCCTGTTTAGGAGGAAGTAACAAGGTCAAACCTTTGTTGGTGGCAATTTGAGTAGTTACCAGAAAGAATATCAATAATAGGAAAGCGATATCGGCCATTGAGCCGGCATTCACTTCCTGACTTCCTCTGTTCTTACTTCTTGCCATAATAAATTATCTAACGACTCTTGCGATTGACGAATAAACTAGACCTACAACAGCTACTACAAGTAGTACTAAAGTTGTGGTCATTGCTCCACCTATTAGTCTATAGGTAGTTAATGTAGATGCTGCAGAAGGGTCTACTTTATTAGCTTCAAAAGCTCTCTGGCTAACAAGGTCGATTTCAGCAGGGGCCATTGAATATCCAATAAAGAATATCAATCCTAGTACTACTATACCAATGCCGCTTTTAATTAAACTCTTAGGGTTCCCAAGAGAATTAAGCAGATTCATTACAATAGCAGCAACCGTTGCTACACCTAGCAGAATGTAGGATGCATACAATCCTAAATCAATTAATTGGTCCTGATCCATAATAATCTGTTTTCAGGTTAATTACTTAGACAAATTGTGTTTCACTAACAAATCAACCAATGAGATTGATGCGTCTTCCATTGAGTTAACAATTGAGTCAATTTTTGAAACACAGTAGTTATAGAACAATTGAAGAATAATCGCAACGATCAAACCAGCAACTGTTGTTAAAAGGGCTACTTTAATACCACCAGCAACCAAAGAAGGAGAAATATCACCTGCAGCTTGGATCGCATCAAAAGCACCAATCATACCGATTACAGTACCCATGAAACCCAACATTGGAGCCAATGAGATAAATAGTGAAATCCAAACTAGACCTCTTTCTAACCTACCCATTTCTACAGAACCATAAGCAATCACTGATTTTTCAACCATCTCAATTCCTTCTGACATTCTCATAAGGCCTTGAGTAAAGATAGATGCCACTGGGCCTCTAGTGCTTTTAGTTACTTCTTTAGCAGCTTCAACCCCACCAGACTCAAGAGCGTCTTCTACTTTGCTCAAAAGTTTGTTAGTGTTAGTAGTCGCCATATTAAGGCTGATAATTCTCTCAATTGCGATTGCAAGACCAAGAATTAAACAGATTAATACTGGAGACATAAAGGTAGGGTCTCCTTCAATAAATTTTTGTTTGATAACCTGATCAAATGAGTCAGCAGGAGTATCTGCAAGTTCATCTGAATAGTCTGGTGTTTCTGGTATTGTGTTTTCTACTTGCTCTGTTGCTGCTTCTTGAGCATCGTCTTGAGCGTAAGCATTGAATCCAATCGACAGAACGCCTAAGATCATCAATAGTGAGAATAACTTTTTCATAGTCTAGTTTTGATTAATAAAGGTTAAAACGGTTTCTAAATTATTAATAATTATTGTTAAAAGAAATTACTACTTAAGTTTTTAGTTGATCATGCGGAGAGAGAGGGATTCGAACCCTCGATACCCTTTCGAGTATACACGCTTTCCAAGCGTGCTCCTTCAGCCACTCGGACACCTCTCCTCAACTTTTATCAACAAATGCGCTTATCGCAAGGTGACAAATAAATCAATAAAATAACCTTTATGCAAATTGATTTTTGTTTTTGTCAGTGATCAAAAATCAGTTCATTTCACCCGAAATTGCGGTGGTAAGGTTTCTTTTAATTTCTTGTGGGTCAGTGCTTCTACCAAATAAGTGCATCATTTTAGTTGTAGCAGCCTCTGTTGTCAAGTCTCTACCGCTTATAATTCCTATTCGATTTAAAGCACTACTGGCTTCGTATTTTCCTTGTATAACGTTACCACCATTGCACTGAGACACATTCAAGACTACAACATCCTTATTCACAGCATCTTCTAACATGCTTAAAAACCAAGGTTGGTGCGGCACATTACCAGAACCATAGCTTTCCATTATCACACCTTTAACAGAAGGCGTACTTAAAATATGACTGACGGCCTTCTGATTAATGCCTGGAAATAGCTTTAAAATAACAATATCGTCCTTTAATTCTGGGTAAAATATAAGTCTCGCTGTTGGGTCATATGCCTTCAAAGCAGTGTAATTATAGTCGATTACAATGCCCGCTTCTGCTAATGCAGGATAGTTTTCTGACTCGAAAGCATCGAAATGATGACTTTCAACTTTTTTTGAACGGTTGCCACGCAACAATAAGTGGTTAAAAAAGATACAAACTTCTGAAACCACAGGTATTTCTTCTCTCCTGTCGGCAGCAATTTCTAAAGCCGTTACAAAATTTTCTCTTCCATCCGACCGTGGTGAAGCAATTGGTAACTGAGCTCCAGTAAATATCACTGGCTTATTCAGGCCTTGAAGCATAAAGCTCAAAGCTGATGCAGAATAGGCCATAGTATCTGTGCCATGTAAAACAATGAAGCCATCAAATGCAGCGTAATTGTCCTTAATGGTTTGGCCAATCTGCACCCAATGGTCAGTTTTGACATTAGATGAATCAATCGGAGGGTTGAAAGAAATAACCGATAGATTAATATTTAATTCCTTAAGCACTGGAATTCTGGCCACAACCCGTTCAAAATCGCAGGGTACCAATGAGCCATTTTCATCATAATCCATTCCCAATGTTCCACCAGTGTAAACAATAAGAATGGAGGCTTTGGGGTTTGAAGAAAATTCTAAAGTTGAAATCATGACTGTACTTTGAATAATAAATTGGCATTTCTAGTGGTGGTAGCCTCGATTTCTTCAACCGTTACTTGTCTTAAATCCGCTACTTTTTGAGCTACCATTTTTAGATAAGATGGCTCATTTCGTTTTCCTCTATATGGCACAGGTGCTAAATAAGGGCTATCGGTTTCTAAAACTACATGACTCATGTTCAGTTCGGGAATTACTTCATCCATACCACTATTCTTAAAAGTAACAACGCCACCCAAACCTATATAAAACCCAAGTTTATGAATTCGCTCTGCTTGTTCTACAGAACCATTAAAACAATGAAAAACACCTGTTAGATTATCTTCTTTAAGCTGTTCTACCAAATCGATAGTCATCTCTAATGATTCTCTGCAGTGAATAATGATGGGCTTTTCATATTGTTTTGCCCAAGCTACTTGAATTTTAAAAGCCTCCACTTGCTGATCTATAAAAGTTTTATCCCAATATAAATCCGTGCCCATTTCTCCAATGGCAGTAAACTCTCGTTTGCTAAGCCATTCTTCAATAATGTAGAGCTCCTTCTGAAAATCACCTTTCACTGAGCAAGGGTGAAGCCCCATGGTAGCCACACATAAATCTGGATGCTTTTCTTCCAACTCCATCATTCCATCAATTGATGTATGATCAATATTGGGCATATAAATTTTAGAAATTCCCTCTTCCCTTCCTCGTTCTAGCACCTCACCTATGTCCTTTTTAAACTGATCGGCATAGATATGGGCATGTGTTTCAATCATCATTTGAACTTTCTTTTTTTCCAACTCACCTTAGGGTTCAGCACTAAAGCAACAAGGGCAAATGTATCTAAAAGAGAAATAATAAATGGCTCCAATAGGCTAAACTTAACACCAACTTCATTTAGTGATTTTCTAATTTGGTGTTGCTTAATATTTTCAATGATCAATTTTGATAGTATCAAAACAACGATCAGTCCTTGTGCTGTTGGTTTTGAAAAAAGGAATAACCCCACTATCATCTCGATAAGCAGAAGCCTGTAAATAACAAAGCCAACTCCTGAAAGCATTCTATAATTAAGCATGCCACTTAGCCATCTTTTTCTCTGATCAACATAATCCAAAACACTCTTGATTGGAGCCGTTTTGGCTTTTCCGTTGCTAATTAATTGAAAAGCCTGAAATCCTTGCTTCTTGGCAGCCAACAACAGCTTTAAGTCTTCTACTTTAGTTGCTCCAAGGGCTTCAAAGCCTCCTATTGATTGGTAGGCTTTTTTAGATATGAGCATATTGTTTCCCAAAGCGGTAAGTGTATTTCCTTTGTCTGAAAATACCTTTAGCGTATGAATACTGTTTTGCCAATCCATTTTCTGAACAGCAGAAAAATAGTCTTCATGTTTAACCTCGGTATAGCCACTCACTAAATCATAACCAAGCATTGCTTGAGCCACCATTGTTTTAAGCCAATGCTCAGTTACAGTAACATCTGCATCCAGAATAATAAGAAAGTCGCCATCGGCCTTTGCTGCCAATTGAGCCAAAACATTCGATTTGGCTATAAGACCATTCATTTTAGGTTGAATAGGGATTGACTTAAGATTGTCGCTTTTGTTGATCCAGCGATTAATGATTATTTGAGTATGATCTGTAGATTGATCATTCCCTAACAATACTTGAAGATGAGGCTCGGGGTAATCGAGATTGGAAACAGAGTTTAAACAAGCTTCTAAATTTTCGTCTTCGTTTCTTGCAGCAATAAGAATGGATACGCTTGGCCAAGCTTGAATGGAATCAATTTCAATGGGTTTTACAAAGCCAACTTTGAAGCTCCAAATAAAAGCTAGTTCTAACAATAAGAGAATAGAAAAAACGACAAGCACTACTCCACCAATCATAACGGTTTAAAAGTAAAACCTTTCGATTGAAAATATTCCAAATAACGGGGCAGCGTATATTGAAGGTTCTTAAATGCTTTCAGGCTATCATGAAAAACAATAATACTACCTGCGCTTGAATAGCGAATGCTTTTGCTCAATACTGCTTTGGGTTCTAGTTTTTTTGAGAAATCACCAGAAAGGACATCCCACATAATGATTTTGCGAGAAGACAATTGCTTGATTTGCTTGTTTGTAATTTTACCATAAGGCGGTCTGAAAAGCCTGCCTCCTTGACCAAATTTCTGAAGTTCTTCTTCGCATTTCAAAAAGTCCTTAAGGTATTGGGTAGCGTCTGTTTTCCATCCATTTAGGTGATGATAGGTGTGATTACCTACTGAATGACCTCTTTTGACCACCTCTTGAAAAACATCTGAATGTTTACGAACATTTTCGCCTACACAGAAGAAAGTGGCCTTTGCATTAAACTGATCTAAGGTATTCAATACCCATGGGGTGACTTCAGGAATTGGCCCATCATCAAAGGTCAAGTAAATGGTTTTCTCATTGTTGGACTGATTCCAAATCAAGCTGGGATAAAGCCAATGGGCAAATATGGGTGTTTTATGGAGTAGCATTATTTACCCTACAAGATAAGAAAGTAAGGTCATCGGCAAAGGAATTTTCCTTTTTGAAGCCTTCCAATTCTTTCATTAAGGCATTGTGCATTGCCTGAAGATTCATATCCTTATTTTTTATAAGAAAGTTCTTCAGTCTTTCATCGCCAAACTCTTCCCCCACACTATTAAATGTTTCGGTGAGTCCATCGGTAAACATAAACAGTGAAAACTCTTCAACATTTTCAATCTCCCCTTTATCTAAAAAAGGAAGTGGATCGAAAGCCCCCAATACTGTACTGCCTTCGCTCAAAATCAAAACTTCGTCTTTGGTGATCAAGATTGGGTGATTGTGGCCACAGTTAAAATAACGCAGGTTCTTTTTATCAAAGTCGTACACGGCCAAAAAGAAGGTAATGAAGTTTTCGCCCTTGGCATTGTGCCATGTTTGGTGGTTTAGCTCATGAATTACTTGTTCTGGGTTTTCTGCGTTTCGGCTTAACGTTCTTAATACGGCCTGAAAATTAGACATCAATATAGCTGCTGGCATGCCTTTTCCAGAAACATCGGCAATACATACTAAAAATTGATTTTCGTTCGGAATGGGAATATAGTCGTAATAATCGCCTCCAACGGTTTTGCATGGCTGATAAAAGGCCTTGATTTCAAGCTTTTCGGAACTGGGCAAAACATCAGGAAAAAGGTAATTCTGAACATTTCTGGCAATTTCCATTTCATGCTGAATTGCCTGCTGCTCCATTTGTTTTCTGGCTAGTCGTTTATTTTCAATGGCCACGAGTATCACATTGCTTAATGCTTGAATAAATGTGGTATCGGCCCGGTTTTCATCTTCCGAAGTCTTTATAAACACGAAGGCTAATAATTTCTCTTTATGGGTAACAGGGATGATAATATCAAACTCATTGAAACATGAAATAGAAAGATCGACCTCATTTACCTCCACAATCTCTTTTAAATCAAGGCAGCCCGAATCGAGCGGTATTGCCGAAAAATCTTTCTTGGTACCAAACTGCACTTTACATTCCCAATCTTCATCTTTAACATAAAGCACCATTCTTGAGAGTTGTAGATTGGCCCTAAGTGTAAATTCATAAATCTTATATAAGTCGTCTTCAGGAAGGTTATTGTTCACTGCTTGGGTAATTTCCAAGAGCGCATTTACCTCCATTTCCTTTCTATAAAACTTACGTTGAAGTGTATCTTGCATAATGCCTAACGACCGTTGTGAACTAATAAGCCTTCTTTAGTGGCTAAATAAAAATAAGAATTGAGGTTATTCCCCAAATCTTTTAGTGCAATTGGCATTTCTGCTTGGCGGTCGCCATAACATTTCACCCAACCCTTGTTCAACAACCCTGAGAGCACTTGTTTAAGCTCTTCTTTTGCTAATCCAGTTTCTTCTAAAATAGCATCGAAAGGCTGAACAAAGTAAAGCTCATCCAAAACATCAAACTCCTTGTCGGTCATAATATTGTACTAGATTTTGAAACTTCTTTCCTTCCACTGGAAACGTCCAAAGTTAGATGCCAAACCGACATAAAGCACGTAAAAAGGATAAAAGGTTTGTAGCAAAACGAAGTGGAGAAATGAGTAAGGCTGTTTTAAATCAATGAAGTAACTTCTAATAAGTTGAAGCTCTAAAACCATTTTCACCAACCATAGCCCAGCAAACAATGAAAAGGATATCTCACCCAAAATAGTAAAGTATAAAAGCCCCACAAAAGCCATTTGCACTAGATAAACAAAGAGGGCAGAAAATATTGTAGACCATCGCATACCTACTTTCCATTTACTGGCCCATCGCTTTCGCTGCTGCAAAAAATCAGACCAGTTGCTATGCGCTAAAGTATATACCACAGCTTCAGTGTTCTTTGCAAAGACAACACCTTTAGGATATTTCTTTACAATTTTCATCATCAGCAATTCGTCATCTCCCGAAGGGGTTTGTTCTATTCCTGAAAAGCCCTCCACTTCATCAAACACCGATTTACGATAAGCCAAATTGGCTCCATTGGCCATAGTGGGTTTGTCTAAACCAATTAGTGCTGCGGAAGATGCTAGTATGGCTCCAAATTCTACGCGTTGTAATTTCTGAAAGAAGCTTGCTCCTTCTAGCACAACTGGCCCAGTAATCATTTGCGTTTGAGGGTTACTAAAACCCGAAGTCATTGCTGTAAGCCAATTTTCACTGAACCAACAATCTGCATCAGTTGTGACAATAATTTCACCCGAAGCCTGAGCAATACCCGAAGCTAAAGCAGCCTTTTTTCCTTGGGTTTCTTCCAAAGAAATAATACCGAAAGAGAAGGGCTCCTTTTTCTCTAATAACCTGTTCAATGTTTTTAGAGAATCATCTGTAGAATGATCATTGATAAAAAGCACCTCGAAAGACGAGTGGGTTTGGGCTTTCAATGATTCTACCAAGCGTGTCCAGTTTGCCTCCTCATTTCTAAAAGGAACAATCACCGATATTTTCCTTCTATACCCTTCCGAAGAAGAAACCTGCATCTTCTTCCAAGCAACAATAGGAAGCAACAAAAGCCATAGGTAACAACCAACAATGCCAACGGCAATTAAAACCATATACGAATTACGTGCAAAGCCCTTGGATTTAAAACCCTGTTTTGAATTACAGAAATGGAAGGTTTATTTATCTTGCGCTTATGCCCATTGCTAAAGCCCCAATTAAAGAGAAAATCATTCTTGGTATTGACCCTGGTACCAGTGTAATGGGCTACGGACTTATCTTGATTTCGGGCAAAAAAATCAGTTTGCTTCAGTTCGGTGTTATCCACCTTAGTAAATACACTGGCCATGAATTGAAATTAAAAAAGATCTTTGAAAGGGTTACTTCTGTAATTGAAGAGTTTCAGCCGGATGAAATGGCACTGGAGGCTCCCTTCTTTGGAAAAAACATTCAATCTATGCTTAAACTAGGAAGAGCTCAGGGAGTGGCAATGTCAGCCGCATTGGCCAGAGAAATTCCTATTACTGAATATGCTCCTAAAAAGGTGAAACAGTCGGTAACAGGAAATGGCAATGCTTCTAAAGAACAGGTGGCGGCCATGTTGAAAACGTTATTAAAAATTGAAACCCTCCCAAAACTGCTCGATGCTACGGATGCTTTGGCAGTAGCGCTCTGCCATCATTTTCAAGGTGGAAGCCAGCAAAGTGGAAATAAAAGTTGGAAGTCATTCATCTCAGACAATCCCGGACGAGTGAAATAATATTAACCAATTTCTTTATTATTCTATATTATCATTCAACTATAATACATATAATTACCTAATCAGCATACACTTACAAAATACCTCTTTGTGTATAATTCGCCCGTGTTTTTTAGGCATTTGCTGAAAGGATATAGGTTATATGAATAAACTTAGACTTAACTCAGACTATTTCTTTAAGTTATCTCCCGACTTGCTTTGTATTGCTGGGTTCGATGGGTTCTTTAAGAGGATAAATCCAGCAGTTTCAAGGCTTCTCGGCTATACGGATGAAGAGTTATTGTCTCGTCCCATCAATGAGTTTATTCATCCATTAGATCAGCACCTCACTTCGCAATATAGAGAAAGCATAAAAAAGGGAAATCCGCTCCTCAATTTCGAAAATCGCTATATAAAAAAGAATGGAGAAATTGTCTGGTTGGCATGGACATCTATGCCTTTATATGAAGAGGCTCTGGTTTATGCCATAGCCAAAAATATTACACATAAGAAAAAGTTAGAGGAAGAGCGTAATGCCCTATTGGCCAATCTTTCAGTAATGAATGAGGAGTTGAAAAATTTATCTTTCACTACCTCTCATGATTTAAGGGAACCTGTAAATAACATATTTGCTATTCTACATCTTTTAGATACTTCTGAAATTAAAAATCCTGAAACTATACGTTTGATCGAACTGCTGAAAACAACTTCGGAAAGCCTGGAAGTTAAAATGAACAAGCACTTAGATGCGCTTAGTAAAAATGCAAAGATCTCTGTTCTAATCGAAGATGTGTCTTTAACCGAAACACTAGATTCAGTACGAAAATCTATAAACACGCTGATAGAAAACTCAGGCGCAGTTTTTAGAATCGATTTTTCAGCATTCAATACCTTAAGTTTCAACAAATCATACCTCGAAAGTATCTTTTTAAACTTAATTACGAATTCGATCAAATATGCCAAACCAAACGTTCTGCCTATTATTTCTATAGAGTCCAGAAAAGTGGATGAGGTCAAACGACTTGTTTTTACGGACAATGGTATAGGGTTCGATAAGGACAAAGTAAAGGATAGAATTTTTGGTTTGAGCCAGACTTTCAGCACTCGCCCCGAAGGCAAAGGCATTGGCCTCTACTTGGTACATACACGCATGACCAGTTTGGGTGGTCACATTTCCGTTGAGAGTAAAATAAATGAAGGTACTGAGTTTACACTTTCTTTTAAAGGTTTGTAACCACTTCTTTAATGCAATTCAAGCACCTAAGTCCTAGGTTAAAACGATGCTATTAAAAAAAGAGAATGGAAGAAATGTAGGTCTAAGTATACGGCCAAGCCAGATAAAACCGACCTTTCATCTAAGACAAGGTCGATTTTTCTAGCGTGATTTCTTTCTTATTCCAACTTATATTAAGCCAAAAGACACTTAACTACTTCTGCCCTACTGTTATTCTTCGATCTTTTTATTCTCTTGACCTTCTTGCAAAAGCTCAATCATACCACCTACTGAAGTTGTGATCAAGCCTCCTGTTCTAACCAATATTACAATGGCAAAGAAAGGGTGCTTATTTACTGGAGGATAAGAGAGGATCGCTGGCATCTTATATATTACCTGGCCAATATTTCGCGCATTCACATTTGCTTTAGAGTCAGATATCATTTCATAAATGATGTAGCCCGCATGCAAGCCATTAATTATAGGCATAGAATAAGTCAATCCTTTAGTGGCCAATACTTTAAACTGGCTTACTCCTCCAGAACCTGCAATGCCAAACAAAACAACCAAGGCTCCAACATGGAGCAATATCAGTGGTACTGCAATCCATTTTATAGTCCAATGAGCGTTTTGGTTGTGAATGGTGGAAACTAATGCCATAATAGCGCCTACTCCACCCATTACTGTAGTAGCTGTTGAAATAATACCAGCGTCTGCTTCGGCCATTTTGGCTCCTTCATCTACTGGAAAAAATAATATGTTTAGGCCTGTCATGCCTAGGTCGGTATATTCAAGAATTTTTGAAAACATGGTGGTTAGTTTAAGTTAAGTTGAAATGCGGTTCTTCCTCGTTTAACAAACTCCTCTTTGGTTTTCGCATTACCAAACGGAGCTTCACCCTCGCCTATTTTATAAAGGACAGTAGTAGGAATGGCGATAAACAGACACATCACATCCAAGAAGGTAAGTTCATCTCCTTTGGTAATTTCTCTGTAAATATCTGAGATGAGCGGAATGTGCCAAGCCTTGTTCAGGCCTACTTGCGCGGCTCCAATTAATGCTTCAAGAGCACTAAGCAAAAGATCTATAATGCTCTTTACCAATAGTAATCCAAAGCCTGCAAATTTCTGTAGCAAAAGCTTTAAGAAGTCTGTAAAATCCATATTGCCCTGCACTACCTCTTTAAAAGCATCGCCAATAATGGAAACCTGACTTAAAAAGCCTTCGCCCAATTGGGCAAAAATTGGTTTAGCCTGATTGACAAAATCCTCTAGCACATCAGAAAGCTCAGAAGGCATACGCTCTTTAAGCGGTTTATCTTCTCCCCCGCTTACAAAATCCTTTTTTGAGTTTAGCCAGTTAGCTCGCGGATCGGCAGAATTTTCTTTAGGTGGTTCGCCCATATTAATAGCCGAAACAGCCGATGGCAGTTGATTGAGTTCAGGAGAAAACTTATCTATTTCTTTTTCAAGTGCTTTGTCAATAAACGACCTTATGTTACCAATTTCACTTTTGAGGCTAATAATGGCCTCATTAGTAAAATCTCTAAAGGCATTTTTAGTGGCAAGAATGGCGTCCCAATCAAAAAGGAAGGCAAGGAACTCGAAAAGATCCTTAAAAAAGACAGCGATGGCCTCAAATATTTTTTGGATATAACCTGCTATTTCGCGTACGGTTCTCACTACCCAATCGAAAATTTCCTTTCCAATCTTAATTACCACCCTAATGCCATTCTCTACAGTTTCTATAATAAAACTGACTACATCCTGTGCCGTGTGCCAAACCGAGTTCAGAAAGTCGCCCAAAGTAATACCGGGCTGAATAATTGAAATACCTGTTCCTGAACCTGCCATCAGCACATTGCGCTGCCCCATATTGATTGAAAACTCTGTTCTCATTGGAGCCGTTGCTTTTGGCCTTTTAGCGCCTAGATTTTTGGCCGTGTTCAGCATTTGCTGTACCGCTTCGGCTGCTTTATCCAGTGTTTTAGTATCTGTACCCGCAGCTACTAACGGTTTACCATTGGGCCTTTCCGCTTTCCCTAAATCCTTGCCATTTTTTACTTTTTCACCTAATCGATCTAGTACTTTTTCAGTAAGGTTAATACTGACTTCTTTCTCTAAAAAATCGGCATTAATGTAAATTTGAGATGCAGAAATATCATCAACTGGGCAGATTATCGTAAACTCAGGTGCAAGCCCCAATTCAACAGAAACTTTATGATTGGGACCGATTTGATATCCTTGACTATTGATGTAAATGTATTGGTGTGAGTCGGAAGTTAATTCTACTTTTTGCTGGGCAAAAGTTTTTATGGCTGTAGGCGAAGAAAACCTTACATGAACTGAATAGGATTCAATTTCTTTCAGGCTATCAGCCGTGGTGACGGATAGTTTATGTCTGTTCCAAAGCGTAGTGACCCCATCTTGCCATAGGTGAGTAAGTTCGCTACCGTGTTTTGTACTTACTGAAAACAGCTGATTGCGTACACCATCACCCTTTAAACAACTAAACTGATTGGCATTGGCATCCATTATTAATGGCTGAGTCCATTTCCCTATTAGATAACTGGTAGTTTGAGGGTCGTAAAATTTGTTGGTACGATAATGCAAACCGCTGTCATGCAATGTCCAAACACTACGTTCTTCTCCATTTCCAGCCACTCTTATTTTGTGAATATCTCCGGCATTGGAGGGTAGAGTGGTAAGCTCAAACTCAGATTCATCAGAACTCATTTCAAACTCATGGACGTTTTTCCCAGCAGCATAGACTATATGATTACCATCCTGACCTTCTAAAAGGGCAAAGCAATTAATAGACTCATCGCAATCCATTCGTCTTTGAGTTTTCTTATTGTAGTCCGGGTCGGGAAAAGACTGATACAGCAGGCTTTTTTCTTGCCCCACTTTGTATAAAAGAAATACCCCATTGGTAAAAAGAAAATTACCCAACTCGAAGTGCAATATCGTTTTGGCTTGTTCGGGAAGTGTGTAGGGTATTTGTTCTAAAGTAGCCAGTTCTACAAGGTAATATTGGGCGTCTTTTCCCTTACCAGAAGTAGCATAAATCAAATGGTCCGTACCAATAGAAACTTTATCTATTTGTTCTGAAGGGGAATCAGGTTGTAAAGTATCCCAATGGATGTTCTCATCAAGTTTTTCAAAAATGGTTCTTTTCAGCTTAATCTGGCCAGATACCCAAACCTTATTTTCTTCCACTTTGGCTATTTGGAACGACTTCTCTTCTGGGTTAAACTCTATTTCGAAAGATTTAACTGCTCCGTTAGATAAAGGCAGTTTGAGCCAGCCAGAGTCAGTACCTTCCGACCTTAGAATGGCCTGTAAATGGTCATTCATGTCCAGATAGAAAATAAGAGGCCTATCGGTTCCAATCATTAAAGATTGTATGTCTTTTCCCGCTTGTATAGTCGATTCAGGAAAATAGTTATTCATAAGTTCGCTGTAAAAATCAACCTTAACTTGGTCGTTTTTACTAATTCTATGCCTTGGGTCTATATTCATGGTTCGAAGTTTTATTCAATTACTGGTGCGTAGGCAATATCATAAGCTACTATGCCTTTCTCTGGCAAGTAGCGAAGGTTCTTATAGGCATAAGTTTTACCAAGCGGAAGAATTACCCTGTTGGTTTGATTTAGTATGTCCAGATTTCTGAGCCTTTCCAGATTTTCATCTTCTTTGATGGCACTGCTAGTACCAAGATCTACGGCAATCTGATTAACAATACCCTCTACTACTTTGATAGGCCATGCAAAGATTAGGGATAGAATACCCGCAAGTATCTCCCAGAAATTTCCTTTTATAAGGTTGGTGTCTTTGTCGAAGGCAATCGAGGGTTTGCTCAAACTATACTCTAGGTCGAACCTGCCTTGTATGCCATTTTTGATGATAAAATTTAAGTAGCCTATAGCTCCCTTTTTACTAATGTCTCCCTTAGTGTACTGACCATTCGTTGAAAGGGTAATGCTTTGCCTTATTAACTGTATATCCCCAAGGGGAGTATGAATAACACCATTGACAACCACTTCAATATCTACTTCAAATTTGTAGCTAATATTTAGGCCCGCAGGCTGTGTGTGGTTCTGTACAGCCTGCCTTGTTAATTTGTAAACAGTATCCACCGTGTCGTCAATTCTTTTTTCATGGTGTTTGGCTTTCATTACCCCATCTTTAAAACCACCTTGAATATCTACACCAGCCTGTGCCGCAAATATGCTTTCAACATATTTGTCCATTGAGTCTATGTACTTTTGAAAGCGTTCATTCTGAATTGCAAAAACACCATCTGTGGTAGCACTAGTGTCTTTTCCCAATTCAATTAAACTGGCCGACATTACACCTGCATTTTGGTCATGTGAGGCCTGTCTATTGTTTAGCATCATCAAAAAATTAAAGGCACTAAACTGCCCTCTTATTGGGTTAGTGGTATCTTGCTTTGAACTGTACGAGGTGGAAAAATTAACTGAAGTAGGTTGAAACATGGCGTTTTCCGATGATCTGATTTTTCTTCGGTTCACCCCATAGCCAAGTACATAGGGATTTTCGCTTTTGGCTACCATAATGTTGAAATAGTTTTGAATGGCTACCTGTAAGGGCAGGGCTATTTCATCGGGGAACTTACTTTTCGTTTTGTCAAAAGAGGTGATATCGGCATTTTCGAAATTGAGAAACAAACTTTCAATGCTAAAGTCTTCTTCGGTAAGACCGCTCTCTCTGATTACTTTTTTCATTTCATCCTGCGCATTCAGTACCATTTGGTCTTTGTTGATTTCCAACTTACCAATAGGTACATTAAAAGCATAGGTGCAACCTTTAAGGTCGAATATTCTTACTGCGGCAATCTTGTCGGGCCTGTAATAGAGCTCACCATTCTTAAAGCTTATTTCCAGGCTCAGGTTATTACTGTCCTTATCTTTAATGCGCACGGTAGGAGAAAGAATTTGTGCATTCCAGCCAAAATCAAAGTTTATACCTTCTTCCTTAAGTTTGGCAATTAACCCATAGTCTTCATCCTGTTCAATCTGCCTCTGAATTTCGATCCAACGATCAAGTTTTTTCTCCCAGTCTTTGTCGGAATCGGTAACCGAAAATGGTGTTTCTTTGGGTTTGGGATTCAATACGTTACCCACAAGCAAACTCCAATTCTTTCTAATGATATTTCGTTTATGTAATTGACTGAATTGGTAGTTGATGGTAGTTTCTGATAGGGCCAAAACCATATCATAATCAGCCAGCGTGTTTGTTTTGCTCATAATAGATTTTGTTTTAAACGGTAATATTTATATCAATTATTATTATAAATAATTGATATTCAATCTATATTTTAACAGGATAAAAATATCGATATCAATACTCAAAAGAAATACGTAGCAATACGTATATTTTGGTAAACGCAAAATCAATTTCGGCTAAACCAAAGTATGGAATTCAATCATAAGGATACTACCAAAGCCCAAGCCCATCATCTTACACTTCTAAATCAAAATGCTCGCTCACGGCAGAAAACACCATTAACTTAAAAAACTGGATAGGTATTTAGATATGAGAATAGAGTTAATCGCTGGGTGAAATAAATAATAGAGCTGCTTTTCTCTAGTATACTCGTTAGCCTTAGAGCCAAGGCCGTATCCATAAAGGTTTCTGTCAAACCTCAGTAATTTGGCTAGGACATACCTTTGCTCAAGACAATAATAGATTACTTCAAATCTAGATTTTTGATTCTAGCTTAACTAATAGAGTAAGTCAAGTGGTGCTAAGTAATAATTCAATTTTGATATACAATCCTCAATCTATAGTAAGGTTGTAATTTCAGTTTTATATTACTTAAGCTGTTTCTTAATTTTCTCGGCAGTCTCTGCTAATTCTTCTTGACTTAAACTTAGCTTGGGTTTGCTAAAGTCGATATCTGAAATATTCTGAAGGGGAATTAAATGAATGTGTACATGGGGTACTTCAAGGCCAATAACGGCCACGCCAATTCTTTTGCACGGTACAGCGGCTTCAACCGCCTTGGCCACCTTTTTAGTAAAGGTGTGTAAGTTTATGTAAGTATCTTCATCCAAATCAAAAATATAATTCACCTCCTCTTTAGGAACACATAAAACATGACCTACTTTCAATGGATTAACATCCAGAAACGCAATGTTATGATCGTCTTCTGCCACAATGTGACCGGGAATTTCTCTGTTAATGATTCGAGTGAAGATACTTGGCATAATTATTCTAATGTAATGTCTAATATTTCGAATTGCATAATACCAGCAGGAGCCGTTACTTCTGCAATCTCACCAATTTTCTTATTCAAGAGTCCCTTGCCTATTGGTGATTCATAAGATATTTTTCCAGCCTTTAGATCTGCTTCTTTTTCAGATACTAAAGTGTATTTTACTACCATGCCGTTTTTAACGTTCTTGATCTTAGCTGTTGAAAGGATTGAAACCTTTGAAAGGTCTACGTTCTCATCTTTCATGATTCTTGCGTTACCCACAAAGCCTTCTAACTCAGCAATTCTCATTTCCATGAGCCCCTGAGCATCTTTTGCAGCATCATATTCAGCATTCTCACTCAAATCACCTTTGTCGCGCGCCTCAGCAATCTGCTTCGACATGTCCGCTCTACCTTTGGTCTTAAGGTGTTGAAGTTCATCCTTCAATTTCTGCAAGCCTTCTTCCGTGTAATATGAAATTCCAGCCATAATTTTAATTGTTTAATTTGTTATGCTATAAAAAACAAAGAACGGCTCCTAACAGAAACCGTTGCTTTAAATACAAAATCGCCCGCTAAGGCGATGTGTAGTTCAAATTTAAGCAAAATATAAATAGTCTCCTAGATTGCCCAAAAACGCCTCCTTGAATTACACTTACAGCAACTTGAAAAAGGCAATGCTTAAGTACAGAAGAAAAACAGATTTAGATTTAACCTCAATTTAATCAAGGTTAATATTGAAAATGTTAAGAAAAAAATATTTGGAAAACAGAATCATAAAAGGTCGACTAAAAGTAATTCTTAATTAGCCTGATGAGTTTTAACTGCATTAGTCAATTACTACAGCCCCTGACTGACCTCTATTAGCCCATACTAGAACTAGCCTTCCTTTTCAATATGATAATGTGAAGCAATTTTACCCACCAAAACTTCATTAATTCTTTTATACGAAGCGAAGGTCCAACCACCTACATGTGGGGAAAACACAATATTCTTTCTAGAAAACAAATCTATAAACTGATTACGCTCATCTTCGGTCAGATTGTCGAACTTCTCCTTATCTAAAACATCAAGGGCAGCACCTTTTATTTTGCCTGAGTCCAACAATTCCAAAAGGTCTTTTGTTGGTAAAATCTCTCCTCGGGCGGTATTTAACAGGTAAATATCCTTCCTGAAATTCTGAATAAAGTCTTTATTCACCCAAGCTCGAGTTTCTTCATTTAAAGGAATATGAAGACTAAGTATATCGGATTTGTCAAACAATTTTGCCAAGCTTACTTCCTCTACGTTTTTGGTTCCAAAGCCCTTTTTATACTTGTCGTACACCAATACACGGCAATCAAAAGCCCTAAGTCTTTGCACAAAAGCTTGCCCCATGTAGCCATAGCCAATAATGCCAATGGTTTTATCGCTTAGTTCGTCACCTCGATTACCCTCTCTGTCCCAAACCCAATTTCTTACTTCGGCATCTGATTTTATAATATTGTTCAACATGGATAGCAAAAGCCCCATGGCGTGCTCGGCCAATGCATCTCTATTTCCTTCAGGGGCATTCAGAATTTCTATACCCTTTGATTCCACGTACTGAACGTCAATTTTATCTAAGCCTGCTCCCGCTCGACCTATCACTTCTAATTTAACAGCAGCGTCAATCAGCTCCTGATCTACATCCGTTTTAGAACGAATGAGCAAGCCTTCATAATTACCAATAATACTGAGCAATTCACTTCGCGAAACCTGGGGTTGGTAATCGGCATCAATTCCAATTTCTGAAAGCAATCCACAGATGCTTTGATGCATGTCATCTACTATCAAAAACCTTTTCTGCATAATGATTAGAGTAATAAATTTGCAATGAGTAGATACACGGTAATTCCCAACATATCGTTGGCCGTGGTAATAAATGGCCCTGAAGCCAAGGCTGGATTAATTCCGAATTTATCTAATATCAATGGGGTTGCTGTTCCCGTAAATGAGGCCAATAAAACAACAGCCTGTAACGCAATAGCTACTACTAAACCTAGTTTTACTTCTCCATATAAATAGACAAAAAAGAAGCTAATTGAACCCAACACCAAGCCTGTAAACATGGCAATGGCCATCATTTTTAATAATCGCTTCCCTAAACTATCGGTAAATACAGATTTATTGGCCAAGCTCTGAACTACGAGTGTAGAAGACTGCACTCCCACGTTTCCGCCCGTAGCCATAATCAACGGTATAAAAAGGGCCAAGCCTGTAATGGTTTGAATCTGATCTTCGAAACCTCGAATTACATATGCACCCACAATTCCACCTACCAAACCAATAATCAGCCACGGCAATCGGGCTTTCAAAATCACCCAAATCGTGTCGTCTTCCTCAACATCTGAAGATATACCCGACATCAGTTGTCTGTCTTCTTCGGCCTGATCGGTAATTACATCTACAATATCATCTATTGTAATTCTACCTACCAGTTTTCCCTGAAGGTTTACAACTGGCACCACATCGAGATCGTATTTTCGCATGATGTCGGCCACCTCCTCTTCATCCATATAGGTTTCAACAGAGATGACATCTTCATCATAAATTTCATTGATCAAAGTATTGTCATTTGCCAGCAAAATGTCCTTTACCGAAACCTTACCCAATAACTTATGCTTATTGTCGATTACATAAACCGAGTAAATTCGATCAACATTTTCACGTTGCCTCCTGATTTCTTCAATCGTTTGAACGATGTTCCAATTCAGATTAGCAACAATCATCTCTTTGGCCATCAACCCGCCCGCACAATCCTCATCATAGCGCATTAGCTCATGAATATGAGCAGCAGTATCGGGGTCAATAATTTCAGAGATTACCTCTTCTCGCGTTTTGGCTGGAAGTTCATTGATGATGTCCACGGCATCATCAGAATCCATTTCCGTAATGTAATCAGCTACTTCTTTTGGGGTGAAGTTTTCTAAGAATTTAGTCCTAGTATCTTCTTCAAGGTCTTCTATAATTTCGGCACCAACTTCATTGTCCAAAATATCTAAGACATATTTGGCCATTTCGCTACTTACCTCATCCAGTAATGCAGAAATATCAGCAGAATTCACCCCTTCCATCGTGTCGCGGATAAAGGCACTATTTTTTTCCTCAATGGCTATTTCCAGCGCACTGAGGTACTCCTTAGAAAGTTCAAAGTTGATTTTTACTTCTGACACGATGATATAAGATTTGTCAGTTCCACATACTGGTCAACAGAAAGTGTTTCGGCCCTTTGATCGAGCACTTTTTCTCCGCTGAGTTCCTCTGGCAAATTTATTGGTTTTAGTGCGTTGCGCAATGTTTTCCTTCTCATTTGAAAACCTGCTTTTACTACCCTTCTAAAAAGCACTTCATCACAATCTAAAGCTTCTCTTTCGTTTCTTTTTAACCTAATTACCGCGCTATTTACCTTGGGAGGAGGGTTGAAAACATTGGGAGGAACCGTGAATAAATATTCTAGCTCATAATAAGCCTGTAAGAACACACTTAAAATTCCATAGGCTTTATTTCCTGGAGGCGAAATAAGGCGATCGGCCACCTCTTTTTGAATCATACAAACTACTTCGGGCACCTGCTGTTTTAAATCCAGCACCTTAAAAAATATTTGTGATGAAATATTATATGGAAAGTTACCCACTACTCCGAACTTCCCCGGAAAACGCTCTTCCATATTCAACTTCAGAAAATCCCCTTCAATAATTCTTCCGTCAAGCTGAGGATAATGCTGCTTTAGGTAAGCCACAGATTCTCTATCAATTTCAATAACTGAGGTTTCTACATTGTTCTGTAAAAGAAATTGAGTGAGCACACCTGTTCCAGGCCCTATTTCTAACACCTTATCATAGCCTCCATGACCAGTAAGTCCATCGGCAATACTTTTGGCAATATTCAAATCTTTTAGAAAATGTTGGCCGAGATGTTTCTTAGGTCTGACTGATGACATGGGAGTAACTTATAGAAAAAACATTAATTTGCGCAAAATGAGAATTCTGTTGAAGATTACTCAGAGTAGGGCTTCATTGTTCTTCTCACATTCAAACCTACTTCAACTTTTCTTTAAAGATTACAAAAGCAGGAAATTCTTTGATCATGAATCTACATTCGGAAGACGAAATAACCTACAAGCCAGTAATTGGCATTACCATTGGCGATATTAATGGTATTGGCCCCGAAGTAATTATTAAAACTATTTCGGAGCAAAAGCTTTACGATTACGTGACCATTATACTTTATGGTCATGGAAAAGCCTTTTCGCACTACAAGAAAATATTAGACCTAACTAATTTCTCCTTCTACCAATTTAATACTGGCGATAGGCTTCATGAAAAAAAAGCCAATGTGATTAATTGTTGGGAAGAAGATTTTGAAATTAAACCTGGGGAAGAAAATAATGATGGTGGAAAATACGCCTTAGCTTCTTTACAAAAGGCTGTAGAAGATTTACAAAACGGGGTAATTGACGGAGTTGTCACAGCCCCTATTAGTAAGAACAATATTCAAAGTGGTGATTTTAACTTCCCTGGCCATACCGAATTTTTCACTACCACCTTTGGTGCGAAAGACAGTTTGATGTTCCTCTGCAACGACCGACTTAGAATAGGTGTAGCCACTGGTCATATTCCTTTAATGAAAATTAAAGAAGAGCTAACCACCGAAAGACTAACTAGTAAAATTGATTTGATGTTAAAATCGCTAAAAAAGGATTTTGGCATCAGTAAGCCCAAAGTAGCCATTTTAGGATTGAACCCTCACGCTGGAGAAGATGGCCTATTGGGCTCAGAAGAAAAAGAGCTAATACAGCCAGTGATTAACGAATTTAAAGAGAAAGGGCATTTGGTTTTTGGCCCATACCCTGCCGATGGTTTCTTTGGCAATAACACCAATTCTAAATTTGACGGCATACTGGCCATGTACCACGACCAAGGTTTAATTCCTTTCAAAACCATAGCTTTTGAAGATGGCGTTAACTTTACAGCGGGTCTTCCTATTGTAAGAACATCTCCCGATCACGGAACCGCATTTGGCATAGCTGGCAAGAATGAAGCTGACCCTAGTAGCATGAGGGCCGCACTTTACATGGCCATTGATATTATTAGAAACAGAAGAGAATAAGTGATTACCTAATAAAACTCGGCCTTTTCTACCCTTTGAAGCGGGCTTGTAATTTTTGTTCGGTATTTATTAATGAAATAAGTAAACACTGTTTTAGGATTCAATTGAATTTTCATACCTTTGCAGTCCTGATTTTGAGAGGGGATAATTGAAACCAATCAGAAAATATGAAATACAGATCTTTAAGCTCAATAATGGGCTGCATGATTTTGAATTTCAGTTAGACGATAAGTTCTTTGAATTATTTGACAATGACCTCGTTAGCAAAGGGAAACTAACCGCTAACATTTCATTGCACAAGTCTGAAACAATGATCCAGACCGTATTTTGCATTAAAGGTTCAGTAGAGCTTGAATGCGACAGAAGTCTCGACTTGTTTGATTTTCCAATTGACTTGGAAAGACCGTTCATTTATAAACTCGGAAATGAGTTTGAAGAATTGTCGGATGAAGTTGTGGTAATACCACGCGACACCCAACAATTGAATGTAGCTTCCATAATGTTTGAATTTATAGGACTTGAAATCCCCATGAAAAAACTTCACCCACGTTTTCAAGATGAAGATGATGACAGTGAAGAAGAAGTACTTATGATTTATTCTTCTGAAGAGGAAGATAATGACAAGAATAAAGAAGATCAGGAAAATGAAGAATCAATAGACCCACGATGGGCTTCTTTGAAGAAATTGAAAAATAAAGAATAGCGAAAGCTATAAAATTGTAGAAAAATGGCGCATCCTAAGAGAAAAACCTCGAAAACCAGAAGAGACAAAGGTAGAACTCACAAAAAATTGCATGGCAAAGCTTTGGCTATTTGCCCAACTACCGGAGAAATGCACTTGCCTCACAGAGCTTTCTGGCATGAAGGAAAACTTTACTTCAAAGGTAAAGTAGTAATGGAAAAAGAAGTTTTAGCCTAAGTTTAACTTTTGGCTTTTTGAATATTTGCTCCTGAATCAACATTCAGGAGCAATATTTATTTATAGACACTTCATTTGACCAATGATAAGGTTTCCTTCAATCTATTATTTGAATCTGAAACTTGATCCCTTATATTGGCAGATTATTTAGAAATAAGGATGGATCTTTCCGTTCTAAAAATATTGAATGACTAAAATCAGAGCTAAAATCTCAGGCGTCAATGGTTGGGTGCCAGACTACGTTCTAACCAATAAAGAGTTAGAAACAATAGTTGACACCACTGACGAATGGATAACTTCCCGCACTGGCATTAAAGAAAGAAGAATATTAAAAGGAGAAGGTCAAGGCACCTCTATTTTGGGTATTGAAGCTGTAAAAGGCTTGCTCGAAAAAACCAATACCGATCCTTCTGAAATTGATCTTCTGATCTGCGCCACCACTACCCCCGACATGATGTTTCCCGCCACTGCCAATATTATTGCAGATGCCATTGGAGCAAAAAATGCATTTAGTTACGACTTACAAGCGGCCTGCTCAGGGTTTATCTATGCTGTAACTACGGGTAGCCAGTTTATTGAAACAGGTAAATACAAAAAAGTAGTCGTTGTAGGCGCAGACAAAATGTCTTCGATTATAGACTACAATGAAAGGACTACCTGCATTATTTTTGGTGATGGTGGCGGAGCGGTTCTATTGGAGCCTACGGAAGAAAATGTTGGAATCATGGATTCTATTCTTCGATCTGACGGATCGGGAGCACAGCATTTGCACATGAAAGCCGGAGGAAGCCGAAAACCAGCTTCGTACGAAACAGTGGATAACCGAGAGCACTACGTTTATCAGGAGGGTTCTGCAGTTTTCAAATTTGCTGTAACCAATATGGCAGATGTTTCTGCCGAAATTATGGCAAAAAACAACTTGCAAGGCGAAGATGTTACTTGGTTAGTTCCCCATCAGGCGAACAAAAGAATTATAGACGCTACAGCAAGGCGCATGGAAATTGGTGAAGAGAAGGTAATGTTGAATATTCACAAATATGGCAACACAACCAGCGGAACCATTCCTCTTTGTCTTTGGGACTATGAGAGTCAATTAAAAAAAGGTGACAATCTTATTTTAGCCGCATTTGGTGGCGGATTTACCTGGGGCTCTATTTATTTGAAATGGGCATACGACCCATCATAAAAGTCCCAAAGGATCAGAATTGAATATTTGTAACTTAGTTTGAAATAAACGCATGGCAAGTACAGCAGATTTTAAAAACGGTCTTGTAATTGAATACAATCATGACCTTTACGCAATCACCGAATTTCAGCACGTTAAGCCTGGAAAAGGGCCTGCATTCGTAAGAACAAAACTAAAAAGCATTAGAACAGGAAAAGTATTGGATAATACTTTCACTTCTGGTGTAAAAGTAGTGACAGCAAGAATTGAAAAAAGACCTCACCAGTTTCTTTTCAAAGATGACTACGGATATAATCTAATGAATTCAGAAACTTTTGAACAAGTAGCTGTACCAAAAGATTTAATCAATGCCCCACAATTGATGAAGGATGGGCAGGAAGTAGATGTTTTATTTCATGCTGAAACAGAATCCGTACTAAGTGTTGAGTTACCAGCATATGTAGAACTTGTTGTAACTTACACCGAACCTGGTATTAAGGGAGATACGGCTACAAATGCCACAAAGGCTGCCACTTTAGAAACTGGTGCTGAAATTCAAGTACCTTTATTCATCAATCAAGACGACAAAATTAAAGTAGACACTAGAACAAATTCATACGGTGAGCGTGTAAAATAGCCCACCATCTCAACGAAATAATCGAATTGTTATGAATGCGAAAGAAATCAAAAACATGATCGACTTTATTGCTAAATCAGGTTTAGCAGAGGTCAACATTGAAACCGAAGAGTTTAAAATCAAGGTAAAAAGAGACAATGAAGGAAAAGTAATTGCTACTGCGCCTTCTATGCCTCAACCTGTTGCAGCTGCACCAGTAGCCGCAGCTCCTGCTCCACAAGAAGCAGCCAAGCCTGCTCCTGCCAATGACGAGTCGAGCAAATACGTTCAAATTAAATCACCAATGATCGGTACTTTTTATCGCTCACCAAAGCCTGAAGATCCATCATTCGTAAATGTTGGAGACTCTATATCAGCTGGTGATAAAGTTTGTATTGTAGAAGCCATGAAGCTTTTCAATGAAATTGAATCAGAAATCTCAGGTACAATTGTAAAAGTATTGGTTGAAAACGCATCACCAGTAGAATACGATCAGCCTTTGTTTTTGGTAGATCCTGCGTAAGATTTTGGTTAAGGGGTCTGCATCATTCAAAGACCCTCAATTATTTCTCAACCTAAAATATCTATTGTAGTGTTTAAAAAGATATTAATTGCCAATAGAGGCGAGATTGCCCTTCGAATTATAAGAACATGTAAGGAAATGGGCATCAAAACCGTAGCGGTTTACTCCACGGCTGATAAAGACAGTCTACATGTTAGGTTTGCTGATGAAGCGGTAAACATTGGCCCCGCTCCTTCAAATCAGTCCTACCTAAAAATACCACATATCATTTCTGCAGCAGAAATTACTAATGCAGATGCTATTCACCCTGGCTATGGTTTTCTTTCTGAAAACGCTGAATTTTCTAGGGTTTGTCAAGAATACGGCATAAAGTTCATTGGAGCTAGTCCGGATATGATTGATAAAATGGGCGACAAGTCGACAGCGAAAGACACCATGAAAAAAGCGGGAGTACCTACTATTCCTGGTTCAGATGGTCTGTTGAAGTCTGTGGAAGAAGGCCTTAAGATTGCAAACAAAGTCAAGTACCCTGTAATTCTCAAAGCTACCGCTGGTGGCGGAGGAAGAGGAATGAGAATTGTAAAAGACGATTCTCAATTTCAAAAAGCTTGGGACGATGCCAGAATGGAATCTGCTGCAGCTTTTGGAAACGATGGACTCTACCTTGAAAAGTTTGTAGAAGAGCCTCGTCACGTAGAAATTCAAATTGTTGGAGACAGTAGTGGGCGTGCTTGCCACCTTTCAGAAAGAGATTGTTCTATACAGAGACGTCATCAAAAGCTATTAGAAGAAACCCCTTCTCCTGCGGTTAATCAAGAACTAAGAGAAAGAATGGGTGCTGCAGCCGTAAAAGCTGCTGAATCTATTGGTTACGAAGGCGCTGGAACTGTTGAGTTCTTGTTAGACAAACATGGTGATTTCTACTTTATGGAAATGAATACTCGTATTCAAGTAGAGCACCCTATTACTGAAGAAGTAACCGATTTCGACTTAATCAAAGAACAAATTAAGGTTGCCGCTGGCGAGAAAATTTCTGGCAAAAACTACTTCCCTAAGCTCTACGCTATGGAATGTAGAATCAATGCTGAAGATCCTGCGCATGGCTTTAGACCAAGCCCAGGCAAAATTACAAACCTACACACCCCTGGTGGACACGGAGTAAGAATTGACAGTCACATTTACGCTGGCTACACTATTCCGCCAAACTATGACTCAATGATTGCGAAGCTAATTGTAACAGCTCAATCACGCGAAGAGGTATTGGTAAGAATGAAGAGAGCTTTAGAAGAATATGTAATTGAAGGTATCAAAACCACTATTCCTTTCCATATCAAGCTAATGGATGACCCTAAGTTTAAATCAGGTCAGTTCACAACAAGCTTTTTAGAAGGTTTCGACTTTTCTGGAATGTAAGAAAAACACTACCTATGAAGTAAGACCAAAAGAGGGTGTCTAAAAAGCAAAATAAACCCTCTGAGAATCACGTATTTGGAAACTTTATCGGATAGGTATTCGAATAAAAAAGAGGCTGTCTGAAAAGTCAAGACAGCCTCTTTTTTTTAATTATGCAAGCTCAAAAAAGAGCACCTGTAACAATATCAATAGCTCGATATATAAGGTGCTCCATTACTGTCTCCACTTGTAACAGATGTTGACCAACTCCCTCCAGACTTATGTACATATGATGTATGTACATCGTTTGTCGAAGTTGGTGAATTATATGACACCACTAGATAGCCACTTGTTGTTAATGTCAATGACGGTCTTTGATCTGTATATTGGCCTGTTATGTAGGATGCATTACTTCCATATGGACTTGATTTAGCTATTCTTTGAAAGACTAATTCCTTACTTGACTTTTTAGGATAAGTGACATACATATAAGCATTGTCGACAACTGCCGCAACTCCATATGAAGCTAAATCATAGGCACCGTTTTGGTAAGCATTTATGTACTGACCGCTAGACCAAGTCACTCCGTCTGTACTTGTTTTATAGTAAACTCCGTTATACTTTTCGCTCACCCAAAAGACATATAGTTTAGAACCATCTGATGTAATATATGGAGGGTTCCCATCGCCAGTCGATATCCCCTCATTCTCTCCAGATGTAACAGCCTTGACTGGGGTCGTCCAACTAGTTTTCCCGTCCGAGGATTTTGTAACCCAAATATCATCATAAGACTCTCCTTTGTAGGCTATATATATATCACATCCCATTTTTGTGGCAGAGACTGGTTTACTCGTTTTTGTATCCGAACGTACCCAAGTGTTACCATACCATGTAGTTGCTGCGCTAGCCTTGTATATATAAAATATATTAGTACTCGAGTTCCCTTTAAAATAGACAAAATCATTTCCGTTATTTTCAACATATGCAGGCCCCTGACTAGTCTGAGGTGTGCTCCCCACTACGGTTACAGAACCAGAAAGCCAAGAAGCCCCACCATCAGTACTTTTCGAATAAAACAATCCACTCGAACTATAGCCTCTATGAAAATACTGTAGACCCGAGCCAAACAGAGCATCAGGAGTGCATCCACCTCCGCCTCCGCCACCACCTCCTTCCTCTTCTTCATCAATAATATTACTTCTTAAATCTTGGATAGACTTATTTGATTCAATCTCTCCCATCTCATCAGAACAACTGACAAGACCAATAATTAATAAAAAAACCAAGTAAAAATAATTCTTTTTCATACAAGTAATTTTAATGTTTTAAATATCCATAAAAACCAATTTTACTAACAAATAATTTTATTAACAAAAATTATCAATACCTATTAATTTAATTTTATTTGTTATAGAACATTATATTACCACATACACATTAACTAAAGCGTAAATTAAATAATCATAATCACTAAATAAACACATACTATCATAACATAAATTTCATGAGATTATAATTTCAATCCCCTTTCAGGCTAGCTTTTAGAACAAACAGAAAATAGAATCCATTTATTCAATTTTCACACCCTATCGATTAAAAATCGATTACTCATATAGAAACAAGAAACTACAAAAGTTTGGTAGCGGCAGGAAATTTTTAAAAAATGAGAAATTGGTGTTTCCTAAGATGGAGTACATAAAATGAGTAATACTTTACGTAATTTTGCGCCTGTTGAATTAAAAGAATTATAAAAAACTCAATCAAGGCATCTATCGATATCGCAATGAACTTACAATCAAGTCTAAAAACCAAAGTTTGGATATATGGAATCATGGTCTTGATTTCATTGATCTTTACCACACAGCAAGCGGCTGACTATCGCATTTATGTTGCCGCAGGCAGAGTAATGATTGATGAAAAAGCCAATCCATTTTTGGATGAGGATATGATTGAAACGGAGCCCGATGGTAAAATCACACCACATGCTCAATACAGGTATGCACCAATTTTCGGGATCGCACTTTACCCTATATCTCTATTGCCAAAACAGGTCTATATATTTCTGTGGCTATTTTTCAATGTATTCCTTCTCTATAAATCAGTTTTATTGTTTAGAGAATTCTTTTCGGAGTTAAAATCAGACACCAAGCTTTTCGGAATTACCGCCATAGTCACATTAGTTCTAGGGATACGTTTTTGGGGACAAAACCTCCAATTGGGTCAAACAACTATTTTACTCGTCTTTCTATCGGTTTATGCATTACACTTGTCTAGAAAAAATAAGCCCGTTTTGGCTGGTCTGATGTTAGCCCTTGCTATTGTTACTAAAATAATGCCCTTGCTACTGATAGGTTATTTTATTTATAGAAAGGATTTCAAAACACCTGTTTTCACTATAATCTTTACAGTGCTCTTAGTCTACCTACCAGCTTTAATTGTTGGTTTTGACTATAACAATTTCTTGATCCAAGAATGGTACAACATTATTAATCCTGCTAACAAGGAATATACATTAGAAACCAAAACAGGTATATACAATTTGTCTGCGTTCATTTTTGCCTATTTCACAGAAATGCCCGATGATAAAATTACGGGCAACAGAAATATCCTTTCTCTATCATATGAAGTTGCAGGTATACTTACCAACATTATGAGAGGGGCTCTGATACTTTTTACGCTATACTTTGTAAGGAGCCTTCCTTTTAAAGCAGCCAAATCAAGCGTGCATGCCTTCTGGGAATTTGGTTACATCTGCTTAGCTTTTCCATTGGTGTTTCCAGCGCAGAATAAATATTCATTTTACTATATTCTACCTGCACTGTTCTTCATTGCATATTATATGATCAAACGCTATAAAACGGAAGGCGGGCTTAGAGGTATACCGATGAAAATACTTATTCCTATGGGGCTCTACTTTATCATAACTACCTTAACATCATCTAACATTATTGGCAAGTATTGGTATGATCAGACTCAGTTTTATAAAGTAATTACATTTGGAATCATTGCTCTAATTGTCGCTTATGCACAGCTAAAGCCCTCAATGCTCAATACTCATCAGCCAGAAAATAATCAGTAACCTATGCTTACTCCAGCCATCAATATTGTTATCCCACTTTATAATGAAGAGGACGTATTTGAGACACTGATCAGTCGCTTGGTCAACTTAATGGACTCATTTGAAAAGTCTATTGAGGTTATTTTGGTAGATGATGGCAGTAGTGACAAAACTGCCGAGTTAATGACCAATTTAGCAATGAAAAATCAACGCTTTCAGTCTGTAATTCTTTCTAGGAACTTTGGCCACCAAATTGCCTTGAGCGCTGGTTTACAACAAATTACTGCCACCGAAGCTGTTTTTATTATTGATGCCGACCTCCAAGATCCGCCTGAGCTACTGGGAGAGTTTTATGAATATTATAAGCAAGGCTACGATGTTGTATATGCCGTAAGAAAAAATCGAAAAGAGAATTTCTTAAAGAAATTTGCATACAAGTCATTCTATAGGTTGATGGATAAAATTTCTTATATCCACATCCCTTTAGACACGGGGGATTTCTCTCTAATTAGTGCAAGAGTAGCTCATTTAATGAACGAAATGCCTGAACAAAGTAGATTTCTACGAGGTATGCGTAGCTGGTTAGGTTTTAAGCAAATTGGCATAGAATACAACCGAGAAGAGCGTCAATCGGGGGAATCTAAATATACACTCAGAAAACTATTTCAACTCGCTTTTAATGGCGTATTCAACTTTAGTGAACTACCAATTAAGTTGATCACCAACCTTGGACTACTTACTATAATCTCTTCGATTTGTTACTTCCTCTATGTAGTAGCCAAAAAGTTAGTCTATGGAAATGTCCCCGAGGGTTTTACTGGCCTCTTGTTTGTATTAGTTCTATTTGGGGGTATTCAATTGTTATCGCTAGGCTTAATTGGCGAATATGTATTACGAATTTTCTTTCAGGTAAAACAAAGGCCATTGTTTATTATTAAGGAGAATATCAAGAACAAAGAAGCTGTTGAGCAAAGCAAATCAACTAACTAAAGAAGTATCTTTTCTTAGTTAGTTCCTTCGATCTCGTTACAGAGATCTTGATACCAAGCTTCTCCATACTTTCTTATAAGAGCATCTTTTAGAAACTTGTAAACAGGTACACCGAGCTTTTCACCTAAAGTACAGGCAGCAGAGCAAATAGACCAACGATCGTAGTTGAGCGCTTCGTAATGATCATATTTGGTAATTCTGATGGGATAGAGTTCGCAGGATATAGGTTTTTTGAAAGTTGTTTTACCGTCACGATAAGCCTGTTCTATTCCACATTTCAGAATGCCCTTTTCATCATATATAGAAAAAGCACATTCTCTATTGCCAATGGTGGTTGTGGAGTAATCTCCTTCAAAATCTATAATATAAGGCCCCTCCTTTTCAATTGCCTTTAAGCCTTCTTCACTTAAGTAAGGCTTTACAGCTTCAAGTGCATCTTGCAGTTCTTTCAGCTCATGATCTTCCAGTGGCGCACCTAAATCACCTTCTATACAACAAGCACCCTTGCAAGCTTCAAGATCACAAACAAAAAGTTGTTCTTTTATATCGTCACTAATTACAGCGTTTTCAACCAGAATCATTCCTTAGTTTCTTTAGGTATAGCCAGCATTTCAAAATGCTTTTTGATATTCATTTTATCTTTTGAAAGTAAAACCCGACTGGTACTTGACTCAAACCCATCTATGCAGTAAATATCATAGTCATGCTTGGCCATGGAATCATAGAGTTCTTCTCTTTCCTCTTGCGTCAACCTTTTATAGCATTCAGCCATAATATTCGGTCTATATGCGCTGATCAAATCGGCCATATCATTTAATATTTCTTTATCATAACCTTCTGCATCCACTTTTATCAATGACAACTGAGATAATCTATCAAAGTAATTTTCGTCAAGAAACCTTTTAAGGTTTTTACCTGGCACCTTAAGTTCATAATTGTGCTTATGTTTTCGGTTTTTGATTTGAGAGAGAAAACCACCATTACAAAAAGATGCGTCTGAATAATTAAAAACAAATTCACCATCTTCTTCAGTTGCAGCAAAAGGAAGAGGAATTATATTGGTATTATCTGGATTCAGCACTGAATTCTTTTCAAGTATTTTATAAACATAAGGGTTAGGCTCAAGTCCCAACACTATTCCACTTTTACCAACTGCCAGAGCCATAGGCATTGTAGTGTCTCCTGTATGAGCACCTATATCTATGATCATTTTCCCATCTCCCGACAGCTCTTTATAAAAATCAATTTGAGCTTTTTCTATAAACTTTGGCCCTTCAAAAGGGTGGAGCCACTGGGCATATTCTACTTGACCATATCCATCGATATCGAATTGCTTTATTTCATAGCCATATTCTCTGAATGTAGATTTAATAGCTTTTTTCTCTTTGCGCTTTTTGAAATAGTTGAACATAAGGGTTGATTTATGGCTAAAATTTAAAGCTAAGAAAATTGTTCTTTCATACGAAGTTCAATTTCAATTTGTCCAAAAGTAATTTGAAGCAAATTCACTATTTTTGCTGCATCAATGAAAGATAAGAGGACAAAGGTAAGTGGTGTAATTATTACATTTAATGAAGAGAGAAACATAGCTAGATGCTTACAATCTCTACAAGGTCTTTGCGATGAAATTGTGGTTATCGACTCTTATTCAACTGATCAAACTAAGAAAATTTGCCAGTCCTTCAATGTCAAATTCATCGAACACGCATTCTCAGGACACATAGAGCAAAAAAACTTTGCCTTAAGTCAGACTAAATATGATCTTGTTTTATCTCTGGATGCGGATGAAGCACTAAGCCCTAAACTGAGTGAATCCATAAAATTCGCCTTAGAGAATTGGGATAATGAGGCTTTTGTATTCAATAGGTTTACCAATTATGCAGGAACATGGATTAAGCATTCAGGTTGGTATCCTGATGCCAAACTTCGTCTTTGGGACAAGAGAAATGGGGTATGGGGTGGTACAAACCCTCATGATAGCGTACAACTCTCAAAAGCCGTCAGCATAAAATATCTCAAAGGTGATCTTTTCCATTACTCCTACTACTCTATTGAAGAGCACATCATAAAAGCTACTCGATACACTAAAATTGCAGCCATTGCAATGAATAAACAAGGTAAAAAATCAAGCGTTACTAAAATGATTCTCAGTTCCTCATTTAGGTTTGTTCGAGACTATTTCTTTAGACTTGGTTTCTTGGATGGATTCTATGGCCTGATAATTTGCGCTACTGCCAGTTACACTACTTTCCTAAGGTATGCCTATTTAAAGCGGCTAAATACTGGCAAAAATATTGACTGACATTAAGATGGTCAGGCATTTTAACCTAAAATACTGGGGTCCAACTTTTCTAAACCGTTAATGCATACCTTTTTTCCTTGGGCAATAGTTTCCTTTTCTATATTTATATTGGCTTCTGACCTTTCTCGCGAAGCTAATTTATGATCTATATGATACTGAACTGCCCTAAACTTTAGCTTCTTACGCTTCACTCCAATGTTTGTCAACCTTGCAGCCAGTTCACTATCCTCTCTACTATAACCAACAATATCCTCATTAAAGCCATTAACCTGAAAAAAATCCTTCCTCCAATACGACATGTTACAGCCTCTGGCCTCAGTACTGAAAGCGGATTTGCTAAATAATAAATCAGCCAATAGAGAAGAACGTACAGCATTGAGCCTGTTGGTAATGTCCTTCGAAAAAGGTGAGAACTCAATTCTGCCTGAGCTTTGAATTTCTTTTGAAACTGTTTTACCCAAAAGAACACGACTTCCGTTTAGCCAACACCCCGTTTCACTACTCTTGATATGATCTTCAATAAACCTATGCTCTAAAATCACATCCCCATCAATCTGAATAATGTAATCTTTGGTGATATTCCGCATAGCCTTATTTAAAATGATAGATTTTTGATAACCTCTATCCTCATGCCAATGGTACTTGATTGGGATTTTAAACAACTCCTTATACCTGTCTATTACCTGCTTGGTTTCATTAGTGCTTCCATCATCAGCAATCACAATTTCGCCTGGCAAAACTGATTGCTCCAAGATACTTTTTAGGACTAAATCCAAAGCCGAAGGCCAATTATAAGTAGCAATAACTAGAGAAGTTTGACGCGGGTCGCTAACCATATACAAGGGGTTTTCTATCTTTGTAAAATAAATGTAAAGATAGTCTTATCGCATCATTCTAAAAACGGATTATAAGTGTTATCCAAACAATCTCGTCTAAAAAGTAAACTATTGCTTGGGGTCTCTGACCAAAATAAATCGAAACTGTTATTAGTCTCCTGCCCCTATCTCATTCACTTTTATGTTAATGATCATTGGACTCCGAACGAACGATTTTATACTGAATTCGCTTATGAGGTGTTGATGTTACTGAATTTCATCGAAATCAAGTATGAATACTTTTGTCAGTTGAATAATAAAGCAACCATTAAATGAAGAACCTATTACAAAGCTTTCAATTTACCGCACCGCATAACACTCAAGTGCGCTATATAATACTCTTGATTACAGCGTTGTATATGTTCAATTTTCATGTAAATGACATCTGGACTCCAAATGAAAGCTTTTATGCAGAATCTGTCAGGGAAATGTTTGAAAGTGGAAATTTTATTGATATTCAATACAACTACAGACCAAGGTACAATAAGCCTCCACTCACCTATTGGGCTATCGCTTTAAGTTCATTCGTCTTTGGCCTAAACGAATTCGGGATTAGACTTCCTATAATACTTATGGCCTTAGGTTCCATTTGGCTTACATACCTTCTGGGAAAAAAACTATACTGCCCAAAAGCAGGACTTTACGCAATGTGCATAATGGCAGTTAGCGTACAATTGATTGCCGTCAAACAATACGCTTCACCAGAAGTTCCACTAACATTTTTCTTTACCCTAACTATGTATTGGTTCATAAAGGCTTATACCGAAAATCGTAATAAATACTATTATCTCGCATATGTAGCCTTGGGGCTTACGGTACTTACTAAAGGCTACCCATATATCATTGTAATTGGTGGGATAATCGGCTTCTATCTGCTTTTGGATAACCAGTTCAATTTAAAAGTCTGGTTTAAAAAATTGCTACAAATTAAACTTCATATAGGTCTCCCTATTGTTCTGATTATAGGTCTAAGCTGGGTGATTTATATGTACTTGACCTATGGTCAAGATTTTTGGGAAATTTTCCAGCATGAAACATTTGAGCGCGCCTTTACACGAGATGAGAAAAGCATGAGGCCTTTTTTCTATGTTGAGGTAATTTCATGGACAATTCTACCGTACTCCTTGGCTTTCTTTGTTGCATTAGGGTATTATCTCTTTAATTATAAGAACATAAGAAAAGAAATAGGTTTTGCCTTTTCGTGGTTCCTGGTCATGTTCATTATTTTCACTGCTGCAAAAGGTAAAATACCAACCTACTTTATTCAGGCTCACCCACCAATGGCACTAATTCTAACTGCCTTTCTAATCAATAAACCCGACCTTAGTAAGCGATTTCGATTAATAAAACAGTACTCCTTTCTTTTGCCAGGGTTAATAATTTTAGGCGCTTCCTTTGCTCTAGTTTATCTCTTCTCACTTTCAGTGATATGGTATATTGTACCTCTGTTATCTTCTATCCTAATATTCTCTATTTTAAAACATAACAGAGACAACGAGGTGCAGTCGCAAATGATTGTCGTGCCGTTCTATGCTATAATTGGGGTTTATATTCTACTTGGGGCTTACTTAAAACCTTTAGAATCATTTAGACCTTATAAGAGCATTGGGAAAATTATAAATTCAAATGAGGGCATTGATAAAGACACCCCACTTCAAATTGATGGAACCCTCATTCACAACATGCCGTTTTATGCAGAACGTAAAGTAATAAGACAGGACACTCTGGATAACATTATTCAATATGCGGACCCCACTCTAGCCCTAATAAGGGAAGAACACATGAATGAGTTTAATGATGCAGAAATTCTTTGGGAAGGCTATATATATGATTTTGCAAGTGAATCTCAGTTTGCCAAATTTATAAAAGCAAGCCTAAAGGCTGAAAAAGGTGACTACTCTGACTTTGCTGTTTTCAAATTAATCTATCGTAAGTAGAACATAAAAGCACTCTAACTCCAAGCCCAGATGTAACCTGCCTCCTTTTTACTTTCCTCTTTTAAATTCTACCCTTTTAATTTCAAATACTTAACCAATAAGCTATGATTTTCTGAAAAGTCATTACCATAATGAGTCTCATTACTCATCATCGAAATTTTCGCTAAGTCTTTATCAGACATAGTATACAGAATAGCGTACTCCGAACCTTCACAATCCAGCTTTAACAAATCTACGTTGCCAATATTGTTGGATCGTAATACGGTCAGACAAGGTAGAGAAGTCTCAACATTTATTTCATTGGACTTACCTCCCTTCTTAAAAAAAACAGCCATTGTTAGAAAAGGCATCTATCGTACTTGTATATAAAGTTAGTCCATTCGAATAATCAGGAATGGCTTTATTCTCAATCACCTAATTAACTTCTTTATATTCCTGTTGATAGACAAATAACTGACTGTAATTAAAAGGCATTGGCTCAAATGCTATCACTCTAGCCCGAGGGTACTTGGAAAAGGTATTAAGGCTAAAAAATCCCACATTTGCTCCAATATCAAATACCACCTGGCGTCTGTCAGTCGCTTATCTGTAGGGAATCCATCAAAGTAAATATTGTCGAAAAAGCTCTCTTAAATGGAGGAAGCATTTGACGCTTAACATTAATAGAAAAACCATTCCTCATATTAAAATTGAACTCAGCATTTTAGACGATTTAAGAACTAGAAATCCTTTCCAGTTCTTAAAGTCCATAAGAAGTGGTTTATACCTTCTGACTTTTGTTTTAATTTTCGTCATAAACCTTTTTTAAACAATAACATTAGGTATTAAACCATTTACAATCCACAAAGCAACACATTTTAAATATTAATAAATTGATATAATAATTAAAAACTCACAAAACCCACAATACTCTATATCATATATTAATAAATAGTATAGATGCAAAATACTTATGTATATTTTATATTATTACAGATAAATAATTATATTACAAGCTCACTTAAAAACATTTTTATGATAAAAATTAGCAACCTATTTTTCATTACCTGCTTAGTATTCCTCCTTTCAGGATGCTCCACCGAAGATATGTCGGAAACAAGCCCTAAATCCTCTAGAATGAACATGAACCCTGACGATGAAGAAGATCCTGGAGGAAATGGAAGTGGCGGGACCACTGGCGGGACATACGACTACCTGAAAATTTACATGAAGGGCAAAAATTCAAACACAATCAATATGGCACAAAGCATAAACTCAATTAGTGCTTGGTCATCAAATGGAAGTCTACCTTCAAATCACCAAACAGGCCAAGGTCCTGCGGCTGTCTTTTATGACAATACGGAATATGTTTTCCACGTAAGCCCTAACAGTGATGAAGTTCAAATGTCATATAAAACACCTGCTGGTAGTTGGTACCAACTGGGCTCTATAGCTCCTGGTTTAATTAGATCTAGCCAAGCTTTATCCGCTACGGTTTGGAATAGCAAGATATACTTAGCTTACAAAAGCCTTAACAGCGATGCCATTTATATGATATATTCAACAAATTCGCAGGCAACTACATGGTCATACCCTGAGCGGATAGTTACCGATTATGAAAATCTTTCTGGAGCAACAGGAAATCCACCATATTTAACCACCTATGCAGGAAAATTATATGTCTTTTGGGTACGACAGAACTCTAATAAAGCTTACTATAGAGAAAAAAGCTCTCCCTCTTCATCATGGGGAAGTGCGGTAGATATTACTGGAGTCAATAACTCCGCTATAACTGTTGATGCATCCGCTGGTGTAGCAGCGTATGAGTATGGAGGAAAATTATATGCTGTCTATGTAAATTTTAGTGGTGGAAATCTAATGTTTAAACAAATATTACCTAGCCCAGTCAACAATCTTGTCAGTCCGATTCTATCTGCCCAAAGCTCAGACAGACCCTCTATGACCGTTTACAATAACAAGTTATTAGTAGTTTATAAGGGGGTTGGCAATAATTCTATTTATTATTCCTACTGGGATGGAAGTACTTGGATTGGCAATACTTACATTGGCACTGGAGAAACGAAAAAAGCACCAACCGTACTTTATTTCAATAAATAGTAACCTTTTATATATACCGCTAGGGGAGTCACCTCCTAGCGGTATCATTATTACTAATATCTATAATGCTCAGGCTTGTAAGGGCCATCAACAGCTACACCAATATATTCTGCTTGCTCTGGAGTAAGCTCTTCTAGTTCTACACCAATTTTTGCAAGGTGAAGTTTAGCCACTTTTTCATCTAAATGCTTTGGCAAAGTGTATACTGCGTTTTCGTAAGCACTAGAGTTAGTCCAAAGTTCCAACTGAGCCAAAGTCTGGTTCGTGAATGAATTAGACATTACAAATGAAGGGTGACCTGTAGCACAACCTAGGTTTACCAAACGACCTTCAGCCAAAACTATAACATCATTTCCTTTAATGTTATAAAGATCCACTTGAGGCTTAATTTCGATCTTGCTTCCACCGTAAGTCTTGTTTAACCAAGCCATATCAATTTCATTATCGAAGTGACCAATGTTACAAACAATGGTTTTATCCTTCATGGCTTCAAAGTGCTTTCCTTGAATAATATTATAGTTACCAGTTGCTGTAACAATGATATTAGCTCTTGGAATAGCGTTTTCCATTTTCTGAACCTCGTAACCATCCATAGCCGCTTGAAGTGCGCAAATCGGATCGATTTCTGTAACAATCACTCTAACACCAGCGCCACTCAAAGAAGCAGCAGAACCCTTTCCTACGTCACCGTAACCAGCAACAACAGCAACCTTACCGGCAAGCATTACATCTGTAGCACGTCTGATTGCATCTACCAATGATTCTTTACAACCATATTTGTTATCAAATTTAGATTTGGTAACTGAGTCGTTTACGTTTATTGCAGGCATTGGTAATGTGCCTTTTTTCATCCTTTCATAAAGCCTATGAACTCCTGTAGTAGTCTCTTCAGAAAGTCCTTTAATATCCTTTACTAACTCAGGATATTTATCCAAAACCATGTTGGTCAAATCACCACCATCATCCAGAATCATATTCAAAGGCTTACCACCTTCAAATGCAAATAAAGTTTGTTCGATACACCAGTCAAACTCCTCATCGTTCATGCCTTTCCAAGCATAAACAGGAATTCCAGCCTTAGCAATAGCGGCAGCGGCATGATCTTGAGTAGAGAAAATATTACATGAAGACCAAGTTACTTCTGCTCCTAACTCAATCAACGTTTCAATAAGAACAGCAGTCTGAATGGTCATGTGAAGACAACCAGCAATACGAGCCCCAGCAAGAGGTTTAGCAGCACCAAATTCTTCACGTAGTGACATTAAGCCAGGCATTTCTGCTTCAGCCAATCCTATTTCTTTCCTTCCCCAATCACTTAGGGAAATGTCTTTTACCTTATACTCTAAACCTGTTTCTAACATATCATTTTTTTAATTGCGCTGCGAAGATACAACTTGTACCTATAAATTTCAACAAGAGCTATCTGTTAGTAAATGAATTCGATTTCCTTAAAATCAAAGGATTTCTCACCTTTTACGGTTTCCAATATCAATCTACCTGTTTGGTCAACATCAATAATTTTCCCATCAAATAAATATTCCGTTCTGTACTTTCTAAACTGCTGGAAACCGAAGAGGTGCTGTAAGTACTCACTTTTAAGTTCTTCCTTCTTTCCTGATTTAAGTTTTAAGTAATAGTTCTCAAGTAATATAATTAGCTGCTCAAAAAGTATTGGTAATTCATGTGTATTTCTGGTCTCTTTAAAAAGTGATGTCGCTTTACTCAAATCTAAATTTTGTTGATTTATATTGACCCCCATCCCTATTACTGACCACTGAATTGAACTTCTTTGTAATGTGTTCTCAATCAATATCCCAGCTACTTTTTTTTGGTTCAGAAGGACATCATTAGGCCATTTTACTTTTACATCACTTTCTTCCGTGTAAGCACTTATCATTTTTCTCACTGCCAAGGAAACTATGATGTTCAAAAAAAACTGATCAGCAGCCTGAAGGAAAGTAGGCTTCAAAACTACACTTAATGTCAAGTTAGATTGAGGGGCAGATACCCAACCGTTTCCTCTTTGCCCCCTACCAGCAGTTTGGTCATCAGTAATGATCACTACTCCTTCTCGAGTGTCAGGTTTCTTTAGGATTTGCAAGGCTATATCATTCGTTGAATGACAACTTGGCATGTAAATCAACTCTTTGCCTAGAAATAAAGTTTTAGCAAGGATTTTGTACAACAGATTTTCGTAGTTTTGACTGCAAATAAATAACAATTTAGAAACAAAAGCTGAATGACTTCAGAAGAACTGAGCCAGATTATTATTAAGGGAATGGAAGAGCGTAAAGCAGAGGACATTAAGGTGCTTGATTTACGTGAAGTGAAAGGTTCGATTAGCGATTTTTTCATTATTTGCTCAGGCAACTCAGATACCCAACTACAAGCCATAGCCGAATCTGTTGAAAAAGAGGTTAAAGAGGCTCAAGGTGAGCGACCATGGCGCAAAGAGGGGTTTACCAACAGAGAGTGGATTCTTCTAGATTATGTGAGCAATGTTGTACACATTTTCAAGCGTGAGAAAAGAGACTTTTACGCACTTGAAGATCTTTGGGGAGATGCCAAAGTCACCTCAATTGCCTAACCTAAAGTTGTTTAACTTTATCAGTTGCCCCTCGTTTAAAGAAAGATTTAAATTTTATAAAACATAGAAATGCCAGATAGTCCAAGAAAGAAGAACATCATTCCAAAAGCAGGAGGCAAGAAGCCAAATAATCAAGTATGGATATTCATCTCCTTGATTATTTTAGTATTCTCAATTTCAATTTTCAGTAACCAGAATACAGGCGTAATCATTACTCAAAAGCGCTTTGAAGACATGGTGAAAAGTAACGATGTACAAAGCATTGTTGTGATTAAAAACCAAAATTCTGTTGAGGTTACGCTTAAGAACGAAGCTCTCCAAAATGCTAAATATAAAACAGAATTAGAAAACCAAGATTTCTTCAGTTTCGGAAATCAGGGACCTCATTATGTAATTAAAAATATTCTTTCAGCAGAAGCCTTTAACGAACGATATGAGGGTTTTGTAGAAAAGGAAAAAATTCCAGAAGACGAAATTGTACGTTTACAGTTCGAAGACAAGACTACCTTCATGGAGATTCTTGGCTCTTATGGCTTTTTAATCATCATTATACTTTTCTTCTGGTTAATGATGAGAAGAATGACTGGAAATTCTGGGCCTGGTGGACAAATATTCAATATTGGTAAATCAAGAGCTGCCTTATTCGATGCTGAGAACAAAGTCAAAATTACTTTTGACAATGTAGCTGGACTCGATGAGGCAAAAGAAGAAGTACAAGAAATTGTAGAATTTCTTCGTAACCCTTCAAAGTTCACAAAACTAGGTGGAAAAATCCCTAAAGGAGCTCTACTAGTAGGCCCTCCTGGAACTGGTAAAACTTTGTTAGCAAAAGCAGTGGCTGGTGAAGCTGCCGTGCCTTTCTTCTCTCTTTCAGGTTCAGATTTTGTTGAAATGTTTGTTGGAGTTGGTGCAGCAAGGGTAAGAGACCTTTTCAAGCAAGCCAAAGAAAAAGCTCCGTGTATTGTTTTCATAGATGAGATTGACGCCATTGGTCGTTCAAGAGGCAAAGGCCAAATGCCAGGCTCTAATGACGAAAGGGAAAACACCTTGAACTCACTTTTGGTTGAAATGGATGGATTTGCTACAGATTCTGGAGTAATCATTTTAGCAGCCACCAACCGTCCTGATGTTTTAGATCAGGCATTACTAAGACCAGGTCGTTTTGATAGACAGATTAGTATTGATAAACCAGACTTAGTTGGACGTGAGGCCATCTTTAAGGTTCACTTGGCTCCAATTAAAATGGACAAGAACATTGATGCCAAGAAATTAGCAGCTCAAACTCCTGGTTTTGCTGGTGCAGAGATTGCCAACGTTTGTAACGAAGCGGCCTTAATTGCTGCGCGTAGGGACAAAAAGGCTGTTGATATGGACGATTTCCAACATGCAATTGACCGTGTAATTGGAGGTTTAGAAAAGAAAAACAAGCTTATTTCTCCAGAAGAAAAGAAGATTGTCGCGTACCATGAAGCGGGTCATGCAGTGGCTGGCTGGTTCTTAGAACATGCCGATCCGTTGGTAAAGGTAAGTATCGTACCAAGAGGCGTAGCAGCTTTGGGTTATGCACAGTATCTACCTAAAGAGCAGTTCTTATATCAAACAGAGCAGCTGATGGACGAAATGTGCATGACTTTAGGAGGTAGAGCTGCGGAAGAAATTGTTTTCGGCAAAATATCAACAGGTGCCCTTAGCGATTTAGAAAGAGTAACTAAAGTGGCTTACAGTATAGTTACTGTATATGGCATGAACGATAAGATTGGTCATATTTCATACTATGACTCAAAACAATCAGAGTACAACTTCAACAAGCCATATTCTGATGCTACTGCCAAAACAATTGACGAAGAGGTTAAGAAAATAATTGATGAAGCATATCAACGTGCGATCAAGTTGTTAACCGACAAGAAAGATAAGCTTGAAATTATTGCTCAGAAATTGCTCGAAAAGGAAATCATATTCCAATCTGATTTGGAAGGTTTAATTGGTAAAAGGCCTTTCGAAAAGCAAACTACATATGCTGCTTACACTTCTCCTAACGGTCAGAATAAAGAGAAATTAGCACCTGATACGGAAAAAGATAAAGATGTAGTTGATACCGATTCTGATAAAATGGATGATACTTCTAGTACAGAAGAAAACAAGTAATCCTTCGTAAAAAGGATAAAATTAAAATCAGGCCAATAGTGCCTGATTTTTTTATTTGTGAATACTTTGCAATTTTGACATTGCACTAACGTAGCCATGAACATTAACTTAGCTAAAGGCAAAAAAGCTTACTTCGCATCCGATTTCCATTTAGGAGTTCCTTCATTTGAAAAGAGCCTAGAAAGAGAACGAAAAATTGTGAGATGGCTCGATTCAATTTCTGAAGATGCACAAGTAGTTTTTCTGGTAGGTGACCTCTTCGATTTTTGGTTTGAGTACAACTCAGTTGTTCCAAAGGGGTTCACTCGCTTTCTAGGTAAGTTGGCCGAACTTAGTGATAATGGGGTTCAACTGGTAATCTTCACTGGTAATCATGACCTGTGGATGTTTGGTTATTTAGAGAAAGAACTAAATGCCATAGTTATTAAAGACCCAATTGACATTACCATAAACAATTATTCTATTCTTATTGGGCATGGCGATGGGCTTGGTCCTCATGACAAAGGTTATAAGTCACTGAAAAAAATATTTACCAACCCCTTCTTTCAATGGTGTTTTCACAGACTTCACCCTAATTTAGGCATTGGTTTAGCCAATTACTGGTCCAGAAAAAGTAGAGCACAAGGTCACGAAAAAGAACAGGAGTTTTTGGGCGAAGAAGAATGGCTTTGGGCCTATGCTAAAAAGAAAGAAAGTCAAAAGCATAGGGACTTATATTTGTTCGGTCATAGGCACTTACCCCTTGATTTAAAGGTGGGAGAAAGCAGTAGATATGTTAACTTGGGAGAATGGATCAATAACTATACTTATGGAGAATTTGATGGCCAAAACTTCAACTTCAAGATTTTTGAAGCATAGTATAACATTTATCTTACTCATAGCAATTCAGAGCTTCGCACTTGCGCAGGATTGGAAGAAAATAGAATCTGTCAAAGTCGAGAATCAGGTAAATCAGGTTTCCATAGACCGGCAGGGGAATCTTTACATTTCGTCCGCCAACGGATCCATAGATAAATACGATTCAAACGGAGTATTTCAATCACATTATTCTCCTCCTAAAAAATCAACTCCGAGACTAATAGAAGCATGGCAAGGACTCAGAGTTTTCGCGTTCTACAAAGACTTTCAAGAGTATTTGTTTTTAGATCGTTTTCTCAACGCGTCAGAGAGGTATTCCATAAATAATCAAGAAAGTGTTTCTTACACTAACCTTTCTACCTTAGCGGCAGACAATAATATTTGGGTGCTGGACGCTCAAGGATTTAGTCTAAAGAAGATCGATATTAGTAACAATGAAGTGATTTCTGAGACTAATCTTAGTCTAGTACTTAGTAATAAAGCTTATGATTTTAGCTTCATAAGAGAGTACCAGAATTTACTCTTTATAAGTGACAGCAAAAATGGTGTTCTTATTTTCGATAACCTCGGTAACTACTTAGAAACCCTACCAATCTTCAACCTTAATTTTTTCAGCTTTCTTGACACTTCCTTGATTTACATTCAAAATGGAAACATTGTTTACTTTGACATCTATACCAAACAAAAAAAAGAGGTCAGTTTACCTGACCCCTCTTACACTTTTGTATTAATGGAAAACAAGCGAGTGTTTCTTTTCACAAGGACAACCCTCGATATCTTTGAACTGAATTAGTTCTGGTTATTCAACTCACCAGTATAAATATCTAAAATTAATTGACGGAATAAGATGGTGTATTTAGCTTGCACCAACTGTAATTCGCCCGTATTTTTTCCGTTCAGGCTGGTTAAATAAGTAACGAAATCAATTGTACCGTTTTCGTAACGGCTTTTAGCAAACTCAAAGGCCATCTGTAAATTCACCAAACTTTCTTTAGCAGCGGCATAAGAAGTTTTAGCATTTACTAGATCTAGATATGCTCTTTGCACCTGATTAGTTAAATTGATTTTTGCTTGTTGTACTCCAATTTCCGAGTTCAATACTTGAATTTTGGATTGCTGAACTCTGGTTCTATTTTGAAAGTTTGTGAATAGAGGAATACTTAAATTCAAGCTTGCTCCTTTATTCACGTTATTCTCTATTTGTGTAGATAAATCTACTACGCTTCCATCTTGATTTCTCAAGTTAGAAGACCAGCCAGAGCTATAACTTGCAGACGCAGTTAGTCTCGGCATCCACGCATATTGGGCAATCTTATAAGATTTCTTAGTCGCCTCTAGGTTAAGCTTTGAGGCCTTAATGGCAGGTGAATTTTCTAACGATTTTTCAGACACCTCAGAAAAATTAGCAATCTCAGCCACCAGATCAGCATCTTCGGCAGAAATCCCTTGAAAGGTAAATTCCTCAGATGGATCCAATAAAAGCAGTTGTGTTAAAACCAATTCTCCAGATTGAAGTTGATTACTCAACTCTACCACCCTCAAATTCTGTTGCGCTACTTGAGAACGGAAGTTATAAACTCGCTCCATGTCTCCCACTCCTGCCTTCTGTCTTTTTTCCTCTCTATCAAGCTGCTCATTCAGCAAATCATGAGTTTGTTTAGCAATCTTTAGGTTTTCTTGAGTAGAAACAACCTGAAGAAACGCGTTCACTACATTACCTTCAATTGTTTGAATATTACTTTCTATAGTCTGTTCGCTAGCTTCTAACAATAATTTACTTCGGCTCAAACCTAAAGTGTTACTAAAACCTCCAAAGATAGTGACACCAGCACCAATTGATGCCCCTCCACCAAGTGTTGTTGTGTTTACCCTTGTTCCTGAAGTTTGGTCAAAAGACAAACCTTCACTCCATCTGTGATTTGCTCCTGCACTTAAGTCGGGCAAAAAATTAAATTTACTTTGATTATAACCAGCCCTGGCACTTATAGCTTCGTTTCGAGCCCTCTTAATCTCTAAATTATTATCAAGCGCAATTTGAATACATTCATCTAGTGTAAGAACACGTTGTGCGCTTACAGAAGTAATCAAAAACACTATTAAGAATAGGGTGTAAAGTATTTTTTTCATCGTTCGAGTTTTCTATCCACAAGGCATTATTGACCACTCACGCTGCCTTAAAGCGTGTTTTAATAGGCTCTGGAAAATCCAGAGCCCTTTCAGACACTTTGAGTAATATTTTTAAACCAGAGAGTTTTCTTTCGAATTGATGTTTTCAGAAACAATCTGACCATCAAATAGATTGATTACTCTATGTGAGTATTCTGCATCAGTTGCAGAGTGAGTTACCATAATTACGGTAGTCCCGTTTTCGTTAAGGTTTGTCAAAAGTGTCATAACTTCCTGACCATTAGTTGAGTCCAAGTTACCAGTAGGCTCATCCGCAAGAATCAAGTTTGGTTTTGCCACAACTGCTCTGGCTACCGCAACCCTTTGTTGCTGACCACCCGATAATTGCTGAGGAAAGTGATCTTTTCTGTGCATGATCTGCATTTGCTCAAGTACTTCCTCTACGCGCTTCTTACGATCTGCCGCAGGGTACTTTAAGTAGATCAAAGGAAGTTCTACATTTTCGAATACAGTTAACTCATCAATAAGGTTAAAGCTTTGGAAAACGAAACCGATGTTTCTTTTTCTCAATTCCGCTCTTTGTCTTTCAGAGTATTTAGAAACTTCTTCATCATAGAAGTAAAACTCTCCTTCTGACGGGTTATCTAAAAGACCAATGATGTTCAAAAGTGTGGATTTACCACAACCAGAAGGCCCCATTACGGCAACAAATTCACCTTCTTTGATTTCTAGATTTACATTGCCCAATGCAGTAGTCTCTACCTCATCGGTGTAGTAAAACTTTTTAAGACCTTTAGTGGTAATAAGATTTTTACTGTTTTCCATTTTAATAAAAGTTAAAGGTTGTTGTGAATTAATTTATACTATTTTTTGATTACTAGCTTGTCTTTATCTTCATAACCATCATAAGATGAGGTAATTACTTGTTCGCCTGGCTTCAACCCTTCTAGCACTTCATATTGCCTTGTGTTCTGGTTTCCGATGCTAATTTTTCTTTTCTCTGCAAAATCTCCAGAGGCGTCTACTACGAAAATCCAGTTCCCTCCAGTTGTTTGAAAGAAGGCGCCACGCGGTATCATAACAGCCTGACGTTCCTCGCTTAATTGAAGTTTGATAGGCACAGTCTGCCCTCTTCTAATATTTTCAGGTGCTTCGCCTTCAAACATCATTTCTACAATGAATTGGCCACTGTTAATTTCGGGGAAAATTTTGCGAATAACTAAACCGTAATTAGAACCAGCAAAATCGAAATTGCCCTTTAGCCCCATATAGACTCTGTCTAGGTAATGCTGATCTACACGGGCTACAATTTTAAAACCGTCCAAATCATCAATCTGAGCAATAGTTACTCCAGGGCTAACATTTTGACCTACTTCAAAATTTACTGTAGAAAGTAGTCCAGAGATTCTTGCCGTTACCCATAAGTTACTTAAGTTGCCCTTTACAATCTCTAAACTCTCTTTTGTAGACTCAAGGCGCTCTTCATTTTGTTTGGTGCTTGACACCGCGTTGAGTGAATCAAATCGAGCAGACTCAATTTCGTTCACCCTTCTTGCCACTAATCGGTCATAACGTCTTTTAGAATTTAAATATTCCTGCTCAGAGATTACTTTGTCTGCCCATAATTGTTGATTACGTTGGTAGGCATCTCTTGCCTCATCGATATCAAAGTCTAAGTTGATAATGGCAGACTTTGATTGAAACAAACGTTGACGCAAACTAAGGTTAGTATTCTCAATGTCATTTCTAAGCAAGTTAGCTTGGGTTTGCTCTCTAATGTAGTTCATTTCAAGGTTATCATTCTCCAACTTGAGAATGGTATCTCCTTTTTCGACTTCTACGCCACCGTCTAAAAATTTCTCAGCTACATTACCACCAACTATGGCATCTAAATAAATAGTTGTTTTCGGGTTGACCGTACCCTCCACTGGAATGTATTCTTCAAATGCGCCTTCAGTTACACTAGCTACATTAATTTTGTCTAACTCAACATTGAGTTTCGAGGATTTATCAGCAAAAAAGAATACATAGGCGATTAGGGCGACAACCCCAGTGATACCTAGTATCGTAAAAATTCTTTTTGCGGTCCATACCTTCTTTTTAATCTTTCTGTCCATTGCCATTTTGAGTGATGTTTTCTTATCCGGCCAGCTTTTACCAACAAAGATGCCATAAACACAACATATTGGACTACAGACATTTAACCATTTTTAACTAACAGTGAGGTAATAGGATGTGTACAATATCAGAACAGGGCTTGGTCGGAATCGAACAGTTTTTTGAATTCTTGAACCCCGAGGATTGGGCATAAAAAAAGGCTCGATTTGGTCAGAATCGAGCCCAAAGGTCAAAAACTCAAAATATCTGAATTAACGTTTAAATTAATTCAAAACAACGAGTGCAATATATGATACATAAATCAATTTCACAAAGCGAATACACCAATAATTTATGTCGCTACATAAATTTAGTTTAAGCGGTATATGAAAGTTCGAACAACAAACCACAGAGCCCGCAAAAAAGTGTTTACCCTATAAGGTTAGTAAAAAGGCAAAATGTTACTAGCTTTATACTGTCCGTATTCGGTACATTATTGGAACGATAACGAACACTTCTCTGTACTAATAGTTGGCTCAACTGCCATAATCTTGGTTGGCACTATTATAGGCAGTAAAGAAAACAAGCCCTTAAAATTATAAGCTAGTGGATAACGAACTCGGTAAAATATTAATCATAGATGACGATGAGGATGTACTCATTGCCGCCAAACTTTTATTAAAAAAACATGCCAAGGAGGTAATCATAGAAAAGAACCCTAAGAAGATTCCTTTCTTGATGAATAACGGCACATACGATGTTATTCTACTGGACATGAATTTCAGTAAAGACATTACTAGTGGAAAAGAAGGTTTTTACTGGTTAGAGCAAATACTAGATGCCGACCCTTCTGCTGTAGTAGTACTAATCACTGCTTTTGGTGATGTAGAGATGGCCGTGAAAGCATTAAAAGAAGGTGCAACCGACTTTGTACTTAAGCCATGGCAAAACGAAAAATTGATCGCTACAATTTCAACAGCGGTCAAACTTAAACGATCTTATGCTGAAGTTGATAAGCTTAAGAGTGCTAAAAAACAGCTTGAGGACGAAATAAGTAAGCCCTTTAAAGACATTATTGGAGACAGCCCTTCTATGAAGAATGTTTTTTCCATTATTGACAAAGTAGCGGGTACAGACGCCAATGTTTTGATTTTAGGTGAGAATGGAACAGGAAAAGAATTAGTTGCTAGAGCACTTCATCAACGATCACTTCGGAAAGACAACGTGTTTGTAGGCGTTGATATGGGCGCTATTACAGAGACTCTTTTTGAGAGCGAGCTTTTCGGGCATAAGAAGGGAGCCTTTACAGATGCTAAGGAAGATAGGACTGGTCGCTTTGAAGTGGCCAATGGTGGTTCTTTATTTTTAGATGAAATAGGCAATTTAAGCCTACCGCTTCAATCGAAGTTGCTTACAGCAATTCAGCGAAGAGAGGTAACCAAGATTGGCTCAAACAAATCGATGCCAATTGATATTCGTTTGATTTGCGCCACAAACATGCCGCTCTACGAAATGGTACACGATAGTACTTTCAGACAAGATTTACTCTATAGAATCAATACTGTGGAAGTACATTTACCTCCACTTCGCGAAAGACAGGACGACATAATTCTGCTTACAGAGCACTTCGTTAAGGTGTATTGCGACAAATACCGTAAAGACAGAAAGAAGGTAGCTTCTTCTACCATGAAGAAGCTCCAAAAATATGCTTGGCCGGGCAATATCCGTGAACTTCAGCATGCCATAGAAAGGGCTATTATTATGGGAGAAGGGAATACTCTAATGCCTGATGACTTCTTCTTCTTGGTTCAGAAACAAGATAACGCAAATGAAGCAGCAGAAAACTTCAATCTCGATGAGGTAGAAAAGAACGTAATTCTAAAAGCGGTCAATAAGCATTCAGGCAATATTTCTAAAGCCGCCAAAGAATTAGGCTTAACAAGGGCCTCGCTCTATCGCAGATTAGAAAAACATGGGCTTTAAAAATCTACGATTTCTTATTGTTGCTCGAGTAATACTTCTTACGGCCAGTGCATTACTACTGGCCAATTTGATCTATGGCTCACAAAATCAAGTCAACATATTCTTTGTTAGCCTAGCAATTATAGTTCAGATCTATTTGCTTATTCGCGCAATTGAAAAAACCAACCGTGAAATTTCAGGTTTTTTGAACTCAATTAAATACGATGACTTTACAGCAACCTACCCAACAGAAGGGCATTCTGCATCTGTTGATCAGTTGTATAAAGAATTCAATAATGTAATTCGAAAGTTTAGGGAGATTAGAGCGGATAAAGAAGCCAATTACCACTATTTCAGAACGATAGTACAGCATGTAGGCATTGGACTCATTACCTTCAATAAAAAAGGAGATATTCAAATTATTAATAGTGCTGCAAAGAAGCTGATTGGGATTGAGGCTATTCAGAACATTTTTGAATTAAGCAAAGTAAGCCCAAAACTAGTTGAATCACTCGTAAAACTTAAGACTGGAGGAAGCGACTTAATTGATTTCACTCAAGAAGGTACCCATGTACAGCTTTCCATTTATGTGATTGAGCTCGTACTTAGAGGTGAAGAGTTCAAATTAGTTTCTGTTCAAAACATCCAGTCTGAACTGGAAGAAAAGGAAATGGATGCATGGCAAAACCTTATTCGTGTTTTGACCCATGAGATTATGAACTCAGTAACTCCCCTCTCCTCTTTAGCCGCTACGGTAAAAGACAACTTGGTAGATAACATTGAAGATGATGTTCCAATAGAAAAAGAAGAGTTGGAAGACATTTACCTAGCTGTTCAAACCATTGAAAGAAGGAGTCAAGGCTTAATTCGTTTTGTTTCAGACTTTAGAAACTTAACCAAAATACCTCAACCAAAAGTAGCCACAGAAAGTGTTGCCAAAGTACTGGAGCATATTCAGGTACTGTTCAATCATGAATTGGCTGCGAAAAAAATAAAAATCAGCTTCAGTATTGAGCCCATAAACTTGGCCTTTAGTATAGACAAAGAGTTGATTGACCAAGTATTGATTAACATTTTACAGAATGCTGTACATGCTTTAGAGGAAAACACTGAAGAAAAGCATATTATAGTTAGGGCTTTTGTGAATGAATATAACCGACCAACAATTGTAATAAGAGATAACGGTTGCGGTATTGACGAAGAAGCCTTGAGTAAAATCTTTATCCCTTTCTTTACTACAAAAAAACAAGGATCTGGAATTGGTCTAAGCTTATCAAAACAGATTATGAGAAAGCACGGAGGAGGAATTACCGTAAAGTCTGTAATGAATGAAGGCACCGAATTTACCCTTAGGTTTTAAATTTTTAGCTAAATCGACTATCTTCCGAAAATATTCCCTTAGAGACCAACCAATGAGTGAGATTCAAGATAAAATCACAAAAATTCTAGTCGACAAAATAGGCATAGCATCCACTGAGGCTACAATTGATGCCAATTTCATCAAAGACCTCGGTATAGATTCTTTAGACTATGCAGAAATTGTAATGGAGTTTGAACAGACTTTTGAGATCAGAATACCTGACAACGATGCAGAGCAATTACAAACAGTTGGGCAGGCAGTGGAATACATCCAGAAAAAGGTAAGCCAAAATTAATCTTTAGCTAGATTAAGCCTGTATTACCAAAAAACTTCTCATTCCTCCTTTAAATATTAATTACATAAAACCACGGTGACGATGGAGTTAAACTCAATTTGTTAATTGAGTCATACCCCTTTAACCGTGAAGAATAACTGCAAAACCATTGTTATTTCTGACGTTCACCTTGGCACCAAAGGCTCAAAGTCTAAAGAACTCGTCAGATTCCTAAAACAGTATCATTGTGAAAACCTGATACTAAATGGAGACATTATTGACGGCTGGCAACTCAAAAAGTCAGGCCAATGGAAACGTAAACACACCCGTTTTTTTACCCGAATTTTAAAAATGATTGAACACGAAGGCACTAAAGTGACCTATCTACGTGGTAATCATGACGATTTCTTAGATCAAATTCTTCCTTTCACAATGGGCAATCTTACCATCAAGAGAGAAATGGTTTATGAATCCTTTGGGAAAAAATTCCTGATCGTTCACGGAGATATTTTCGATTCTATTACACGCCAGTTTAAATGGATAGCCAAGCTTGGAGATGTAGGCTACACTTTTCTTTTATGGCTAAATCGACAATACAATTACCGAAGAATTAAAAAAGGGCTTCCTTACTTTTCCCTTTCTCAAGCAGTAAAGGGCAAAGTGAAGCAGGCCATAAAATATATTGACGATTATGAAGAGCAACTTTCTGTCATGGCCAAATACCGTGAATGCGATGGCATTATCTGCGGACATATTCACCAACCAGCCATAAAAGAAATTGATGGCATTACTTATCTCAACTCTGGTGACTGGGTAGAATCACTCACTGCCCTAATAGAAGATTTCAATGGAGAGTGGAGTCTAGTTTATTATTCTGAAACGCAAAAGGCAGAAAAGAAACAGAAAGAGTCGAAGGGATTAAAAAGCAAGCCCATAGAAATAACTGGCCTATTCGGGCCTGTAGAGATTAGTCCAAAAACTGAAATCGGATAAATGAGAGCACTCTTTATAATACAAGGTGAAGGTCGCGGTCACATGACTCAAGCTCTAGCTTTATCACAAATATTGACAGAGGCTGGTCATGAAGTAACTTCAATGATCATTGGTACCAACAAAAGACGCGAAGTACCTGATTATTTCAAGCAAAAATCTAATACAAGAATCCATACGGTAGTTAGCCCAAACTTCTTTTATGATAAAGGAAAGAAGTCCATCAACTTATGGAAAACAGGACTAGTAAATGGCTTAAATATTCCGCAGTTCTTAGGTCAGCTCAGAAAGATCAACAAGATTGTAAAAAGCGAACAGCCCGATATCATTATTAACTTCTATGATATACTCGCGGGCATGTATTTTGGAATCTATAAGCCGAAAGTAAAAAGAATCTGTATTGCTCATCAGTATTTGGCCGAAGACAGTTCATTTCCATTTGCCGAAGGTTCGCCTCTTCAAAAACGGTGTTTTCTGCTTACTAACAAATTGACATCGCTTAATACGCATAAGAAAATAGCATTATCATTTCGTAATATTAAACCCGATTCAAAAACGCTAACCATTGCTCCTCCACTGCTTAGGGAAGAAATATTCAACCTAACTCCAAGCAAAGGAGATTTTATTTTGGCCTATGTAGTAAACCCCGGCTATGCTTATGACTTAATGGAATGGCACAAGCAGAACAAGAAAATTCGACTGCATTGCTTTTGGGATAACTTAGATCAAAAAGACGAATGGTCACCTTGGAAAAACATCACCTTCCACCATATTAATGACCAAAAGTTTTTGAATTACATGAAGGACTGCATGGGTTACGTTTCTACGGCTGGCTTTGAGTCCATTTGCGAGGCAATGTACCTAGGTAAGCCAGTAATGATGATTCCAGTTGAAAAACAGTATGAGCAAGCCTGTAATGCGCTAGATGCCGTAAAGGCTGGCGCAGGAATCACCAATCATCAGTTTGTGCTGGATCCATTCCTAAAATACCTTTCCACACACGAAACCGAAGCGAAAAAATTCAAACAATGGATGACTCTGAATAAACCAATTATTCTTGAAGCACTTGAAGACCCCATTACTCCAAGCCGTAGCCCTATATTTAATTTCACACCTGCTATTCCCAGACTATTCACTATCTCTACCGACAATTAAACAGAATGATATAATCTATTTACATCCACGAACCTGTCCTTTATAATATAATAAACTACATATATTGTAGTATGAAACAGCACATACTCTTCTCTGCACTATTCATGTTTTTTGGATGCTCCTCCACAAACGAAACTCAGGAACTAGAGCAAAAACCGACCAATCAAATAGTCCTTATCTTCAATAAACCTGTTCAAAATGGCTATTATTTGATACCCGAAGGTGGTGGTAGATCACAAGAAAGGAATCCTAACGGTGACGAAATTCAATTCTTAGATGATAATATGATTGAACAGTTGCTGCACATAAACATTGGAGCAGAATCAGACACAGTGATTGTTGAAAGCAAACGCGGCTTGGTTGAAATAAGGTTGATGTACAAAGGAGTTGACGAACTCAAATACTTGTTTCAGAATGGCGACTCGGTAATCTTTAATTATACTGGCATCAAGCCAATTGCTAAGGTTATAAATCGCCAAGAAGATTATACCGTGACTAATTTCAGTTTGGTTGAAAGAGATAATATTGCTGTGGATGAATACACAGCACTGGATGTTACAAAAATGCCTATCCTTCTCTATTATAGAGCGAGAAATATGGATAGAGAGGAACATGCAGCATACGTTAAGGGTATAGACCAAGCAGCTTTGAGAAATATTCCTCTAGAGATAGAAAGAGAATTCAAAACTCTAGAAGCACTAAAGGAAGAACAAAAAATCAGCAACGATCAATTTCAATACAGACTTCAAAACATCTACTTTCAATTGGCCGAATTAAGAGCTTCTCCACTGCTCAAAAACAAGATTGAAGATGAAAAAGCTTCAACACTAAAAAATTCAATAGATAACTTAGTCAAGCGTTATCCAAAAATCGGTATTGAAAGAAGCGATTCTCTGATTTATAATAATGCATACATAAAGTACTTACTATATACTACCGGCATAGACATTGGGAAAAAAGTGAGTTCCTATAATTATAACACTGGTCAATCAGGTGGAAGTATCATGAATTACCCGCAGGCATATGACTCTATTCAAGCAATGGTTAACTTAACTCCCATCGAAAAGAAGAGAGTTCAGTTCGGGTATATTACCGCCTTATTCAGGGATAGCGGTTACTTCCCCATTGAAAAGCGTTGGGAATACCTCAACAAGTTCAAAAATGATTATCAAGATTCTGCAATGTTTGATTTTTTAGTGAAGAAGTTCAATATCAAATTCAAAATAGATGACGATCTCGAACTGGTAGACAAAGCAGGGAAAGTAACTTCACTAGAGACTTTGATTGCATCACATAAAGGCAAAGTGCTTTATATAGATTATTGGGCAAGCTGGTGTGGGCCATGCATTAACGAAATGCCAAGTTCAAAGCAATTGCAAAAGGATTTAGCAAATGAGAACATTGCTTACATTTACCTCTCAAGCGATAGAACCGATCACCCTTGGCAAAAGGCCATGGAAAGACTTGAATTAAATGAAGGCTTACATTTTAGAATTGACAATGCAGGCTATACCACGAAAATGGAAGAGCTTAATATCCCTTCAATTCCTCGATACATGATTTATGATACCAAAGGTCAGCTAGTCAACAACAATGCACCAAGACCAAGCCAAAGCAAAGTGCTAAAAACAGAACTTATGAAGTATATTGAAACCTCGCAGTAGACATTTGTGTTCTACTCCCGAAATCAGAAAGGAATATATGCTTACTTGGATTGACGTAATCAAATTTGCCAATAACGGCAGCCCAGCACCCGACAGAAGGGTGGAAAAAACAGAGGAAGAATGGAAAACCATTTTAACTCCTTCACAATTTCAAATTGCCAGATTAAAAGGTACCGAAAGGGCTGGAACAGGCGAATTCTGCGAACGCCACGAACCCGGACTTTATGGTTGCGTTTGCTGCGACACTCCCCTGTTCGACTCTAGATTAAAATTTGAATCAGGCTCTGGCTGGCCAAGCTTTACACAACCCGTAAAAGAAAATGCCATTAAGTACGAAAAGGACACGTCCTATGGAATGGTGCGCGTAGAAGTAATGTGTAATACTTGCGATGCACACCAAGGTCATGTTTTCCCGGATGGCCCTGAGCCAAGTGGCTTACGCTACTGCATTAATTCGGCTTCGATGAAATTGATAGAAGAAGACAAAACCGAGGCCACAGCCATTTTAGGCGGTGGCTGTTTTTGGTGTACAGAAGCTGTTTTTCAACGTGTAAAAGGAGTAGAAAAGGTAGAGTCGGGCTATTCAGGTGGAGCCATTAAAAACCCAACCTATAGAGAAATTGGAACAGGAAGAACTGGCCATGCAGAAGTAATTAAAATTACTTACAACCCAGAGGTTCTACCCTATGCCGATTTACTGCGCATCTTCTTTTCTACCCACGACCCTACTACATTGAACAGACAGGGTTATGACCAAGGGACACAGTACAGGTCGGTAATTTTCCACCAAGACGAAGAAGAAAAGCAAATAGCAGAAGCTGTAAAAGCAGAAATGAAAGATTACTTTGACGACCCTGTGGTGACGGAAATCAGCCCGCTTGCTGCCTATTACTCAGCAGAAGAAGATCATCAGAACTATTACAATGAAAACAGGCAGCAGCCATATTGTAGAGCCATCATTGACCCGAAAGTTCAGAAACTGCGGAGCATGTTTAAAGGTAGACTGAAAGAAGAAGTATAAATACTTAGGCTTCACTTTTAATAAGTGGAGCCTTTTTTATCCCCCTACCTTCTCCAACACAATAAAATTACGAGAAAGCCGATGCCCTTCTTCATCAACCACAGTGATGATGTGTTCACCTGCTGGTGGCGTTAAGGCGAGAACATGATTAGCTTGAGTGGTTCCTAAATAGACATCATCTAAATGCCAATGCAACTCACTATTGGGTTTACGGTGAGCCACTTCAAACACCACCTGCTCCCTTTCGCCTTCTAGGTTTATTGGAATATACACCTGTGCATCGGGTTCTGGATATACCATATCCATCACTTCCATATCTAAACTTTCACCAAAGCAATTGCTTCGCAAAGGAGGAAGTTCTTGATAGGTTGGGTTACGCTTTTTATAATACAGCGCTTGTTTAGGCGGAAGCACAAACCAATTGGTGCTGATCATATCCACTACTAGTTCACAATCTGAGTTTACACGGTAATTCTTAGTTTTATCAAGGTGTACCCTTTGGTGAAAAGGGCTTGCCATGGTATTCAGCCCAACTTTTGGAATTAAAACCGTATCCACTTGAATGGAATAAGGTGAGGCCAAATAACCACTTTGACGGTCTACTGGGGCATAAACCATTTCGGCCATAGGCGGATTGAACCAAGTAGTTTCTGGCAGCACATCAAAAACATCGAAGAGAATTGGTGCGGCTGCTTGAATTCCAGTGAGGCCGGGACGACCCTCGCCATCGGCATTTCCCACCCAAACGCCTACTACATATTCGGGAGTTACACCTATTGCCCAACCGTCTCGATAACCAAAACTTGTTCCCGTTTTCCATGCTATTTTCTTAGCACTAGAATACAGTTTCCATTGCGCATCATCGCCCGGACGATACACTTCCATCATGGCCTTGAAGGTAAACCAAATAGAAGAAGCACTGAGTTGTTTATTGTTACTGAGTTCAATGTTTTCAGTAGACTGCTTCGTTGCTCTTTCATTAAACAATGAACCTTGAACTTTTGAATTTGAACGATCATAATTAGCAAAGTCAAAATCACTCTTCTCATAGCGTTTTTCTGGAGCTCGCCCATTAAACCGTGTGAGCGTACGTGCCATTCCTGCATAAATATTCGTCAAGTCCCAAAGAGTGCCTTCTGAACCGCCCAGAATCATTGACAGGCCATAATGACTAGCGGGCTGGGTAAGCGTTGTCATGCCTAAACCTTTCAGTTTTTCATGAAAACGAGGGTAGCCATAATCTTGAAGCATATGAACCGCAGGAATATTGAGCGACCTCGACAAAGCCATATCAGCATGTACTGCACCATCGTATTCGCGAGTAAAATTCTTTGGGGCGAAGTTCTTGAAATACACAGGCACATCGGGCAAAAGTGACTTTGGCAACATCAAACCTTCATCCAATAGAGAAGCATAGAGTATGGGTTTGAGCAAACTGCCTGTGCTCCTTGGGGCTTGAATCACATCTACTTGTTGGCCAGTTGACGATGCACCTTCTTCGTACACATTCCCTATATAGGCCTTCACCGTATTGCTGCGAACATCCAACACAATTGCCGAAGCGTTTTCAATTCCATCGAGCCTCAATAGCGCATTATGGTTTTTTACCACTCGGTCTACTCGCCTCTGTAAATGTGCATCTAATGTAGTTTGTAATCTTTGGCCTTCTTTTCCATCCTTGACACCTTTGTCCAACAAGTGCAAAGCTTCAATTGGAATATCATTGGGTTTAGAAGGAATGGGTTCCTCTTTGGCCAATTCAAGGCTGGTTTCGTCAAAAAAACCTTCATCATACATTTTATCCAAAAGGCGATCGCGTTTGGCTTTTAAAGGAGCCGTATTTCTGCCTGGATAAAGTAAAGAAGGTTGGTTGGGAAGTACTGCCAATAATGCGGCTTCGGCCCAACTTAAATCGTTGGCTCTTCGGCCAAAGTAGCGCCATGAGGCCGCTTCAATTCCCACAGTATTCCCTCCAAAAGGCGCGTGCGAAGCATACAATTTCAGAATGCTTTTTTTGGAGTACCGAAGCTCAAGTCGAGTGGCCAGAATCATCTCCACCAACTTTTCATATACGTTGCGCGACTTCCCTTTTCGATACATCCGTATCACCTGCATGGATAGGGTACTGCCTCCACTCACTACGGATCCAGCCTTTAAATTCTGAACTATGGCCCTGCCCATTGCCAAAGGATTTACTCCGGGATGATTATAGAAATATTGATCTTCGAAAGTAAGTAAAGCCTTCTCATATTTATCAGAAATGGAATCTACTTCTGGAAAACGCCATTGGCCGTCTCTGGCAATTCGAGCCGAAAGCATTTCCCCATTTTCAGCATTCAGTACCGTAGCGTATGGATCGTTAAAAAGGGTGTTGGGCAAACAGACATAATACGCAGCCGACAACAGCACAAAAAGCACCAGAATTGGATAACGATATTTCTTGATCTGTTTTTTCATTCGGTGAGGTAAGACCTAACAGGTTTTTGAAACCTGACAGGTCTGCTTTTCTTTCTAATTTACACGCTTAACCTCCACCCACTGACCAGGGATTCGTGCACTGATGGTATTGTCGTACATGGCCTGAACTCCAACGGCCGGTAGATAGAAACGTCCCGCATAAGTGGCATTCAGGGCTACTTTGAACAGCTTTCTCTCATTTGGTTTTAAATCGAAATAAGAATAAACCCTATCGTCCCGAATATCTTGGTAAGTATAGTTCTGCGAAGTGGCTGCACCCGGAATTTCATTCAATCGATCATTCAAGATTTCCCAACCAGAAGGGAATACTTGACTCAAAGCGAGGTTCTCATATATCCCTCTTGTTCCGGTATTGAATATTGAAACTTCAGCAAAGAAATCGGTGCCTTGGCTCAAACTGCTCGGCTCTACACTTTGCCCGTTCCGATCCACATAAGTCACTTTTATTGTCAGACCATTTGAAGCAGCAGTTTCATTTCCAGCCAAAGGTTGACCTGTTTTAATGACCCTGGCAAAGAGCACTCCTTCGCCCTTATTCTCCACCTTAATGGCACCAGCTTTTGCTCCATCTACAGGCACATCAATCAACTTCACTGGCTTGGCCGTCTCTATACTTTGATTCGAACCTGAGTTCAAAACATAAGAAGCTTCTAAGCCTTTTGAGGTTTTATCTACTCCTGAAAACTTGATGACCGAAAGCAGCGAGTAAGCGGTCGTTTGTGTGCTCATCCAACGATCGTCACTTAAGTTATCAGCTACAGTCCTTAACAATGTCATTCCCTCGTTTTGCATTTTAAGCAAGCCCAAAGTTTCTAAAATCATGGCATTGTCTCGGGTTTGAGAACCGTAATAATAGTAGTTAGATTTTGGCTTAGACACCAAAGGTTCTGAGGCAATTAATTCTTTTGCCACATTCACTTTTCCTGCCACCGCATAGGCTGCCGCTAATCTCCATTTCGCTTCCAGCGAAAGACTATTATCTTCTCTTAAACGATTCATTGCTCCTAACTCCGGGCTTTGCGCTAAAGCCAAAGTGTACAATCGGTAAGCTTGCATTAAATCATCGTTGTATCGGTCATAACGCATCCAATTCTTAGCCTTTCTACTTTGAAATTTTGTCCAGTTTCTCAGTAAGTTGGAAGGAATGTTATAGCCCTTGTCTTTGGCCTCCATCAGGAAATGGCCAGCGTAATTTGTACCCCAATCATTATCATCGCTTTGACCCGGCCAATAAGAGAATCCTCCTTCACTCGTTTGAAACTTCGACATTCTGTCAATAGCCGCTTTGATGTTTCTTTCTATTTCAGCTTTTCTATCGGCTGTTAATTCCATAATGTCTCCTAAAAATAGTTGAGGAAAAACTGCGGAAGTAGTTTGCTCGATGCAACCATGCGGATAGCCAATCAAGTAATTCAAACGTTTACCAAGGTTAATTGGAGGAATGACTGAAAGTTCAAGCTGCACCTTATTTGTGCCTGCCATCCCCATTTGCTCGAAAGATTGATCCCAGCTTTCGCCCGCCTGAAGAGCCTTGGCAATTACATCTGTCGCAGGAGGATTAGGGCTACGTACATCAATTTCAACCTTATAAGTCGCGGTTTCATTTCCTGATGTTGCCACAATTTCAACTGTCCCTATACCTAGCGTTTCACTTACCTCTAATTCAAAATCAATGATCTGATCACCAATTTCATTAAAAGTCAAAGATTGTTGTGTGGCACCAACGGTTTTCAATAGCGCATTTCCTTTTACAGAAACTTTCACCTCTTTCACCGATGGCTCCATAGCAAAAACGCTGACTGGCAATTTCACTTTTTCACCTGGGCCAATTACCCTTGGCAGCGTACCCAACACCATCAACGGTTTACGTACTGGCGTTGCCTTTTCTGCTTTTCCGTAAGCACCGTCTTTTCCTGCTACCACCATGGTACGCACAGAACCTACATAATTCGGCATTTTAAAAGTATGCGAAGCGGTCTTTCCAGCTTCTAACCTAAAAGGCCCTAAATGTTTGACCACTGGCTCAAATCGATTGGCCTTGGCACTTTCTGGCTTGGCGTTAGAACCATCACCACCGAGGGCCAATAAACGAGTCAGCTCTCCATTGTAAGCATTCGTTACATCATCGAACAAGTCCCATGTTTTCACCCCCAAAGCCTGACGCGCATAAAAATTCGACCATGGGTCTGGTGTGCCAAAACGAGTAATATCAAGTAAACCCTCGTCTACCACTGCAATAGTATAAGTCATCGCACGACCATCTTTCTCACTCACCTTTACCGTTACATCCGATTCTGGCTCCAGTACATTTGGCAATAAAATTTCAGGGTTCAGTTTGGTTTTTGGGTTGCTTACATTGATCGGCACCACTCCATAAAGCCTGATCGGCAAATCGTTTCTTGTTTGTGCATATGGTTGTAAAAGCGTGGTGTTCACGTAAGCGTTTGGCACCATTTCTTCCGTGGTCTCAAATTCAAATGCTGTTTCTCCCTTACCAGTTTCGACCCAATAGGAAGCAACTACCCTACTACCATTCTCTACACTCACTAAAGCTCTTCCTTCAGAATTTGATGGAATATTGATTTTCACTTTTTCGCCAATATTATAATCTTCCTTGTTGGTGGAAAAGGCCAAAAGTGAAGCGCCTCCCGGACGGTTATTATCGTCTGCCCAACCCGGCCAATCGAAGTAGGCGATTGTTCCAGTAGAATGTTTAGAAACGGGGTCGGTTACACGAATGTAATAGCGCCCCCATTCACGGTCACCGATATTTACATCCACTGTAACTTTGCCATTTGTGGTGCTCACCGTCTTTGTTGTTACGGGGCGGTTATAACTAGCTCCTACGTAATTGGCTATATCGTTTTGGCCTCCGTCCCACCACCAGCGCCAGCCTAATTTGTAAACTTCAAAAGTCAATCCTTTTCTGTCAATACTGTTTCCTTTGGAATCTACCGTGACTATACTCATTTGGTGAGATTTACCTGTTACCAACTGACCTCTTCTGTCACCCTCTGGCTTTTTCACACCTACAAAAGAAGTGTATGGATAGAAAGGAATGCTGAATTGATCTATGCTAAAATCACCTCCTGGCTCGTACACTTTTCCTTTAAAAGTGGCCATTACAGCACCCGGAGAATTTAGTTCTGCTCCAATTTTCAAGTTCACTTTTGAGTGGCCAGAAGCGTCTACTTCACCTGAAAAAACCTGAGTAGGTTGTTGATAGAAGTTCTTCGCATCATCATCAAATGAATAATTGGGAAAATCTTTAAATGTAGTTGTCACTGGGTTCAAATGGAGATCGAATTCTGCTTTCAAGTTTCTGGCAGAAGCTCCCGTGAGCCACTTCACATTCAAATCACCCGAAACGAAAGTAGTTGCGGCAGTGAGTCTGTCTACACCAAAATCTAGGTCAATCTTAAGTCGGTTAGGCTTAACTGTTTCCACCTTTACGCGTTTGGTGAACTCGGCACCGCCTAAACTTACTTTAGCTGTCCAGTTCCCTGTTGGGTCGGTGTCGGCAGTTTGGGTTTTGAAATCGTAAAAGCCATCTACGGACTGCGTTCTTACGATGCGCTGCTTGGTATTTCCAGATGGGTCAATCAGTTCAAAAACTACAGGATGGTCATTTGGAAGGTTGTCTTCTTTATCTTCTAAAATGAAGTTCAAATAAATATCATCCCCCGGACGCCAAACGCCCCTTTCTCCGTACATAAATCCCTTCAATCCTCTTTCTACTCGTGCACCGCCTGTATTGAAATTACTCATGGAGAGTGAAAGCCCATCGGAGAGTTTTAAATAACCACGCTCTGCACCTCTATTGGCGACCAATAGAAATGGCTTTCTCAATAAGTCGGTTTCTATTTTACCTTGACCATCAGTAGTTACAGTAGTAATCTTCTCTTCCTGAAAATCATAAACATCTACTGAAACACCTGAAATTGGCTTGGTGGTTTTCAGGTCAGTAACAAAGGCCGTCAATTTCCTGTTGTTGCCAATTTTAGCGATCATCCCTAAGTCTGAAGCCAAAATATTCTTGCTCACCATTCGGTTAGTGCCCACATAATAGGAATCTGTACATGGATTATCACGGTCCTGCCAGTTGTAGTTTCTGCCGTAGTTGTAATCGTAATAACTATCGTACTCACCGTCATTATCGCCAGAATAGGCATCCCAATTGTCTTCTGGAATTTGCCCTGTTAGTACTGGTGTTTCGTCTGCTGGTGCAGCACAGCCAAAAGTAGAATAGGGCCTTTTGAAGTTAATTCGTACTTGGTAAATGGCTCCGGGTTCGGTTTGAATAAGTTCGTTTAAGTCTAGGGTAAAACGATTCCATTTCCCTAAATCAAATACTCCCGATTCGTTAAGCAGAATACGTTTCTGTAAAATAGGGCGCCCAACCCTACGCAATTGCTCATTTCCTTTCAATTCATTTACCTGAAGGAATTGTAACACATTGCGCTCAAATATTTTGATTACGGTTACGTCTACTGCATTCAAGTTCACCGCTTCGAAAGGAAGAATGAGACCATCGGTACTTGGTAGAATTGTGCCTTTTGCATTGAGCTTCAACAAAGGCTTCAATTGCTCAAAATTGACAACATTCTGATAAAGCTCCTTCATTTTAAAATCCATGAGGTTGCGAACACCAGGATATGCCTTTACCGCCTTGACACCCGAAATATCAGTTGCTACAAATACCTTTACATTATTGCCTTCGATTGTATAGCGAAGATCATTCTGGCCTTCTACCGTAATTAGGCCATTTAGGTCTTGATCTTCTTTTAAAGGATCGGAAAAACTAACCAAAATATAAGGGTCGCCTGTTTTTACCACTTTAACATCTCGCACATTAAAATCGCCAAGAACAGCTACAGGCACTACCATACGCGAGTCACGATCTACTCCTAAACTGCTACCGTCTACCGCCACTTCAACTCCTGAAGCCTGCTCTTTTCTTTCGATGCCCTTTACCTTAAACCTGTGGCTCGTTCCGTTTGCTTTATCAATCTCCCATTGTACCGAAAGGTTGCTGCCCGGCTGTTTGAACGATACTGCTTTCACTACAGCGGCTGAATCAGCAAAATCAGCCGTATTGAATTGCCCTTCAATAACTTGCTTGCGCATTGCATCTTCGGCATCAGAAGCCACTTGCTCTATTTCTAAATCGAAATTTTGACTGACCGTTTCAAATCCAAAATTGAAATTATTGAGTTCTTCTTCTACTTCTTTCAGGTTGCTCAACTTTAGCGTTCCATTGTACAAAGTGCCTGATTTAAGAGGGGATGAAGGTTGAAATTCCACCACATTATTCCCTACCCAACGGCCCTTACCAGAAATACTTGGAGTGAACTGGAAAAGTGAAGTAGGATCTGTACTTAACTGGGCATCCGTTACCGGTTCTACCAAACGCACCATAATGGTTGAGCGCGTAGATACTTTTCCAGAAGTATAAGATGAAACATAAGCCGAAAAGGCTTGATCGGCTTGCTTATTGAGCTGATCTATTGGTGTTTTCTTATCACCACATGAGGTGACAAAAAGCAGGCACAGCAGGGCACCCAAAAGAGAGATTTTGGAAAATGACATTTCAATTTAATTAAGACAGTAAGAGATCGGAACGCTGATGGTTCAATATAAAAATTACCGCTCCAAATAGATAACTAAGAAAGCTGTTTTTATTGCGCGCAGAAGAAAAATTAGCATAAATAAATTACTACTGATTACGAATACCTGAATCTAGCCTATATAAAGACTACCTTATTTCTAAACCTTACTTAGCTTTGTAAGCTAAACTTCTTCAACAAGCAGAAATGAAAAACTACCTCCTATCCATTGGTATATTAACTCAGGGCGAAATTGATGAAGTAATTTCCTATACCAAAAGAAAATCTTTAAAGAAAAATGATTTCCTAATTAAGGAAGGTCAGGTTTGCAATGAAATTGCTTTTGTAGAATCAGGAATACTTCGCTCCTTTTTTTCTTCACCATCGGGCGAAGAAACCACTTACTGCTTCACTTTTCCTCAACGGCTCAGTGCGGCCTACACTTCTTTTATTACTAAGGAAGAAACTCAAGAAAACATTCAGTGTATTACTCCAGTAGAGCTCTTGGTTTTGCCCAGCGATAAGTTTCATGAGTTTGCTGAAAACAACATACGCTGGGTTAAATTGCTCAAGCTGTTTGCAGAAGAAAATTACATAGAGTTAGAAAAACGAGTATTTCAATTGCAGAGAGAAACGGCTAAAAAGCGTTACTCCGACCTAATTTTAAACCAACCAGAATATATCCAACAAATACCATTGCAATACTTAGCCTCCTATCTGGGCATTAGTCAAAGGCATTTGAGCAGGTTAAGAAAGGAGCTTTCTTTTTAGACATTTGTCCTATAAATCGTAAGTAATCATTCTCACTTTTGCCTGACTTTAAGGTAAAAAAATGAGTAAGAAAATTCTGATTATTAACGGACATCCAAACAAAGAAAGCTTCAATTTTGGCTTAGTGGATGCTTATAAAAAAGGGGCCATTCAAAGCGGGGCCACCATAGATGAGATTACCATAGGCGATCTAGAGTTTGATCCAAATTTGCGATATGGTTATCAGAAAAGGGTTGAACATGAGCCCGACTTGGTAAAATCATGGGATAAAATTCAATGGGCAGATCATTTGGTTTGGGTGCATCCTGTCTGGTGGGGCGGATTACCTGCCATTACCAAAGGTTTTATCGATAGGCTATTTGTACCGGGCTTGGCTTATAATTATCGCGAAAACTCAGTTTGGTGGGACAAACTTTTAAAAGGAAAAACTGCCCATATTATTACTACTTTAGATCAGCCCGGCTGGTATTATAGACTAGCCTATGGTAGACCAAGCGTTAATCAACTTAAGAAGTCTACGTTAAAATTTTGTGGCATAGAACCAGTCAAAGTAACTTATGTTGGCATTATAAAATCATCAACAACTTTGCAAAGAGAAAAATGGCTAAAGAAAGTAGAAGGTCTTGGACTTAGAAATAAATAATCCGCTCAGATTACTTAGTTACTTTATTTGAAGATTTAATTTCTGAGGTTTACACACTTTAGCTAACTTAGTTGCTTATGAAAACGATCAGACTATTTTTTCTTCTGCTGTGCTTCTGCTTTTCTCATCAAGCCATTGCGCAGCATGTTTTTCCAGATGTAATTGATAATTGCTATCTGGATCAATTTGTTTATGAAACTGATGAGATACTTGCGAAGCTTGATAATGAGAAAATCATTGAAGTGGTTACAGCCTCTTGGGATGAAAAAACAAAAAAGAATGCTGAGGGAATTCTTGGATTTCAGGTTTTGGTGGACAATAGAGGTACTAGCTGCTTGATGAGCATTAGAAATGAAACCAACATTAAAACGAAGAAAATGAATCTTACCAGCAGCATTAACGACAACCTTAAATGGCCAAGAATGCAACAGAAGGTTTCTGTAATTGTGGTAATGGAATTTAAAGAGGGTGAGATTACGATGAAAAGAATGGGTACCAAAGACATGAAAACCTTAACTGAGGTTGGTAGTGAGGGCAACTAATCTCTTATCGCAGAAAATTAAAACGGGCTTTGATCTAACATTGATCGAAGCCCGTTTTTTTTATTACTCCATTCTTAAGGTTTCAGCAGGGTTCATTTTCTTAACCTTACCTATTTGAGTAGTGACAGTCAGGAAAACCACTGTTGCCAAAATTAACGCGGCAAAGGTTAACGGAATAAGGTTTACTGGATCGTGATAGGCATAAATCTCATCTAGAAATACCCCAATGATATATACCGCCAAGGTACTTCCAATCACCACGGCTATGGATAACATAATACCGAATTTTAGATAGACAGATTTAGTGAGTTGTATCAAATTAGCCCCTAAGGCTTTCTTAATCCCTATATCCTTCATTTTTGATGTAATACTCAACGAAGCCAAACCAAAAATGCCCATGGCAGCAAGAATGGTTGCTAAAGTAGCGGTAAACAGCATTGTATTCTTTAAGCCTCGGCTATCGCCTGAGTCATTATCGAATACAGTTGATTGTAAAAAGCCTATATATGGCTTATTCTGTACTACATCCACCCATGCTTCTTTAATTTTATCTTCCATTTCCAGTTCAGTACCTGCCGAAACTTTTAATGTCAGATAATTCAATTCAGAATCAGGTTTGGCCTTTATAATTATGGGCTCTATTTTGTCACTCAAGCCTTGATAGTTGAAATCCTTTAATACACCCACCACCTTATGGAAAACACTATCAATTTGAATTAGGTCATCAATTCTAACATCGTAGTGTTCAGCAAATTTTTCGTTAATCATTACAGAAGACTGTGAATCACTAATCAGTTCAGGGTCAAAAAACCTTCCCCCGTGTAATTTCAAGCCCATAAATTGAGGATACTTAGTACTACAAGTTAGAAACGAAGCTCGGTTTTTTGTATCACCCAAGTAAAATTCAGTATTGCCATAGGCCTCGCCTAATGCTGCATTCGTTGCAACTGCTTCTTCAACTCCAGATAAAGCCATCATTTTATTTAACAAAGAAGGGTAGATTTTTGAATCTGGTATGTTCACCAGAATTCTGTCTTCCTTTTCAAAACCCCACTTTATATCTTTCTGCATATTATTGGTGCGAACAAACATGATTCCTGCCACAATAGTAATGATGGACAGCACCAGCTGAAACGTAATTACAGCCCCTGAAAAGCCCCATTTCTTGCCAAATCTTTCTTTACCTCGAAAAATAATTGAGGGCTTGAATTTGGAAATGTAAACTGCAGGATAAAATCCAGAAAGGAAAGTAACCACCAACAAGAGTAGCCCTAAAAAATACCATAAATTTCGGTTAGATAATAAATTGAGAGAGATAGTACCTCCAGACATTTCATTAAACCATGGCATAAAAAGGCCTCTGGCCAAAACAATTCCGAGAAAGATTGAAAGCGCACAAAGAATAAGATTTTCTGTTAAAAACTGGGCAATAATTTGAGACCGTTTACTGCCTATCGTTTTACGAATTCCTATTTCTTTTACTCGTCTTGTGGCCATCAGGATAGCAATGTTCACATAGTTAGAAATGGCCAGTAACAACATAAAACCAGCGATAGAGATAAGTAATATAATTGGAGACATTGGAGGAGACCCGCCTGGAACTCCGTTTAAATTACGCTTTGCCATAGACTCTAAAGGCACCAAGAAAATTGATTCGTATTGCGCATCAGGCTTCAGGCCGTTCTGAACTGAAACCATGGATTGAAACGATCTTTCAAGCTCGGCTACATCCGTTCCTTTCTCTAATTCTATAAATGTTACTGCATTGGTTTGCTCAGGTTCGCCTCTACTTTCCAACACTTCATAACTCAATAAAAAGCTTGGCCTTATACTCGAGTTATTGGGTGCATTTTCTATCACTCCTCCAACGGAAAAAGTCATTTCTTCTTCGCCATAAATTACTTTTATCAGTTTATCGATGGGGTATTCATCTCCCAAAAACCTTACAGCGGCAGATTGATCAATCACAATCTTAGAAGGGTCCTTCAATACATCTTTACTTCCATAGACCATAGGAAAAGAGAATGAAGTCAAGAAGTCGAGGTCTACATAACTCACATAGCTTCTGAAAATGTTATCCTTAATTCGAAAAACATTCTGAGCGCCCCTCATCCTTGTTCTGCGTTTTATTTGAGGGAAGTTATCAGGCAATTCCTTGGCCAGACCCGAATCAAAAACTCCATATTTACCTAGGCCACCTTCTGAAAACGCTTCATGAGCGACCAAATAGATATTCTTACCGTTTTCATGAAATTGATCTCGAATCACCCTTGGTTCAATGAACATGAAGGCCACTAAACAGCAACCTATGGCACAAGACAGCCCGGTGATATTGATAAATGAGGGCATTTTTTGACGGAGGATATTTCGCCAACCGATTTTAAAATAGTTTTTGAACATAGCAATGTTGTTAAATTGAGTTGTTTGACTTGACTTCCTTTTGATGTTCTTCCACCTGAATAGGCGAATAATGTCCCATGCAAAAGCACGCTTGGCGCGTTGCACTCCTTTTTCTTCTAACCTCCAGAAAAAGAGTTCGTGTACATCGCCTTGAATTTGCTCTAGTAGCTTGGGGTTGCAATACCACTCTAAAAAGCGGTCGGCCCAACGAGGTGGTTTTGGTGGCTCAAAATTTTTCATGCTGAAAAATTGAGTGCTGGCAACTGATTATAAAGTTTGTCGCGCATAGATTTGACCTCATCTAATACCGCACGACCTGTTGATGTAAGCGTATAGTAGCGTTTCCTTCTTCCACCTCGAACTTGCGATGCTCCTCCCATATCAGAAGTGAGCAAACCCTTTTCTTCGAGCCGATTTAAAACCGCATGAATGGCACTGATGTTAACTTCACGTCCGGTCTGTTCTTTCATTTCTTTCAAAACAGAAACTCCGTAAGCGTCTTCGTACAATACTCCAACAAGCAAAAGCACAAGCTCTTCTAATTCACCAATGTTGTCGCCTTTCATATTACCTTTATTTAATCTACAAACATAGATCAAATCTATAACATCTACATTTGTAAAACAAATAAATTTAAGTACTGGCCTCAACTTGGAGAGTTTTCTCCACTGGCAGAGCCCTCCAAAAGTTCTTATTTCTACATTTAATAAAGGATTTTACAATTGTTGATACATCAACTTTTGGAAGGGTTTCGTAGGCCAAAAACTGAGTCCAGATTAATAAGGCCTAGGCTTGTAAGTGTATTTTCTTTTTCGATCTAAGAAATGCTTGATTCCAAACTGAACTCCGTTGGAATAATAAAGCGACTGGTTAAATAACTCGAACTGCCCAGTAACAAAAGTGAACTCTTTGATTGGGAATGAAACGTTACCTGTTACTCTTAAAAATCCATCAGTGTAGCTATCAAAGAAATAGCCCGCTTCTATCCTGCTCTTTAACTTTCGCTCGTTTTCTCCATAGGTCCAAGCAAGGCCTCCACCACCGTAAAGCCTGCTCTTGATAATCCAATATGGGTTACCGTTTTCTTGGCTCGTATTGGCAGCCGATACAAATAGTTCTGCAAAAGGTGAGAATCGGGATTTATTCGCTCTTTTTAGATTGGCAAACAGACGAGAGGTTAATGCACCTTCCATGCCTCCATTGGTATAATAGCTGCCTACTAAGGCAAAACTTGATTGCCAAAACTTGGCAGAACCGCGTTCATAGTAACCAATGATTTCAGACTTATAAATCTCTTTTGAAATACCCACGCCTGTTTGTACTGGAGCAAAGTCTAAACTCAATGATTTGAACACATTCTCTTTTGATTGAGAAATACTGGCGTCTAAATCAACAAACATCTTATTGAAGTTATCCCTTTGCAAACCTGCACCTACACTGAACAATGGTTTTGATGGATTATTGGCTGTTTGATAGCGGTAACGTAAACCATAAAGCTCATGCGCCAAATTTTGCGGGTCAATATCTGTTAGCACCAAATCAGATACACTTGCATGGGTAACAGAAAAACTATGCTGCCTCCCTCTTTCTGTTCTTAGGTTGAAAGTAGCGCTGCTTTCCCAAACAGACTGATTGAAATTATCTTCTACATAAGCTGTATTTACTTCAACAGAATTATTTTCATTGTAGCGCAATTCTTTCTTTAGGGTATGGAGGGTTTCTGGGCTAAAAAGTTCAGGAGTTCTATCAATCAGGAATTTCTGAACATCGGCATCAAAGTAAATTACATCTGGATTAAAGCGCTTTTCAATTTCAATCTTTTTCTCATGGCCTTCGGGCAGCTGATTGGCTACTAGAGCTGACCTTTCGTATTCACCGATGTCATACCAAGCAGAACTCACAAATGCTTTGGCTTCTTCATCTTTTGGGTGATCTACGATGTATTCATTGAACACTGTTTCCATTTTGTTGAAAGCTTCTAGTTCTATCCACCATTGCAAAATGGTAGTGATAGGGATTTCAGTAGAATAATCTGACCACTGCAAGGCTTCTTGAATCTTACCGCTATCGGAATAGGCATACGTTATGGTTGTCGCTTTTGGCCAAAGCAACGGCAGGTCTTCTGGGTTCTTTCCACTTAATTCACCAATAAGAAGTTCAGGCTCAAAGTCTATAATGAACTGAATATATTTTGCGTAATTCTCAGGACTTGGGTCTTTGTCGTTCAAATGAACAAGTACTTGCTTGATTTGCGGTATGTACTCTGTTCCGTAAAAGAATGTGAAGTAGTCCTTAATGGCGGCTTCATCTTTTGCATCGAACATAATTCTTCTAAAAAGCCATTTTTCCGTAAGCTCTTCATTAGGGAAAGCTTCTTTCTTTAAATACAAGTCTAGGTACTCAAGGCCTAAAGACTTGGATTCATTCTGATAGGCGTCTTCTATAAAATTCCATACATCCATTGGTTTTTCTTGATAGCCAGAATAGAGCATAAACTCATTAAAAGTTGCAGAATCTACAGATGTTTGATTCTTCAGTTTACTTTCGAGCATACTTACTGCTTGCTCTAGTTGGCTGTTTTCTACATACCAAGCCACTGAGTCTTCAGCTGTATTTAAAGAAGCCAAAACCTTTAAAGGGCTTAATTCGGGAACCGTTTCTTCAACATACCCTTGTTCTAATGATTTTCTTTCGGCCAAGTAATCTTTATAGTCTTGCTGTGCCATTGCCTTTGCTTCAGAAAGATCAAAGAGTGGTTGTTCTTTCCATTTTACATCATTAAAAAGCAGTTCTGGTTTTGAGCTTTTTAGTGTAAATAGGGTGCCTCCAAAAAAAGCTGTTTTTGTATATGCATCTACTACTTTTGAAAATGCCTTTTCCATGTTATCCGCATTTTCTTTTTTCGCAAACACAAACCAGTAGAACTCTTTGTCGTTCCACTTATTCCTACTGCTCTTTCTTACCGAGTAAAAGTCACCGCTTTGGCTATAATCATAAGTAGAGTTTCTCCAGTTTCTAGTAATTGTTCCACTCCGCGTAGTAGTCAAAAATCTGGTTGTAGGGTATATTCTCTTTACTTTTTCTAGATAAGATACCCATTGTGAGTACATACCTTTTTTTTCGTTAGAAGTTCTATACCAATTTAATCCCTCGCCATTTCGGTATTCAAATTCTCCAGCTGAATTGTTATTTTCTGAGGGCAGCTGAAATACATCATCGGGGTGAATAAAGTGCGACCAAATCCCTGTGTACAGGTAAAGCGACTGGTGAATGTATTCTTTTCTGTCGTTGAAGGTGTAGCCACTTGTTACTCTAGGGAAATCAAAAAGTCCTGGCTCATACGGGTCGGGGTCAAAATCTCTTCCTCCTCCTTCTACAATATCGCCTTCATAAGTGGTGCTCATGAATTCAAGTTCGGGCATAGATCTTTTTAAATGAACCAAGCCCATGCTGTCGATATAGTTCGAAGGCGCTACATAGCTGGTGGGGTACTTTCCAAGACGATCCACTGTCCATTTTTTCCTTGCTGCTTTAAAGGCAGCATCAACACTCTCTGGGTCTAACCATACTTCTTTCAACAGTGATTCATGGTTGTATCCGTGAATTGCCAGTTCGAATTTGTTTCTAGTAACCTCCTTGCTCATCCAAACCGAGGTGCTCCATACCCTTCCGTTCTTTTCTATTTTCTGTAAATCCCACTCATTAAAAAGAAAAGGCGAATCCTTGATTTCATTGTAGTTGAAAATTGGGTAGGCTGAATATTGAATCCCAAATCTCTTGGATAGTTTGAGCATATCGGGCCACCAAACATTGGTCACATAATCTGCTTGGGTAATATCAAATTCCGACTTAATGGGTTCTAACTTAATATCATATGTTGGGCTTGGGAAATCATCAATAAATATAGTGCTCACATTTACAATCGGATATGGAACCCCTTCTAACCCACTTAAAATAGCTGAAAACAAGAGTCCTCTGTCTGCCCTTTCAAGCTCTATGGTTGAATTAAAATTAATTACGCGCCCGTTGCCAATCTGATTCTCCAACATAACAGGAAATTCAGCATCGTTAACAGCGTTAGCCAGAACATTAATGTTTGGTTTGAAGTTTTCTTTTGCCAGAGCTACATGCTTTTTATTGGCATAAATAGATCCGCTATCGAGCCCTGGCAATATATTTTTGGTAAAGTGAAAACCTGTAGCTTTTAAATCGAAAGAGAAAGAGGCATCTTCTCTTAGGCCTGAAAGGTAGCCCATCCGTTGATCTTCATTTACACTTGGAAAGATTAACGTACCCCCTTCTGCTACAAATTGCACTAAGTAATCAAGTGCTTTTTGATTCAACTGATCCGTTCCGTTAACCAAAATTACTTTTGGTGTCGACTTAAAAGTTGGTGAGGCATTAAAGTCTTTAACGGCAATTTTTTTATAGGGTATTTTAGTGTAATCCATGATTTTACCTACATGGCCGGCATAAACATCATTGAGGTCATGATTCTCTATATCGATATAGACAACCAGAGGATCTGCTAGAGTTTTAAACTCAGCGCGTTTTCCATCCAATTCATTATTGGCTTCTTTAGAATCGCCACAGCCCATAAGAGCTGTGATGAAAATCAGAGCCAAAAGCATAATTGGTTGGTATGGTCTCTTGAGGTAATTCAAATCACAATAGTTCTTTAATTCTAGCTTCTCCTGGGTTATTTACTACTTCGTAAACCGTTAGGTCTCCTTTTTGAAAAAACACTCTCACTGTTCTTCCTTTACTTTTAAGTTTTTCTATTCGTACCATTACTTCATCAGTCAAATCTAAATACACCGCAAGCCGACTGAAATTATCTTCTTCTGTTACATTGTAGATAAAAATCAATAGACTATTTGGAATAATATATTGGGTATTGGCCCTCAAAAAATCTTTATCTTCCTTATTGGCAAAATAAACTGAGTCTCGAACTGCGTATTCTCCCAAAAAATCTCGGTATGTAAGGAAGTTATGCGAATCGGTACTAAGCGGGTGAAATGTAACGCTGTTCACTACCGCATATGAATAGGGTAAAAAGCTAGATGAAATCTCTTGATAGGATGCTATTACGTTTTTTGATAAGCGCGAAGTTGGTTCTTCTTTAGCAAAAAGATCTTTCTGACTAAAAAGTGCTCCTCCAGCAAAAAGAACAAAAATAAGCACCACAGCGATTCCTTCTGGCATAAACACTTTCTTAACCTTAGTTACAAAAGAGTACATGACTAAGTAAATGGCAATACCTAAAATAATGGTAATGAACACTGGTAACACTTCATTGAAAAGGTCAATATCAAAGTAGCGGTAGTCTAAAAAGCTGATGCCGATTAAAACATTTACATAGATTACAAAAGCAATCAAGCTCGCCCATTTGTCTTTTTTACTCTTCATCATTAGGAACATTGCTAAAACAGCTACCAACGAAACAATCTGGACAACCCTGATTAGCTCATTGTATGGAAGCGTCATATTGCTTGTATAGGTAGAAGATGTTACTGACAAGAGATTTGATATAATGAACTGGAAGAAATCTGCCCCTTCTCTGTTTAAATACAAAGCATAAATACCCAACACTATGGTAGTAGCCAATAGGTATGCTTTAAGCGCGATCCAATAAAAGCGCATGTAATTTTTACTAATAAAAAATGGAGCTACTAACAGAAATGGAGGAATCAGAACCAGTAAAGAGTATATATCGATTAATGCAATGGCTGTGAAAATTGTAAAGATTTTATAACGGTAGTTTCTGGATGACCTAGCATAAAGTAGCCATGGTTTTTTTATGTACACTATGGCAGGCAGTACGAATGTAAGTGCCATTAGAGTTTCCTTTCCGTGCGTAATTTGAGAAAGGTTAATCGGTACAAGGTTGAAGAAGAAGGCAAAACTCAAAGTAGCCATTAACGGAACGGTCACCTTAGATCCCGTCATGATATTCATAAACCAGAAAATGATAAAGCTCAAAACAAAGGCCTGAAGAATGCCGAATGATTCAAGGGTAATTTCTGGGCTAATCCCAGTCATTTTTTCGTAAAAAGTCATTAAAGCATATTGCCCTGCAACTCCCGTATCATTACTAAGCCATTTTTGCTGAGAAATTCCTTTCAGTACGGCTAGTTCATTAAACCAGGATTCAGAAAGTTGATAATCATCATATTTCAGCAAATAAAACCTTACGGTCATGGCTATAAAACCAGTAATGGCCATTACTATAAACCCAAAATTGATAGATAGCCTTTTTGTAGGTTTTTCTTCAACCATATCAATTAACGGTTCCTTATCTTCTGCCTTCTCAATTACGTCCAGCAAAATCATTTTTCTTTGGCGTTTGAATTGAGCTGAATCTGAAAGCACGTTTTGAATACCAACTAACCTCACTCCAAAAAATATAACCATTATAAAAAGGCAGGTCATTAGGTCATAGCTGTTGATTTGAACCAAAAGAAAGATTCCAATCACAATAATACTGGCAAAGAAAGACCACATTCCAGCCATGGAATTGATTTGATTTTTTGACCCTTTCCCCTTGAAAAAAAGGCGCTTCATTACATATAGGAAAAGAATCCAAAGGAATAGCCTAATAAGGCCTATAAATATGGAGTCGGTATATGGAATGTTCATCTCCTAGATTCTTATTTAAATTTCGGAAAGGTTTGTAAGCCAATGTTACCTATAAAGTAATCCCACTTTAATGGGCTTACTTGCTGTTTTACCTTTTGGTATAGCTTTTCGCTATCTGCATACTCTATCAATATTACGGGCAGCTGATATTGTTTTCTAATTGCCTGCAACTCTTCTACTCTCTTATAGAACTCATGCCATCTGTGCATGCGGTATTCTTCTTTATCGAATGAATAGTTGGTAGCTACCGATTCGATTGCCACAGAATTAATGTACTTGGCCGATTTTGGAATTAGAGAAAGTCCAGCATTCTGCATTAAATGAATATCAGGGTATTTGTCTTTGAACATCCTCAGTAGATTTACCAAATCATCTCCCATATTGGGGTAAGGGCCCCATTTTGCGAAAGTATCAACGGTATCTAGGAAAAGCCCATCGAAACCTTTTTGCACCATTTTATCGACAAAGCTGATTAATACATTTTGGGTGTTTTCGTCCCTAACATTTAGATAAAAACTTCCCCAAATCTCGTTTTTACCTAGGGTGCTTTCTTTCAGTTCATTGTAGTAAAATCGGCTATCGCTTACTTCGCCTACACTTATATAACCTATTACACTCTCATTATTTTCTTTAATAAGCTTTACCTCAAATGCGGTGTAATGCTCCGACTCCAATATCACATATTTATACCCTTGAATTTGATCAGGATTAACCCTTCCATAGCAAATAAGTACTGTGCTGGGCTGTATTTTTTGTGCGAATAGACCTGAAAACGAAAACAAAGCCATGATGAAAAATATAGTTTTAATAAGCCGCATAGTAATAGTAGTCCAGATTTTTGAAAAATTCAGTTACCGACTTCAAGGTCAAAAGCATGAAAGTTGTTGACCCAATTAACATTCCTACTACGCTATATTCGTAAGAAATCAATCTACTCATAAAGAGTCCTACCATAAGGTTCACCACAGAGGCGATCATTATAGCCTTTAAGGGCTTTGTGGGTTTGTTTAGGGTGAATAAATAAAGCGAATTGAGCATACCCCAAGCCAACAGAATATAACCCAAACCACCCAAAATGCTGACTTTAATACTTATTGGGCTAAGTGTTTCATCAAATGCCTTTTCATAACCAAACCACACCCATATTACGGTGTAGAGCAGGGCTATCATTACCACTCCTGTGATTAAAAGTATTTGAACATGTTGCCAATAAGTTCTCAATGATTTACGATTAAATACCTTAGGCTGGTTGTAAGGAATTTGTTTTTGCAGCAAATCACTTAATGTACTGAAAGAGGCGATGCTAAACTCTAAGACACCCACCAACAGGAAGAAAATTAGAATTGCGATATCCATGCCAACCTCATAGTTTTTTTCATAATACACGGCATATGGCAACAGGCCATCTGCTGAGGTAGACCATGCTAGAATGCGATCAATGAATATAAAAACGAAGAACAGCAGCCCATAAAAAAAGTAGCGGTAGTTACGGTATATCATTACCGCGGTTTTAGAAGTAGCCCTACTAACATTTCGGGTGGCTTTCACTTTTTTATTGAAGAAATAATTGAGGTAAATCACCATTAGAATGATGGCTACCCAAATGCCTATCCAGTGTGTAAAATAGGTAGCGATATTTGTAAAGAGCTTTAAGCTCAGGGCCAACCCCGTAGCCACAAGAAAAGCTACTGTAATCATCCAGCGCTGTTTTAACGGGTGAAAAACAGCCGAGATCAACAACAAAATACCTATGGAGAAAGAATAGATATATACAATATAAAGGAACCGATAAGGGTAAATGTTAGCGAAAAAATTGACAACAAGCAGCAGCACACTAAGTACCGACATGAATAACAATCCGTCCTTAATTACTTTTATGGTGCTTTTTCTGGCCATCACAAAATCATTGTTATACCAGTAATGGGATATTTGCCTACCAATCACCTGTACGAATCCGCCAGTACCAACCAAGCCAAAAATAACCCCAAGTACAACCGCAGTTGATTGCAGCTGATTAAAGCCTATGTAAGTCCACAAAGAATATCCAAAAAGAATAATGGTTAGGATTTGAATGAAAACAGGAAGGCCATGGAAAAGCCCTAAAGGGTAGTAGTAAAAAAAGTACTTCGTTTTAATGCGAAGGTAATCTGAGGCTGAAGTAACTTCGCTCCTAAACTGATCGCTGACTTTTAATTTGCTAGGGTGGCTAGCAAGAAAATTGGAGTCTGTAATTTGAGCATAAACAATTTTGGCCAGGTCTTGTAAATCAGCCACGCCATAGTCTGTTTGCGCATCAACGGCCCGTATACTCATGGATTCGAGCATAGCTCTCACTACGTTTACATTAACAGGCTTGCCAACTTTGTCATAAACATCTAGGCCTAATTGCTCTATTTTACTTTCAAACTCCTTCATCCAATCATCTCTGTTATTTCTTTAAACGCTTTGCATAAACCGACTCATAAATACTTTCATATGACTCAATGAAAATATCGAGAGTGAAGTTATCTATTACACGTTGGCGGGCTTTCTTCCCCATTTCCATTCTTAAATCATCATTGGTAAGCAGTTCTATCACTTTTGCTCCAATTGCTTCTGGATCTCTGGGTTTGCAAACAAAACCCGAAGCCTCATCAATTGCTTCGCTTACCCCGCCAACATCTGTAGCCACAACAGGTATACCACAGCTCATTGACTCTAAAACAGTAAAGGGAAAGCCTTCAGAAATTGAAGTAAGAATTGAAATGTCTCCTTCACTAAAAATCAGATGAGGCTGGCTATGAAATCCTTTTAAAAAGAAGTTATTTCCTAGATTCAATTCCTCAATCAAAGCCTCACACTCTTCTGTATATTCTGGTACTGCATTTTTATCGCCATACACCAAGTACTGAACGTTAGGTATCTTTTTCATTACCACAGCGCAAGACCGAATCATGGTAAGTACATCTTTCAATTCAAATATTCTGGCTACCGCCACAACTGTTGGAATTCCCCTTAAATGTTCTGGCTTTTCTCTGGGTACAAACCTTTCATGATCTACCCCATTATAAGTAATCTCGACTTTCTCTCTATCTGCTCCATACATCAGCTCCCAGGTGATATTGAATTTATTTACTGAGAGTATTTTATCGGCTTTATAATAGGAAAGTCGTGTTATGCACTCAGTCAGTTTTATTAAGAATACTTTTATAAAATAAGAGTAGTCTGAACGATTAATGTAGAGCAGGCGCTCCCTTACATAAACTCCATGCTCTGTGATCATTAATGGGGTACCGTACCTATACTTTAAAACCAAGGCTGGTATTAAAGGAAAGCCCGAAAGGGTAATATGCGATACATCAACTTTTTCAATTGAAATAGAAAAGGGAATTAAGAACCTGTATAACCAGCGCAAGCCAACCGTTAAATCAAAAAGCGTGGCCTCTACCCCTCCAGCGTCTGTTTCTTGAATAGCCTCTTCTTGAAAAACGCGCCATACTTCTTCGCTTTTCATGGTTTCCTTGTAATCGTAATCTTTAAAGTATTCCCACATACTCCTAAACACAAAATCAAGTGCTTCCATGTTCTCAGAGTCGCTATACAGTAGGTCTAAAAACTTTTTAAAAATTGGAATAAAGTATTTTTCTATTACTTCCGGAGAGGTGTTTTCTTTCTTACTCACCACCTTGTAGTACTCCTTGCTAAAGCTCACATAATCTTGAGGTTCGTCTGGTGCCCATAGCGGTACTTGAATTACCTTTTTTACATTTTCGCTGAGCTCAAAAATTGGCTCTTTTTCAAAACCTGCATTTATTGAGTACAGAGTAAAATCTACATTTGATACCCTATCGCAAAGCATGTGGCTCCAAGTAGAAATACCGCCTCCATAAAAAGGATAAGTACCCTCAGAAATCAATAAAACTTTTATCTTCTTTTTATTATCCAACTCCATGTAGGTTTTAAACTTACGCAATCACGTAAGTTTTCTTCAAAATTTAGGAAAGAATCGGTGATTTAACCGAAACCAAAGACCAAATGCACTTTTCTGAGGACAAAGCGCACTTTTAACTTCACCCTTCTTTAAATCAGGTACGAAAACACACTTTTGCTTTGGACATAATGAGGCCTTAGACTTAAACTACCCCATTCTTCTCTAATATAATTACTCCATTTCTATCACCAAATCTTCTTGGTCGATCATTTCGCCAGCTTGCAAATGAATTCGTTTCACTTTTCCTGCCTTTGGAGCAGAAACCGTTGTTTCCATTTTCATTGCTTCAATCACGAATAATCCAGTATTGGCTTTTACTTCTTGACCTTCTTTTACTTTAACTTCTGCCAATCTGCCCTGTAATGGAGATCCTATTTCATTGTCTGATGCGGCCTTACGATGAACGGCCTTAGTCACTTTTACATTTTGATCCTTCACCTCAATAACCCTTGTTTGGCCATTCAAATCAAAGTAAACTTTTCTCATAGCGTCTTCATCAGCTTCAGACTTATAGAGCATCTTAACAATGATGTGCTTGCCCTTACCTATTTGAACAAAGACTTCTTCGTTCTCTTTTAAACCATAGAAGAAAGCTTTTGTTGGAAGGTGACGCACTTCTCCGTAAGTCTGCCAGTGCTCATAAAAATCTCTGAACACTTTAGGGTAAAGCTTATAAGATAAAAAGTCTAGCTCATCGCAGTATTCGTCAAAATCAGTTTGAAACTGCACAAACTCCTTTTCAAAGTCTACTGGTTCTAAATGTGCGTTTGGTCTATCGGTATAGGCTGTTTTTCCCTTTAGAATAATTTTGGACAATTCTTGAGGGAAGCCGCCTGGCATTTGGCCCAAATCTCCTTTAAACAAACTTACTACTGATTCAGGAAACGAAAGGGATTCACCACGACTCATAATATCCTCAACCGTCAAGTTGTTTGAGGTCATATAGATGGCCATGTCGCCTACTACTTTGGATGATGGTGTTACTTTGACCAAGTCGCCAAAGAGTTTGTTAACTACTGCGTAATTCTTTTTTACCTCTTCAAATTTGTGCTCTAAACCCAAAGCTGAAGCTTGTGGGCGCAAGTTAGAATATTGTCCCCCCGGGATTTCATGGTCATATACTTCCGCAGTACCTGCTTTTAAACCACTTTCAAAAGGATAGTAATATTCGCGGACATCTTCCCAATAATTAGAATACTCGTTGAGCTTGGCCAAGTTGGTTTTAGGGTCTCTTTCATGACCTTCTAAACAAGCTACCAGAGAGTTAAAGTTTGGCTGAGAAGTAAGCCCCGACATTGACGCAATGGCTACATCCACAATATCTACCCCAGCTTCAATTGCATGGAAATATGTAGTGGCTTGCATAGAAGAGGTATCGTGGGTATGTAAATGAATTGGCATATCCACTGATTCCTTCAAAGCGGTGATCAAAGTTGTGGCAACTCTTGGTTTTAGTAAGCCGGCCATATCTTTTATACAAAGTATGTGAGCACCTTCATCTTCCAAAGCCTTGGCCATGTCTATATAATATTGAAGGTTGTATTTTGAATTGGCATCCAAAACATCTCCTGTATAGCAAATACAGGCTTCAGCAACCGAGTTGGTCCTTTCTCGAACTGTTTTGATACTCACCTTCATGTTTTCAATCCAGTTTAGCGAATCAAAAATTCTGAAGACATCCATACCATGCTCAGCAGTTTTTTCCACAAATCGCTCGATCAAGTTATCTGGATAAGCCGTGTAGCCTACTCCATTTGAGCCCCTCAATAGCATTTGCGTAAGAATATTAGGTGCTGCTTCGCGAATAAGTTTTAGTCTATCCCAAGGATTTTCATTTAAGAACCGCATGGAAACATCAAAAGTAGCTCCGCCCCACATTTCTAGTGAGAAAATCTCCGGATGATTTTTCGCAAAACCATCAGTAACCTTTAGAATATCCAAAGTTCGCATTCGGGTGGCCAAAAGCGATTGATGCGCATCACGAAAAGTGGTGTCGGTAAAAAGAATTTGCTTTTGCTCTTTAATCCATTTGGCAAGTCCATCAGGGCCGCTTTCTGTCAATATCTGCTTGGTTCCTCTTGGGTGAGAAGCGAGTCTGTCGCTTGTGGGTATTTTGGGCTCTCTAAAATGTACATAAGGATCAATACGCTTGACATTCGGGTTTCCGTTTACAGCTACTTCTCCCAAATAATTCAGCAATCGCGTGGCTCGGTTCATGAACCGTGGCATTTCGAAAAGTTCTGGATAGGACTCAATGAATTTCACTGTTGCTTCTCCATTGTAGAAAGTTGGATGCTTCAGTACGTTTTCCAGAAATCCCTTATTGGTTTTTACTCCTCGTATTCTAAATTCTGAAAGTGCTCTTTGCAATCTTTGAGAAGCTCCTTTAAGCGTTCTTCCCTTTGCTGAAATCTTCACCAACATTGAGTCGAAAAATGGAGATATGGTTACGCCTGCATAGCAGTTTCCTGCGTCTAGCCTAATCCCAAAACCACCTGCACTTCTATAGGCTATAATTGTTCCATAGTCTGGTTTGAAACCGTTTTCAGGGTCTTCAGTTGTTATTCTACATTGAATAGCAAAACCATTACACTGTATATCTGATTGATCTTTGATGAAAATTCTAGGGTCAGAAAGCGGATACCCTTGGGCTATTTCTATTTGAGAACGAACAATATCGATTCCCGTAATTTCTTCTGTAATGGTATGTTCTACTTGAACCCTTGGGTTTACTTCAATGAAATAAATATTCTCATCGGCATCGACCAAAAACTCAACCGTACCAACATTGTTATAGTTTACCTCTTTGGTAATTCTTAAGGCATATTCATATAGCTTATCACGCGTAGTTTGGCTTAAATTAATGGAAGGCGCTACCTCCACTACCTTCTGATACCTGCGTTGCACCGAGCAATCTCGCTCATATAAATGCACCAAATGGCCATAATTATCACCCATAATCTGCACTTCAATGTGCTTAGGGTTATCGATGAATTTCTCAAGGAACATGGTATCGTCTCCAAAAGCTTTTGAGGCTTCACTTTTGGCTTCATTGAATGCTTTTTCAAGATCGGCTTCTTGACGAACTACGCGCATTCCACGACCTCCACCGCCTGCTGCGGCTTTCACCATTACTGGAAAACCAATACGTTGTGCTTCTCTCAACGCTGTTTCATATGAATCAAGCGATTCTTGGCTATCTTCAATCAAAGGTACTTGAGCCTTACGAGCTACAATTTTAGCTTGCACCTTATCCCCTAGCCTTTCCATTACTTCTGGTTCAGGCCCAATAAAAATAATCCCTGCTTCTTTACAAGCCCTAACAAAATGAACATTCTCTGAAAGAAATCCATAGCCCGGATGAATGGCATCTACTCCCTCATTTTTGGCGAGGGTAATAATTTCTTTGATGTCTAGGTAGGGTTTTAGGGCCTCTTCATTTTCTCCAATTTGATAAGCTTCGTCTGCCTTGTACCTATGTAAGGAATAGCGATCTTCATAAGTATACATTGCTACTGTTCTGATTTTCAATTCAGAAGCAGCTCGTAACACACGAATAGCAATTTCGCCACGATTAGCGACCAACAGTTTTTTAATTTTATTGATTCTTGGCTCCATAAGATAGTGGGTAAACTAAAAGGGGGAAGTTAATAGAATATGTTTTAAACGGCTAAAACATGCCCACTTAGATTTAACAAAATCTTAAGAAAATTGAACTTAAATGCTCATTTTTTAAGTGCTATCTATTCGGTAAATCCATTTTTCGGAAGATCAAAAAGCCTTTCCATCCACACCCAAACGAATCAAATATTCAGTTAATTTAATTTTAACCAAATTTCCTTTCGTCAATTTTATTAAAGAAAAATATCTATCCGCTAAGTCTAAAAAATTATTACGAACGCATTGGCGATGTTCATAAGCCAATCTTAAATTCAAAGCTTTAAATTCATCTGCGGTTTTACATAAGTGAAAGGCCTTTTGGCAAACCATAAATACAGAGAGCATTTGTGCATTCTCAGTATGCTTATATCGCAATGCCGACATACTGGTTTTAAGCTTTCGCTTTTGCATTAACACCTTATCGACAAACGTGTATTTAAAATAACGAGAGGAGCGCACCCACAAATCGAAATCTTCATAAGCCAAGGCTTCGTCATAACCTCCTATTCTATCAAAAACAGACTTACGAATGACCATGGTTGGTGTGCAAATGAAGTAGCGTTTGAGCACCATTTCGAAAATATCACCTTGCGGGATTTCGGAAACTAACTTCTTAGATCGAAGGCTGTCATTATGGTTACCAATTACTTTTGATGCTGAATTGATGTAATCTGCATTACTAAAACACACACCGTATCCTTCACCTAAAGCCTCAAGTTGCTTTATGCTTTCATTTAAAAAGTTGGGGAACATCACATCATCCAAGGCGAAATCCACAACGTATTTTCCTTTCGCTATGGCCAAGCCTTTATTGAAGGTTCGGGTGTAGCCAGTGTTTTCAGCATTGGCGATAAAAGTGACTTCTGGCCTGTTCAGAATTAGCTTTTTAATTTCTTCAACACTAGCATCTGAACTTCCATCATCTAGCACAATCACCTCAATTTCAGTATATGCTTGATTGAAAACAGAGTTTAGTGCTTCTTTTATATAAGGAGCATGGTTGTAGGAAATACATATTACGGAAACGAGTGGATTCATTTGAATAAGAATTTCCTATTAAACAGAATGAGTATAAGGAAGAAACCAATGTAGCGCCATAGATAGGCTAAGGTAAGGGCTTCTAAATTAAACCTACCCATTAATAAATAAACCAACACAACATAAATGAGTGCCGAAAACAACTGAGCTATTATGTATTTTACGGTTTGTACTCTGGCAGAGAGCAAGTAAGCCAAGAGGTAAGAGAGAATACAAAAGAAATCACCAATAGCCTGAAAACGCACTAAATAGGCCGCCTTTTCAAAACCTTTTGCAAAGAACAGGTTCAGTACAAACTCACGGTTGAGGTAATAAATAGCCAAGCATATAACGGTAATGAAAGCTACAAAGCTCATCACTTTAAGCACATAACTTCTTAAGGCTTTCTCGTCATTAATCAACGAAGCCATTTTAGGATAATACACGACCCCCACCGTTCCACTGAACACCAATAAGTAGCTGCTCGACATTTTGGCTACTGACTGCCAAAGTCCTGTTCGATCTAAACCATACAGTTCAATCACATAATCACGAACCATGAAATCGAGCAGTTTGCCCAAGACTATTGAACTAATGGCCATCAGAACGAATTGGCTGATTTTCTTTAGTGAAGCTCCATCTGGCTTACCAATTTTCAATGTTACTTCCTTTCTATTCAGAATAAAGTAAACCAGTGAACAGAAAAACATGAGTGCGTAACCCACCACAAAGCTGAGCAATGCTTGATCAAGATTGCCCATGTTTACAGACCACAGCACGACTGCTACCAGAAGTACGATTCCAGAAATACTAACTAATGCATAGCCCTTTACATCGCGAAAAGAAAGAATCACGGAATTGAGCAAACCCGTCATGAGCATTAAAAAAATGGCCGGCAGAAAGATGGTTAAGAATTGCCCAATACTATAATGCTCTACAAATCGGCTAAAAAAGTAATCCTTCCACCAGAAATAAAGCATGGCGAAGGTTGCTATAAAAATAAGATTGGTTATCCAGAAACCAGTTTGCCAAAGTTGGTGCTTACTTTCTTCACTGGTTTTTGGGTCTGACCAATGTTTCATCACTGCTCTGTTAATTCCTTCTGAAGGAAGCAGGGTAAATAATGAGGTGAGGTTTTGAAAGTGAGAAAGCAGCGTGATGCCGTTGGTGCCGAAGAAAACCGCAAAGAGTTTATTGATGGTAAGTCCGCCAATGGCGCGAAACACCACTGCAAGAAAAGACCATCGTGAACTTTTAAAGAATTGAGATGCCAACAGCAAAAGATTTAATACTAAGATAGGGCTTTCCTAAAACTGAAACTAAAAAAGCTTTGGCCGCCTAAATGCGACTTAAACTGTTTCAGTCCTTCATTGATCTTCCCGTTCAGATAAGACGTACCCAAATCAAGGTAGTTTAAGTTCTCTGCTCTACAAAAATCATAAAGTCCTTCTGTAAGCAAAACCACAGGGCTTACCTGATCATATTCAGGGTGATGTGCTGGAGAGAAATTATAAAGCACGCTGTCAGAAGCTAAAATACCAATGGTAGCCGCAATGATTCGTTCTCCATCTTTCACTCCAAAGGGGATATAGGCTTCTGGGTTTAGTTTTTGCGCCAATTTCATTTGGGCCCATTCCATCGAAAATTCATAACCCTTTTCCTGACGCTGATTTTTCACGAAATCGAATACATCTGCAAGCTTATGTTTTGGAAGCCTACTGAACTCAAAACCTGCCTCTTTGCATTTCTTCAATTTACGGACTTCCATTGAAGCTAAGGTTAACTCAAAAGCTTGATCGGTAATCGGAATGGCTTGATAAGCTAATTTTTCGGTTATTTCGAAGCCTGCATAGCTTAGGTTTTCCTCCAAAAGATTTAAGTTCTTGAAATAACAGCTAGGGGGTAATTTTAAGTGAAGAGAACCCAGTCGTTGATCTTTCAACTTTCTTAACACCTCGAAAATAAAGAAGGTAATTTCTTCACTTGTCAAATTATCGGCTAAAGCAAAACCACCAAACGGTGCTCGGTAAGGGCTAAAGACTGCCCCTTCTTCTAAAGAAAAACCAATATGGCCTAAGGCTGTTTTTTCAGTATCATCCAATAAATAGAAATGAATTTGTGGCAATTGATTATTGCCTATAAGAAAATTAGGTTTTGTATAAAGCAATTCAGAAAAATCCTTTTGGGTGTTATCCAATAAAGCTTCAATCACTTTTAGGTTTCTCATTTGAACTCAGAGCGTTTTCTTATGTAGTCATTCTCATCAAACTCATCAGAGGCAAGCCCAATCATAATGGCATTTTTGCTAAAAATCATTTTGCCCCACCACATAGGGGGAATGTAAAGTGCTTTATCTGCTTTGTCTAAAGTGCAATTAAATAAGTCGCCTTTCTTCGACTCTAATAAAACCTCAATTTTACCTTTAATGGCAATAATGACTTGCTCACTTGTTTTATGAGCGTGATCTCCTCGTGCCTGCTGTTCTGGTAAATCATACAACCAATACACGCGCTTTATTTCAAAAGGAATGCTCTTCAGCTCTTCTAAAAAAGTAAGATTCCCTCTCAAATCAGGTTTCGAATCGAATGTATATACCTCAGGTTTTTTCACGGCTGTTATTTAATCACTAAAGTAACAATTAATCTATTCTGTATCTTCGCGCGCTATGCTTTACCTTCTACTCGCTATACTTGGCAATGTTGCAGTTTTCCTTTCTTTTAGGTCGTTTACACGCTTAAGAATTAACACCTTCCCTGCCATTGTTACCAATTACTTGGTTTGCGTAATTACAGGAAGCATCTATGTTGGCTTTGGAAATATAAAGTCAAACATCGCATTCGACCAACCTTGGTTCTATAGTGCTTCAGCATTGGGCTTGTTATTTATTGGCACATTTTACCTTATGGCCTTAACCACTCAATTAAGAGGTGTTGCCGTGGCTACAGTAGCCAGTAAAATGTCGCTCGCGATTCCCGTTTTATTTAGCTTGTTCATTCTGAAAATCGGAACTTCTGAGCTCGGTTCTTGGAACTATATAGGTATTGTTATTGCGTTTGCTGCTATATTTTTAGTATCGAAGAAGAAGGTCTCTTTGGAAGTAAAAGAACCTTTGACCATAGGCTATATAATATTGCCCTTTGCTGTTTTCTTACTGGGCGGAGCTTTAGATACTTGGCTAAACTATGCTAGCGAAAACCTTATCGAGCCACATATAGAAGCCATTTACCCTATAATTACCTTTGGCACAGCCTTTCTAATTGGTAGTATCGTGATTTTGGTAAGAAAAATTAAGGTGACTAAAAAAGAGATTTTGGGTGGGCTTTACCTCGGTATTCCAAACTACTTTGCAATTTACTTTCAGATCAAAGCCCTTTCTGCTTTCGATAATAATGGTGCTGTGCTTTATCCGGTGCTAAACATTGGAATCATCATTGCCTCCACAATTTTTGCAGCCTTCATTTTTAAAGAATACCCTACCAACCTTAACATCCTTGGAATACTGTTAGCCATTGCAGCATTAATTCTCATAAGCATGTGAAAAAAATGGGCCACCCCAAAAGGCAGCCCATTTAAAATTCTCCTTTGAAGATTGTTATTTCTTATCCTTATCGTCTGACTTTCTACGAGTAGTCGATTTTTGCTCTGGATTAGCAATGGATTCTCTCATGTCGGTATCGGCCTGAATGTTCTCCATTTTATAATAATCCATCACACCCAAACGACCACTTCTGAAAGCTTCGGCCAATGCTTTAGGCACTTCTGCTTCCGCTTCAATTACCTTAGCCCTTGCCTCTTGCGACTTGGCTTTCATTTCTTGCTCTTGAGCAACGGCCATTGCACGTCTTTCTTCTGCCTTGGCTTCGGCTACTTTCAAGTCAGCTTGCGCTTGGTCAGTTTGAAGTATCGCACCAATATTCACCCCTACATCTACATCTGCAATATCAATGGAAAGGATTTCAAATGCCGTTCCAGCATCTAAACCACGGCTTAGTACTAGTTTCGAAATTTTATCAGGATTGGCCAACACTTCTTTATGAGAAGCTGCCGAACCAATTGAAGTTACAATGCCTTCACCTACCCTAGCGAGAATAGTGTCTTCACCAGCTCCTCCAACTAATTGTTGAATGTTAGCACGAACCGTTACTCTTGCCACAGCCACCAACTGAATACCATCAGCAGCCACAGCAGCTACTTTAGGCGTAGTGATTACTTTAGGATTTACGGAAATCTGTACCGCTTCAAATACATCTCTACCAGCCAGATCGATCGCTGTCGCTTGTTTAAAGCCTAAGGTGATGTTTGCCTTATCGGCAGAAATAAGTGCTTTAATTACAGAAGGGACATGACCGCCTGCTAAGTAATGCGTTTCAAGCTCATCAGTAGTCAATTCAAGCCCTGCTTTGGTTGCAGTAATCATTGAATCAATCACAACTCTTGGAGGAACTTTTCTAACCCTCATTAGTACTAGCTTTAACAAACTAACCCTAACCCCTGAGAACCTGGCTGTAATCCAGAGTCCAACCGGTACGAAATAGAAAAAAGCAAAAAACAGAATTATACCGGCTCCAATGGCAACCAGTGTTATGTATTCATTCATATCTAATTATTTATTCGTTCAACTGTAATTCTATTCCCTAGAACTTTAATGATTTCAATTCGACTACCTGATTCAATGTGAGAGCCCATTGAAACTACTTCGTAGGTCTTATCACCAAACTCTCCATTGCCTACAGGTTTTAAATCAGAAGTTGCAATTCCTTCCATTCCAACTTCCAAACCCAAGGAGTAACCCTCATTGAATTTACCCTTGTTGGTATCCTTGAGTGAAAACCGATCCCATGATTTCGACTTGAAGCTAAAATAAGTGGCCACTACTGAAATAAGAAAAGAGCCCACAAGCACATAATTACCTGCCGTAGTCCCGTGTTTTTCATAAGTAAGATAAACTCCTGCACAGGTGAGCGCAAAACCAACCACGCCAACTACGGTTGTGCCTGGCACAAAGAGTAATTCTATATAAATTAGAATCAACCCAATGATCACCAATAAAATAATAGCAATCCACTCTCCCATTTGCTCGGTTTTTAAACTTGTCCGAATATACTATTTATTAGTAACATCAATAGGCTTTTGCAAAAAGTACTCTGCCTGCTGATGGTTTTCCAGAATAGATACAAACTCCCGGTTCTTCTTTTCTATCTAAAGGAATACAACGTATGGTTGCTTTAGTCTCTGTTTTAATCTTATCCTCAGTTTCAGCAGTTCCGTCCCAATGAGCAGAAACGAATCCACCTTGGCCTTCCAATACTTTTTTGAAATCATCATAAGTATCAACTTCAGTAGTGTTCTCTGCTCTGAAATTGAATGCCTTTTGATAAATAGAAGTCTGAATCTCATCTAATAAAACTTCCACTTTATCAGCTAGACTGTTTTCTAGGCTGAACAATTCTTTAACTCCAGTATCTCTACGAGCAATTTCAACAGTGTTATTTTCTAAGTCCTTAGGGCCAATAGCTAGCCTTACAGGCACTCCTTTAAGTTCCCATTCGGCAAACTTGAAACCAGGCTTATAAGTATCTCTATTATCGAATTTCACAGAAATACCTTTGGCTTTCAATCCTTTGGTGAGCTCAGCCACTTTATCAGAAATAGTTTGAAGCTGTTCTTCTCCTTTATATATAGGTACAATCACCACCTGAATAGGCGCCAATTTTGGAGGAAGCACCAAGCCTTGATCATCTGAATGTGCCATAATTAACGCTCCGATTAATCGAGTACTTACGCCCCATGACGTTCCCCAAACAAAATCTTGTACTCCTTCTTTACTCGTGAATTTTACATCAAATGCTTTCGCGAAGTTTTGTCCTAAAAAGTGAGAGGTTCCTGCTTGAAGTGCCTTTCCATCTTGCATCAAAGCTTCGATACAATAGGTTTCTATAGCTCCTGCAAATCTTTCACTTTCAGACTTTATCCCTTTTACAACAGGCATGGCCATGAATTCCTCTGCAAACTCAGCATAAACATTCATCATTTGCACTGACTCATCTATGGCTTCTTGCTTGGTAGCGTGAGCTGTATGACCTTCTTGCCAAAGGAATTCGGCTGTTCTTAGAAAAAGGCGAGTTCGCATTTCCCAACGAACAACATTGGCCCACTGGTTAATAAGTAACGGTAAATCTCTATAAGATTGAACCCAGTTTTTATAGGTGTTCCAAATCACTGTTTCAGAAGTAGGCCTAACAATAAGCTCTTCTTCCAATTTAGCATCAGGATCAACTACAACTCCCTTTCCGTCAGGGTCGTTCATCAATCGATAGTGAGTTACTACGGCACACTCCTTCGCAAACCCCTCTACATGGTCGGCTTCCTTACTCAGGTATGATTTGGGAATGAAAAGAGGAAAATATGCATTCACATGCCCAGTCTCTTTAAACATTCGGTCAATTTCTGCCTGCATTTTCTCCCAGATGGAAAAGCCATAGGGTTTGATTACCATGCAACCACGAACCGGTGAATTTTCAGCTAAATCTGCTTTTTTTACCAGTTCATTGTACCACAACGAGTAATCTTCACTTCTTTTTGGTAATCCTTTGCTCATATCAGTTGTTTGGTATGAATCTTGTTTGTTAACGGTTGTTAAAATAGTTGATACAAAGATATATCATTCGATTATTTTATCGACCAATTTTGATAAATACACGTTAACTTAAAAAAGCCAAGGAGGAAACATCATGAAAAAAAGAGACTACATCCGAATATTAATGGCACCACTAAGTATGCTCACTGTGTTTGCATGCTCACCAAACCAATTTCAATCTTCCCAAGAATACGATGATGTTTATTTTACATCATCAGATAGGGTAAGTAAACCAACCATTATCGAATCAACCAAAGAAATTGAATCGTCAAATCAGAAAGCATTTTCTTTGGGCGACTATTCAAGTGAATCGGTAGACCCTATGTTGGTAACAAAATACAGTAATAGCCAAAATGGAGAAGTAGTTTATTATGAAGAAGGACCACTGGTTACCAAAGCGAGCGAGCTGAATTATGATGACTTCGTTTATGATTACGAAAATGAAAATTTAGCTTATTATGAATTACCATTAGACTGGAATACAGACTGGGATAAAAGCAGCTTCAATAACCTTATGGTTAATGATTTTCAGTTTCAACTAGCTTGGTATGAACAATACTATCTGAATCGTGATTTCAGAATGAACAACTACTTATCAGGAAGATATAGTAGTAGAAGAAACGGGATCAGTACTCCTAGAGTAGGTTTAGATATTGCTTTTGTTTCTGTTGGTTATTCTCCAATTTTCTTTTCTGGTATGACCTATGTCAATCTAAATAGATTCGGGTCTTTCGATCCATTCTGGAGCCCTTACTACGATCCTTTCTGGGGTTATGGTGGGTACTATTCACCATTCTACACCTCATATAATTATGGCCGTCCGTGGGGATGGAGTAGATGGAACAGAAATCCTTACTACAGTAACTACTACTATACTAATAATTACTACTATAACAACGAAGGCAATTTAGTAAGTCGTGATGGACGAGATGTTACTAGAGGTGCTAGAATAAGCTCAACTTCTGTAAGTAGTGTAAGAACAGACGCTGTAAACGGGTCAACACCTAACACTCGCTCTTCAAGATATGCCAGTGAATTAGGTGCACGAGGATCAAGAGCAGGCGGTTCCATAGATGGTTATCAAGTAGTTGGTGGAAGGAACAGCTCTACAGCCGCAGTTAGTGGAAATACTAGAAGCTCAAGAGTAAACACAAACGCTTATCAATTCTCGAATGACAGTCGTTTGACAAGATCAAACATTGTTAGAAGCAATAACGCTAGAAGTAGCAGGTCTCAAACTTATGCAAGCTCAAGATCAGCTACAAGCTCACGTGTTACCTCTGGCAGAAATAACTCTTCAAGCAGTAATTTATTCAGTAGATCCAGTTCTACAAGATCTGCAACTCCAAGTTATAGCCGATCTACAGGAAGCAGTAGAAGTTCAGGCGTTTCTAGTGGAAGGTCATCTTCTAGCTCATCAAGAGGAAGTGGAGTATCTAGTGGAAGATCTTCTTCTAACTCATCAAGAAGCAGCGGTGTTTCTTCAAGCAGAAGTAGCGGAAATAGCTCTTCATCTAGGTCGTCTGGAACCGTTAGCAGTTCTTCTTCTCGAAGCGGAAGCGCAAGCAGTAGTTCTAGCTCATCAAGAAGCGGAAGAGGTAATTAATTAACTCACAAAAACTCACAAAAATGAAACTTGGAATAAAGCTTATTATGATAAGCCTGGGCGTGGTTTGCCTATTTCAAACCTCTCAGGCGCAAATTCAGCAAGGTTCTTTTGGTTATTATAACGATGCCTTAAGGTACAGTCAATTACAAAACCCAGGTACTGCCAGGTTCTCAGCATTAGCGGGTTCGGGTTCTGTACTGGGTGGCGACATTAGTTCAGCTATCTATAACCCTGCGGGTTTAGGCGTTTACAACAGATCACAGTTCGTTTTCACTCCTGGTTTTTCTTCTCTTCAAACAGAAGGAAACTCCTTTGGTACTGCCAATAAAGATGAAGCAACAAAACTGTCAATTGCCAATTTAGGTGTAGTAATCAATTTCAATAAAGGAGATTTAATACCGGGTTCATTCAGAGGGGGCTCATTGGCTATAACTTATAATAGAATCAATGATTTCAACAGAAACGTTCTATCAAGTGGATACAACGGAAGTAACTCCATTATAGATAACATGCTTCAACAAGCTGATGGACTTTTTCCAGAAGAGCTTAGTGGAATTGCTCAAACAGGATACGATCATTATTTGATCAACCCTGACCCCAACGATGAAACACTTTATCATTCGCCAGTACTTGGTTTTCCAACGCAAACTGAAACCATTAGAACCAAAGGCTATACTGACCAAGTAAACATTGCCTACGGAACTAATTTTGATGATAAAATATACTTTGGAGCTGGAATGGGCATTACAACATCGAGCTACACTAATAGTAGAATTTATACTGAAAGTTTTAATAATGAACCGCTTTCTAGCTTTACTATAGATGAAAGGCTAGAATTGAATGGAACTGGGGTGAATTTTAACATTGGTGCAATAGTTCGCCCACTAGATGTTTTAAGAGTAGGTCTATCCTACACTTCTCCTACTTATTATAGTTTTAATGAAGAAGGTGATAACATCTATAATTCAGAATGGAACAACTACGATGTTTCAAACTTCAGAGACGACATGGGTAATCGCTTGATTCTAGAAGACACTGTTCTGGGTTCTTTACAAACAGCTACAGATATATTTGTTTCATCCTTTAACTTAAAAACACCAGCCAAACTCAATGCGGGGCTCGCGTTTTTCTTCAATAAAAATGGATTTATTACTGCGGACATTGAGCATCTGAATTATGCTAACGCGAACGTTTCGTCCAGTGATTTCTTTACTGGAAGCGACAACACAACTATTGAAAACATTTATAACTCGGCTACAAATATTAAACTTGGTGGTGAGTATCGTTATGAAATGTTTAGGCTTAGGGCTGGTTACGCGCATTATGGCGACCCGTACAAAAGCAACTTTGATGGTGTGGATTTAGATAGATCAAGAAAAATGATTTCTGGAGGTGTAGGAATCAACTTAGGCAAGTACTTCTTCGATTTGGCCATTGTCAACACCAAATTTGATCAGTCATTCAGAAGCTATAGAATGGCAGTACTTGAAGACTCTCCGCTTACAGTGATCAAGCATAACATGACCAATGCGAAACTAACTTTTGGCCTAAATTTCTAGAAGAAGTCAAGATTCTAAATGCGAGATAATCTTATCCAACGTGATTCGATTATCTCGTATTTTTATTTTGGCTTCATTGTAAAAAGCGAGTCTATTTTCGGCCAAATCACGTACTTCTTGAATCAAATCTTGCTGATCATAACTTTTAAAAAGCGGTCTTTTTTCAACACCTTGATCCATTATTCTCAGGGCCAAATCTCCTGGGCTAACATCAAAAAATATTGTAGTTCCCATTTCATTCATATAGTCCATATTGAAATGATAACATGGCGCCCCACCTCCGGTAGCCATCACAAACTGCTCCTTTGCAGCTCCAATGTTCCTTAGTGTTTCCTTTTCTTTTATACGAAAATTACCTTCTCCCTGAAAACTGAAGTAATCAGGTATTGATTGCCCCACTATCTTCTCAATTTCAGAATCGAGGTCAATAAATTCTATATTTAAATGTTCAGCAAGCTGTTTCCCAAGAGTAGTTTTCCCCGAGGCAGGTAAACCCACTAAATAAATTCGATGAATTGTATTCATTATCTGAAACTCGACATTAAATCGCTAGCAGAAGGAATATCATTATAATGCCATTTCTTTAAGATCGTTCCATTTTCAACCAACACTAAACCTGGGTTTGAACGTACCATTGTTTTAAGCAAAGTAGCATCGGAATATACATAGGGAACGGCCAATTGAACACTATGTCTTAATTCTTCAAACTGGTCACCAGAAGAAGCTGTTACCGCTATTACCTCCACTTGATTTCCTAAGGCACTAATCAATGAGTTTAAATCAAGGTATGAATCCGCATCGGTTTTGGCGGCTTCATGAATTACCACCAATAATTTTCTTCCTGTCAGAATATTCTGAGTTTCATCGGCAGTATCACTCCACATAGCAAAGTTGGTGATTTTGGGCACCTCATTTGGGTCATTAGCTGGTGGTAGCATTTCTGTAGGAATATGGGTCCCTTCCTTATAAGCTCTGAAATCAATAAAAGGCAGATGGGCAATAGCCAAGAATGAAATCACTAAACAAAAAACAAGGGTTCCTACCAAAGCAATCGACTTAGTTTTAAATCCACTGGTAAGCTCTTCTTTCTTCCGATTAAGGAATAGTACCAGTATTAAGACTAACAGAATAATATCTTTTGTAAAAGATTCCCAAGGGGTAAGTTTAATAGCATCACCAAAACAACCACAGTCGGTTACTTTGTTGAAATAGGCTGAATAGAAAGTAAGAAAGGTGAAAAACAAAATCATGGCCAAGAGCAACTTGGTTACAAGTTGTGGTTTATACCTCAACAACACCGCTAATCCGAGTACTATTTCTAAAGTAGAAAGAAGTACTGAAAGAAATAATGCAGCTGGTTTTAAAGCATCAAAAAAAGGCGCTATATCCACTGAGAAAACAGTAAAATATTCTTCCAATTTAATCTGTGTCCCTACAGGGTCGTTGATCTTAATTAGGCCAGAGAAAATAAAAAGTCCTCCAACCAAATACCTTGAAATCGAGGTTAATAGCTTCATGATTTTGAAAATTTCATTAAGATCAAACAAAACACTGCGTAGTTGATCATGTCTTGATAATTGGCATCAATTCCTTCAGAAATGATGGTTTGCCCTTGATTATCTTCAATCTGCTTAACGCGGAGCAGTTTCATGAGAATAATATCCGTCATAGAACTTACACGCATGTCGCGCCAAGCTTCACCGTAATCGTGATTCTTATCCATTAACAGATTGAAAGTACTTTCCACCTTTTCATCATACAAAGGCTCAAGGGTTTCTACTGCCATTTCGAAAGGATCATCTTCACCCAATTCCATCTGAATCAACGCAATTACGCAGTAATTGATAATGCCAATAAACTCTCCAGCAATATCATCACCCACCTTCTGATTTCCTTTATTCTGAATGGATTGAATGCGCTTGGCCTTGATAAAAATCTGATCCGTAATAGAAGGCAGCCTGAGTATTCTCCATGCCGTTCCGTAATCTTTGGTCTTCTTCAGAAATATGTCTTTACAGGCCTCTATAACTTGCTTATATTCGCCTACCGTTTGCTCCTTCAAGTTGAGTGATTTTAATTGCTAAAGGGAATTTTTGAAAGCGAAAGATAAAATATTTCAGGTTAAAAAGACATTGAACTTACGTGGAAATCTAGTTTCGCTCGATACGCCAGCGGTAATGGGTATTTTAAACATTACCCCCGATAGCTTTTATTCTCTTGGCAGGCAAAACACAGAGAAAGAAATTCTATCGGCTGCAGAAAATATGCTGGTGGAAGGTGCCCTCATTCTCGATATTGGTGGTTACTCTTCTCGCCCAAATGCTGAAGATATAAGTACCGAAATTGAAACTGATCGAATCGGTAAAGCTCTGGCATTTATAGTTAAAGAATTTCCAGAAGCCTATATTTCCATCGATACATTTAGAAGCTCTGTAGCCAAGGTTGCAATCGACCAAGGCGCCTGCATTATTAACGATATTTCTGGCGGAACATTAGACAACAACATGTTTGAGACTGTCGCTAAATTAAATGTGCCTTACATAATGATGCACATGAGAGGTACTCCTCAAGACATGGTTCAACATACCGACTACGAAAACCTGCTAAAGCAAGTGACTCTTTTTTTTAGTGAGAGGGTAGAAAAACTACGAATTTTGGGTGTAAAGGACATTATTATTGACCCTGGCTTTGGTTTTGCAAAAACTGCCAAACAGAGTTATGAGATTCTCCGAAATTTGGATTATTTTAAAGGAATGAGGTTACCTTTGCTCGCTGGCTTGTCTAGAAAGTCTATGATTTATAGAACTTTGGACATTTCGGCTGAAGAAGCACTTAATGGTACAACGGCTTTAAATATGGCAGCACTAATTAATGGTGTTTCCCTACTTAGAGTACACGATGTTAAGGCCGCAGTAGAAACTGTTCAATTATATAAAGCAATATATCCTTGATTTACGCTTTCAAAATAGGGTTCCTAGAAGTAAGATGGGTGGACATTATAGACATCCTACTTGTGAGTGTATTGCTCTATCAGGTCTATAAACTGCTAAAAGGCAGTGTGGCGGTTAGAGTGCTCATAGGCTTTCTTTCACTCTACCTTATTTATTTGGTGGTGAGAGCCGCTCAAATGGAGTTACTGGCAGGTATTCTTGGCCAGTTTATGGGCGTAGGAGTTTTGGCTGCCATCATTATTTTTTCTCAGGAGATCAGAAAGTTTCTGCTTATTCTGGGTAAGACCTCATTCCGGAAAAATGGGGTACTGGACTCACTTCTAATTTGGCGAAAGAAAAAACCAAAAATTAACATGAACCTCACAGCCGTCATTGAGGCATCAAAAAACTTGTCAGGCTCAAATACTGGGGCTTTGATGGTGTTTTCTAGAAATACAGAACTTAAGTTTTATGCAGATTCTGGCGACCTTCTCGATGCCTTTATTTCCAAAAGACTGCTGATTTCAATTTTCAACAAATACAGTCCACTACACGATGGCGCAGTAATTTTATACGAAGGCAAAATCAAAGCGGCTCGCTGCCTTTTACCAGTAAGTGAAAGAGAAAATCTACCAGCCCAATACGGTTTACGACATAGGGCTGCATTGGGAATGTCTGAAGCCACCGACACTCTTATTCTTATTGTTTCGGAAGAAACCGGGCAAATGTCAATTGCTAGAAACGGGAAAATTGACAGTAACCTTTCGGCTCCTGAAATTAGAAAAAGATTAAACCGCTACCTCAGCGAGGAAGAAGAGGAAGCCACAGAAACTGACAAAAAAGAAAGCCTTGAAGTGGCCTCTTAATTAAAAGCACCTTCTAAAACTCTTTAAATTTCACCCAAAGGAGTACAGAGTTTTGGGCGGACTTTATTGCATCTAGCGATGTCCCCTCAAGTAATTTGTATTTATCACTATTCAGTGCACTTAGTAATTGAAGCAGTTCTTCTGGACGAATACTAAATAACATTCTATCATCTTCCCAAGCTAATGGAGATAATGAGAGTTGTTTATCACCTCCCATTTTTAAATCAAGTATTTCATAGCCTCTAGTGCTTCTATTTAGCACTAATTGAGAGTAGTCGGCCAAAGAAGTATAATAGGTAATGTAAATGAGTTTATCGTTTACAAATGGGTTCATTGCCCAAACTTGACCATCTTCTCTAATATGACTCATCACACTCGGATCTTGCATTGCCACTCCTTCCCCACTCCAAAACCATTTTTTTCCAAAGTCAATTTGAGCTATTGGCCTACTCTTCTTCTCTGTTATATAGAAAATGGTATCATTTAATACCGAATGATATGTCAAGTCATCTTTATATGGCTTAAAGCTATTTATCGACAAAAGTAACGGCACTCTCAAAAGCCCGGTATTTGGGTTTACCATGGCTTCAACATTAAACTCCTTATCCATAAAAAGAACATTGTAAAAAAGACTGTCCTGATAAGGGTAGTAGTTCATATTGGCCACATACCCATCATGAAATGGATAAATGTGTGTTGGTTTGAAAGGAAGGTTGATGCGGTGGAGCTCTTCACCTTCTATATTATAAGTTACCAAGCGTCTATTAAAAAAAATAGAGATCGAATCTGAGTTTGTCCAAGAACTTTGAATAAACTGATACTCCTTTAAACTACTCCCTTTATGGCTAAACTCACCAATAAACTTACCGTTTTTGGTATATGAAAAAATCTCTCCTTTTCGGGCGGTAGAGAAAAAAAACTCACCATTTTCACCTCTTTCAAACGACATGATGTCATCCAACTTAGCTTCTTGGGTTTCTTCCAAAGCCAATATCTCCACATTATCGATTAAATCAGTAAATGCGATCGGCTTGTTTTCAACATCAATGGAGTAAGCACGAAACTGGTCAGCATTGACATCTACCGTAGTAGTATCTTCGGTTTTATTATCTGAACATGAAACAGCCAACAGGCCAACTAAAACAAATGCTAATACTGATTTTACTCTCAATTTCATTCTTAAATTCTTTGTAATCACTGGTCAAAGTCTTTGAACTTCACCCACAATAATACTGGGTTTTCTGAAGATTCTATACTTTCTAGCGTACTCCCTTTCTTGAAAACTGCGTTTTCAGGACCAATTTCCTTTATAAGTTCAGCCAAATCGTAAGAATTTAAACTAACAATCAGTACGTCTTCCTCCCATCTAATAGGGACAAAAGCATAATTCTCTTCAACATTCTTTTTATTGTCTATTTGATAATACTTACCTGAATTTTGGTCAATCAACAGTCGAGTCGCCTCCGAGAAACTTGTATTGAAATTCAAATAAATTTTCGAATTGCCCACCTTGGGATTGAAAATCCATACTTTTCCACTCTCCTGAATACTACCCATTGCCTTTTGCCCATCGGCCCTCATTGTTTCATCATTCCATAAATAGTCTGAGCCAAAGTCAAGCTTGAGCAATGGCCTGATGGTTTCATTTTGAATTAGAAAAATAGTGTCGCCAAAAATCTCTTTATATAATAGATCATCACCATAAGCCGCCAAACTATTTATACTACTCTCGATAGGAAAAGGCATTACGTCTTTATATGGATTCTCCATACCCCTGATCTTCAACTGATCGTCAAAAAAAACAATATTAAATTTAAGTGAATCATAGATTGGCATTCCATTCATATCACCTACATAACCGCCTTTATAGGGGTAAAGATGAGCCGACTTAACACTCGGTTTAATCTGCCCCAAGTACTTCCCTTCAAAATCATACTTGTTTATATTTCCTCGGTTTCGATCATGGATGAACAAAGTGTCTTTGCTTATCCAAAGATGTTGAAGGCTACCATATTCTTCTGGCCCCTCACCTTTTCTACTGAAAGTTGAAATGAACTTTCCTTCATTAGAATAAACAAAAACATCGCCTTCTGACCCGCTAGGAAAAACCAGGCTTTCATTAGCTTGAAAAAAATTATAAACCCCGCTTAGCAGCCCTTCATCTGTTTCTTCTAGGCCCATTATTTCGATAGATTCAATCATTTCAGAGAGTTTTTGTTTCTCTGATTCAATCGTCAGAGGAATAACCTTGAACTCATTATTGGTTTGTTGTGCTACTTCGGTAGTTCCTTCCTTTTCGTCTCCACAGGCGGTAAACAATGCAACAACAAACAGTGCTGAAAAAACTCGTTTCATATATTCTAATTTCTTATTTCAATTCTTTAAACTTTACCCACATCAGCACTGGATTTTCTGAAGATTCGATTTCGTCTAAAGTAGTACCCTCACGGAATTTGACTTTTGATTCACCTAAGTCGGTCATGAATTCTTGAACATCTGGAGATTGTAGACTAACCATAAGCCTATCTTCTTCCCATTTAATAGGTGTCATCGCATACTTTGTCGCAGCGTTCTTGTTCACTTTAACTGCCTTTTGAACTCCAGAATTACGATCTATCAATACTTTAAAAACATCTTTCATAGAGGTTTTATAACTCAGATAGATCCATTTTTCACCGATATAGGAATCGACCCACCAAACTAAGTCTGTTTCACGAATAAGACCAGTTGTTCTTGGGTTGTTTTTTATGGTTTCTTCTGTCCAAAGCCATTCCTCACCAAAGTCAAACTTAAGTAATGGCCGAGTTCTATTGTCTTCTATAAGGAAAACGGAATCTCTTTTAAAACCATGGTAAATGAGGTCTTTTCCATAAGGTTGGAAACTATTGACATTGCTACCTAAATATAGAATCAGTGGTGATAAGTATGGATTAGCCATTTGCTTCACCTCCATATTTTCATCGAGAAAAAGGACATTGAATTGTAATGAATCTTGAAAGGCTGTATAATCCAAGTCGGCAACAAACCCTTTATCATACGTAAAAAAGCTCTTAGCTGAGAATGGGAGTTTCCAGCTTTTCAAATGACTGCCCTCCAGATCATATGAAAGTAATCTTCGTCTATTGATATCGGATACAAAAATGCGATCTCCATCTACCCAAAAACTCCAGATGAACTCATACTCTCCTGGGCCATTTCCTACATGGCTAAACTTACGAATGAACTCTCCTTTTTTGGAATAAAAATAAATACTGCCATCATTTCCACTTGGGAAAATCATTTCATCTTCCGTACTATATACCTGATAAATATAGCTTAGCAACGACTCCTCAGTTTCTTCAAAGCGCATGATTTCAACTTCTTCAATCAATTCAAAAATTGAAACAGGTTTGGCTTCCGTATCGATTTTGAAAGTTTTAAACTCATCTTTAGTAATAAGTTGCTCTGTCTCTTGCTGTTCCTGATCCGAAGCGCAAGACACTAGACTCAAAAACAATATTATTAGTGCGTATTTGATATTCATTTGTTCAACTCTTCAAACTTCACCCACATCACCAATGGGTTTTCAGAGGACTCAATTTTTTCTAAAGTAGTGCCCTCACGGTAATTGATTTGACTTTCATCCAGCGCAGATAAAATGTCAGGAACATCGGCTGTGGTGATAGAGAACATTAATCTATCCTCCTCCCAACCTAGATAGTAAAACTCTTCCCTCACGGATTTACCTTTTGGCATTCCCATTCGTTTGACCTTACCACTCATTCTGTTAATTAAAAAATACTCCCAATGTGAATAGCCGATCAAAGCATCTGCATAAATGTATTTTTGGCCTATCGACATGTCTATTGTCCAGGCTTTATTCTCTGCTTCTACTTTCTGTAAATCATTAGAAGTAGGTTCAGGTTTGTCTCCCCAAAACCAATCTTCTTTAAAATTAAAATGTGCCAAAGGAGCAAATTCATCATTTATATAGGCATAAACAGTATCGCTAAAAACTCTAAAAAGCTGCGCTCCATCTTGATATGGAATCACAGTAGAATAATTAATAGGCATCATCATTCCATCAGGTGCCTTGCTGTATTTTAGAAATGGATTTTCCACTTTTAAATCTTTATCTAGCTTCGCGAATTTGTAATAAGAGGTATCATTAATGGGGAGGTAATTCATTTCCGCAACGTAGCCACCACCTTTATAAGGTTGAATACCTCCGACACGAAGTTGATCTGGCAATTTACGCGAGTCTACAAACTCACCTTCAGTGGTGTATCGATAAATCACCGATTTGGGCATTGAATACACTGCGACCAAACCGTTCTCTATCCATAAGTCTTCAATTGAGCTATACTCTTCTGGCCCCTGTCCTTGCCTGTTTATTTTCTTTTGGAACTTCCCGTTTTCGTCAAAAAAATAGATCGACAAATGATCATCCGCACCTATCTTTTTATCTGTATGAAAGACAAAGCCATCATCAAGTCTATTGATTTTTCGGATCGTAGATAAAAGTGACTCATCGGTTTCTTCAAATTGCATCAGCTCTACCGATTCAATCATGTCCACAAAACTCTCTTTGGGTAAATTTAAATCGAGATGATATGATTTGAAGTCATCTAAACTTGTGGCTTCCTTGTCGTTAACGCTTCTCTTTTCAGCGCAGCTCCACAGAGTTAATAGAAGTAGTAAAACAGAAAGATTTATTCTCATTGTCAATTGTTTAGTAAACAAACTTTTGGAGGGACTTTAAGGGTGAAGAAAACCCTCCAAAAGGCAGTTCTATATTTTTCCATTTATTCAAAATCTAGCTACTCAATACTAAGTACCCTCTTCTCAATACTCACTCCTTAAACTTCACCCACATCAACACAGGGTTTTCAGAAGATTCTATTTCTTCTAAGGTGGTACCTTCTCGGAATTTGATTTGGTCTTCATTAAATTCAGAGAGAAAAGAGGCCACGTTTGGAGATTGAATGGTAAATATCATTTGCTCATTATCCCAACCGATAGGAATGGCCACATTGTTAGATTTATCTGTTTTTCTCATATCCACGTTGTGAACAATTCCTAAGGCACGATCAATTAGAAAACTTGGAGCCACGATACCTTCTGAAAAACCACTATAAGTAAATACCCAAATTAGATGATCTCCTATATGGGCAGTAGCCGTCCATACTTTTTCTGTTTCTTGCATCACTTGAACGAAGTCAGGTGTAACGTCTTTTCCTTCATTCCAATACCAATCCTGTCCAAACTCCAAATGAACTAGCGGAGCAAACCCTTTATCATTCAAATAATACACCGTGTCACTCATCATTCGATGTAACGTTACTCCATCCTTGTAAGGAGTTATTGAATTGGTTCCCAAAGTAAGACCCGCAGGGATATGCTTGTCGACAGGCTGGTACATATCTATCAGCTTCAAATCCTTGTCCAATGTGGCATATCTATAATAGGATGTATCGTTAATAGGGCGGTAATTCATCTCCATCGCGTAACCATGGTTATAAGTATAAAGATGACCTGGAGATGCGGGCAACTTTTCTGATCTAATAAAATCGCCTTCCAATGAATAGCGCTTTACTGAAGTTTGGTTTCTTGAATAGATTGCTAGCGTATCTCCTTCCAGCCACAAATCTGTAATGTTTAAATACTCCTCGGGCCCTTCTCCTTTCCTATTAATCTTGCGAACGAAATTCCCTTTCAAGTCAAAAACAAACACATTAGATTCTCTTCCGCTGGTGAACACCAACTGATCTTTCGACTGATGGACGTCATAGATATAAGACAATAATGAGTTATCGGTTTCTTCCATCCGAACCAGCTCTACTGATTCAATTAAATCTGAGAAGCGTTCTAGAGAAAGGTCCCGGTCAAGACGGTAAGATTTAAAGTCATCGGTAACCACAACAGCTTCATTTTTTTTTTCAGAAGCATTTTTGGAGCATGAAAATGTAACCAATAGAAGGAGAAAAAATAGACTGAACTGCTTCATAATTTTATTAAGGTTGAAGGAAGTTTGAACTTGATTGATGAGCCAAGCACTCACTAACAAGAATAACTAAAAGAATAGTCGGATCAAAAGAATAACGGATCAAATTTGATTTTGTGTATTCTCAATATTATAAAAGCATGAACCACAAAAAAAAGACTACCTTCTCAGACAGTCTCTTTATAAGTACTATTAGGCTGTTGCCTTTAAATAACACCCAATTCCTTACCCACTTCGGTAAAGGCTTGAATAGCTTTATCTAAATGATGTCTTTCGTGGCCTGCAGAAACTTGAACTCTAATTCTGGCTTGGCCTTTTGCCACTACAGGGAAGAAGAAACCAATTACATAAATGCCTTTCTCTAAAAGTGCATCGGCCATTTTTTGGGCCAACTTGGCATCGTAAAGCATTACAGGCACAATGGCGTGCTCGCCCGGCTTAATGTCAAAACCAGCCTCAGTCATTTTACTTCTGAAGTATTTGGTGTTTTCCTCCAATTTATCGCGAAGGGTGGTGGCTTCAGAAAGCATATCGAATACAGCGATAGACGCTCCTACAATAGAAGGTGCCAAAGTATTAGAGAATAGATAAGGTCTTGAACGCTGACGAAGAATTTCGATCACTTCTTTTTTACCAGAAGTAAAACCACCAGAAGCACCACCTAGGGCTTTCCCCAAAGTACCAGTGATAATATCTACACGGTCCATGCAGTTTCTGAATTCATGAACGCCTCTACCTGTTTTACCCATAAACCCTGTTGAATGACATTCGTCTGTCATCACCAAAGCTTTGTACTTATCGGCCAAATCACAGATTTTATCTAATTGTGCAATGGTGCCATCCATTGAGAAAACACCATCGGTTACAATAATTTTATTTACAGCTCCCTTGGCATCAGCATCTTTCAACTGCTGCTCAAGGCTGTCCATGTCGTTATGATCGTAACGGAAACGCATGGCTTTACACAAACGCACGCCATCAATAATAGAAGCATGGTTTAAGGCATCTGAAATAATCGCGTCTTCGGCACCCAACAATGGCTCAAAAACACCACCGTTGGCATCGAAGGCTGCTGCATAAAGAATGGTATCTTCCATGCCCAGAAATTCTGAAATCTTTTGCTCTAGCTCTTTGTGAATATCTTGTGTTCCACAAATAAAACGAACCGAAGACATACCGAAACCATGTGTATCGATGGCCTTTTTTGCGGCTTCAACCACCTTAGGGTGTGAAGACAACCCTAAATAGTTATTCGCACAAAAGTTGATTACTTCTCTTCCATCGGCAGTTTTGATGTCGGCCGCTTGGGGAGTGGTAATGATTCTTTCTTTTTTATAAAGTCCGGCTTCTTTGATTTCTGCTAGTTCAGCCTGAAGTTTGGGTTGGAGTGTATCGAACATAATTAATTTGTTTTCGGTTTAGGTCTCATCATCACTTTTGGTCGAGCGGCTTGTACAGTTGATACCGCCTTTTCAGGCACTTCCTCTTTTAGTGGAAATGCCCTCCTAATGGGATTAATGAGGTATAATTTCTGAGCTGTAAAGCTATTTGGGTGCATTTGATTATACAAATCTTTGAATTTTACCCACTGTTCTGGTTGCCCTTTTTGAAAAGCAGCCGAGTCAATTTTCTTGTCTTTTAAAAAAGATTCAAAGTCCTTGATTTCCATCGCAATGCAAATATAAAAAATATGGGTTCCGAACGGCTATTCGTGTTGGCAAAGGTTTTACTTATTCTATTGCATTCACTAATATTGCAGCACAATTGGGCAGCGGGTTTTAAAGGATTCTATCTCTTGAAAGTCTTGCTACCGTTCAGAAACTTTCTGTTCTGAAAGAAGAAAAAGAAGAATAGATTTCTGATTCAACCATTACAACTAAAATCAAGAAGTAAATGACTAGAGTACTTATCATCGGAGCAAGTGGACAATTAGGATCGGAACTGACAATTGCGCTCGGTGAAGTTTTTGGAAACGAAAACATCATTGCTTCTGATATTTCTTCGCCTCACGCCAACATTGCTGGTTTCACTTTCGAAAAACTAGATGTAATGAATGCTGCTCAGTTGAAGGAAGTTGTTGAAAAACATTCGATCACGCAGATTTATCATTTGGCGGCTATACTTTCTGCCAAAGGCGAATCAAATCCTCAATGGGCTTGGAACTTGAACATGACCAGCTTATTGAATGTGTTGGAATTGGCCAAAGAGAAAAAGCTAGACAAAATTTATTGGCCAAGTTCTATTGCCGTTTTCGGACCAAACACCCCTTTAAACAATACACCTCAGTTCTGCGAAAAAGACCCAAATACGGTGTATGGCATCAGCAAATTAGCTGGCGAAAGATGGTGCGAATACTACTTCGATAAATACGGAGTGGATGTTCGAAGCATCAGGTATCCAGGACTTATCGGCTACAAATCATTGCCGGGTGGAGGCACTACTGATTATGCCGTAGATATTTACCACAAAGCATTGAAAGGTGAGAAATTTACCTGTTTCTTAAGAGAAGACACGGCCTTGCCTATGATGTATATGCCAGATGCCATTAAGGCGACCATCGACTTAATGCAGGCACCTGCAGAACAAGTGAAAGTACGTTCTAGCTACAACCTTTCGGCCATTAGTTTTACGCCAAAAGAAATGGCAGCTTCTATTCAAAAGCAAATGCCTGAATTCGAAATTGATTATGCGCCAGATTTCCGTCAGGCTATAGCCGATAGCTGGCCAAACACCATTGACGATTCTCAAGCGAGAGCAGATTGGGGTTGGAAACACGATTTCAGCCTTGACGCCATGACGGAAGACATTCTTAAAAACCTTCCTCCACTTTTGGATAAGTTTTAGAGCTAGTTATTAGTGTATTGGTTGATTAGTCATTGGTCGCCACCGTAACACTATCGCTGCTTCTCCGAACCTGTGACCAAATATGAACACAAGGACTCTGTCCACCTAGAAAGTTTTTTCATCTGTGTTACTGAAAAACTCCGAAGTCTCTTAACAAACAAAGGATGACATAACACTAGCTTGGCAGATTAATTAAATGAATAGCAAGTCAAAAGGTAGCCACCTGACCAACCAAACCACGACTACTCGTGTCTAAGCAGGTATGAAAAAACTAATCTCCTTATCGGCACTCATCTTTATTCTTTCTTCTTGCGGAAAAGAAAACCCATCTCGAGTATATAGAGAATTTCAAACTGAGCGTGAACTGGAGTTTATAGCACATCAACCCGGTGACCCTCAGATACCCGTAGTTTCGGAAGGTGAAAACTTGGTGTTTAAATACACTTACGCTCACGAAGAAAACAAAGACATTGCGGATGATGAACTGTCGGAAATTTTCTATTTAGAAATACCAAAAGGCAGTACTTCATTTATATATGACAGTACCAAGGCAGAAGAAAACGGAACAATTAATGTGGCTTATCATAGGTCTTGCTTTTGCGGATTTAGCGAATATAGCGTGCAAAAGGCTATTATATCTGCTTCAAAAATCAATGATAATCAGTGGCAAATTTCTTTTGATGTCATCTTCAAAAATCAACATGATCAAGTATATCCCTTAAAAGATAGTGGTAAGTACAACCTCAATACGGATGAGTATTTTTAATAGAGTAAGGATTCAAAAAAAAATGTCCTGAGCCAAAAGTAGGCCCAAGACATTCGTGAAAATTAATCAAGATAAAATCTTCCTATTCTCCTTGACTTAAAGAGTAACCTCTTTCGCCATCGAAGTGATATAGATGTTCTGTTTTAATAAAGTCAAAACCTTCTTTTTGAACACGTTTAAGTATTTCAATAATATCTGCATTATCTAACGTTGCTCCTTCTGGGTGTGTAAATCTACATCTCCAATGGTCAGACTTAAAAATCTCGTCCATGCCATTCGGGTAAACTACCACACCTCGGTTCGACACTTGGTCTAGTTTCAACTTATCGGTAGAAACGTTTTTCAATAATCGATCTCCAATTTCATTGGCATCGCGGCTTTCGCCCCTCCAATCAATGAATACATCAACACCAACCAATTCTTTCTTTTTAGCAGGTTTTTCGGGTACAACCACTTCAATTTTCACATTTGGGTTATACTTTACCGCTTTCAACTTTTCAGGTACTTGACCTAATCTTTCGATTACCGCATCAGCAAATTCTTTGGTACCTACTTTCTTCACACTTCTGTTCAGTCTATAAACATCGCCTGTGTGAATTCCGTCTTCCAAAGTTTTCAACCAAGCATTTTGGATCAACTCAGCCTTATCTGCTTTGCCTAATTGCACGAGCATCATAAATGCACCATTCAACAAGCCTGATGGATTGGCCATATCTTGACCAGCGATATCTGGCGCTGAACCATGAATGGCTTCGAACATGGCATAATTTGTTCCAATATTGGCCGAACCTGCCATTCCTACTGAACCTGCCACTTCCGCAGCAATATCAGAAATAATATCTCCGTACAAGTTCAAGGTTACTACAACATCCAATGATTCTGGACGAGCTGCTACTACTGCCGACCCAATATCGATAATCCAGTGATCGGACTGAATTTCTGGGTATTCAAGCCTTACTTCATTAAATATTCTGTGGAACATACCATCGGTATGCTTCATAATATTGTCTTTGGTCATACAGGTCACTTTCTTTCTACCGTATGCCTTAGCGTACTCAAAAGCGTATCTGATAATTTTTTCAGAACCAGGCTCAGAAATCAATTTCAATGTTTGAACCACTTCGCTTGTTTGCTGGTGTTCAATTCCAGCATAAAGATCTTCTTCATTCTCACGAACAATTACAACATCCATATGCGGAAAATGTGATGGCACAAATGGAGGATAGGCTCTGAATGGTCTTACGTTTGCAAATAAACCCAGTGATTTCCTGATGGTTACGTTCAAACTTTTGTAACCTCCACCTTGAGGTGTAGTAATTGGCGCCTTAAGTAAAACTTTATTTTGGCGTAAAGTTTCCCAAGATTCAGGGCTAATGCCAGATTTATGGCCAGATTTATAAACTTTCTCACCGATTTCAATCACATCGTATTCTAACCCCACATTGGCTGCATCCATAATACGGATAGTAGCATCCATGATTTCTGGACCAATTCCATCTCCGTAAGCGACTGTAATTCTATTTTGTGTTCCCATAAGTGCTTGAATGAATTTTTCTTGAATGGCTGCAAAGGTATCAAAGGCAGGCTTTAAAAGGAATTAAAAGCTAAATTTCTCGAACTCATTTCTTTAAATACCCAAAATCAAACGCTTAACCTTGGTGTAGTCTTTTTAGTTTTCTCACATTGCTGCTATCTTTGCACCTTACTCAACTTAAGCAATGGACTCATACCAGAATATAAAATTCGAAAATAAAGACGGAGTCGTTCACCTCACCATCAATAGGCCCGACAAATTAAACGCACTCAACACCCAGACTGTTGAAGAGATTGGAGAGGCCTTTCAAGAAATTTACGATTCGGCCGAAGTAAAGGCGGTAATCATTACTGGGGAGGGCGAAAAGGCATTTGTGGCTGGCGCAGACATTTCTGAAATAGCGCAACTTTCTGAATTAAATTCAAGAAAATTCTCTGAACAAGGACAGGAAGTTTTTGCCAGTATAGAAAACTGTCATAAACCCGTAATCGCTCTAGTTAACGGTTTCGCTTTGGGTGGTGGCTGTGAATTAGCAATGGCTTGCCATATCCGTATCGCTACAGAAAATGCAAAATTCGGACTTCCAGAAGTAAATCTCGGCATCATTCCTGGTTTTGGAGGAACACAAAGGCTCACTCAGTTAGTTGGCAAAGGAAAAGCATTCGAGCTAGCCATGTCTGGCGATATGGTAAAAGCTGACGAAGCAAAAGCTTTAGGTCTTGTAAATCATGTAGCTGAAAACAAAGCTGCTGGCCTTCAAAAAGCAGAAGAGCTTCTTGGCAGAATCACAAGCAAAGCACCTTTAGCTGTAGGCATGGTAATAGAATGCATTAATGCGGTATATACCAATGACATTGATGGCTATCAGACTGAAGCCAATAGTTTTGCCAACTGTGTTAAAACTGAAGATTTTAATGAAGGCACTAAGGCATTTTTAGATAAAAGAAAGCCAGATTTTAAGGGAGAATAAAAAGGCAGTTCTACATGCAAGATTTAACTAAAAGCCATAACATTGTTCTTGCTTTGGCGTTAAATCGAAAATCCTAAATCGTAAATTCATTTATGGCTCAAAGCATAAATCCATGTAGTCTCGCTTTATGAGTCAAATCAGAAAATTGGCAAGCCAAACGGCCTATTATGGCATTAGCAGCATTTTGGGCAGAGTGCTCAATTTTGCTTTGGTGCCGTTCTATACCCGAATACTTCCAGAAGAAGAGTATGGCGTGGTTATCCATCTGTATGGCATTGCTGCTTTTCTGAATATTATTTACACCTATGGTTTAGAGACTTCGTTTTTCAGGTTTACCACAAAAAACAAGTCCATTGATGCCTATCATTATACGGCAACTGCAATTCTCTTTACCAGTATACTTTTCTCTGGCTTTATCTATTTCGATGCAGCCTCATTGGCCAATTTCACTGCCGCAACTGAGCACCCTGAGTATTTACAATATTTGGCTGTCATTGTGTTTATTGATGCCATCGTTTCTATTCCTTTTGCAAAACTAAGGCTGGATGATCGCCCGATAAAATTTGCACTGATTCGGCTTACCGTAATCGCTGTTACTATAGGCTTGAACTTGTTATTCTTACTGGCCTTCCCCGCCATTGCCAATGGAGAATACTTAAGCATGCTTCAACCTTGGGTTCAAAAAGTTTATAATCCAGAACTGGGCGTTGGCTATATTTTCATCGCCAACCTAATAGCCAATAGTCTATATATACCAATGCTGTTCAAGGAGTTGGCACAAATCAGAATCCGATTCAAATGGTCGGCATTCAAACCTATTTTGGCTTACTCCTTCCCTATTTTCTTAATGGGTTTAGCAGCCATGTTCAACGATCAAGGCTATACCATTTTATTTAACTTCCTTTTCGATGATCCTGAAAAAGAGCTTGGCGTATATGGCAGTGCATTTAAATTAAGTGTATTGATGATGCTTGGGATACAAGCCTTCCGCTATGCTGGTGAGCCTTTCTTTTTCTCTCATGCTGAAAACAAAGAAGCACCGTCTCTATTCGCCAAAGTAATGCACTACTTCGTGGTATTCAATATTGCCATTATGGTGGCCATTGCGGTAAATATTGAATTGATAGCCGATGTATTCTTAGGTCGCCCGGGCTATAAGGCCGCGCTCTATGTATTGCCAGTATTGCTAATAGGAAAGCTGTTTTTTGGCGTATATGTAAACCTCAGTGTATGGTTTAAAATAAAAGACAAGACCATTTATGGCACCTATTTCACTGCCATTGGAGCACTAATTACACTTGTAGGTCATTTGTGGCTCGTGCGAATCCCGTCCATTGGCTATTTTGGTTCTGCCATTTCAGCCTTAGTTTGTTATGCTGTAATGTGTGCCCTGTGTTACTATAAAGGAAGAAAAGTGTTTCCCGTTCCTTATAATTTCAAGAAGTTGTTTCTGTATTTAATTATTGCAGTTGGGGTAATTTACGGATCAAACCTAATTTCAATTTCCAACGCTTGGGGTCAATATGGTATCGATATATTTGTTACTGTAGTCTTTTTTGTTGCTATTTATCTTTTGGAAGGACGTGGTTTTAAGTATAAAACAGTTGAAAAACGCCAATAACATCACTGTTCTTACATTCATCAGAAAGCTTAAACATAGCCCACTTAAAATGCGTTTCTTGAATAATTGAAGAATCCCGTGAAGAAATATCTACAGTTTTCTGCTTTCATTTTCACCATTATGCTGTTTTGCAGCAGCACAGTAGCCTTTGCCCAAAAGAAAACAGAAAAGACAGAAGAAGAAAGCAAAGGGATTTCTAAATACGACAGGGCAAATGCTGAATATTTAATGATCGATGCTCAGAAATTCTACCTGTTAGAAGATTATGAAAGGGCCATTGCCTTTCTAGAGCAGTCATTAGAAATCGACAAAGATAACCATGCTGCCTATTTTAAATTGGGCGAAATCTATTTGATAGAAAGAAAGTATGACAAGGGTTTAAAATCGATCAAGAAGGCGCAGGAAATTAAAGCCAACAATAAATTTTACTATATTCTTGCTGCTCAACTTCACAAATCACAAAACAACTTACAGGCAGCTGCTTCGGAGTATGAGTTGATGCTAAAAAACTCTACCGACTATCGTGAGTATTTATTAGATATTGCTGACGTATATGTAGGGCTAGGCAATTACGATGGAGCAATCAAAATGCTTGAGTTAACGGAAGAAAAATACAACACTCCAAATAAATTCACCACTCAGAAAAAGGAATTGCTCATTCAGGCTGGAAAGAAAAAGGAAGCCTTAGACATGCTAAAAAAGCTTACGGAGGATTTTCCTACAAATGAAAACTACAAACTAGAGTACGCTGATTTATTGGCCTCAACGGGTAATAAATCAGAAGCTGCAGACATTCTAAAATCAACTGGCACTTCCGCATCCTCTAACTTCCTATTGATTAACTTAAAATTAGAAGAGGGTGACTTTGAAGCTGCCAAGCCTATGATTTCCGAAATCATGACGAACAAAGAAGCAGACCTTAGTTCAAAGCTTTTGTTAATGTCAAATTTATCTGCAACAGGGTCGGATAAAATCTCACTCTCCTTTTTAGATCAGCAGCAAAAAACGCTGTATTCGATTTACCCCAATGATGTTGAAGTGATTAAAACAGGAGAGAAAGTATATAGCGCTTTGGCCGAAAAGGCGAGTCCTCAAGAAAAGGCAGCTTACGAAATCCAAGCACTCACCGCTTTAAACCAGCTCAAAAACCTCAATCCTTCTGACTACCAAGTTTGGAATCAACTGCTTACCAAAGCTTACAATCAAAAATCTTGGGAAACTCTGCTCACTAGCAGTGAAGATGCTTTGAGCTACTTCCCTAACCAAGGCCTATTCTATTACTACTATGGAAATGCCCAGCTTTACAGTACTAAAGGCGATAAAGAAGAAGCAAATTTCGCATTCGATCAGGCTTTAAAGCTTGCCAGAAATGATGAAGCTTTAGCAAGCAAGATTCGAACGAAGAAATTGGAATTTGCTTTAGAGGAAGGAAATACGAAGGAAGTTGAGACATACGTCTCTTCTGTTACAACATTCGGCAAAGCAGATGGCGATGCCGCTCAAGTATTTTTACACTACCTAAGTGCTAATAGCGACCAAGAAATGATAAAAAAGCTAGATGTGGCATTAAATCGTTTGATCAATGAAAACCCATCCGATGGTTATTTATTCCATGTAAAAGCAAAGGTTTTGTTTCAATTAGGTAGATTTGCAGACGCAAAGCAGCTGATAGAGAATTTCTTAAAACAAAATCCATCCAATATTACAGGAGGGCTCTTAGAAGTTTATGGTGATAACCTTTTTAAGTTAAACCAAATTGATGCGGCTGTTGAGCAATGGAAAAAAGCGAAACAAACTGGAAATACTTCCGATAAAATTGATCAAAAAATTGCAGACAAAAAGTACTACCAATAGAGCGCCCTTGCTCCTACTCATTGTTTTTTCGGCTTTCTTTCTGGAGTCTTGTAAAAGCACTTTTTTAGGCACCAACACTCGAGTTAAAGAAGAGTTTCAAGTTGCCGATATCCCTTTTGAATATTTCTCTACCAAAACTAAGTTTAAGTTTAAAGACGGTGAATCTAAAACCAAAGCCACTGCCGACATTAGAGTAAAAAAAGATAGTTTAATCTGGTTCAGGCTTACTCCGGGCTTGGGCATTGAAGGTGCTAGAGGAATAATTACCCAAGACTCTCTTTTGATGATTGATAGAGTTAATAAAGCGTATTATGCTTATAGCTTTCAAGGGCTTAGTGAAAAATTTAACTTCGAACTAAACTATGACCTCTTCCAATCTGTACTTATTGGAGACATGCCAATTGCCCAAAGTGCGGAAGATGACATTGTAGCTCAGGCAAACCAGTTTACCATTGTACAAAGAGTTGGAGACCTCACTTTAATGAACCAAATTGGTAACAAAACCAAAAAATTAGAAAAACTCACGGCCAACACCACCAAAAACAAAAACACTCTTGAACTGAAATATTCAGACTTCAATATGTTGGAACAGTTTGTATTCGCATTTAAAGCAGACATGATATTGCAATACTTTAAAGACAATAAAAAAGGAGAAATTACGATAGATATTGAGCACAACAGGGCCAGAATTGAAGACGAACCACTTACATTTCCTTTTAGTATACCCGACAACTATGAACGTAAATAGGGCATTTTTAGTCCTTTCAATATTTTTTCTACTTACAGGTTTTGACAGCATGGCTCAAGACCAGAGGAAGACTTTGGAAAATCAGAAAAACGAAATTCTAAAGAAAATTCAGGAAACAGAACGCATACTTTCTCAAACATCTTCCAAAAAGAATAGTAGCATTGGCCGTTTGAGGGCCCTTAATGAGCAAATCCAAACCCGATCATCCTTAATTAGTGCTATAAAAGGCGAGGTGAATTTATTGGATAGCGAAATCTCTGAGAATCTTTCCATCATTCAAGCCATGGAAAATGATCTCACTCAGCTTAAAAAGGAGTATGCTGAAATGATTTATACTACTCAAAAAACTAGCAAGGGATTTAATGAAATGACCTTCCTTTTTGCTTCTTCTACTTTCAATCAGCTGTTTATGCGAATGAAGTACATTAAACAATATTCCGAAGCACGAAAGAAGCAAGCCGAGCAAATTCAGATTGTACAAAGCAGTATAGGCTTACAAATTGCTGAAATTGAAGACCAAAGAAAAAGCAAGCAATCGCTACTGAACGATGAGCTAACAGAAAGCAACAAACTAGAAGAGCTTAGGGGAGATCAGAAAGACTTGATTACCAAACTTACTCAAGACGAACAAAGAATAAAGAAAGAACTGGAAGAACAAAGAAAAGCCGAAAAGCAACTTTCTGAACGTATTGAAGCCATAATTGAGGAAGAAAGAAAAGCAGCTTTGTTAGGTTCTGTTGACATGACCAAGCTTACAGAAGCCTTTGCCAAAGAAAAAGGCAAGCTACCTTGGCCTGTAGAAGAAGGGTTTATTTCGTCCAAATTTGGCCAACATAGACACCCAACAATTAAAACCATTACCATCAACAATTTGGGAGTAGACATTCAAACTTCTGAAAACGCAGCCGTAAAGGCCGTTTTTCCAGGGAAAGTAAGTCAAGTGTTGTCCATACCAGGTTTAGGAAACAGCGTACTGGTTCAACATGGCGAATATTTCACGGTTTACTCCAAGTTAAAAACTGTAGTAGTTAAAAAAGGAGATCAAGTTCAAATTGGGCAAACGCTAGGGCAAGTGCTTACAGATAAAGACAATATTTCGCAGGTAAAATTTAGAGTTCATGACCCTAAGGGCACTGTAAACCCCGAAACATGGCTTCAAAAGCGATCGAAATAAAGTGAAAATGGGCTTTACTCTATAAAAATAAGTCTGATAGATTTTAACCCTAGCTTACAAATTCCGTTGACAGAACAAAATCGAATCAATTGACTTCGTGGTTAGATTTTAGTTATCTTTGAAGTCTAAATTTAAATTTAAGAAATCATGCAGACAATATTTGCAATAGGAATGCCAGGGGGGATGGAACTGTTTGTGATTGTTTTTATAGTTCTTCTTCTTTTTGGTGCCAAGAAAATACCTGATCTAGCAAGAGGCATGGGAAAAGGTATCAGAGAATTTAAAGACGCTACCAAAGAAATTAAGAAAGAGGTAGACGATGCAGGTAAAGAAATTGACAAATAAGCTAATTAATCATTGAGGTCTTATCACACACTTGATGAGATTCAAAAAGACATTAGACTTGGAGTAACTTCTTGCAGAGCGCTTGTAGAGTACTACTTAAGTAATATTGAAGCTCATTCTGAGCTAAATGCATTTGTCGAAGTCTACAATTCTGAAGCTTTACAAAAAGCAGATATTATAGATGCTAAAATCAAGGAAAACAAAGCCGGCAAACTTGCCGGCTTAATTTTTGGCATCAAAGACTTAATCTGCTATCAAGACCACAAAATCAGTGGAGCAAGTAAAATTCTTCAAAATTTTGAATCTCAATTTTCAGCAACAGCCGTTGAAAAACTCCTTCAGGAAGATGCCATTTTAATTGGTAGGCAAAACTGTGATGAATTCGGTATGGGTTCATCTAATGAAAACTCTTTCTATGGACCTGCAAAAAATGCCTTAGATCAAGACAAGGTAGCAGGTGGCTCATCTGGAGGTTCAGCAGTAGCGGTTCAAGCCGACATGTGTCAAATTTCTCTTGGTACAGATACTGGAGGATCAGTAAGACAACCCGCTGCTTTTTGCGGAATTGTTGGGCTTAAACCCACCTATTCTCGGGTTTCGCGATGGGGACTACTGGCTTACGCCTCCTCTTTTGATAGCATAGGCATTTTCTCAAAAAGCATTGAGGACAACGCACGAGTATTAGAAGTGATTGCTGGAAAAGATGAAAAAGACGCCACCTCTTCTTCTAGAGAAGTTCCAGCTTACAGCAAAGACCTAGAAAAGAAACAAAAATTTAAAGTAGCCTATTTACAAGAAGCGCTTGAGACTAAAGCCCTTCAACCCGAAATAAAGGCTACGCTTGAAAATCAGATTTCAAACTTAAAAGAAGAAGGACATACAGTAGAGCCAGTACAATTCCCTCTATTAGACTACATTTTACCTACCTATTATATTCTAACCACTGCAGAAGTAAGCTCTAACCTAAGCCGTTACGATGGCGTTCGGTACGGACATAGAAGCTTAGCTATTTCTGATTTAGAATCGCTTTATAAAAACTCCAGAACAGAGGGCTTTGGAGATGAAGCCAGAAGAAGAATTATGCTAGGCACTTTTGTACTTAGTGCCGATTATTACGATGCCTATTTTACAAAAGCACAAAAGGCACGAAAGCTAATAAAAGAAGCAACCGAAAAAATTCTTTCAGAATATGATTTCATCATCATACCAACTACTCCAACCACAGCGTTCAAACTAGGAGAACACTCAAAAAGTCCGATTGAAGTCTATATGGCCGATTTATTCACCGTGCAAGCCTCTATTTCGGGGCTTCCAGCTTTATCAATTCCAGTTGGAAAAGATGATGACGGAATGCCAATTGGATTACAAATTATATCCGCGGCTTTTCAAGAAGCCAAACTTTTTGCATTTTCGAGAAACTTGATTCAAAACATTTGAACAGACGCTATACAATGAAGCGATTACACTGGGCATTATTACTGCTAATTACCTCATTTGCTTTTACGCAAAAGAGCTACGCTACCAACGATACTATACCAGAAGAAATTAAACCTAGCTACGACTATGCACCTGATTTTTCTTATGAAGAATTACAAAGTCGTTACGACATTCTAGACCTCGAAATCGACATTGCTTTCAATGATCAGGTCAAAGCCTTTATTAATTACTTCACGGTTAGAAATAGAGAGTACACCCGCGAAATGTTAAGGCGACAAGAAATATACTTCCCGATTTTCGAAAAGTACCTTAAAAAATATGACCTACCTGAAGAACTAAAATACTTGCCTATTATTGAGTCTGGTTTAAACCCAGTAGCGGTTTCGGGCCCTAAAGCTGTCGGTCTATGGCAGTTCATGTCGCCCACAGCAAAACAGCAAGGCTTACAAATCGATTGGTACATTGATGAGCGGATGGATCCAGAAAAATCAACCGAGGCCGCATGTCAGTACCTTAAATGGTTGTATGGGATTTTAGGAGATTGGAAAATGACCTTGGCAGCTTACAATAGTGGAATAGGCAATGTTCAAAGAGCAATGAGACGATCTAAAAAAGATGACTTCTGGGAAGTATATAGATATTTACCAAGAGAAACGCGATCATATGTACCTCAGTTTGCGGCCATTCTTTATGCTATGGAATATGCCGATGAGCATAATTTATTTGTTGACGACATTCAGTACCCTATTGATTTTGAAGAAGTTGAAGTAAATCAATTTGTGTACTTAAAAGCCTTTGCAGATGAAAGTGGCATAGACCTAGACCTTTTACAGAAACTCAACCCAGCTATTAAAAAAGGCGCATTGCCAGCCAACTCAAAAGGCTTTAAACTAAAAATTCCGAGAGATGGGATGGCCTTGTACGAAACAAACCGCGAGAATATTTTGGCCAAAGCTGAAGAAGGTAGAACAGAATTCGAAAAAATGGCGACCAACATGCCAGGCAGCACTTTTGGAAAAGAAAAGGTAAGCTATAGAGTTGTAAGCGGAGATGTTTTGGGTACTATTGCCAGAAAACACCAAGTGCGAATTGAAGACTTAAGAGCATGGAACAACATAAAAGGATCAATGATCAGAGTTGGCCAACGTTTAAATATCTACACAGGTCCTGATTTTCTCTCGGACAATACCGTTTCTGCACAAAAAGTGTTAAACCAGCCTATTCCTAGCTCAAAGCAATACACGGTTGAACCGGGTGATACATTGTGGGACATATCCAGAATGTATGAAGGCTTAACAATTGAGCGCATTAAAGAGTTAAATGATCTGAGCTCAAACAGTCTAAAACCCGGTATGAAGTTAAAAATAGGATAACTAAACAAACAACTAATTATTTAGTAGATATTGTTTGCAAATCCATTTCATATTACCTTTCTTGACACAACCAACTAAAACAGTAGTTTATGAAAAAGCTTTTATTTCTAGTTCTTATTCTCTTTTCCATATCAAGCTGCGGCAGCAAATCAGATCAAGAAGGTAAGGAATCGAACAAAACAAACCCTAACCTTCTACCCGATGCCACTGGGCAGTCTGGAGAACTGGTAATTGTGATGAACAAAGAAAAGTGGGATGGCCCACTCGGTGAAGCCCTAAAAGAAGTTTTTCATTCACCGGTAGCAGGTTTAAACCGAACAGAACCATCATTCACTACCCGTGTTATAGAGCCATTTCAGTACAATCGAATTTTTCAACTTTCAAGAAATGTGGTGTATATAACCACACTAGATGGCACCACCCCTGCCGACAAATACCTTAAAGGCATTCTTCCCGACTCTTTTAAAGATCGAATTGCAAATGAGCCAGACTTATTTATGAACACTTCTGAAAACCAGTATGCAAAAGGGCAAAAAATACTTAACCTCTTTGGCAAAACTGATCAAGATTTGATCAATCACTTGAAAGAGAATGGAGGTATTATCAGAAATTACTTCAACATGGCCGAAAGAGAAAGGCTGGCTACCGACATTCGTTCTTCTGTAAACTCAAGAGGAATTTCTGATAGAATTAGAGATGAATTCGGTTACTACATTAAAATTCCAGTAGGTTTCGAATTAGCCACCACTGCTGATGACTTTATGTGGTCGCGTTATTTACCCTCTACAGGCCCGAGTAAAAACATCTTCGTGTATTTTAAAGACTATAAATCTCAAGATGAATTCACTCATGAAAATGTGATAAAGCTCAGAAATGAAATTGGAAAGAAGTATATCTATGGCGATCCTGAAAACAAGCAGTCGTTCATGATTACGGAAACAGAGTTTATGCGACCAGTTTTTAGAGACATTACTTTTGACGGAAAATATACTGTAGAAATGCGTGGCGCATGGAAAACTAACAACTATTCTGTTGGGGGTACTTTTATTAGCTATACTTTTGTAGACGAGAAAACAAACAGGTTATACTACATCGAAGGCTTTATTATTCACCCGAACGAAGCACATCGTGAGTTGATCCGTCAAATGGAATCAATATTAACTACTTTCAAGGCAGTAGATAATCCATCTTAAACAGGCTATTTTAAGATTTCCGACATTGATTTTACTTGAATATTCTTAAATTTAAGCGAAGGCAGGTTCAACTTGCCTTTTTTTATACTCAAGTACAATCAGAATCTATGTTTGCATACATAAATGGCAAGCTTGCCCATAAAGACCCAACTTTTGTAATCATTGATATTCAAGGTGTTGGTTATGAAATTAAAATATCACTCAACACCTACTCCAAAATTAAAGAACAAGAGCAATGTAAACTCTTCACTTACTTCCATGTAAAGGAAGACATTCAAGTACTTTACGGATTTGCCGATGAGGCTGAAAAAAAACTTTTCACTTTATTGATTTCTATTTCAGGAATTGGCCCATCCATTGGTCTAATGTTTTTATCATCGCTAAGCCCCTCCGAAATTGTAAATGCAATCGCATCGGGTAACGTAGCAACCATTCAAGGAGTGAAAGGTGTTGGTGCCAAGACTGCTCAACGCGTTATTCTAGAGCTAAAAGACAAAGTAACAAAAGAGCAAAATCACATAGGAGAAGTAAATATTACCTCTTCTTCCATTAACACTATAAGAAACGAAGCTTTAGCTGCGTTAGTAACTCTAGGCATCAACAAGGTGGCTGCACAAAAAAGTATTGACAAAATTTTGAAAAATTCTGAAGGCCAAATTTCTCTTGAAGAATTGATCAAATTGGCATTGAAAGCTGCCTGATTTTTAGGGACACTTGATCAACCAAATCATCAAAATATTACTCCTGATTGTCATTGGATTCACCCTTTTGGGTGGAACTACAGAAGTCTATGGCTATCAGGATACTACCAGAACTACTTCAGACACCTCGCAATATCAAAAAACATCATATCCGAATTTTGGATTAAGAAATCGCATTGGTGACCCATTGAACAATCGCAGGCTAAAGTCTCCATTGCTTTTCAACAACCTGAATTTCTTTAATCAACAATATCAATTAGACACAGGTAAGTCACTGGTGTACAGTGAAAAATTCGGAAATCAATTTCTTGGGCCTCCTACACTAATTCCTTTCAACGTTGCCTTACAGCAAAGAGAAGAACAAGGCGTTAGAGAGTTTTTAGCAGAAAAAGCCAAAGCCCAAGATGGAGAAAGTGCCGTAAGTAACCGTAGACAACTCATACCCCCCATTGCCTTGAGTCCTTTTTTTGATCGATTGTTTGGTGGAGATGAAATCAATATTCAAACCAGTGGCTTTGTTCAATTAGACTTTGGTGGCCAATTTCAGAGGGTAGATAACCCAGCAATCCCCATTCGGCAACAACGAACGGGTGGCTTTGAATTTGACCAAAATATTGAAATGAGCCTACAAGGTACAATTGGCTCTAAACTGAAAATAGGAGCTAAATTTGATAATAATAACTCTTTTGATTTTGAAAATCAGCTCAAAGTAGAGTTCGCTGGGTTAGAGTCAGACATCATCAAAACCATCGAGCTGGGAGACGTAAGTTTACCTGTAGCAAATAGCCTTATCAGTGGTGCTCAAAACCTTTTTGGTTTTAAAACTCAATTACAATTCGGTAGACTTTACGTTACTGCCCTAGCGGCCACCCAACGTGGTCAATCTCAATCCATTGAAGTTGAAGGTGGAATTCAACGAAATGAATTTGAAATAAGAGCATCGGATTATGACGAAAACAGACACTTCTTTTTAGGTCAGTTCTTTAGAGATAATTATGAAAACTGGCTGCGAAGCATTCCTTCAGTAATCTCAGGTTTGCAAGTAACAAGGGTAGAAGTATATGTACTCAACAGAACCAACAATACACAAACGCTTAGAAACTTTGCAGCCTTTATGGATTTAGGTGAAGGCGATAGAATTTACAGAGAAAACAATGCTTTTGTAGGAACCGGAACTCCAAACTCCCCTACTGCCAATGGTGCAAACAGCTTATATCAAAATTTAATTGCCGATCCTCGCTTGCGACAGGCCGACCAGTTGAGTTCAGTTTTGGAAGGTGAAAAAGGCTTAGAAAAAGCGCTAGACTTTGAAAGAGTAACAGGAGCCAGAAAACTCGACCCTTCTGAATATTATTTCAATAGCCAACTAGGTTTTATTTCATTAAGCAGACAGTTACAAAGCGATGAAGTACTCGCGGTTTCTTATGAATATAATTACCAAGGCAGAAGATTTAAGGTTGGTGAACTAACAGAAGACTACCAAAACAGACCTGAAAGCGAAGCCATATTTCTGAAACTTCTCAGGCCAAGTAAAATCAATACACGAGTACCTACTTGGGATTTAATGATGAAGAACATCTATAACTTGAACGCTTCAAACATTAGTAAAGAAGCTTTTCAACTTCGGGTGATCTACAGAGACGATAAAACAGGAATTGACAACCCTAGTCTTCATGAAGGAGCAAATACCAAAGATGTTCCTCTCATCAGAACTTTCGGGTTGGACAAGCTGAACCAAAATGGAGACCCTCAGCCAGATGCTAATTTTGATTTTGTAGAAGACCTCACAATCAATACCCAACGAGGGTATATGCTTTTCCCAGTACTTGAACCTTTTGGTCGAACACTGGAAAGTAAATTTGCTCCAGATGAACAGTTTTTGGTAGATAAATATGTGTTTGACACCCTCTACCGTACCACAAAAGCCGATGCCGAGTTGGTTTCACGTCTCAACAAATTCTACATTAAAGGAAGTTTACAGTCTGGTTCTTCAAACGAAATCAACCTCAATGCCTTTCAAATAGCACCCGGTAGTGTACAAGTTATGGCAGGAAATACCCCTTTACAGGAAGGCTCTGACTTTACGGTGGACTACAACTTAGGGAAAGTCAATATCATTAATCCTTCCATATTAAACTCAGGAAAGAAAATTAGGGTGAATTATGAAAAAGCAGACTTATTCAATTTTCAGTCGCGCACTTTGGTAGGAACAAGATTGGATTATGTTTTAAACCCAAAAACCAATTTCGGTTTCACCTTCCTTAACCTAAACGAGCGTCCGCAACTTACACGGGTAGGAATTGGCAATGAGCCCGTTAACAATACCGTTTGGGGCTTCGATGTAAACTATAGTGACGAATCTCGCTTTCTTACCAGAATGGTAGACGCGCTGCCTTTTATTGATACCAAAGCACCATCCACAGTTACTTTCAGTGGCGAAATGGCCCAACTTATCCCCGGCACCTCCAATAAAGTAGATGGAGTAGGTACTTCGTACATAGACGACTTTGAATCCACTGTCACGCCATTCAGCCTAAACAATCCCATCAGTTGGAAATATGGGGCTACACCAAAAACAGATGACAACCGATTCGACAAAAGCAATGAAACTGCAGATCGGCTTGGAGCGAACTACAAAAGAGCCAAAGTAGCTTGGTACACCATCGACAATGTGATTTATAGAAATACAGGCAGATCGAGGCCTCAGAATATTACTGCCATAGATTTAGAAAATCATTATGTACGCTCTGTTGGGCAGAATGAAGTAATTAAAAGAGATGCACAGCAAATTATTGTAAATGAGCCTTCCTTCGATTTAGCTTACTACCCATCAGAAAGAGGCATCTACAACTACAACCCGAACTTAACTCCAGAAGGATTTCTACCCAACCCTAAATCAAACTTTGGTGCCATTACCCGAGCCATTTCAAATGAGGTTGATTTCGATAAAACCAATATAGAATACATAGAATTCTGGATGATGGATCCGTTTATCAATTCAACTAACGGAACTCCAAACAACCCCAGAGGACTTATTGACGATGGTATTAATACCCCAAAGGCAAACACCACAGGTGGCAAATTCATTCTAAACCTTGGAAGTATTTCTGAAGATTTAATGAAAGATGAGCGACACGCATTTGAGCAAGGCCTTCCTGCCAATGGTGATCCGAGTATGGAAAACGTGGTAGAAAACGAATGGGGACGTGTAACTCGGCAACCTTATTTAAATCCAGCATTCGACAATTCAGGAGAGGCAAGAGCCAACCAAGATGTAGGCTTAGATGGATTAAAATCATCTGACGAACTAACCTTCTTCGCCAACTACCTTAGCTCTCTGAATGTAAATAGCGATGTGCGACAGCAAATTGAGGCAGATCCTTCAGCCGATAACTTTCAATATTATTTAGGCGATGATTTGGATGTGAAAGACGCAAAAGTGTTGGAACGCTACAAAAACTATAATGGACTAGAAGGCAATAGCCCAGTAAATAACGGAAACCAGCTTTACACACCATCTTCAACCAATTTACCAGACAATGAAGACCTCAATCGTGACAATACCCTAAACGACCTTGAAGAATATTACGAGTATCAACTGGATCTAAAGCCAGGCCAGCTAGAAGTTGGAAGAAATAACATTGTTGATATGGTTTCCAATTCAGTTGGCGACAATGGAGATGTGGTGAATTGGTACCTTTTCAGAATTCCTGTAAGAAAGCCCGATCGTGTTCAAGGAAACATCAATGGCTTCAAGTCCATTCGTTACATGCGTACTTACTTTACCGATTTCGAAGAACCAGTAGTCCTCAGGTTTGTAAACTTTAGATTGGTAGGTAGCCAATGGAGAACTTTTCAAGAAAGTCTATTCGAAAAAGGCTTGAATGAAATTCCAGAACCTTCAGACCCTAATTTTACTGTTTCTGTAGTTGGAATTGAAGAAAACAGCCAAGGAAGCCAAGGCAGACCTCCTTATGTTTTACCTCCAGGTATTCAGCGCGATAGAGACAATACCTCTGCTGTAGAAAGAAGACGTAATGAACAATCGTTACAGCTTTGTGTAGAAGATTTGCGCGATAAAGATGCACGTGCCGTATTCAAAAACGTGAGTCAGGACATGGTGAATTATGGCCGTATAAAAATGTTCCTTCATGGAGATAGTCAAGACAATCTTGCCCCAGGTGAAGTCACCGCATTCTTAAGAATAGGTACCGATTTCACCGAAAACTATTACGAGATTGAAGTGCCATTAACCATGACTCCTTCAGGAATGTTCTCTCCGCGAGATATTTGGCCAGAAGAAAACGAAATTGATTTGGCATTCAGCAGTCTATATGAAGTTAAATCCAGACGAAACGCCAGCAATGCTAACCTCAGCTTACCATATACCGAAACCGTTGATCGCTATAATATTACTGTAGTAGGCCGGCCAGACTTAAGCACCGTACAAACCCTTATGATTGGGGTTAGAAACCCTAGCTCGCCAGACCTAGAGCCTAAAAGTTTCTGCATTTGGGCCAACGAACTGCGAGTAACCGATTTCGATTCCAAATCAGGTATAGCAGCAAATGCAAGGCTCGATGCCCAGTTGGCCGACTTAGGCAATGTTTCAGCATCAATAAGACATTCCGGAATTGGTTTTGGAGGAATTGCTGACAAAATTTCTGACAGAAATAGAGAAAAAACTACGCAGTACGACATTTCAACCAGCCTAAAACTTGGTAAATTCTTCCCTGAAAATTGGGGCATTGAGCTTCCAGCCTATTTCAGTTTAGAAAACTCCAGATCTATACCTCAATACGATCCACTTGACCCTGACTTACCATTAGAAGATGTTCTCAACTCCTTTGAAACCAAAGAAGAACGAGACAGCTATTATGATAAAGTAGTTGATCAGTCGAAACGAAGAAGTTTCAATTTCTCTAATGTGAGAAAGCGAAGGGTAAACGCAGACGCGCCAAAACGCATTTACGACATAGAAAATTTAAGCTTTACTTACGCGTACAATGAAATAACCAGAAGTAACATTAACACTGCATCATACGATTACAAAAACTACAGAGGAGCAGTTACCTACAGTTATCAACCCAAAGAATGGTTTATAGAACCTTTTAAAAACATAGGATTCCTAAGCTCCAAATGGCTTCAGATCATTAAAGAGATCAACTTTAATTTGGTGCCTAATTCCATTACTGTCAATGGTAATGTAAACCGAAGCTTCTTAAAAACCCAACTTAGAAATTCAGACCTTGGCACCGAAGGAATAGACCCTTACTTTGAAAAGTCATTTACATTTGATAGAAGTTATGCTGTAAACTGGAATCTGACCAAAGCACTTACACTCGATTACTTTGCCAATGTAAACGCCATCATTGATGAGCCAGAAGGTGATATCAACACAGATGTAAAAAGAGACTCTGTATGGACGAATTTTAAAAACTTTGGACGAATAAAAAACTATACCCACACAATCAATTCAAGCTATACCCTACCCTTCGAAAAAATACCAGTAACCAATTGGCTCAACTCATCTGTAAGTTATGCTTCCACTTACAATTGGAAAGCAGGCGCCATTGGACAAGCCGATACTTTGGGGAATTACGCAGGCAACACACGCGTAATCAAAGTAAATGGTAAAATCGATATGCAGAAGATTTACAACAACATTGGACTGCTCAAAAAAATAAACTCACCTACCCGAAGTAGGGCCCGACCAACCGGTATAGCAGCAAACGATTCTACCAAACAGAAAAAAACCATTGATCAAATGCCAGCTTTAAAGGCATTACTCAGAGCTATTATGATGGTAAGGAGTGCTACTTTTGATTACTCCATAGCACAGGGAACCGTTTTACCAGGCTATATGCCAGATGTTTTCCTTTTCGGGTTAGACCGAGATATGACAAACCCGAGCCTTGGTTTTATTGTCGGTAGTCAAGATGCCTCCATACGAACTCAATTGGCAAGAGATGGGCTGTATGCCCAAAGCACATTCTTAACAGCACCCTTTACCCAAGACAAAAATGTAAGTTTCAACTACTCTACGGTTTTAGAGCCCTTTGGCGACTTTAGAGTAACCCTTACAGGAAGAAAAACACATTCAGAAAACTATCAAGAGATATTTAGACGAGATGATACTTCGAGCGACTTCCTAAGCATCAATCCAAATCGAACAGGTACTTACATTGTGTCTTACAACATGATAAAAACTGCTTTTCAAAAAGACGATAGCAATGATGATTCGCCCCTATTTGCCAACTTTGAAACCTATAGAAACATTCTAAAATCGCGCTTAGATCAATCTAACGATGTAGGAAATTATGACATCAATTCGCAAGATGTAGTTATTCCGGCATTCTTGGCCGCCTATTCAGGGCAAAGCCCAGATGAAATAAAAACATCGGCCTTCCCTAGACTTCCAGTTCCAGGCTGGGCTCTGAATTACCGAGGACTCACAAAAATTGAAGCTATTAAAGAATTGTTCAGCTCTGTAAGCATTACCCATTCCTACAATAGTCAGTACAGTGTAAGCAACTATATAAATTCTGCGCTATACACTACCAATCTCACTTTAGACAATCAGATAAACGACTATGGTTTAGCAAATCAGTTTAATGAAGACGGCAACTTAGTACCAATATTCACATCACAACAAGTAGTACTTTCAGAAAAATTCTCTCCTTTGGTTGGAATAAACCTTAAAACCACAAATAGCTGGAATCTCGATGTCAATTATTCCAAAGAAAGAAATGTTGCCCTCAACCTCTCCAATATTCAAGTTACAGAACGCTCCGCAAGTGACATCAGTGTAACATTAGGATATACCAAAGCGGGCGTACAAATTCCTTTCAGAATAAGAGGAAGAAAAGAAACCCTACCTAACGAATTACGCTTTAACATGACTTTTAGCTTACGCGACAACAAAACCGTACAAAGAAGAATTGACGAATCGAGCATTGTTACTGAAGGCATAAAAATCTTCCAATTAAACCCAACAATTGAGTATAATGTGAGCGATGCACTGCAAGTAGCATTCTATTTTGAAAAGAATGTGAACGAGCCAAGAGTGACAACCAGCTTCTTAAATGCTAGAACTGCCTTTGGTGGAAGAATTAGATTCAGTTTGTCTCAATAAACGCTTACTTTTCACAATATTCCGTTTATTTTTGGTCGAATTTATTTAAGAGAAATGAACATACCAGAAAACTTATTGTATACCGAAGACCACGAGTGGATAAAGGTTGAAGGAGATGAAGCAACAGTTGGAATTACTGATTTTGCGCAAAGCGAACTAGGCGATATCGTCTATGTTGAAATTGAAACAGAAGGAGATTCGCTTGACAAAGAAGAGGTATTCGGTACAGTAGAAGCTGTAAAAACTGTTTCTGATTTATTCATGCCGCTCTCGGGTGAAGTAAAAGAATTTAACAGTCAGCTTGAAGATGCTCCTGAAACAGTAAACTCTGATCCTTATGGAGAAGGTTGGATGATCAAAATCACATTGAGTGATCCTTCTGAATTGGAAGGCCTCATGAATGCTGCTGCATACAGAGCATTGATTGGTCAATAGATCCAACTTACCTGATGCGCTCGTTTATTAAACAGTATTGGGCCAGCGTATCTTGGGCCATAGTTTTGGCAGTATTAATGTTACTGCCACAGGATTCTTTTCCAGAGTCTAAATTACTTTCGTATGACAAGGCAGCCCATTTGGGTGTCTTCGCAATTCTAAGTTTTTTAGTTCTTTGGGGCAAAAGAAAAAAAGAAGGCAACGTACCGCTTAAAAACAAATACCGTTTGATTTCGTTAACTATATGCGTAGTTTACGGATTGGTATTGGAATCATTGCAGTCCGTTGTACCTGGTAGAATGACAGATATATACGATTTGCTCGCAAATACAATTGGAGCTATTGTAGGTGTCGTAGTTTTTTCTACTTTTATAAGATATTAGTTTGCGAATATCAAACTAATGCTATAGTTTTAAAAGTGTAACTAAAAGAGATTATGGAAGCTAAAAAGACTCCGTCAGCAGACTTGAACAAAAAGTCTAGCCTATTCTTAGCAATAGGTCTGCTAGTGAGCCTTGGTATTACATTCGCTGCCTTTGAATGGAAGAAAACAGAAAAAGGTGAGTTGATGGACCTAGGTATGGCAACTGACGATTTTGAAGATTTAATTGAAATACCGCCAACCGAGCAACCACCACCACCACCACCACCAAAACAGCAGCCTCAAATCATTGAGATTCCTGATGAAGAAGAGATCGAAGAAGAAATCGAGATCAATTTGGATGTGGAAATCACTGAAGAGACTGAGGTTGAAGAAATTGTTTTTGAAGAAGAGCCTGAAGAGGAAGTAGGAGATGAAATTTTCCTAATTGTTGAAGACAATGCTGAATTCCCTGGTGGCGATGCCGAATGGAACAAATTCTTACAGAAAAACCTAAAGTACCCTCGTTCGGCCTCAAGAATGGGGATTGAAGGATCAGTGTTCTTATCCTTTGTTGTAGACAAGGAAGGTAAACTATCTGACATTACTGTAACAAGAGGTATTGGTGGAGGCTGTGATGCTGAAGCGATTAGAGTATTAGAGTCATCTCCAAGATGGACTCCTGGAAAGCAAAGAGGACGAGCTGTTAAGTCAAGAATGGCAATCCGAATTCTTTTCAAACTTAAATAATTAAAAAAGCCCAATCAACTTGGGCTTTTTTAGTTTTAATATAACTAGTTCTTTAGTTTTGAATTGAGTATCTTTAGTTATGTTTCTGAGAAGCACTTAACTTAAAGAAACAGATCAAACATTTTCAACCTTAAACTTCAAAACTATGGAAGCTAAGAAATCCCCTTCGGCAGACTTAAATAAAAAGTCGAGCTTATTCCTTGCCATTGGCCTATTAGCAAGCCTTAGTATCACTTTTGTTGCCTTTGAATGGAAGCAATATGAAAAAGGTGATCTAATGGACTTAGGTATGATTACAGATGATTTTGATGATCTCATTGAAATCCCCCCTACTGAACAACCACCGCCAAAAGCTCCTCCTATACAGCAACCAGAAATTGTTGCGATACCAGACGAAGAAGAAATCGATGAGCTAATTGAAATCAATATAGACGTAGATATTACCGAGCAGACAGAGATTGAAGAAATCATTTACGAACCTGTACCTGACGAAGAGGTTTCAGATGAGCCTTTTCTAATAGTGGAAGATCCGGCTAAATTCCCTAACAACGGATGGGCAAAGTTTCTAAACGACAATTTGAAGTATCCTCGCCAAGCTCAACGAATGGGAATTGAAGGAGCAGTAGATCTCTCGTTTGTAGTTGATGCCAATGGTGCGATCTCTAATATAGAAGTTACTCGGAGTATTGGAGGAGGATGTGATGAAGAGGCCATCCGTGTACTCAAAGCTTCACCCAAATGGATTCCTGGTAAACAAAGAGGAGTAGCAGTAAAGTCAAAAATGGCTATCAGAATCAAATTCAGATTAAAATAAGTTGAAGCCCAGTGAACATGGGCTTTTTCAGAACTTTAATAACTAAAAAATTAGTTTAAATTATAAAACAGCACTGTTATGGAAACTAAAAAAGTACCTTCTGCAGATATAAACAAAAAATCTACTCTATTCTTAGCAATAGGTCTGCTCGCAAGTCTTAGTCTCACTTTTGTTGCTTTTGAATGGAAGCAATACAACAGAGGTGACTTAATGGATTTAGGGGTAATTATGGATGACTTTGATGATATAATAGAAGTTCCTCTTACGGAACAACCGCCACCAAAAGCTCCTCCACTTCAGCAGCCAGAAATAGTCCCCATTCCCGATGATGAAGAAATTAATGAAGTAGTTGAAATCAACCTAGATGTAGACATAACCGAAACTACAGAAATCGAAAACCTTGTTTTTGAACCTGCCCCCACAGAAGAAGTTGCTGAGGAAGTACACTTGGTTGTGGAAGAATACGCCAAGTTCCCAGGCGGTTGGGATGAATGGGCTAAATTCTTAAACAAAAATTTTGAATACCCACGTCAAGCCCAGCGAAGTGGGATTGAAGGTACAGTGCACTTATCGTTTGTTGTAGATGCAAAAGGAATTATTTCCGACATAGAGGTAACGCGAGGGATTGGAGGCGGCTGTAATGAAGAAGCAATCAGGGTTCTAAAGCTATCGCCAAAATGGACTCCAGGAAAACAAAGGGGAGTTGCTGTGAAGTCAAGAATGGCTATTCAAATCAAGTTTGGTTTAAGGTAAGCCTCAAGTTTATGTACCTCATGCCCAACCAAAACTCATATCAATCTAAAAAAACGAATTATGGAAACTAAAAAAAATGACCGAGTTTGTATTGAGAGCAAAAGATCACTTTTCCTCTTCATTGGTTTATGCATTAGTCTAGGACTTAGCTTAGTTGCTTTTGAGCACAAAACCGTTCCAACTACACCTCCAGTATTACCATATGATAATGGCGACTATGAGAGCTTTGATGAGCCTCCTGTTACTATTTTTGAACCACCAAAACCTGTAATTCAGCAACCTGTACTTGTGGAGATACCGAACGATGAAACTCCAGCAATTGTTATAGACTATACTTTTGAGGCTGACCCTACTAATATAAAGTTACCTGCTTTAACAGAAGTGATTACAGAAAAGCCTGAAGAGGCCAAAGATGAGTTCATCATTGTAGAGAAAGAAGCTTCTTTTCCGGGTGGAAATGAAGCTTGGGCTAAATTCCTAAACAAGAACTTTAAGTACCCAAAGAATGCTCAAAGAATGGGCATAGAAGGAAGGGTTATTCTAACCTTCTATGTGGCCGCAAATGGAGAAATTTCTGACCTAAAAGTATTGAGAGGCATCAGTAAAGACTGCGATGCAGAGGCCATTCGTGTACTCAGTAAATCGCCACGATGGAATCCGGGACTGCAACGAGGAGTTCCAGTAAAATCGCCTAGGATGGTAACTATTAATTTCAAACTTAATTAAGGCTTGTGTAAAAAAATGAGGCCAGTTTTAAAACTGGCCTCATTGTTTGTTCTCCTTTTGACAACCTCCTAGATCACGTTTAAGAGCTGCTCTTTGATTTTCTCAAGCTCGTCTTTCATGCACACCACAAAGCGCTGCATAGGCGCGTAATTGGCCTTAGAACCAATCGTATTAATTTCTCTCCCAATCTCCTGAGAAATAAAATTCAATTTCTTTCCTTGAGAGTTTGCTTCCTTTAAAATTTCTAAGAAATAATCGAGATGGGCGTTCAAACGAACAAACTCTTCGCTTACATCTAGCTTCTCAATAAAGTAGATCATTTCTTGCTCAAATCTGTTTACATCGAATTGATCAGATCCAACTAAATCTTTTTGATGGCCTTCAATTCGTTCCTTAATTGAGATTAACCTCTCTCCTTCTATGCCCTTAATTTCATTTAAATAACCTCCAATGTTTTGAATATAGGACTCAAGTTCTGATTGAAGTTTGGCGCCTTCTTGCTCTCTAAATTCATTACAATGAACAATAGCTGCGATCAAATTTTCTTTTGTGAAATCCCATTGCTGCGCAATTAGCTCTTCATTAACTCCCGAACCAGACATTACTTCTGGGCTATGTAGGGCTAATCTAAAGAGGTCTCTTTTTTCGGCTCCCACTTCAGCGGCCAAGAGGTCGTATTCTTTGTAATAAGATTTAAACAATGCATGGTTTACCTCTTGCTTTGAAGCCTCGGCATCGTCTGAACTCATTTCAATACTCACGGCTACTTTACCTCTTACTAGTTCTGAATTCAGTATGTTCCTGATTTCAAGCTCTTTGTCTTGCAAATGTCTAGGCAGACGAATTTGGGCATCAAGAAATTTTGAATTGAGTGAGCGAATTTCGACTGAAACTTGCATAGCGCCTTTTTGCGCCTTAGATAGGCCATAGCCTGTCATTGATTTAAGCATGGAAATTTGTTTTAAACAACCTGCGAAGTTAAACCTATTCGGCCAATCTCAAAAAAGGAATCAGAAATCGTAACCTATTGATATTTGAAGCTTAGGACTTCCCACTTGGAAATCTTGAATTGGCCAAGCCAAATCTAGCCTTGAGAAAAAGCCAAAAAGCATGGTTCTCATTCCAAACCCAGCACTCTGCAGCCATGGATTACTAAAGTCATTGATAACTCCTGAGAACGGAGAACCAGGCACAACGATCTCTTCAGTATTCACATCATTTCGTGCTTTAAAGGCTGAAATTTCGTACCAAGCAGAACCAATGTCATAAAAACCAAGAAATTGAAGATTTCTAATAAAGCTTGATTTGGTATCGGCAGTTGCTAAAAATTGATTCACTGGTAATCTAAGTTCTCCAGACAGAGTTAGTACCGTGCTTCCTTGAAACGTATTATAGGAATACCCTCTTAGGTTAGTGAATTGGTTAAAGAGAATATCGCTGTTATCATTCAAAGTCTGCAAAATAAACGGATCAGGTTCTGTTCCTTCTACACCATCTCGCTTGTTGAATGCCCAGTTATCTACACCACCAAGTAAATAAGCCTTTGGTGCGTCACCTCCATAGTGTCCAAAGAAGAATCTTCCAGCCAAATAAACTCCTTTAGTAATTCTTTGATAGTGGCGAACATCGGCCTCTATTTTATTGAAACCAACCGCATTCTTATTCAGTTTTGAATGAGATTCAAAGGTAACTTTTGCTCTTGTTCCCTCATGTATATTAACTCCGCCTGTTAAGCTATTATCAAAAACAACACTGGCATTGAGCCCCAAATAGTTTGCTGTTTTTTCAGCCTCTACTCCTGCAGGCGCATTAAGTAATAATAAATAGTCTAAGTCAATATATCTGGTTTGTTCAAAAAATGGCGTTACCTCTAACCTAAGGTAAGGACTATATGGCAAAGCGGCTCCGAGCTCAAATCTATTAAGGTTATACCGTTGCGACTGAGGGGTCGAGTTATCTCTAAGAAAAATCGATTTTCTATAGTATTTAGCCTTTAAATCAATGGCTTCTTTTAAGTACTCATATTCTAAGAAAACATCGTATCCACTATTGAAATTATAAGGAATCAATGCGCCTCCATGAAATCTATGATTTTCTAAGTAGTCATTCATTTGTATTTCTAATAGTTGAGAGAATGACCTTAATTCATCAATCACAAAAGATGTGACCACGTTATTGGTTTGAAAACGGGACTCATATCTATTTGGGCCTTCTATTTTATTCTGTGCTCCTCTATTTTGGTAAAGGCTTAAAAAAGATCTACCTGAATTTCCATTGTCAGACACGGGAGTCTCGAACTTATAATTCTTAGAATCGACTTTGGACTCGTTCTTAAACACGTAGTTCTCTGTATCAATTGCTCCCGTTTTTAACGAGTCTATCTTAGGTTGTTTCGGTACTTCCGCAGCTTTTAAAGTTTTTGCAAGGCTATCGCTAGTTGTTGTATTTAGCAATCTCTTCCGCCTCATTTCGCTTAGAATCCGAACGGTTTCTAATTCCCTTCTTGGTGTTACAGGAGTAAATACATGTTGAATATTGCTTAGGTTTTCCAAGTACACAACATCCTTAGAATCAAGAGTTGATATAAAGGCAATCTGGTTGTTATTGGTATCAATAGAAAAATCCTTAATCCCAAAACTATAATTACTCATCTGCTTACTGATTGTATCGCTGACGGTATGTAAGTAAAGGTTATTAATCCCCTGTTGATCGCTCAAGTAATACACCTCATTTAGGCTTTTAGCAACGGGTTTCGATTCAATAGAAAGAGAATTGGTTAGTTTACCATACACGCTATCTACCAAATCTAGATCGTAAGTAAACACATTGAATTGATTGGAATTAACATCTTTTAGAGCATCTGGCCCCGCTACATAAACGCTATCCGAAGGTCGGTTTGAGGTAAATAACACCACATTAGATTCAGGCAAAAAGCTAATATCACGATCATCATAACCATCATTAGAAATTCTTCTGATTGTGCCTCTATTCACTAAAAACAAATAAGCGTCACTCTTACCATTTACCACTCCTGTTAACGCAGCCAGTCTTCCTCCTTGTTTAAATTCAAAGCTCTGAATTTGCCCTACAGTAGGAATGGCCAATACTTGTTCACCTCTTGCTCCAACTCTTTTAATCGTTACGGTATTTCTTCCTTCAGAATTGGCCACAATGCCCAAAGTAAATTCATCTACCCAACTTAAAAGTGGGTAGTTATCATTCACTTCTTGTGTCAGAATTTTCATTCCTCCTTTATAAATCACCATCTCATCTTTGGAGGCCATGTTGATTACTCTGACTTCGTACTTTCCGTTATCAAACACAGAATAGGCTAACAATGAGCCTTCAGCATTAAATTTCAAATGATTAATGACTGCTGTTTTAGACCGGTTGCTCGATATAATTTTGGAGTCGGGCAGTCTTTTATAGCTCTCTGAAATTCTAGTATTCATTTGAGAGTAATAGTCTCTCCACTCTTTCATGAAATCTCGATAGGGAACTCCTAATGTTTTGGAAATGCTACTCTCTTCATCTTTAACAATTCTGGCCAAGTTTAGGATATTCGAGATATCTCTTTTACCGTAGGTTTGGGCTATAAAACTCCAAATGGACTGACCCAATAGCATGTTGGTTTCCTTGCTTAATTTCGAAAACTTAACTGGTTCAGCTTGCGAAACATAATCTCTTGCCATATCATCAGATTCTTTGGTCCAACCATAGGCTACATAAGCTGAAATACCATCAATAAACCAATTGGGAATTGGTGATGAAAATGTAGATTGGAACATTTCTGCAATGTTTCCTCCAAACCACATTTCTTCTACTAACATTTTGGTGAAATTGAAGATCAGTTCCTCTCTAAAAGAAGTGTAGTCGCCTGAAAAAGCAACTTCCATCTGAGATTTAACAAAGTCAGTTTGGCCTCCAATGGTAAAATCATCTCCTTTTACGCCTACATTGCTCTGCTGCTTTTCGGCAACGGAGTTATACAGAAAAATCCTTGTCTTTGAATACGGAAAAAAACCTATCGTTTCGGTAACTCTACTAAACTCTGATTCTAAATAGGCAATGGATTTCTTTGCCAAGTCTTCGCCACCATCATAAAAATAGACTTCAAAATTATTCGATTTCAAATATTGCCAATCGAAGTATTTGTATTGAATTCTGTTCTGCCCAAACTCTTCACGATATACCTGCGCCTCAGAAGAAAAGGGGATCGATAAAAAGCCAATGACTAAAAAGGCTAATATGAATGGGTAACGTAGAGATTTAAGCATATATCTTCTTTACAGAAAAGACTTTTAATATAACGAAAAAAATCGCTCAATATTGACCTCATCATCTATACGGCTAGCTTCTGTTAAAAGCTGCGTTAATTGTATAGCGTAGTAAGGTATAAGAGAAACCCCCTTTGTGCCAAATCCATTAAAAGAAATTAGGCTTTTAAATTCTGGATGTTGGCCAATTATTGGCTTTCTATCTTTTGTCGCAGGCCTGACGCCCGCTAGCTGATACTCAATTTCATAAGGAAATTTAATCAGCTCATTTAACTTATGTACTAACACGTTTTTGGCTTCAATGGTTGGATTTTCATCCAAGTTTTGATGGTCATAAGTAGAACCCACCTTACAAATTCCATTTCCCAAAGGAATTACGAAAACACCTCTGTTATGGATTACCCTTAAATCCTCATCAGTCTTAATCATTAAGAGTTCCCCTTTCACAGGCCTTAACGGAATCCATCCGAAATATTGTTGTTCTAGCGATTTATGCCCATTGCAAAAGATTACTGACTTACATTTTATACCCTTGTATTCAGCATAACCCTCTTCTAACCTTAAATCGGATGGATCGAAATATTCATGCTTGAGGCTATTCTTTCCATTCAAAAAAGCTGCGGAAGCAAACAGTAATTTAGCCGTATCCACAAAACCAGATTGATTCAAAAGAATTCCTCCAAAGTCATCTTTTACTTGATTTCCGTAAGCCGAATTATTATGAACCTTCTGTACATACGAAGAATAATCAATGTCAGCACTTTTACCCATCCATTCATTTAATTCTTCTGCAGAAATAAATGGCCTGTAAATAGGTATATCATTCAAAAAATCAGAATCTAACTGACTTTCTAGCTTAGGGTAATATGCTGTTAAGTAGTTAAATAAATTATCTGCATTCCATGTCTTAACCATTTTTCGGCCAGTAACAGGGTTGTATAAGCCCCCTGCTATTTTTGATGAATTGGAAAGCGAAGGATCATCGAAAACCATGACCGAACAACCAGCATTTATTAAGTGATTTGCCAAGATGCTCCCGGCCAAACCCTGACCCACTAGAATATAATCCACTAACATTGGCCGAATTTAAACCAACATTTTTTGAATAATGGCTATTATTAAATGAAATTTGAGCAAAACGGTATTTTATGATTAAGATCAAACCATTCACCTTCAACCCTTTTATGGAAAACACCTACGTTTTGTTTGATGAAACGCAGGAAGCTGTGATTATAGACCCCGGCTGCTATGAGGAGGAAGAAAAGAATGAATTGGTGAAGTTTATTGAAAGCGAAGGACTTAATGTAAAGATGCTCCTGAATACTCACGGCCATATTGATCATGTTTTGGGTAATGATTTCGTTAAAAACCAATTTGGTGTCGATTTGATTATTGGGGAGCACGATGAAGCAACACTACGGTCTGTTGAAGCTTATGCCTCTAATTATGGGTTTCAAAGTTATGTTTCGGCAAAACCAGATAAGTTTTTAAAAGAGGGCGATACTGTCAACTTTGGAAAAAGTAGTTTAAAAGTATATTTCACACCGGGTCATGCTCCAGGGCATATCGTTTTTGTAAACGAAGAACAAAATATTTGTATTGGAGGCGATGTGCTTTTTGAAGGTAGCATTGGAAGAACAGATTTGCCAGGTGGCAATTTTGATACCCTAATCCAAAGCATTCATTCTAAACTTTTTAAGTTTGATGATAATATGGTGGTTTACCCTGGGCATGGCGGCCCAACAACCATTGGAGACGAAAAAGCCACCAATCCTTTTTGCGCTATTAAAAAATAATCTTTGGAACCTATAAAAAAAGCCATTCCCAACCTCTTTACCCTAGCCAATTTAAGCTGTGGAACGGTAGGTATTATTTTGTCTTTTCAAGGTGAAATAGAAACGGCTTGCTACCTTATTTGGCTAGCTGCTGGTTTCGATTTCTTAGATGGCTTTTTAGCGAGAATCCTCAAAGCGCAATCGGAAATAGGCAAGCAACTCGATTCTCTGGCCGACTTAATTACCTTTGGTTTGCTGCCATCCATTTTATATTACCACATGCTTGTTGGAAAAATAGATTCACCACTTGAGTATGTAGGAGTGCTCATTGCTGTTTTTTCCGCTTTGCGATTGGCTAAATTCAATATTGATGAAAACCAGACCACAAGCTTTACGGGTTTAACCACCACCGCCAATGGAATTTTCACCAGTACGCTTCCTTTAATCATTGTGGGAAACACCTTTATGAGTAGCTTTTTGGCGAACGAATGGGTGCTTTTCACTTGTGCTGTTGTTTTTTCACTGTTGATGGTAGCTCCTGTTACTTTGCTATCATTCAAGTTTTCGAGCTTTTCTGTGAAAGATAACTGGCAACGGTTCCTACTTATTTTATTGAGCATTGTGCTCATTGTAATTTTCAAAACGGCTGCAGTACCATTAATCATCGTTGTCTATTTATTGCTTTCCGTAGTTAGCCAGCCAGTACATAAGAAAGTCCCATAATTCACGTTGAGCTTCAAGAAATGGCCAGTCGATTACGATCAAAACATATCTTGCTCATTGCCTTTTTCATTCAGGTATTTGCGTGGAATACAAATGCCCAAACATCAAGCGTTTTAGCCACTGGCAAATGGGTTAAAATGAGTTTCGAAAAAGAAGGTGTGTACCGTATCGACAGGAACACATTAAGCCAAATGGGTTTTGATGTAGCCGCGTTAAGCCCTCAGAACATCGCCATTTATGGTAATCGGGGAGGAATGCTGCCTCAAGCCATTTCAAACCAAAGGGAAAAAGGACTTGTTGAAAATTCCATTTTAGTGAAAGGCGAAGAAGACGGCATCTTTAATTCTGAAGACTATGTTTTATTTTATGTTGATCGGGTAAACGAACTGAAATTCGACACACCTTCTAGAAATTTTGAATCCGTACAAAATCTTTATTCAGACGAAGTTAACTACTTCATTACTATTAAAAACTCTAAGGGGTTGCGTATTCAGGCCAATCCTAGTTTAGGGACAAACTTTGCTGAGGTAAATACTTATAATAGAATCATTCGGCACGAAGTTGACATTAAGAACATTCTGGGCTCTGGCCGTAAATGGTATGGAGAAAGCTTCAGCTCAGCCAATGAATTAACATTCAATTTTCCGCTGTCTAACTTGGCTTCAAATGACCAAATAAAATTTAGCATTGAGGCGCTAAGTCAAGCATTCAATGTAACCTCCATCAAAGCCACTGCAAACGACCAATCTATCGGTCAACTGAATTTCTCAGCAATTCCAAATACTCGGTATGGTGTAAAAGGAAATGAAGCGGCTGATGTATTCAACATTAGTACTTCAAGTTTTTCTGCTTCCGATCAATTCAATCTCAAATTGGCATATGATCCAGCAGGCGCTAATAATGCAGTAGCCTACCTCAATCATTTTCTTATCGACATACCTACAGTTCTTCATTATGCAGGTGAATCCTTGCCTTTCAGAAGTGTTAAATCTTTGAATCAAGCCACCTCAACTTTCAAGGTTTCTGGAGCAAACCAAAATGTCATAGTATGGAACGTAACCAACCCACTTGCCCCAAAGAATCAAGCTTACAGTTTAAGTGGAAGTGAATTACGCTTTGGTGCCTTTTCAGACGAACTTCACGAATATGTGATGTTTGAAGCTGCACTACAGCCTCTTCCCACAAAATATGAAGCCCTTTCCAATCAAGATTTACAGGGAAGTTCAACTCCAGACATGGTCATTATTTCTGCTCCAGAGTTTTTGAGTGAAGCTGAACGGCTAGCTTCTTTTAGAAGAAGCGAAGATGGACTTTCTGTTTTGGTGGCCACACCCCAGCAAGTGTACAATGAGTTTTCTGCTGGCAGACAAGACCTTACCGCTATCCGTGATTTCATGTATCATTTAAAATCACAAAGCGACCAACTCAAGTATTTACTACTTTTTGGTAAAGGCTCTTACGACTACAAAGACAGAATTGAAAACAACTCCAACTTTGTTCCTACTTATGAGTCACGAAGTTCTATACATCCCCTCACCTCCTACTCTTCCGATGATTTTTTCGGTTTTTTAGAAGATACCGAAGGTGAATGGGAAGAAAACACCGCAGGCGATCATACGCTAGATATTGGTATTGGGCGAATTCCAAGCACTACTTTGGAACAAGCCAAAACCACCGTAGATAAAATCATTAATTATCAAACTTCAACGGAAAGTATTGGCGACTGGAGGAGAAGGTTGGTTTTTGTTGCCGATGATGGTGATAACAATTTACATCAGCGTGATGCAGATCAGCTAGCCACTTTGGTAGATACTACCTATGCAGGCTTCAATGTGAGAAAAGTTTATCTCGATGCTTACGAGCAAATCAGGTCTCCTAATGGGGAATCATCACCAAAGGCTGAAAAAGCCTTATTAGATGCCGTTGAACAAGGGGTTTTGATCATGAATTTCACTGGACATGGTGCAGAAACAGGCTGGATGCAAGAGCGTATTCTTACTACCGAATCTATTGACGATTGGAAAAACATAAACCGACTCCCCCTATTGGTTACCGCTACCTGCGAGTTTGCTAGAAACGATGACCCAACTATTTTTTCGGGAGCGGAAAAAATGATTTTTAAATCTGATGGCGGGGCCATTGCTTTGGTGGCTACGGCCAGACCCGTGTTTTCATCCTCCAACTATGCTCTAAATTTGGCCCTTTATAAAACTATCTTAGAGCAGCCCAACGGTAATTTTCAGCGCCTTGGCGATATCATACGCTTCACCAAAAACAATGCGCTGAATGGTGCAAACAATAGAAATTTCATTCTCTTGGGCGACCCAAGCATGCGTTTGTCCTACCCTAAAAAACAAATCAGTATCACAAGTATTAATGGGCTCGCGCCTGTACCTCAGGCCGATACACTCAGTGCCTTAGAAAGGGTGCAGATTGAAGGCCAAATAGAGTCGAATGGACAGCGAATTGATACTTTTAATGGCGAACTCACCTTCAGCCTTTTCGATAAGCGAAGCACCTTGCAAACTATTGGTACTGAGAGTGATAAATTTGAGTACTTAGAACGTAACAGTCAGCTTTTTAATGGCCAAGTTTCGGTAGTGAATGGTCAATTCTTTGTTGAATTTGTGGTACCTAAAAACATTAACTATCAATACGGAAGCGGCAAAATGAGCATGTATGCATTGAATAACAATAATCCAGAAGATGCGTTTGGTGCCAAAATAGATTTCGTATTGGGTGGTACTGCTCAAAATATTACGGAAGATAATACCCCGCCAGAGATTAGGCTCTTCCTTAATGACTCAACCAAAGTCACCCTTCCCATTATAAAAAGAGATGCTAGTCTAATTTTAAAATTATTCGATGAAAGCGGTATTAATATTTCAGAAAATGGGATTGGCCAAAATCTTTCAGCCACGCTAAACGATTCGGTAACTTATAATTTAAATGGCTTCTATAATGCTGAAAAAGATAATTTCAGAAAAGGAGGAGCCCAATTTCCATTAAGAGATTTACCCCTAGGAATAAACACCTTAGAAATAAAAGCATGGGACAACTACAATAACTTAGCAAAGAAAACGATTGAGTTTACGGTGACAGATGAAAATTCTACGATCATCACAGAAATAAACAGCTATCCAAACCCGTTGGTAGAGAATACTACTTTTAATATTTCGCATAATAGCGCAGGCGAACCGTTAGAGTTGAGGATTGATATCATAAACGCGCAAGGCGAAAATGTAATTTCATTATATTCAGAAATTGAAAGAGGTTCAAATACCGAAAGCATAGCATGGAACGGTTTAGACAATTCAGGAGTTAAATTGGGCAAGGGAATTTATGTTTACAACGTGGTTTTGATATCTAAAAACAACGGTAAAACGTACACCAAACGCAAGAAACTTATTATTTCATATTAGTTTTATAATAGTATCTTTGAAAAAAAATTACATGAAAATTAACATTAGGATCGCAACAATCCTGGTATTAGCCGTCATTTTTTCGTTTCCTTCCGTGGCCCAAAATTCTGGCACCATCTCAGGACAGGACACCGACAAGAACGTAATCACTACTGCGGTTCCATTTCTTACTATTGCACCAGACCCGATTTCGGGAGCGATGGGAGATGTTGGAGCTGCTACAGCACCTAATGCCAACAGTATTTATTGGAACCCAGCTAAGCTTGCTTTCATTAATAATGATTACGGGTTTGCGTTTTCATACACGCCTTGGTTGAGCAAGTTTGTAGACGACATGTCTATTTCTTACTTGTCTGGCTATAAAAAAATTGACGATAATCAGGCGTTTGGAATGGCGCTTACTTATTTTGATTTGGGAGACATTCAACTTACCGATGGAGTAGGTAACAACCTTCAAGTAATTAACCCAAGAGAGTTTTCCATTGCAGCCACTTACTCAAGAAAATTAAGTAACGATTTAAGCCTTGGTGTAACAGGTAAATTTATTCACTCCAATCTTTCTGGAAACATTACCACCAGCCCTGTAATGGATCCAAAACCAGGCACCAGTATTGCTGCCGACATTGGGGTTTATTACAAAACAGAACTAGATGTTTTCGCCAAGCAAAGCCAGCTTTCTTTCGGTGGAATTATATCTAATATTGGTGCGAAAATATCGTACAATACTGCCGATGAAGAAGACTTTATTCCAACTAACTTAAAGTTAGGAACTGCTTTGGCCAGCTTTCTTGACCCATACAATAAAATCACTTTTGCACTAGATTTTAATAAGCTCATGGTACCTACCCCTCAAGAAGATGGTAGCCATAGAGACAAATCCTTGATTGCAGGCATGTTTGGTTCTTTTGGCGATGCTCCAAACGGGTTTAAAGAAGAGCTCCAAGAGGTTATGATTTCTTTCGGAACAGAATATGAGTACAAAGAAACTTTTGCCATAAGAGCAGGATATTTTTACGAGCACATAAACAAAGGAAACCGTAAGTACTTTACTATGGGAGTAGGCTTTAAAGTTAAAAAATTAGGAGTCGATTTTGCCTACCTAGTGCCTACACTTCAAGAACATCCGCTTGCCGAAACCTTAAGATTTGGACTTACTTACAACCTTGACAAAAAAGCCAAGTAACACGAATGCTTGACAGAACAATCGCTCCGGGCTTTAAGCCCATCAAAAAAGTTACAATTCCTCAAGTCGATTCATCTTCACTTTCTAACGGAAGGAAAGTTTTCTTTTTGAATGACTCTGCAGTAGAAGTATTCAAAATTGATTTAGTAATTCCTTGTGGAAGTTGGTTTGCCGAAAATTACAACTTGATTTCGTTGGCGCTTAAAATGCTCAATGAGGGCACTACACATCGAAATGCTCATCAACTGGCAGAGTCTATCGATTTTATTGGAAGTTTTGCTGAGTTCTCTCCGGGCTTCGACCAAAGTACCATTTCGTTCTATGGTCTTTCTAGGTTCTTCGATAAAAATTTAGCCCTGCTTTCTGAAGTAATAAGTAGTCCTAGTTTCGATGAACAACAGTTTGAAACGTTAAAGAAAAAAGAGGTTCAGCGCTTAAAGCTAAATCTTGAAAAAAGTAGCTATTTATCTTCCGTAGCCTTAAGAAGTTCACTTTTTGGACTAGATCACCCTTATGGAAAAAATAACAGCGTAGATAAAATTGAGGCAGTTCAATTAACAGAAGTTCAAGCGTTTTTCGCTTCTAATTTTAGCGACCTTGATATAATGCTGTCTGGTAAATTGCCAAATGATTTTATTGAAATTCTTGAACTGAATTTTGGCAAAAACCCTATCAAGCGAGTGGCTTTGCCTGAGCACCAAGTTACCAACACGGTAGGACGATTAAATGAAATTCGAAAGCCAGCTTTTGTTCAGTCTTCAATAAAAATCGGGAAAGTGCTTTTCAACCGTACGCATCCTGATTATATGAAGTTCACCGTAACCAACGAGCTTTTTGGGGGTTTCTTTGGATCACGATTAATGAAGAATATTCGTGAAGAAAAAGGCTTTACCTATGGCATTCATTCACATCTCTATTCCCTTAATCAAGAGGGCTACTTCAATATTGGTACAGATGTAAATGGCGAAAATGAACAAGCAACCATTGACGAGATCTTCAAAGAAATTGTAAAGCTACAGCAAGAACCTGTTGGTGAAAATGAGTTAGAAACGGTAAAGAACTACATGGCTGGTTCATTTGCTGGTTCCGTAAATTCTCCTTTTGCCATCATGGAGAAATTTAAAGCAGTGTATTTTCAGGGTATGGATATGAGTTTTTACGAGCAGTACTTAAACTCGGTATACAAAGTAACCAGTGAAGACATCATGCAAATGGTAAACACTCACCTTCAACCCGACAGCTTTTATACTTGTATTGCTGGACCAGAGAAGTCATAAAAAACCCGAAACTTTTCAGATTCGGGCTTTACATTTCCTAATGTTGGTTGTACACCTTGGCAACAATTCGCCAACCACTGTCGAACTTTAATAGACTGAGGTAATCGGTATACACTTGTTTTCCTTGATTAAAAAGCTCGATTTTGACTTGAGCCGCTCCACCCGTAACATCAACCGAAGCAAATTTATGCTCCCATTTGTTCTTTGGATCTTTAGCGTCATAGTCATTGGCTTTCCTTTTTGCTACACCATCAGTCCATGCAGCAATAGGGTATTTGCTTATGGCCTCTCCTTTTGCTGAGTAGATAGCAAAGTCTTCGTGAAACCCTTTTTTCATGGCTTCCGCATTCAATTCATTGAACGCCCCATGAACATAAGATTTGAGTATCAAATCTTTAATTGCCTCTTCTTCTGCCTTGCTCTTTGCTTCGTGTTTAACAAAAGCAAAAGACGAAAGACCCAAGAGGCAAACAATAACCAGTAAGTAATGACCTTTTTTCATAGTTAAATTTTGTGTTAGTGATTACCTAACTAAAACTGATTTTTTAGTTTTAGGTTACATAAATTCTTCGAGCTACGCTTTCTATAAAAAAGCTACTCGTACCTTAATGATTCTACGGGGTTCCTTTTTGCCATTTTAATCACCTTGCCCGAAATAGAAAGAAGGGCAATCAATTGAATAGTCAGAATAGGTATTAATGCACTTATTAAGCCTGGAGTTACATGATAAGTCCAGATACTGCCCATGAGTATGCCTGCAAAATAAACACTTACTGCCCCACCCAACACTGAAGCAATGCCTACAATGATCAGGAACGGCCTGTTAATTAAGGTGGTAATTCTAGCAATGGACGCTCCTAATACTTTTCTGATGCCTATCTCCTTGGTTCTACTTTGAATATTGATAGAGACGAGGGTAAAGAGCCCAATAGCAGAAAGCACAACGGCTATCACAGCCAGAAACAAGAACATGGTTACAATATTCTTATTTACATCTCTGGCTTCGCCAAGTACGTTGATTTCATGACTATAAACTCTCGCAGGCCTATCTTTGATCACTTCACTCCATGTAGATTCTAGATAGTCCATTGTTGTGCCAACCTGCTTAGGGTCTACCTTAGCTATAAGCATAGATAAATCCTTATCATCTTTGAGCTTCAATATCATCGGTTCAATGGGTGCCCACAGACCAAAAGTATAAAAGTCCTTCACCATCCCTACCACAGTAAGTCTAAGGCTATCGTTCATCGTAATTTGCTGACCAATAGGCTCCTCCCAACCAAAACGAGAGGCCATTTTTTGATTAATCACAACTCCATTCTGCTTGTCAACTTCTTGATTTTCAGCAGCAAAAGAACGCCCTTCAAGCACTTTAAACCCCAACGTTTCCATATAATTGAGCCCAATATCCAGAATCGTTACTTCTCCTTCATTATCTTCTGTTTTCACAGCCCTTCGGTAAGAACTCCACCCTACATGGCCGTTTGTAAGAGCAGCACCTTCAATTAAAGGGTTGGTTTGAACTACCGCTCTAAATCTCTCTGCTTCGCTTGAATTATTGAGAGGAACCATCAAAATTCCTTCTCTATTATAACCTAAGTCTAACCCTTCTTGGAAGTTAGAATTCTGAACAAAAGCAAAACCAAAAACTAATGCCATTACCGAAATCAGCATTTGAAATCCAAGTAAAATCTTTGACAGAATACTAGACGAACCTACCTTTAGGTTTCCTCTAAGAATCGCCACCGGGCGGAAGCGGCTAACAAAAATGGCTGGATAACCTCCCGCTAAAACCGCAGTTAAAACAAGGCTGGAGATCAAGAAAACTATCATAGATGGATTGTTTCGAAGACTTAAGAAAACATCCATATTGGGCCACATATCACTATATTTTGGCACAAGCCACAAAGAGAATAACAACCCTAACAGAAGTGCTAAAAAGCACAGCACCAGATTTTCTCCTAAAAACTGAACTACTAACTGAGCTCTAGACCCTCCGACCGTTTTTCTTATCCCTATTTCTTTCAACCTTCTATTGGACATTGCAATAGCAGTATTTGTGAAGTTGAAACAGGCCAAAAGCAGAATGAGCACAGCCATAATATTAGGAACCAAAATATGTGCAGGATGAAGCGTTTCATTTCCTAGATTTGTTCCATTCAAATCTCTTGAATTGAATGCTAGCTCATCCATAGTTTGCACCCAAAACCCACTGGCAGGTAAGTCTTTTTTCACCTCTGCTTGAACAGCCGCATATTTTTGCAGAAGTGCTGGGGCTGTTTCCACAATTGAAGGGTCTTTACTTTGAATAAACAGGCCATCTGTAAATTGACTCCAGTCATCCTTTTTTATATTAAAATTGCGATAGAAGTTTTCGAAATCAGCAACCAATTGAAACTGAAGTGTACTTTTGAGCCCTGGTTCTTCAAAAACAGCTCCCACAGTAAGAAGAATATTGGGCTTTCCAGTAAGTACCAATTCAATGGTTTCACCAACCGCATTTTCTTTACCAAATAATGAAATAGCAGTTCGGTCAGAAATCAAGACGGTAGAAAGTTCATGATAGCTTTCAGCATTTCCATACAACACGGGGAAAGTGAACATGGCCATAAAGTCCTGATCCACAAAAGCCATGGTTCGGTTAAAAACATTGTTATCTCTTTTGATGGTAACTCTTGCCCTTTCAAACCTACTTGCGCGTTCAATACTGGGGATTTCTGATTTGATGACTGTACCCAAAGGCATGGGAACGATTCCGAAAGGCACCTGACTACCATTCTGGTCTATTCGTACAGAGACCTGATAAAGTTCGTCATAATTGGCGTGTTGCTTATCGAATGTGGTAGCAAACTCATAATTGAGAAATGCCACAATACAGCAGGCTAGTGCCAATCCTAATCCCACAATATTAATGAATACAAAGAGCTTACTCTTAAGTAAGCTCCGGATAGTGACCTTGAAAAAATTTTTGAACATAACCTTATTGTTTTGATTTGAGTGACCGAAAGATGCAGAAACATAGCCGAAGGTTGCTTTCATCTAGGTAATCATTCCGGCATCTGAACGAGAGGCTCGATCCTTTTGTAAGTGGTGTTGTTTTTATGATCTAATTGTTACTTTTGCCAACAAATTAAATCACCCTATGGAAATGGAATTGAAAAAAGTTGCCCTAAACGATCTCCACGAAAAGCTTGGAGCTAAAATGGTACCCTTTGCAGGTTATAACATGCCTGTTCGCTATTCATCTGATTTAGAAGAACACAATACTGTGAGAAATGGTGTTGGTGTTTTTGACGTTTCGCATATGGGTGAATTTGTTTTGGAAGGCCCTGAAGCCCTTGACCTTATTCAGCGCGTAACGAGTAACGATGCCTCTAAATTAGTAGATGGCCAAGCTCAATATTCTTACCTGCCAAATGAAGACGGTGGTGTTGTAGACGATCTTTTGGTTTACAAATTCAAAGACGAGAAGTACATGCTCGTAGTGAATGCTTCCAATATTGAAAAAGACTGGAACTGGATTAGCAAGTACAATACGAAAGGCGCGACAATGAAAAACGTGTCGGACAGCCATTCTCTTTTTGCTGTTCAAGGCCCTAAAGCTGTTGAAGCACTTCAATCACTTACATCAGTAAACCTTTCAGACATTAAGTTTTACAACTTTGTGGTAGGTCCTTTTGCAGGTGTAGAATACGTAATTATTTCTGCTACTGGTTATACTGGTGCTGGAGGTTTTGAAATCTATGTAAGTAACGAGCATGCTGAGCAAGTTTGGAATGCCATTTTCGAAGCAGGCGCGGCTTTTGATATTAAGCCCATTGGCTTAGGTGCTAGAGATACACTACGCTTAGAAATGGGCTATTGCCTTTACGGAAACGACATTACGGACGAGACTTCGCCATTAGAGGCGGGCCTAGGCTGGGTAACCAAATTCACTAAAGAGTTTACGAATTCTAAAAACCTTCTAGCTCAAAAAGAGGCGGGTATCACGCGTAAACTTGTTGCTTTCAAAATGATCGACAAAGGTATTCCAAGAGGTCATTACACACTTGAGGACGCCAATGAAAACATTATTGGAGAGGTAACTTCAGGTACTATGTCTCCCTCTTTAGGCTATGGGATTGGATTGGGTTATGTAACCCTTGAAAACTCAAAAGTGGGGTCTGAAATTTTTGTAGCTGTTAGAAATAGAAAACTTAAAGCAGAAGTAGTAAAACTTCCATTTTATAAAGCCTAATTACGGCTTCATTTATTCCCCAAAACATGAAAATAGACGTTTGTTATACCCCCGACCTTATCCATCAGTTTGAGGTTGAAAATAAAACCGTAGTAGTGATTGATATTCTCAGGGCTACTTCGTGCATGGTGGCCGGATTGGGTTCGGGTATACAATCGATCACTCCCGTTGCTTCCATTGAAGAATGTGAGGCGCTAGGCGAGCAAGGCTATATCATGGCTGGAGAGCGCGGTGGAGAAAAAGTAGAACAATTCCATATGGGTAATTCTCCTTTTGATTACATGAAGCCTGAGCTAAAGGGAAAAAAAGTAGCTACCACCACCACCAACGGCACACAAGCCATTGAACTTTCTAAAAATGCGAAAGAGGTAATTATTGGTTCTTTTCTTAACCTCAATGCTGTAGTAAATCATCTGATGAAATGTAACAATGATGTGCTGCTATTTTGTGCGGGCTGGAAAGGACGTTACAATTTAGAGGATAGCCTTTTTGCGGGAGCCGTATGTAATGCATTAAAGCAAAATGCTGAATTCGAAAGCGATTCAGCATTATGTGCTTTTTTCTTATACCAGTCTATGGCTTCGGATCTTGCTTATTACATCAATCGAAGTAACCACGCTGCAAGGTTATCAAAATTCAACGTAAGAGAAGATATTGAATACTGCGCAAGGTTGAATGAATTCAATATTGTACCGAAGTTAAAGGGCACTGAATTAACAGTATAAACCAAGTTAGGCTTGCTTAGCTAAAGGTTTTTCAAATTCTTCAGGATCAAGGTCAACTTGAACCTCTGCATTCTTTAGCACTTTCTTTAACCTATTACTTCTTTCTCTAAGCCCATACACCCAACGATTGATGGGCTGGAAAATCTTTGGTAGGTCATTTCTGAACACATCACAAAACAGTACCACTCTGGTTTCATTGGTTTTGTTCCAAACCGCATGCTGGAAAGTGTCATCGAAAAGTACGTCTTCGCCTTCTTTCCAGTCATAGCGCTGACCGCCATCTATAATATAGCATTCACCTTCTTTAGGAATCACCAATCCCAAATGGTAACGCCAAACTCCTTTATAAAATCCGTTGTGTGGAGGAATGTGCTTTCTTGGACCAATAATGGAAAACATGGCTGTTGTAATTCCAGGTATTTGCTTCAATAGCGCGGCTGTTTTTGGAGCTTTTTCGCAATTCCCTGCTTGCCAATTATCATAAGCTTTGAACATAAAAACCCTCCAAGCCGCTTTGTCTTTATCAGAAACAAAACGTTGAATTTTGTCTACTTCATGAAACTTAGGAATGTTATTTTCATTCTTCAGTACCTCTATAAGTTCTTCTTGAATTACCTTCCAGTTGTCCTTTAAAAGTTGATGATCGGGAAAAAATTCATCTACATCAACAATAGGCGGATTCCTTTTAAAAAGGCGTAGTACCAAAGAGAATGTAATTGCAATAAGACTGGGCTCTACAAAATAGAGTATCACATTCAGCAAAATAAAGGCTAGCAGAATTACACCTAAAATCTGTAAAATGATCATAACTCAATAGTGGATTTAATTAAAAAAAGGTATTTAAAACTGTTAAAAATTTAACCTATTGACACCTATAACTCACAAAAAGTTCAACCCCATTCTAGCAATAATTGTTCAAAGCATTACGAATTTAATTTCTCGTTATTTTTATGTCTGTCCTTATCTCGTTGAGTCTTTTTGGCCATCTTCATATCCCAAGCAGCTTGTAAATCAACCCCCGTTTGATTAGCCAAACACACCACTACAAACATTACATCGGCAAGTTCTTCACCCAAGTCTTTATTCTTATCCGACTCTTTTTCAGACTGTTCTCCGTATCTTCTAGCGATAATTCGAGCAACCTCCCCTACCTCTTCTGTCAACTGCGCCATGTTGGTAAGTTCATTGAAATAGCGAACCCCAAACTCCTTGATCCAATTGTCAACTTCCTTTTGAACGGCCGTTATTCCCTTTGATTGCTCACTCATTATTTTTTGTCTTTAGTATCAATTATTATGGTTACCGGGCCATCGTTTACCAAGGCCACTTTCATGTCTGCACCAAACTCTCCAGAACCAATAGCTTTACCCAAATCTGAGGTCAACTGTGTTTTAAATGCTTCGTAAAGCGGAATGGCCACATCAGGCTTTGCCGCTTTTATATACGAAGGTCTATTGCCCTTTTTAGTACTGGCTTGCAATGTGAATTGACTAATCACCAAGATTTCGCCATCTACATCAATCACACTTTTATTCATTACGCCCTCTCCATCTTCGAAAATGCGCATGTTAACAATCTTACGGCTTAGCCATTCAATATCTTCATGATTATCGGCTTGTTCTATGCCCACTAAAATCATTAAACCTCTACCAATAGCAGCTTTTATTTGGCCGTCTATGGTTACCGATGACTCGGAAACATGTTGTATTACTGCGATCATATCAATGCAAAAAACCTGATTAATAAAATAGGATTCAAGTAATTTGGCTAAATTTCAACCTATGCGCATCAGGTTATATTGGCTACCCATTTTTTTGACGATTACCGTAGCCGCATTCCTTTTCTATAAAAATGTACAAGAGCCTGTTACTTATGGTTTAGCACCTGCTTTTGACGGAAACGACTACACTCATATTTACCATTATTTTGTGGGTTTGGAAGATAGCTATCAAGTTCCTTTTCCTTTTAACGGACGAATTTTAGCGCCCTGGTTAGCCGCCCAAATCGACTCTGGGGATATGATTCGAGATTTTCAATGGGTAAACTTATTTTTCACTTTAGTTTCTATAGTCGCCCTATTTGCTCTTTGGCGACAGGTGGGTTTCGAGCTAAAATGGTTTATCGCTGGCTTCTTCTGGTTGCTCTTCCATTGGACGGGCATCATTCGCCTGAATGCCTTCGATCCGGTTACGGTTGATCTTCCGCTCTACCTTTTTCAGACTTTGCTATTACTCATTATTCTGAAAAGGAAGTTTGTTTGGTTGCTGATTCTGGCTCCGTTGGCCACCGCTCAAAAAGAGTCGTTTTTGGCACTAGTGGTTATACTCACTGCTTACGGCATTTGGCACAACAGAAAAACAGAAGAAGGCTATTATCCAATTCCAATATTGATTTCAGCTGTTGCTCTTTCATTGATCGTCAAATTCTCTATTGCCTACTATCTCCCTCCTATTGAAGAAGGAAAGGGAGTCATCATTACCTTACTATACCACGGAAAAGAAGCCATCCTCCACCCTTTTGAAATTGTGCGCTGGTTGGTAGCTATGTTTGTGGCTTTTGGCCCTGCACTGTTCTTGGCTGGAAGAAAATACATATTGACCAATCGTTATGATAATACCCGAAATGTGCTTCTAATTTTTACGCTTACCTATCTGGCTTTCGGTATTTTGGCGGGTGGCGATATGACCCGCATTATCTATCTCGGTTTTCCTTTCATTGCCACTTGGATCATGTATGAGCTGCGCGAAATGAGAACCAAGCCATTGTTGATTCTTGGGCTTTTATCTCTTCCGCTTATGATGCTTCATCAGCACATTCCAGACCCCGCTTTTCAAATGGAATTATGGAAAAGTTGGTATCCTGAATTCGCTAGTACAACAACTGTTTTAGTACTTGTGGCGTTCATACCTGTATCTCTAAGTATTCTTCTTATTAAAAGAAATTGATATGCCATTAGGTGGATTAGGTAGTGAAATGTTCAACAACTACAGAGGCAATAGGTCTCTCCTAGGTAAGAGAAAGGGGCTTGGAGAGCTATTAAAAGAAAATGGCGCTTTCACCCCGAACAAAGAAATCACATTAAAGGAACCCACTGATGCGGAATTAGCGGAATTCAGAGAGAAGCTTTACAGAACACTAAGAAAAGAAAAACGCAGGAGAATTATATCAAGAACACTTACCGTTCTGATTATTTCAACATTGCTCTATTTCATCATGAAAGACCATTATTGATCGAGTTACTTCTATGAAGTTCTAACTAATACTTCAATCTTTCTACAAGTAGAGCGTTTCGCGTCTACTCCATATTCTTGTTCCAAACAAGCCAAAGTACTCTCCAAAAAAGCCCGATGAAGGAAATAATCAATCCGAAATAAAGCCAAACCACCCAAACGCCTTGAACAAACATATCACCCAAAACACTCAGTTTGTCTTGAAAACTTAGACTCGAAAAAGGTGCGTAAATAATCCATCCTCCTTCATTCTCTAACCCATTATTCATATCACTTAGTAAAGCTTGATGAAGCAAATAAATTGAAAGTCCGATAAACAGCGTAAGGAAAATAACTTGGACTGTGTTTTTGAAATTACTGGCCGATGCACGCACAATAAAAGTCCAACTGCCAATAGCCGCATAAACTAGAAAAAAGAAGGTTGAGGTTTCTGCAATAAAATAAGTATCACCAATACCGAAGGTGGTGTCGCCAAAAACTGATGTTACTTTGAAAAAAGTAAAGAGAAGCAATAATGAAAAAATTGCGCTCAGCAGTAACCAAAGCAATTCAGAGCACCAGCGTTTCGGTGTAAGTAAATCCTTCATTTCACATCTTCTGCATAATTTCCGACTGATAATAATAGCAGCCTTTATCGTGCTGCTGGGCTACTTTCATCATGGCGTCCGCTACTTTATCGGCATGGATGGGGCGGTACTTTTTCCATGGGCCAATAAACGGAATGATACGGGTAATGATTTGCGCAAACTTTTCTCCTGGTCGACTTTCACTGCGGTTGCCACGCAGTAAACTTGGTTTAAAAATATAAATGGTTCGGTAAGCGAGAAACGAGAGTTTGTCTTCTAACTCTCCTTTTACCCTGTTGTAAAAATACCTTGAGTTTTTATCTGAACCCATGGCTGACACCAAGAAAAATCTTTCGGCTCCAGACTTCAGCGCCCTTTCTGCCAAATTGTAAGGGTAGGTAAAATCCACCTTATAAAAAGCATCCTTCGAACCCGCTTTCTTGATGGTAGTTCCCAAACAGCAGAAAATGTCATCTGCTTTTGGGAAGTCTTCCATGCTTTCTAGCTGATCGAAATCAATGTTGAGTTCGGCATATTTCTCATGCGAAATACCTAAGGGCTTTCTTACCAGCGCTATGACCTTAGCATACTGATTGCTGTTTAATAAATTTTGAGTGAGTGACCGACCAATCAGTCCGCTTGCACCGGCAACGATTGCTGTTTTTTGTTCCATAACTCTAATTTAGCCAAAAAATCATTCTGTAGAGTTATGCCTTTATCTTGGGCGTACCACAAGTGCAAATACACTGAAAACTCGATCGCACTGCGCTCTTGTGTCTTTCTGTTTTCTAAAAATTCATTCTGAATTACAGTTGGCCTTGGCCCCCAGTCACCCAAAACCGTTAAGTCTTCGGGGTTTAAGCCAATAATTTTAGGAATAGAGCGTCCTCCATTGGTTAAGAACTGATCTATTACTTCTGGATGCTCATCGCGCAAAATCAGCTTTATTTCTAAGAGCGGATTCAGCTGAGTCATTTTGTGAATGAAGGGCAAATTTTGAGCGGCATCGCCACACCAACCTTCGGTAATTACCAACAAAGTAAGCGGAGAAGTGATATTGAGCAGACGTTCTTGGATTTCGGAACTTAACTTTCCAATTTTCGTCCATTTTTTCATGCGCTTATCATTCATTCGCGCATAATTAAGCATGTCTTCTGATTGGTTCTCTCCAGTGGTTTTTTCTTCCATTAACAAATTACTCAGCAGGCTTAAATACTGCTCGTAACTCATTGCATTATCCAGTAATTCTTTGGTAATAACAGGTTTCATATGTCATGATTTTTGAATGACAAGATGGAAACCGAAGTCTATTCAGAATCGTTCGCTTCTTCCCATTTTTTAAAGCGAGAAACGTCATCTCTAAAACTTTTCCCTAGCCAAACCAATACAGTGGCATCATCTATTAATCCCGCTACAGGAATAAAGTCAGGAATGGCATCGATTGGGGTAATAAAGTAAATGAGACCAGCGACAAACATGAGAATAGTTTGCCATGGGGTTTCGGTATAGACGCCCTTAATATAGCTTGAAATCATACGCATGATCAAGGATAGAAACTCTACGATTTTACTTTTCAGCGAATCATCGCTACTACTGGCTTCCATCTTTTTTTGCGTATCGGCCAATAGCTCTTTGAGCTTTACCCGATCATTCACAATCTTACCAGCCTTGGCCTTCATTTTGCCAAAAAATCGTTCTTCTCTTTCGTTTAAATCCTTCTTTTTATTCATATATTATCAAAAAACCTGTCTTATTTCATTTTTTACAAAAGTGAGCGTATCGCCCACTGGATCACTTTCCAACTTGATCATCTTATCAAAAATAGCCTGCGACAAATCAATGGCATTATTTTCGGCCTTCATTTCCTGCGAAGCGTCTTGAATTACGGCTATGATGATATTTACAGTGGCTCTCACTTGCTTCCAAGCTTCATCGCTCATGTAAACTTGCTGCGAGAGGTTATGGTTTAGTTCTTCTCCAATTTCATTTAAAAGCAACTGCTGAAATTCAAAAGCACTAATTGCAGGATTACTTAAGCGAAGCAAGATGTTATTGGGTGAAATTCGCTCTAATAGTAAACAGGTACGCTCATAAGCTTGTAGTCGAACAGGCAAAACCGTATCTGTAGTCTTCATTTTCAACCCAATCAGCTGAGCATCAAACTGCTTTTGAAGAAAGTTTCTGACAATTAAGTACACGGCATAAAGTACCAGACCTGCCGGAACTAAAATTTGAATTAAATCGGTAAAATATTCCATATTCATTTAAAGCAACTTTCTGTTGGCTGTCGGAAATTGTGAGTGAAAATAATGAGATTATTATCCAAAGCCATTGATCTAACTAGATTTTCATTTTTTCATTGCCCGAAACTAAGGCGCAATCCCATCAAAGAAAAAACCAGAAGTCGGTAACAGGCTGTTTTTCATATTCTATTAATCGCTTTTTGATCTGAATTTTACCCTTGGGCGAGGCCACAACCACCATAATTTGCGGATTTTCCAATTCTTGTATAAAACTTACATGCCTCATTTGCACATCGTACACTTCTAAACCAATTTTCTTTTGATTGTTGCATACCCAGTAAAACGACTGACTTCTTTCCTGAAGAAGTTTAGCCATTTCCTTTCCGTTGGTACCAGCTCCCCAAAGCACTAAAGGTCTGGATTCATCACGGTCGAGCTCGAAAAAATAGCGCAACTTTAAATCGAAGTAGCGATTATCTTCATACACTTTAAGCGTTCTTGAAATCCTGTCTGGCCTGTCTCGCCAATGGTTAAGCACTTTATTTAAGCCCACGATTTTTAACCCATGTTTGTAAAACCGAAAGCAGAGATCGTAATCTTCAGGATAAACTTCAGGATTGAAAGCGTCCACCCCATCAAAATCGTCTTTGTGCATTAGCCAGCATTGTGAAGGAATAGAGCATTCTTTGTAAATCTCCTGGTAATGATTGTCATCTGTCGCGATTTCATTTAGCCAGCGGTCGTAACGTAAAAAACCTTCACCCACTTCGCCTTCATCTACAAAATGGGCTGTACCTCCTGCTACTACCGCTCCTTTTCCATGCTTCTGCCATTCCTCCACCAGCACTTGTAGTTTATCTGGCGGCATAATATCATCCGAATCCATCCGATTAATTAATTCGCCTTGGGCAAAAGCATAACCATGTTTTAAAGTAGGAATCAGAAAATTGCGTTCGCTATGATACAGCTTAATGCGTTCATCTTTTTGAGCATAAGCCTCCAAAATCTTAGGAGTGTCATCTGTAGAATGGTCATTCACGGCAATCAATTCCCAGTGAGGATAAGACTGAGCAATAATAGAATCTATGCATTCGTGCAAATAAGGTGCTGTATCTTTTGCGGCCATAATAATGGACACCAATGGCGATGCGCCAGAGCTATTTGAGTTCATAGAATGCATATTAATTTTCAGCGGGTTTTATGGGTGCCGAATTCAAGAAATTTGAAATTACCGAAATAAAGGGGCAAAAGCACTGATATTCACATATTCCGAACTCAATCAATAGAGAAAGCTCTCAAGTTTAAAAGATATTCAACAACTCAAGCGGAAGGAATGGAACATTCTCAATTCTGACTAAGTTTACAACTCAAACAAAGTAGTGATATGTCGCAAGTGTTAGAACCCGTAACCATTACACCAAAAGCCTTGGAAGAGGTGAAAAGCATAATGTCCAACAAAAGTATTCCTGAAGGATATGGGCTGAGGATTGGCGTTAAAGGTGGTTCTGGCTGCGGTGGAATGGGCTACCTATTGGGTTTCGATAAGCCCAAGGAAGGTGACATTACTTATGAGGTAGACGGAGTAAATGTGCATGTTGAAAAGCGACAAACCATGTACTTGTTAGGCTTAGAGGTCGATTTCTATGAAGGAGCCGATGCTAGAGGTTTTACATTCGTAAATCCAGACAGGGAAGAATAAGCTTTAAAAGCACCAACAAAACTGCTATAATTCTTATATTTTGCCGAGCAAATAAATCACTATGCTTGACAATACCCATCTAATTAACACGATCACCCAATTTTTAAATCAAATTGACATTCCTACCAAGTACACATCGATTCAAGAATCAACTTTTTTACCTGGTATTAAGATAGATAAAGGGATACTTTTTATAGACCAAGACTTACTCAAATATCCTGGAGACTTACTTCATGAAGCTGGCCACATTGCAGTAATGACACCTAAAGAACGAGATAGTATTTCTGGTAATATTGAAGAACACAAACCCGAAGGGCAAAGTGATGAAATGGCTGCTATTCTATGGTCATATGCCGCACTAAAGCATTTGAATATCGCTCCTGAAATCGTTTTTCATCCCGAAGGTTACAAGAATGATTCGAAATGGTTAATAGAAAATTTAGAGCAAGGCCAATATGTAGGTCTTCCCCTATTAGCGTGGATGGGGCTTACAGACTCTGATAGCTTCCCAAAAATGAATTACTGGTTAAGGCAATAATAAGCTATGTCTAAAGACATTTACGTTTTAGGTACAGGCTTATCGCATGATGGTTCGGCTGTAATTCTTAAAAATGGTGAAATAGCCATTGCTATAGAAAAGGAAAGGCTAAGCCGAATCAAACATGATGGAGGCAATGATAGCCTCGCTATTCAATATTGCTTAGATGCACTCGGAATTACGATGAACGATATAGCATTGGCTGTTCAGTGCGAGAATTTTGTAATTCCAGAACGAAACCGGTTTCAGGGAGAAAGGATATTCAAAAGTTATCCCAAAATACCTCTTCACTCTATTTCTCACCATTTAGCGCATGCTTACAGCACCATTGGCACTAGTCCTTTTTCAGCATTTAATATCTTGGTGATTGATGGTTGTGGCAGCCCTTATCAACAATGTACCGAAGATCTATATCCTCCACTGGAAGACTTGGGGCTTTCTGAAGATGGACTCCACGGCCTTATTTGTGAAAAAGATAGCTTCTACCACTATGATGGTGAAAACCTCAAAGTTCTGTTCAAGGACTTTAGCGAAATGGACATTCCAAAAGCGAATGCCGTTCAGATGCCCACTACCAAACATTCAATTGGTGGATTTTATGCTTACATAAGTCAATATTGCTTCGGAAACATGAGCGATGCAGGTAAGTTGATGGGCTTGGCTCCTTTCGGGAATGAGAACGCGTATACGCAAGAAGCTTTTAGTTTTGACAATGGAAGAGTGTTTTTGCGCGAAGAGTGGAAAAAAGCGCTTCAAACTCCAGCCTTGGGATACCACGATTTTCAAAAAAGCTTTCAATACTATGCAGATATTGCTTTTTGGGCACAAAAGGAAGTAGAAAAAGCCATCAATTATATAGTTGAAAGTAGAACTTCGTTAAACAGTGATCAGCCTTTATGTTACTCTGGAGGTGTAGCTTTAAATGCTGTAGCAAATGCCAAAATGATTCAAAATGGACTCGTTAACCAACTTTACATTGAACCTGCAGCAGCAGATAATGGACTGGCTTTGGGCTGTGCTTACTATGGTTGGTTAGAGTTATTAAAAGGAAAAAGAAAACAGCACAACGGAAACACTTGCTTTGGTATTTCTTATTCCGATGAGGATGTAGCCAAAACCCTAAAGAATTCATTTCCGAACTTAAACGTAACGCATTTTCAAAACCGTAGTGAGTTTCTAAGCTCTACAGCAAAACTAATTGATGAAGGAAAAACCATCGGTTGGTTTCAAGGCCGAAGTGAGTTTGGCCCTAGGGCATTGGGAAGCAGATCAATATTGGCCAGTCCATTTGATGAAAGAATGCAACTCCATATCAATCAAAACATCAAGTTTCGAGAAGATTTTAGACCATTTGCTCCAGCTGTGCTTGCAAAAGATGTTCACCAGTATTTCAAAAATGGATTTGATAGCCCCTATATGATTTTAGTAGATAAAGTTAAAGAAGAGTGGAGTAGTAAATTAAAGGCAGTTTCACATGTTAACGGTTCAGCTAGAGTGCAAACCGTAGAGGGTAGTTGGAACAAGCTTCTCTACGAATTGCTATTGGAATTAAAAAATAGTAGTGGACATGGAATGGTGCTTAATACCTCTTTTAATAAAAAGGGTCAGCCCATTGTTGAAACGCCTCAGCAGGCTATCGAGCTTTTCAACGAATCCGCATTAGATGTTTTAGCCATTGAAAACTACATTATTCAGAAATAGCTTCTGCCAATAACAGGTTTTTAAGCCAGTCATTTAGCTCCATATCCAACACCATATGAACGCGATCTTCTGTGCCACGATTATGAACTGAATGAGGATCAGAAAGTCGGCAATACCAACATTCACCTGCCTTCATAACCACTCTTTTTTTGTTTAGGTAGAACTCCACTTTGTCATTCGTCACTACAGGAACATGGAGTCTTACAATTCCATTTTCTTCATCTAAATCATAATCCCGATGCTCCTTAATTTCAGAACCTGCGCCAAGCTTCATCAGTCTAACACTTGTTATTTTAGACTGAAAAGCATTGATCACTTCCTTAAAATAATCGCAGTTCTTTAAGAAGGGAGTATCCTCAAAATCGACAACACCAGGAGTAGAAAAAATCATTTGAATAGGGTGTACAGCTCCTTTTGGCCCTCTGAGCGGAATCACACTCCAATCTCCCGAATAATTATCTTTGACAAAATGCTCGGTCCAATCTCCATAAATTTTATCCAAATCATCTATTAATAACTTCTTATCAAACTTGAAAGGCAGTAAAGTTTTTTCGGGCAACATAGATCACAATTTACATCAGAAAAAACATTCAGCACAGACATAAGAAATTATATTTGCCCAAAATAATCACCATGGCTCAATTCGATGTTGTTATTGCTACCTGCGATAAGTATGTAGCTCCAGAGAAGATCACTCCTTATGTGCAGAATGTACTTACTGAAGATCAAATCATACTTTCTGCTTTGGAAAAGAAAGGGCTTAAAGCAGTCCGTAAATCATGGGCTGACCCTGATTTTGATTGGGGTAGCACAGATAAAGTATTGATCAGAACTACATGGGATTACTTTGAGCATTTTAAAGAATGGCAGCAGTGGCTGGACATTGTTTCAGAGAAAAGCACCCTGATTAACCCCGTAGACTTGGTGCGTTGGAATATGGATAAGCATTATTTGGGCGATCTTCAAAAACGAGGCATCAACATTCCAGAAACGCATTACATAGAAAAGGGCACTATCACTTCTTTGAAAGAATTACATGCATTAACAGGTTGGGAAGAAACCATTTTAAAACCTTGTGTATCGGGTGCATCGCGCCACACTTATAAGTTGAATGCAGACAACATTAAAGCACACGAGGCCATTTTTCAAAAATTAATTCAAAATGAAGCCTTTATGCTTCAGCCATTTCAGAAGAATATTTTTAAAGGTGAAATTTCCTTAATGGTGATGGGAGGCCAATTTACCCATGCAGTGCTGAAAGTTGCCAAACCGGGTGATTTCCGTGTACAGGATGATTTTGGTGGCAGCGTCCACAACTATCAGCCCACTCAAGCTGAAATGGATTTCGCTGAAAAAGCAGTTTCCGTTTGCAGCCCAAGTCCTTCTTTAGCCCGAGTTGATATTATTCGCGATAACAATGATGAGCTGGCCATTATCGAAATCGAAATGATTGAGCCAGAGCTTTGGTTTAGGTTGAACCCAAAGGCTGCCGATATTTTAGCAGAGGCCATCTAAAGACACCTTATAGAATTAAGATTTGGTAAACGATGAAGCTTTGAGCAACTTAGGTAGTTCGAACCAACACTTCTTCCCCAAAATGATTATCAAACATACCAAGTTCATACTTTGCTCATTTTTACTGTTTTCATGCGTTCAACTTTATGGGCAAAAAACAGGGTATGGCAGCTCAACAACTGAGCACACTATAATTTCAAATGAAGGAAATCAATACAAATTAAAGGTCACTCTTCCAGCAGGGTATAACTTGAGCGAATCTTATAAGACCCTATATTACTTAGATGCTTGGTGGTTATCTGAGCTTGTTCTTGGGTCTTATGCTATTTTAAACCTTACCAACAGTGTTGAAGATGTAGTTTTAGTTGGTATCTCCTTAGATGGAAGTGAATTAGACTGGAACACACAAAGGAATCGTGATTTTACACCTTCAGCCTATGACATAAATAAAATGGGTTTCCAGTTAAAGGGAGGATCGGGAGAAAATGGGGTAGACTTAACTCCAGAAACGACAGGAAAAGCCAATGCCTTCAGCGAGTTTCTAAACAATAAGGTTTTCAAGTTTATCGAGAATAAATATTCAAACATCACGGAAATCAGAGGTTTAATTGGACATTCTTTTGGGGGATTATTTGGTGTCTATTCGATGCAAAACCATCTGGAAATGTTTAATGATTTGATTTTAATATCTCCATCAGCATGGTGGAATAAGTCTGAACTCTTAGATGAAACTCGGTTTTCTAGTTTTAACAACTTGAATCGAGATACAAAAATCCATTTATCTTATGGTGGGGCAGAGTCAAGGCTGATCACAGCGTCTAACCAATCCTTAAATTTGATCTTAAATGGGCTCAAAAATGAAAATTTCAATTTTAAATTCGAGGCCTACGAGAATAAAAATCATCATTCAGTCCTCTCCAGAGCAATTTATGACGGACTTCTCTTCCTGTATGGAAAAGATTAAAGAGCCGAGCAATTCATTTGATGATCATATACCGTTCAAATATCCAAGAGAATGTTTGAGCACATTCCCATACTAGTGCAATAGTTTAAAGCTTACCTTGAATGTTATCATACGCTTATATTATGAAAAGAACATTCCTCTTCGCATTTCTAATGCTAACTTCATTTTTCGGTCTTAAAGCCCAAGTGGTGAATATTGAAATAAAAACCGATTTGGGTTCTATTATGGCAGAGCTTTACCCCGACAAGGCGCCTATTACTGTAGCGAATTTCATTAGGTACATTGAGAACCATAAGTTTGATAGCGCCAGTTTTTACCGCACGGTAAGGATGGACAATCAACCCAATAATGATGTGAAGATTGAAGTGATTCAAGGTGGAATATCCTATAACCGTTCGGTGTCTTCTTATCCGCCTATTGAACATGAAACCACTGAGAAAACTGGAATTTTACACAAGGACGGTATTTTATCTATGGCACGTGTTGGGCCAGGCACGGCTACTGCCGAGTTTTTCATCTGTATTGGAGACCAACCTTCACTGGATTTCGGAGGAAAAAGAAATCCTGATGGGCAAGGTTTCGCCACCTTCGGTAAGGTGACCAAAGGAATAGATATCGTCAAGAAAATTCAGCAGCGAGAAGACAAAAATCAATACCTAGTAGAGAAGGTTAAGATTTACTCGATTAGTATTTTGAAGTAGTTTTCAATTAACTTACATAGTGACTACATAAAGCATTTGAATCAAGTCTTCAATAGCTGACAATAACCTACAATCAAATAATTTTGCGCCCTATTTTCCAAGACCTTGCCTTTGTATTCTTCTGGATAGTAAGAAGACTAAAGCGTAGAACGTATATCTATTGTCTCATTTCACATAACCAATTGGAGTTTCACAATAGAATGAACTCTTATTCACAAGAGTCAAAGAAGGCTGTAGCTAATTTTAGCTCAGAAAGATTGCTAATTGCCAACTCCGATATTGCAATCAGCTCAGGAAAATTGCTTCTACAAGAGGTTTGCGGTTCCAATCTTAAGATGAGTAATATTTACTTGTTTATACATCCAGTCGAAAGCGGCTTCAGTAACATTTCACCCGTTGAAGAAATGATTTATAATGATTTCGGTAGTTCAATAGGTGCTTCTGGAGTTATTATTGTAAAAGAAGAAAGCAAACTCACAGATAAAGAGATTGATGAGAAAATAAGCTCACTCGATAGGTAAGCCTTCAGATTCAAGAAACCTAACTGAAAATGGTTGAGTTAAAAAGACAGAACAACTTTCCCATAAAAAAACCGACTCGAAATCAATCAAGCCGGCTTCCATACATCAACAACTAACAACTATCTTTCTATTCCTCTTCAGGAACATAACTGGCTTCTAATGCTGCCAATTCTTTTTTACCGTACGCAATTCTTGTGATCACTACATACAATACTGGTACAAAGAAAATGGCCAAGAATGTAGCGGCAAGCATACCGCCAATTACTGTCCAACCAATGGTTTGACGTGCTACGGCTCCTGCACCATGCGCCATGGCCAAAGGCACAACGCCCAAAATAAAGGCTAGCGATGTCATGATAATCGGACGTAATCTCAACTTCACGGCATCTAAAGTAGCCGCTACCAATGGCACTCCTCTATCCACACGCTCTTTGGCAAATTCAACAATTAGAATGGCGTTTTTGGCAGCCAAACCAATCAGGGTAATCAAACCAATTTGAGCATAAACGTTATTGTCCAATTTAGGCAAGAAAGTAAGTGCTACAATGGCTCCAAAAGCACCCAATGGCAAAGCCAAAAGCACTGAGAAAGGCACCGACCAGCTTTCGTAAAGAGCAGCCAATAACAATGACACCAAGACAATCGTCAAAGCGAAAATCATAATCGTGCTATTGCCAGACGACAATTCTTCCTTACTCAAGCCAGAGAAATCATAACCATATCCTGCAGGAAGTACTTCCGCAGCCACTTCTTCCAAAGCCGCTAAAGCTTGACCAGAACTATAACCCGGAGCAGCATTACCGTTAATTTCTAAAGAGCGGAAAAGGTTGTAGTGAGAAATCACTGGTGCGTTTTCTACCACTTTGTAACTGATTAAAGCACTCAACGGTACCGCTCCTCCTTGTCGGCTTTGCACATAAAACTGATTTAAATCCTCAATTCTAGTTCGGTACGAAGTATCTGCTTGGGCTACCACCCTAAAGTTTCGTCCGTAGCGGGTGAAATCATTGATGTAGCTACTTCCCATGTAATTCGACATGGTGGCAAATACATCCGAAATATTCACCCCAAGTTTCTTCGCTTTTTCACGGTCTACTTCAACATTATAACCTGGAGTTTTTGCGGTAAAGAAGCTATATGCCATAGCAATTTCAGGCCTCTGATTGGCTGCCATTAAGAACTGCCCCATCACCTGTTCCAACTCTTTGATGTCGCCACCAGCTTTTTGTTCTAGCATAAAACTAAATCCACCTGTTTGACCTAAACCAGGAATGGCTGGTGGTGGAATTACCACAATATTGGCTTCTTTAATCACTCCAAACTTCTGAGTTAACTGACCGATAAGGCCAAATAACTGCTGCGAAGGCTCTTTTCTTTCCTCCCAAGGGTCCATTTGAAGGAAGAAAGTACCCGAGTTTGGTTTAAATGAGAAGTTAATGGCATTCAAGCCACCAATACCCGTTGCATTGTTTATGCCCTCAGTGTCATTTATGATTTGTGCCATTTCGTCCATTACCGCTCTTGTTCTGGCACTAGACGCACCTTCTGGCAACTCTAATGAAATGAACAAACGACCTTCGTCTTCCGTAGGGATAAAGCCTGTTGGCTTCGACTGGAATAAACCGATGGTTCCTGCGAAAATACAGGCCAATAAAATCAATGCCAGTGGAGCTCCCTTGATGCTTTTCTTCACTCCATTTGAGTAAGAAGAAGTTACTCTTTCGAACCAATTATTGAATTTAAAGAAGAACTTATTAATGCCTTTTCCATTTTCATTCACCTTAGACGGACGCAACAATAAACTACACAATGCCGGAGTAAGTGTTAAAGCCACAAAGGCCGAAATCAATACTGAAATCGCAATAGTGATGGCAAATTGCTGGTACATTCTACCTACGATACCCGGAATAAAACCTACTGGTATAAACACCGCAGCCAAAATTAGGGCGATGGCAATTACTGGAGCAGTAATGTCTTTCATGGCGCGCATGGTCGCCTCTTTGGCCGAAAGCTTATAACGATCGATGTAATGCTGAGCAGCTTCCACAACCACAATGGCATCATCTACCACAATACCAATGGCCAAAACGAAACCAAACATGGTCAATGTGTTGATGGTAAAACCTAGCGGAACAAAGAAAATAAAGGTTCCAATAATAGAAACTGGAATCGCCAAGATTGGCACTAAAGTAGCCCTCCAGCTTTGCAGGAAGAGGAAAACAACGATAATTACCAAAAGCAATGCTTCAGCAAAAGTGGTCAATACTTCGTTGATGGATACCTGTACCACAGAAACCGCCTCGAATGGTACGATATAATCCATATCGGCAGGGAAAGCTGTTTTCAGCTCATCCATGGCTTCATAAATTCCTTCAGCAGTATCTATAGCGTTGCTGCCCGGTGCTTGGTACACCAACAAAATAGTAGCGTCTTTCTGATTAATAATCGACTGACGACCATAACTGAACTGACCTAGTTCTACCCTGGCTACATCTTTCAAATACACTAAAGAACCATCAACATCAGTTCTTAGCACAATATCTTCGAATTCAGCCTCATTTTCCAATCTACCATTAACGGTAATTGGGTATTCAAAAGCCTGTGATTGATACTGAGGCATTCCGCCCACGGTTCCGGCAGCTACTTGTAAGTTTTGCTCTCTAATGGCAGCAGTTACTTCAGCAGAAGAAATTCCATACTGAGCAAGTTTGTCTGGTTTCAACCAAACCCTCATACTGAAATCTTGACCTATGGAAACAATGTCTCCTACCCCTTTTACTCTCAAAAGAGCATCCCGCACATAAATGTTGGCGTAATTGGAAAGAAACTTAGTATCGTGAGAGCCTTCTGGCGAATACAAGCCAATTACCATCATGATACTTGGGTTACGCTTTCTTACCGTAACGCCCAAACGCTGTACTGCTTCTGGCAAGGTAGGTTCGGCAATACTCACACGGTTTTGCACGTCCAAAGTGGCAATATCAATGTCGGTACCTACTTCAAAAGTTACGTTCATTTGCATCTGGCCAGTACTCGTGTTGTTAGAGCTAATGTAAGCCATGCCCGGAGTACCGTTAATCTGCGTTTCGATAGGTGTGGCTACCGTTTGCTCCACCGTTTTAGCATCTGCACCAGTATAATTGGCCGAAACAGAAACCACTGGCGGTGTAATATCTGGGTATTGCGTAACAGGCAAGTTGAGTGCCGCCAAAGCCCCTACCAGCACAATCACAATGGAAATTACCATTGCCATTACTGGTCGTTTTATAAAAGTTTGTGATATCATTCTTTTTAATTTTTGAAGATGGAATTGATATTACAATTGAGAAGGAAGCATTTCAGGTGCTACTTTGGCGCCCTGTCTCAGTTTCTGAATTCCTTCAAAAACAATTTTCTCTCCTGGCTTTAATCCGCTGCGCACCGCTATGTTCGCCCCAAGCAAACTTCCCAATTCTAATTTTCGCTGGCCTACCGTATTTTCATTATCGATTACATAGACAAAGTATTCTCCCATTTGCTCGGTTACGGCTTTGTAAGGAATGATTACTTGCTGACCATAATCTTGGTTGATTACGCGCATAGAAACCGTCATTCCAGAAATAAGGTCACGATTTGGATTGTCGAATTTCACTCTCAAACTGATCGTTCCTGTTTGCCTTCCTACAGCGCGGTCTATTGTTACTAATTCACCTGTGAAGGGGTAAATGGATCCATCGTGAAAAGAAATGGTGAAAAGTGAATCTGGGTTATCCTTCCCTTTCATCAAGCGATTGAATCTTGGAATTTCGCGTTCACTGATCGAGAAGTTTACCAAAATTGGGTTGTCTGACGACAGGGTGTTCAGCAAGGGCTGACCTGGAGAAACTTGAGCTCCTAAACGCACTTGAGAAATACCGATGGTACCATCGAACGGAGCCGTTACTACCGTATAGCTCAAATCGGTTTTGCTACTCTCTAATTGCGCTTTGGCCGCAGTAAGCTGCGACTGTGCTGTAAGCAAATCTGCTTTAGCGTAATCTACTTGCTGCTTTGCAATCGCATCCTTTTCAATCAATCGCTCATAGCGCTCTACGTCTTTTGTGATTCGAGATAAATTAGATTCAGCAATGGCAACAGCCGCTTCTGCTTGCTGTTTTGCCGCTATATATTTACTTCTATCAATCTCATAAAGCTTCTGCCCTTTCTTAACAGTTTGCCCATCTTGAATAAAAATATTAGTGATGGTACCGCTGATTTGAGGTCTTAATTCTACCTCATTCTTCGGAACCAAAGTAGCAGGGTATTCATCAATAGCTGTCACTTGTTTACTTTCCACGGTAATGGCCTTCACTGGCACAGCCGCTGGTGCTTGTTGTTGTACAGTTGCCTCTGTTTTGCTGCACGATGAAATGCCAAATAGCATAACAGCCAAGGTCAATATTGTAGCTTGTGTTCTCATTATTTTGAAATAGTTATTTGCTTGATCAATTGATTTCTATGTTTCCTAAAGCCTTTTTCAGGTCTAGCTTGCTAGCTAAAACCATGTAAAGGGCATTGTAATGATTGAGTTGTGAAGTTCTCAGCTCGGTTTCAGCAACAATAAGATCTACATAGGCCTTAATACCTTCATCATATTGTAGCTTAATGATGTTGTACACCTCTTCGGCCAACTCCATATTTTCCTTTACCGCTTTCCACTCGTATAGATTACTCTTATAATCTGCCATAGCGGCTTCATATTCGGTGTTGATTTGGTTCTTCAGATTGGTTTTATCTAGCTGAATACGTTCCTCTTTGAGTTCAGCTATTCTTATTTTCTGAGTTCTTTTTCCGCCTTGAAAAATTGGAACCCCTACTGAAAGCCCAACCACTGAGGTAGGGTAATTCTTTCTGTATAAGTCAGAAAACTCATTATTGAAAAACAGCATGTTGTAATTGTAGTAGGCAGAAACCTCAGGAATGAATGACCATTTTTCGTAGCGAGTTTGCAGTCCGAACAACGAAACCTGAGTTTCCATTTGTTGGTATTCAATTCTATTTCCCACCATTAACTGCTCAGTGGTATCCATTTCAGTTTCTGCTTCCATAGCAGCGTAATCATAATCGAGATCTAAATTACTCTCCGTAGGAAAACCCATCAGCTGTTTTAAATAGGCAAACTTGGCATCTAAAGAAGTGGCCACTCGGTTTCTATCACTTTTAAGATTAGAAAGTGATATGCCGGCTCTTTGATAATCGGTTTTATCTACCAAACCCGATTCGTATCGGCTTTTTGCATCTTGATACTGTTTTTGCAAACGACCTAAGTTTTCGTCTAGAATATCCAGTTGCTCATAAGTTAATAGAATGTCGTAATAGGCTTTACTCACCATTACCACAGCATTCACTTTGTTGCCTTCTGTGTTCTGATCTAAGTCTGATCGTACCAAACCCTTTGTTTTTGAAGCGAAGAATTGATCGCGGCTAAACAGGTTCTGATTTACCTGAAAAAGCAAGTTCGAATTGTAGTTCTGACCAAAAGTAATCAGCTGATCTCCGATGACTTGTGTTTGGCGTTTGATGTTATGCGAAGCACCAAAATTGGCCGATACTTGCGGCAACCATCCTGATAAATTTGATTTAATTTGATGTTCCCCAATTTCCTCATCCAGCAACGACTGCTGAATCATGGGGCTATTTTCTAAGGCATAATCCAAAATCTGGTCTAAGCTCAGTTTGGTATTCATTGGTTGATTCTGCTGTCCAATTGTCAGTTTGGGCACTAGAAAAACCAATAGGCCATAAAGCAAGAAATGCTTAATTCCTCTCATAATAATCTGCTTGTTTTAAAGGTTTGTGTTTATTCTTTTGTGGGGGAAGTCTTATTGTTTCTTAATCGCATCCCAGGTCATTTCTGCGAGTTGATTGATATCAATTCCTTTTTCTATTATTTGTGCACTCATGCCTTGCCTCACCCTTACCGTTACATTTACAGTTCCGATTACCATAAAAAACAGAACATCTGGAGAGAGGTTTTTCAAGTAGCCTTTGCGAATTCCCTCTTCGAAAAATCCGGTGTTCCACTCATGCCAAAGAGAATGTTGGCTCTGTATTTCTGAAGTGTTAAAAGGTGAAATAATAAACTGTTCGAAAAATCGCTGTATTTCTGGGCGGTCTAAATAAAGTTGGGTCAAACATTTCCAGTAATTGTAAAACCTTTCCTTAAAGTCCAATGACCTATCCTCACACTCGGTCATATGAGTATGAACTATGCCTATAGTATAGAAGTACAGTTCTCTAATCAACTCATCCTTGCTATCGAAGTAAGTGTATATGGTACCTGCAGCTACTCCTGCATTTTTTGCCATTGTACTCATTGGGCAACCATGAAAACCATGATCTTTAATAAGCCCTAGAGCACTTTCTAATATGAGTTTTTTCTTTTCTGCTATGGGTTCCATAAAGCTTTTCTCGACACTGAATGAACGTTCAATCAGTATTACGATTGATTAGTTCCAACGTTGCGAAAAAAACTAAAACTTTTTTCTGTGAGAATATGGATAAGGGAATTTGGGTCGGAATTGTTCCTTAAAGCACCAATCCTTTTCTTAAATTCAAGCCGAATTACAAACCGATGGAAGAACTTCTACTTAACCACTACAACCTAAGTAATGTAAGCCTCCAAAAAATGGAGGGCTATATAAGCACCAACTATAAAGTAGATGCCCAACAAGGCACTTTCGTACTCAAAGTTTACCCAGCAGAAGCAAAAGAAGATGTTCTGGCAGAAACTGAGATGATTGAGCATTTGACACACTTAAATGCCTCTTCCCTGTCCAAGCCCATCCCCAATACTAAAGCTGAATTGATCACGCTTGTCAATATTAATGGTGAAGCCAAATTGCTTAGGCTGCTCACTTTTGTGGAAGGTGATTTTTTGGCTGAGGTAAATCAAACCCCAGATTTACTTTATTCATTAGGCCAGTTTATGGCGGAGATCGATAAATCATTACTTCACTTTAGAAACAAAGGAATTGAAGCAAGAAAGTTAGACTGGGATCTTCAACATATTAATCAATGCAGGGCTTTAAGAACCGACATTTCGGACCCTGCAGAAAGGAAATTAGTAGACTACTTTTTCCTTCAATGGGATCAGCAGGTATACCCTCAACTGGCCGGCTTAAGAAAAGCTATCATTCATAACGATGCTAATGACTGGAACATCTTGGTGAAAGAAAATCGAGTTTCAGGCATAATAGATTTTGGAGATTCAGTTTACACACCACTCATTAATGAATTGGCCATTACCATTACTTACTCGGTTTTTGGAAAGGAAGACCCAATCACTTCAGCCCTTCCTATTATTGAAGGATACACCTCAATCCTAAAACTTTTTGAAGAAGAAATCGACCTTCTTTATTACCTGATTGCTGGCCGCTTAATTATGAGTGTATGTAAATCGGCACATGAAAAAAAACTAAAACCAGAAAGCGAGTACATTACCATTAGTGAAAAACCTGCTTGGGACCTATTACGAAAGTGGGTTACTTTCAACCCATTACATGCGAAAAACGAGTTTCGAAAAGCCGCTGGTCTTTCCTTACAAGAAATTCCAGAAATAGATGAGGTATTAGAACGAAGATATACTTCGCTCAGTCCAATTCTGTCTGTTTCTTACAAGAAGCCCATTTATATGGAATCTGCTGCTTTTCAGTTTATGTTCGATCGATATGGCAACAGTTACTTAGATGCATATAATAACATTCCGCATGTTGGGCATCAACATCCCCGCGTGGTAGAAAGTGGCCAAAGGCAAATGGCAAAACTGAATACAAACACGCGCTATTTGTATGACCCTTTACAGGAGTATGCCGAAAAACTCCTTTCTAAATTCCCGTCTACTTTAAACAAAGTTTACTTCGTTAATTCGGGTTCAGCCGCGAGTGACTTGGCCGTTCGCTTAGCACAAACTTATTCGCAAAAGCAAGGCATGGTGGTAATGGAACACGGTTACCACGGTAATACCAGAATGGGTATTGACATTAGTCCATACAAATACCAAAGCAAGGGTGGAAAGGGAAAGGCCCATCATATTATTGAAGCGGCCATTCCTGACACGTACAGAGGTGCCTACCGAAATAACAATGGTGAAGCAGGCATGGCATACGCCAACGATCTACTTGAAAAAATCAGAAGCCATGAAGGTGGAATAGCGGGCTTTATTGCCGAACCTATCATCGGCTGTGGTGGTCAGGTACCTTTGGCTAAAGGTTATTTGCAGGCAGTTTATCCCGCCATTCGTGCCCAAGGTGGTGTTTGCATTAGCGATGAAGTACAAACTGGTTTTGGTAGAATGGGCAGTCACTTTTGGGGTTACGAGATGCAAGGCGTAGTGCCTGACATTGTAATATTAGGAAAACCAATGGGCAACGGGCATCCTATGGGTGCGGTAGTAACTACCGAGGCTATTGCAGAAGCCTTCAACAATGGAATGGAGTTCTTTAGCTCTTTTGGTGGTAATCCCGTTTCATGTGCTATTGGTTCGGCTGTGTTGGATGTAATTGAAGAAGAACAGCTTCAGCAGAATGCTTCAATGGTTGGTGACTATTTCATGAATCTACTAAGGCAACTTCAAAATGAGTTTACCACCATTGGTGATGTCCGTGGTTCAGGACTTTTTATTGGTGTGGAGTTCATCAAAGATGATCAACTGACCCCGAACACTGAGCTTGCGCAACGAATCAAAAATGAGCTTCGAAACCGACATATTTTAGTCAGTACAGACGGCCCATATGACAGCGTTATCAAATCAAAACCTCCGTTGTGTTTTACAAAATCGAATGTAGATCAGGTGCTTGAAGAAATGAGGCAAGTACTTTCAAACAACTCAAACTAATTGAATTCAAGAATTTACAGTACCTGAAAACTAAAACTTGTGAGTCCGATAGAAAAAGTAATTCAAAGCCAATGGTTCAGCGAAGTATCAACTTCTGAAATTCATCGTTTTCTAGACTTAACAAGGTTAGTTGAAGTAAAGAAAGGCGCTCGCTTTATAGAAGCTGGAGAAACACCAAAAACTTTTGGCTTTGTTACTCAAGGTTTGTTTCGCTTTTTATATACCGACCAAGATGGGAAGGAATACACCAAGGTTTTTATGCCAGAACATAGCTTTGTAAGTTCTTATTCGGCCATGGTGCTAAACCAAGCGTCTCACTTTTCTATTGAAGCACTTGAAGATTCGGAGGTACTGACAATCAGCTATTCAAACTGGCTAGAATTAAAAGAAAGCCATCCTTGCTGGAATGCGCTATTGATTAAAGTATTAGAAAAGGCTTTTATTATGAAAGAAGCTCGCGAACGTGAGTTTTTGTTCTTGGATGCTGAAAGTCGCTATCAGATTTTTCTAGAGCGTTTTCCAAACCTTGAACACAGACTTAAGCAGCACATGGTAGCTTCTTACTTAGGTATAGCACCTGAATCCTTAAGTCGCTTAAAGAAAAAAGAACAGCCTTAACCTAGGTCAATGTTTTGAGCTTTTACGGAGTCTAGTTTTGTCAGAAAAAAGATGAAACTTGAAAACAACACCGTACTAATTACTGGAGGAAGTTCAGGCGTTGGTTTAGAACTGGCCCAAAGATTAATTCAGCTCAACAATAAAGTATTGATCTGTGGCAGCTCACTTGAAAAATTAGAGCGCGCAAAAGCACAAATGTCTTCTATCGATTATTTGGCTTGCGACTTATCTGAAGAAAATGGCCCTTCGCAACTCTTCAAGTGGGTAAAGGAAAACCACCCGACTTGTAATGTTCTAGTAAATAACGCAGCCATTACCCATACACTAGATTTTCATGATACGCCCGATATTCTAGAGGTGGCGAAAAAGGAAATGCAGGTCAATCTAATGGCTCCAATTGAGCTCACAAAACTCTTCACTCCGCTGTTAGAACAAAATCCGAATCCCGCAGTGATTAACATCACTTCTGGTTTGGTCTATTCGCCCCGTGCTGTTTATCCATTTTATAGTGCGACTAAAGCTGCTTTACATTCCTTTACTCAAGTGCTTAGAATTCAGTCTTCGAAACGACCTATTGAAATCATCGAAGTATTGCTACCAGCAGTAAACACGCCATGGCATAAAGGTAACCCTCCTAAAATTGCCATTCCGGTAGAAAAAGCGGTAGAAGGAATACTTAAAGGATTGAGAAAAGGTGAAACTGAAATTAAGGTGGCAGGAGTGAAGATTCTTTATGCGCTATTCAGAATAGCCCCGAGTTTCGCATTGAAGAAAATCAACAATTTAAATTCGAAGTGAAACCGTTCTAAATATTTTCAAATTGGCAACCTCTCCAAAAGTTTACACCGTAGGTTCAGCTTCCATTTAAACATAGAAACACCAGCTTTTAGAGGGGTCTTCTTGATCTTACTTTTTTAAAAAGGATTGAACGGCAGCGAAAAACTGTTTTTGGTTTTCTACAAAAGGAAAGTGACCAGATTTTTGAATGATGGACAGTTGACCATTAGGGAAGCTATCTGTCATTTTTTGAGCATGTAAACTTGTGGCCGGTTCTTTACTGCCGTAAACAACTAGCGTAGGGCAGGTGATTTTCTTCAAGTCAGAATAAAGGTTGAAATCCGTTAAATCTGGCCCCAGTAGGCCAAAAACCTGACTGCGTTGCATGTAATCTTGTGGCACATAGAGGTTGAGTTTACTCAAGTTCGTAGTATCGTACATTTGCGGACGGAATGATATGCGCAAGAGTTTTTCAATCGCTTTAGAGGGATTTTCACTTTGCAATGCCCCAGACTCCATAATGGCTTGGCGGTCTTCGCGATCTTTATTCGTAGCCCTTTCCGAAACACGACCACCTTCTAATTGCCAATCGGCCACGCTGGGTGCAATAGAGTTGGAGAGTATGAGGTGATTTAAATTTTCAGGGTACTTAATTCCGTATTTCATGGCCAGCAAACCACCCCAAGAATGGCCAAGCAAGTTAATCTTCTCAAGCTTTAGTGCCTGTCTGATCTGCTCTATGTCCTCCACAAAACCATCCAGATTCATTGTTGCGACTTGCACCTCTACAGAAGACCTACCACAGGCCCGTTGATCATAAAATATAAGTTGATAGTCTTTGGCGAGTTCTTCTAAGTGAGGGAGTAGATACGAATGGTCCATCACAGGGCCACCATGTACAATCACCAATGACTCGCCCTGTCCCATGGTTTTATAATACACTTGAGAACCGTTGATTTCGAGAAAACCTGAAGTGGTCGGAATTTCCTTTTCACTGAACTGGCAACCAAGCAATACGGAACAAATGGTGAGTAAAAGAAGCTGTCTCATAAGCTCAAGTTATTGATTAAAAACTTTCCGTTTCTAGATCCTTCGTTCCTCAGGATGAAAGCGGTGCACACAAACCTCCTTTATCACATTCTAACCATTAGATGATTAAAGAAAAATGCTTCTTTAACCTCCTACTCTTTTAGCATTATAACCTTCCGATTGGAGCAACTGGAGTATTTTATCTCTAAAGTCTCCTTGAATTAGAATCTCTCCATCTTTGGCAGATCCGCCTACGCCACATTTCTGCTTGAGTAATTTACCCAGTTCTTTCAAGTCGTCATCCGTACCCACAAAGCCTTCTACAAGCGTTACCTGCTTACCTCCACGACTCTTTTTATCGAGCATCACCTTCAACTTTTGAGCCCTTGGCTCCAAAGTTTCTTGAGTGAAATCATTTTCATATTCGTATTGAAAATCATCGCTGGTAGAATAGACTACACCAGAACGTCCCTTATCTCGATTACTTTTCTTGGCCATTTTCAAAAATAAGAAAGCCCGAGCAATTTCGGGCTTTTCAAATCAATAAACCTTAAGAACAGAGTTTCTATCCCTTCCTAGACAGTGTCCAAACTGGAATTTGAGAGTGGTTCACCAAATCTTCTGCAATACTTCCGCTCAATAAATGAAGTAAGCCTGTTCTGCCATGGGTACCAATGGCAATTAAATCTGCCTTTACATCTTCGGCATAGAACAGAATCCCATCTTCTTCTGACGACTCATTATAGATGGCAGTTCGTATATTACCTAGCCCATGCTCTTTTATATATTTTGCAAATTCTTCTTCCATTTGTCGTTGTGTATGAAAACTATTTGGGGTATTAATTTTCACCAAATGAAGCTTAGCTCCCGTTATCTTTTGCATTTCTTTCAGCTTCTGAATGAGCTTAGTTTGGTCTTCTTCTAAATTAGTAGCCAAAACAATGTTCTTAATTCCTGTCAGGTTTACTTCTGTCTTAATGGTAACCACCGGACATTTGGCAAATCGCACTACTTTTTCGGTATTCGACCCAATTAAAACTTCATCTATCCCGCTTGCACCCTTAGAGCCCATCACTACCAAATCAGCCTCGTGGTCGGCAATGGCCTTTGAAATACTCTGATACGGATTACCTACTTCCACACTTCCAATAACATCAATGCCAGAATACGCCTTACTTTGGAGCAAAGCGTTCATGTTCTCCTTCGTTTTATCTATCAGTTGCTTTAGAAAAAAATAATCTTCCGACTCATTTGCAAAACCATCGCCCATGGTATTAAACGTATGGTTTTGGGGACCTTCAATAATGTTTATAGCATGAACTTGAAGGTTTCCCTTTTTGGCCAGTTGAGCTGCAAAATTTAGCGCGTATTTAGATTGTTCTGAAAAATCTATTGGTACCAGTATGGTTTTCATGGCTTTAGCTTTTTAGTGATTACTATTTACAACCATGAATTACCGCAAATGGTTAGATTATTTTACTGATGTACGTCATGTTTTGAACTGATACTCTCCCTAAGATGTAATGTACTCATCAAAACACAAAACTATAATATGGTCCAATTACAGCCGACATAAGTAGATATTTAACAATTAGAAGAAGAATATTTGGCTGCTAATAACAATGATATACCTAACTTTACGCCCGTTTACCCAATGGGGGTAAAAAATAGAAAAAGCGGAAAGTACGAACATGAAAGAAGTCTATAGAAAATCCATAACACTACATAACGACCTTAAAGGCAAAATTGAAATCACCAATAAAATGGACGTAAACAGCAAGGAAGACCTTTCTTTGCTTTACTCTCCAGGAGTAGCACAGCCTTGTTTAGAAATAGAAAAAGACCCCGAATTGGCCTACGATATGACCATTAAGGGCAACACCATTGCTGTAGTTACCAATGGAACAGCTGTTTTAGGTTTAGGCAACATTGGCCCCTTAGCATCGCTTCCTGTAATGGAAGGAAAAGCCATGCTCTTTAAGAAATTTGCTGGTGTAAACGCATTCCCAATATGCCTAGACTGTAACGATACAGACGAAATTATAGAAACCATCAGAAGAATTGCTCCAGTTTTTGGAGGCATTAACCTTGAAGATATTAAGGCGCCTGAAAGCTTTATTATTGAAGAGAAACTACAAGACCTTGGCATTCCTGTTTTTCATGACGACCAACACGGAACGGCCATAGTAACCCTTGCCGCTTTGATTAATGCTGCTAAAGTAGTGGGCAAAAAAATAGAAGACATGAAAGTGGTGATCAATGGAGCTGGTGCTGCAGGAATTGCCATCGCCAAGCTTTTGCGTTGCTACAATGTAGAATCTGAACTTTGTGTTTCAATTAAACAATTGATTGTTGCCGATAGCCAAGGTGCTATTCATAGAAGAAGGTACGACTTGAACTCTGCTAAAACTGAGCTTTTAAAGTACTCAAACTTCCAGGATGTTGAAGGTGATATCCATGAGATTATTAAGGGAGCCGATGTTTTTATTGGTGTGAGTAAGGGTGATGTGCTTACTAAAGCAGATATTCAAAACATGGCCAATGACCCAATCATTTTTGCCATGGCCAACCCAGAGCCTGAAATTCATCCTGAAGAAGCTTTTGAAGGCGGAGCCGCCATTGTAGGTACAGGTAGAAGTGATTACCCTAATCAGATCAATAATGTTTTGGCCTTCCCTGGTATTTTCAAAGGTGCTTTGAAAGCCCGTGCAAAAACCATCAGTACTGAAATGAAGCTAGCCGCTGCCTTTGCCATTGCAAAGAGCGTTGAGCACCCAACTAAGGATCAGGTGATCCCTTCGGCATTAGATACCTCTTTGGCTGACATTGTAGCCAATGCAGTAGAACAAGCTGTATATCATGAAAGAGAATTGGAAGCGGAAATCGAAAGAGAAGAAGCCAAACTGAAAGGCTAAACCCACGTAACGGAGTTGTTCAACTGTCCATCTCCCCGACATTTGATAAATAAACTTTGAACCAGCAGCCAGTATGCTCGGTTAAATTGAGGTAAGCTTCCGATAACTGAAAAAGCTTACCTCAATTTTAATTTTAAGCCTATGAAAGCCATTTGGAACGAAGAAGTAATTGCAGAAAGTAACGACACCATTGTGATTGAAGGAAACCACTATTTCCCTCACGATTCAATCAAAAAAGAATACTTCACAAAAACAGACACGCATACCACCTGCCCATGGAAAGGAGTAGCCAGTTATTATACTATTGAAGTAAACGGTAGCGAAAACCCAGATGCAGCTTGGTTCTACCCAGAAACCAAAGAAATGGCCAAAGGCATCAAATACTATGTGGCTTTTTGGAGAGGAGTGAAAGTTGAAGAGTAAACTTTAGTACTTTAAGGGCTACTTTTTAATCTTAGAACTTCAAACATTAAATGGAGACCTTTCTAAACTTAGCTCTGATATGCTTGCTTGTTATTGGTATAGTAGTTTTCTTAAAGAGTCCATTTGAGATTATTCGTAATTTCTTTAAAGCACTTGTGAGGTTCCTAGATCCTTTAGATATTTTCACTGAACGACTATTTAAGAGTAAGGATGAAGCATCTAAGTCCAAACACTTTAAGAAGATTATCAAGGGGAATAATAGTCAAAACAAACTGAAAATAGACTCTTCCGAATTTTCTAACTTCATTATAATCAAAGGTGATTTTGCGCATTCAGTAATTAGAACAGATATAGAAGAAGCCATTGTTCATATCGAAAATGGGGCTTCAATTGAGTCCTCAATTCACGATAAGGGAAAAGCTATTATTGCTCACTTAACGCAAGTTGATAGCATTGCCGATTTAATGTTCATTGCTCAATTTATAGCAAACAGCTATGGAACTGATAACACTTTTGGATTCCAACGAAGTCAAAATCTCAGTTTATTCTTTATATCATATATCGATCAAGATCTAGTCAATATTATAGGAGGAATGACGAGTGAAAATGAGCGATTCTTTTTCTCCTTCGAGAACCCTAAGATGGACAAGAATACCGTTTACCTAGACCAATCGGTGGATTTACCAAAAGGCTTAAATGCCAATTTCTTCAAACACCTAACTGATGATATAGAAACTTCTCTATAGTTCGTTTTTCAACTCATTCTTTCAAAGAAAAACGTGTCAGGTTTTGAAAACCTGACACGTTTAAGTCGTCAATTCCTTGTCGTTATTTATTTTTTCTAAGGCTTCTTTCTTGTATTTCCTTCCAATAGGAATTTGTTGAGCTTGAACTTTAACATAATCATGGCCGAAGGCTTCTATTTTATTTTTATTCACCAGGTAAGATCGATGAACTCGAATAAACCACTCTGGAAGCATTTTCTCTAAACCACTTATCTTTTCCTTGGTAATTACTACTCCAGTACCGATGTTGATTTTAACGTAGTCGGCAAGGCTTTCGACATAGAGAATATCATCAACTGAAATTGAAACAGCTTCACGATTCGACCTTACTGTGATGGTCTGTAATAGGTTTTTCTGATTTGCTTCTTCCAAAGCAGCAATCCTAGCTTCACGTTCGAGGTTTGATCGGTATACCCGAATGAAAGAGAATAAAGTCGCAACAAAATAGATAATGACACCCAACTGCAATACATCACCAGCAATAGGGCTCATTCGATTCCAATTGAAGTCGGTGAGAAAAACAAATGCCGCCATGGCGATTAGCCCAGATAAAAAAACCGAAACCACCATCGTGTAAAAAGTATAAAGCGCAAACCAGAAATGTCTATTCGTTTCTAGATAACGTGGAACCAGAAAAAGATTGAAGAAGTATGAAGTGGCCACCGCCACTGGCATAAGCATGGAGGTGAAATAAAAGGAATCGAGATAATTACTCCATTTCAAACCAAACAATATGTTTAAAAAAGCAAATACAAATACCCAGAATATGACTTGACGATAATGCTTGATCATTGTCCAAGATTAAGTAAAACGTTAACTAATTCCGCTCCTTTCTTACTATTTTAACACAAATATCGACTAACGACAGGTATACGAATGGATATAACTTACACATTGCAAAGCTTCCTTAATAGCTTTGAAAGCAAGTTTTAACCCTTAAATATTCAAATTATGCTAGAGTTATTTTTTTCAGGAAGTAAGTTGTTCATGGGCATTCAAACTATCGTTGCCGTAATCATGATCGTTTTGTCGGTTTATAGTGCTAAAAACGTTTTGGCCAATCAGGTGAATGAGAATTCACAACGAAAGATAAGCCTAATAAAAGAAGTTGGTTTATTTGCCTTTATCATTGGGTTATTGGCCAGTGCCATGGACTTGATGGGTGCACTTCAGGCCATAGAAATGGCAGGAGATGTTTCTCCTAGCTTATTGGCTGCGGGTTTGAAAATCTCATTTATCACGCCTACTTACGGGTTGATGATCTATACTTTGTCTTTGCTTATTTACTTTGCTCTAAGGGCACAGGCCAATAAAACGGCTGAATAATATATCAGACTCCCTGTTTATTGACCCGCTCTCGGGCTTTTCAAAAGCAATCAATCCGATGTGATTTTTTCTCACTCATTTTTTAATCAAAATTATAAAGCTATGAAGTACACCATATATATTTTCATTACATCTGTCTTATTGAGTTCCTGCTCAGGAGGACAAGAAAGCCAATCGTCAAAAGAAAAAAACATTCCTTCAGACGATTTTAAATCAATTCCCATCAACCTTGAAGCGGAAGAGGTAAAATTAGCTTCGGCCATTGAAGCTGTAGAGATAATGCAGCTTGAAGAGGGAAGTGATGGCTTCGTAAGCATCATCTATAAATTAAATGAATCTGCTGAGCACTTTGTAATTGTAGATTCAAAGGAGCTCAATATTTTCATTTATAATAAGCAAGGCAAGTTTGAAGGAACATTTAACCACAATGGCAATGGACCTGAAGAATATCAGGGCATTACAGATGTATGGCAAGAAGGAGATCATATTGTGGTTTACAGCAGTGCGAATAATAGAGTTTTAAAGTACGATCATGAAGGAAATTTTATTGCTGCCTTCAAAATGGAATATCCCTACACCAATGTCTTTCCTCAAAAGAATGGCTATGTCGCAAACCTCAATACGGATGACCTAGATGACAGGCTCGTATTTCTGGATGAAAATTTCAAAAGGAAATCCTCTGCCCTTCCGCATTTTGCGAGACAAGATTTTATGCAATTGACTTTCAACACTTTCAATGAGTATAAAGGAAACGTAGATTATAGGACAGCAATGAGTGATACTATTTTTTTGGTAGAGAGAGACCAAGTAAGGCCTCTGATTAAATTGGATTATGGCGATAATTGGCTTTGGGAAGATCCAGCCATATTGGGTGACTTTGAGAAAGCCATGGGACTACTTAACACCACGGAAAAAGTATGGATGCTTTGGTCTCATTTGGTGGGTGAAAGGTATTTATATCTTATGTCGGGTCTTGGTTTTGGAAGTGAGCTCAGGAGTATAGTCGATCGGGAAACTGGTACTCAGTTTACTTTGAATATTTCTAAATCAGAAAAGGAGCTCTATTCGCTTACGCCTATAAAATGGGAAGGTGACAGACTATTGGCCTCTATGGCCTCTTATGATGCCGTTGAGATCATTAGGAAGTTAACACCAGGGCAAGTTGAGTATAGAACAGGAACTAACCTTAAAGAAATAGAATCGAACGAAAACCCCGTTTTAATGTGGGTGAAATTTAAGGATTTCAACTAGAGCGCAATAAATACAACACAGACTCCATTAGGGCACAACAAAAATCCCCAGCCTATTGCTAGACTGGGGGGTTACTTTTTGATTTCTATAGAACTTATCGTTGGATCAGGATTTTCTTGCGGGCAAGTTTGGCTCCATCCTGAACAACGATGGTATGCACACCTTCTGGCATTTTTCGCACATCAATGGTTAGTTTATTGGTGGCTTCTGTAAGTAATTGCATCAGCAGTTGTTTTCCTAAGTTATCGACCATTTGAACTTTCGTTCCTTTTCTCAAGGTTTCGTCAAATTCTAAATAGACGTAGTCTGAACTTGGTACTGGATAAACAGTCACCGCCAAAGTATACATCTGCCCCTCGATGCCTGTAATGATTACTTCTTCTGCTACTGAGGTGGCTGAACAATTGTTAGTATTGCTTATCACAACGCTATAGTTACCCGATTCTGTCGGGCTAAAGCTATTGGCAGTTGCTTCGTCAATATTCACCCCATCTTTCATCCATTGGTAGCTAAGCCCAGTAACAGCGGTTACAGAAAGTACATTGTCCGTGTTTGTAATTACTGGTGCAGCCAAGGCATCAAATACCGTTGCACTGACTGGCACTCTGAGTTTCGATTCTGTTCCGCTAACCACTCCTGCTACATAAAATGTTGATGATGTTTGAAGATCAACTGTATAAGTTGCTTCGCTAGAAAGTGAACTTCCACCCAGCGGTGCAGCATACCATTTATAACTATCGGCTCCTGCTGCTGATAAACTCACAGAACCTGGCCCACAATTACTCCCATTAGTGACAGTAACATTTGGCGCCAACACCTTGATTGGAATGTCAATCGTTTTGGTATCTACTCCTCCATTGGCTGTGCCACCATCATCTTGAACGGTTACCTGAATTGTTCCCGTGCCCTCTTGATCTGTCTCTGTTTCAAAAGTCAATAAGGCTGTGGTTTTGTCGGCACTTAAAGTCACGCTATTTGACTTGATTACACCAGACTTTGCCGAAGTAATGGTGATGGTTTGATTTGCGTCCTCCCCTGCGCTCAAGCCTGTGAGGGTAATACTCAGGCTTCCCAAGTTTTTCACCACCTGTATTTCAGCATAAGCATCAATTGTTGGCACTTCGTTTACATCTGTTACAGTAACCATAAACTCCTTTTGATAGGTCGCATTATGGTTATCAGTAACAAGTACAGTAACCGTATAGCTGGCCTTTTCCTCAAAGTTGAAGCTACTGCTGGCATATAGTTTAGCATCTGTAATGGTAAACGAACCATTGTCTGTAGTGCCAGTAGGCAAACTATATTGATGTGTATCAGTCGGGTTTTGGTCAGTTACTGAAAGCTCACCAATCAAAGTAGCTTCGGCCGAATTTTCAAAAATAGTATTGGCGGAAAGCGCCATTGCCTCTGGAGCAATATTTATAATGGCCAGTTCAGCAGTAGCCACTTTGGCGTAGTTACGCTCATCGATAACAGCCTCTAAAGCATAAGTTCCTACGGTAGATGGCGCACTTGTTTGTCCCGCATAGGTAAGCGTGAAATTAAGCCCTGATGGCACTGTAGTGACCGTTACGGGCTTTGCTTCTCCGGTGTTAATGAAACTCAATGTGCCAAACTCGATGGTTGCTTCTGCCTTGGCGATATTCACCTCGAAACTTGTTGTGACTGATCCTCCTCTTGTGTCCGTAGCTTTTAGGGTTAAGGTGGTAGTTCCTGCATTGGCTACTGACAGCCTAAGAAGCCCATCTGCTGAATTGATTGCAGAAGTAGTTACTACAGAATTATCTGAGTTGGTAACCACTTCATAAGTCAGCTCTGAGTCTGAATTCTCTGCATCAGCGAAGTAATCGAACAAAGCAACATTCTTGGTTTTACCTGTCGCAAAGGTTTCTCCAACATTTGGGATGGTAGTAACTGTAGGTAGTGTGTTTGGTGCTATTACTTTAATGATAATCTCCTCTTCTATAATTCCATCTTTACCATCTGAGATACGAAGAGTGAACTTGTGCTCTCCAACATCTGACAGTTGAGGTGTTCCTGAGATTTTTGGAGTGGAGTAAGCAAGGCGTTTGATTTTGCTTGATTCACTAAGTAAAATATCACCGTTTTCTAATTCAAGTAAATCCAAAATACTACCTAAAGCGACTTCTTCAGCCAAACCGAAATCACTACCAAAATACCCCTTTCCAGCAATCGTAGATACTTTATCTTCTTTAAAATCTAGTACCCTCAATGTATAATTCATAACATCCATCACTAGAATTTCACCTGACTTTAATAAGATAGAGGCTGAAAACCCACCATATCTAGCGTTTTTAATATTGCCATCATGGTAACCAAAGCCATCGGCTCCAGAAATGGTTTCAACATATCCGTTTGAAAGCCTTCTCAGTTTACCAGCACTATCATCCCAAATCAAGAGTGAGTCTTCTTGTAAAGGAACTATAGCTGTTGAATATAAAAACCTAGCATCCAAGGCACTGCCATCTACATAACCGTCATAATTATAGCCAGGTTTACCTGCGATGGTTTTATAGTAACCAGAAAGGTCAAATTTGCCTACTGAGAAATATTCACTGGTATAAATATTACCAATATCATCCTTAGCCAAACGTCCAATCCAAAACGGTTTTGCCTCATCCTTATAGCCATTTCTTCCTGTGAAATTAAAAGAACTAAGTACTCGGTCTCCACCTACTAGTGTAGATACTATTCCGTCTGAGCCTATTTTCCGAAGTGCAGTGTTATATAAATCACCAACGATAAGATTATTATCTTTATCAAAAAGTATTGAACGAGGCCTATAAAATTCAGCCTCCAATCTGCTACCGTCTTCATAGCCTGAGTTTCCATTTCCAGCGTAAAGTTCAAACTCACCATTCGATAAAAGTTTATACACTTTATTTCTAGAAGAGCTAACAGTATAAATATCACCACTTTGATTTATTGCCATTCCGGAGATACTGACCTTGTTCTTAACAGAATCAGGGAGATTTTTAGAATAAGCCAAATCAATAAACGACTGTAACATCCTTACCGAATCAGCTTGTACCCATGTAGGCCAGTTTGAGGAAGTATAGGTCAGCACATCCTTATCAGGATCAGTCCCTTCAAAACTCAAATTGAACTCTTCTCCAGCTACTACTTCAATTACATTTTGAGTTGTCAATACTGGGAGATCATTTACAGGTTTAGGAACAAGAATAACCGTTTTAACAGTATCCAATTCTCCACCTGCTTTGCTAAATCTAAACTTCAAAGTTTCGTCTTCAAAGGAATCAGAAAAACCTTTGAGCGAACCGAGTTGACTATTCAAGTCAGCTGTCTTACCCTGTAATATCCACCCTTTCTTTTCATTATCGAAAGGAATCAATTCTGTTGAAGTAGTGCCAATTGAAATTGAAGACGAATTCATAGGAGAAATAAAGACTTCAAAGGAATTATCATTGGAATCGACAATCTCAAATTTTTGTAGCTCTACCGTGCCATCCTTTTCCCCAAACAGAAGGAGCGTGTCTTGCCCCAGAACGTTAGGCCTGTCATTTGCTTTTACAAGTACTTTAAAGTCAAAGTTCGTCTCCAAGTCTTCAGTATCCTTGATGGTTGCTTGAATATTATTCTCTCCAAGATCGGAAACTGAAGGTCTGCCAGAAATAAAGTATTGATCGAGCTTAACTCTTCTTACCACGTTATTACCTGATTCTGCAAAGATCAATTCATTGTCTCTCATCAGTAAATTTCCACGAGAGTTAAAACCTAATGGATTACCTATTTCGGTGAGCGTTGAAACTTGAAGGTCTTTAGAAATTTTTCTTAATACTGTCCCAAATTGATCATATATAAAAATATTTCCTTTATCATCTTCAGCTATACTTTCGACAGATGAAAACGATGCTACGGTATAATCTCCATCCTGATTACCGTAATTTCCAGAGCCTATTATACGAATCAATTGACCATCGTAAGTATATCGAGCAACATAATTAAAGCTACCAAAGAGGATATCTCCGTTTTTAGCCAAGCTCAATGAACGAAGGGCATCTTCTTCCAATTGAATAGGTAAGGTAGAAACCATCTTAGACTGCAAATCCAAAACCCTTACATACCTTCCTTCTCCAATATACAAGAGCCCCTTCTCTTCTGATAAAGCTAAGGTTGTAGGATTGTTAAATGCCGCATATTGAGCACCTCCATCCCATGTTTCCTTTCTACCTGAGCCTGCAATCGTAGTGACTTCTCCGTCAGACGAAATCTTCTTGATTAAATTATTATAACTATCGGCTATATACATTGTTCCATCCGAATCAACTGCCAAACCTGATGGATTGTAAAATTGAGCTTTATCTCGAAAGCCATCGACATTACCTGACCGGAGTGAGCCTGCATAAAGCGTAAGCTGCCCATTTTGATCCAATTTGAAAATAGAGTTCAGGCTTCTATCTGAAATGTATAAGTTCTTCTGGTCATCTTCAGCAACATATTGAGGCTGTGTAAGAATTGAGGATTGGGCATCCCCAAGCTTAGCCCCCCGCATCCCCAGTGTTCCCGCAATGATTTCGCTTTGTATTTCGGCCTTCTGTATTTTCAACCAGTCAGGCTTAACAATATTCGTTAAACTAACATCTTTCCCATCTTCAAAATCAAAGATATCGAGTAACACATTGATACTATCACCCACAAAGGCTACCGTATCTGAAAGACTTCTAATTTGTGGAGCATCATTTACCCCAGTAACGCTTAAAGGAATCTTAAAATCAGATGACAGGTTTCCTCCAATTTGGATGAAATTAAAATCAATAGAAGAGTTTAAGTCATTGTTTAAACCTGGTTGATAATTAATGGTGCTCAGAATTTCATTCAACTCTGCCGCATTACCCTTAATTTCATAAAAACCAGAGTGCAATGAGTTTGATAAATCAAAACTGCTTGAAATGAGAGAGCCAAACCGTTCTCCTCCTAGATCAATTCTAACTTTAAATTCTTTGCTATCATCTTGTGATTCGATGGTAATAGGGTCGAGAGGAAATGGTGTTGCATCTTCTATATAGCTAAAGTTTTGTGGAAAGCCAGTAACCTTAGGATTATCAGGCGAAGCTACATTCAAAGGGATTTGATAGGTAACTTCCTCTCCAAACCCATCATTCATTTTAAACGTGAGATTTGTTGTTCCCTCACTGCCTTCTGGTGGCGTACCTGTCAACACATAATCAAAGCGGTATTTAACCAATCTAACCGCACTTGAAGAGGCATCTGTAAAAATAAAAGCCCCACCAGTTAACGAAACAATGTCATTTACTTCTTTCCATCCCATAACGGACTCATTACCATCCTTATGGCTGTTGAGAACATTCTTATAAAGTATAATTGCCCCATTACTATCATAAACATCCAAACCAAACCTTCTCATCATTATGAGATTACCAATGTCATCAGTATGAAAAACACCTGAATTAATTATGTATTCTGGACTTTCATCTGTAGGAAGTACAGTTTCAACATTACCATTTCTTAACCTCCTTGTTTTGCCCCTTGGATGTTCAAGCACTATTAAATCACCACTTGTTGTGCGTTTAAGGGATAGTATCCTATCAAATCCCGAGTTTGCAAGTGGCCCATCAATAGACCCAGACAAACCGCCAGCATAGGTCAACACATTTCCATGAGGATCGATGTGTTTGATTTTAAATGCTTCCGTATCCGCTACAAAAAGACCTCCATTGCCATCAGAAACGAAATCTCCAATACCTTTAAACCTTGCTTCGGTACCCAAGCCATCGATATCCTCAAAAAGGAATTTATTCATTGCGCCAGCAAACAGAGAAAGTCCTCCTTCTTCTAACTTAAAAATTCTCTTTGCATCTGAAATAAATATTTGATTATTAGACACTCTAATCTTATACATTTCAGTGAGTCTAAACTCATTCGACTGGTCTATGCTATATAAGGTTTTAACATCCTTGCCATCAAAGTGTCTAATAGATTTACCATCAATAAAATAGTAGTTTCCATAATCATCTTCCACAGCACTTCGCATATTAAGTGTAGATGTGGCCGAACTCACATCACCATCCCTAATAATATTTGAATAGCTACCAATATCCATCTTGAGTTTAAAAATCGTGCTGGCGTCAAATTTTAAAGTTTTATTTAAAGTAAGCCACTCTGGCAGATTCTCTATTTTCAAATCAGTAGGATCAAAATCCACATCAGAAACAGTTAAAGGAAGCTCGATAGGAAGATTAACCATAGCATCAACTTCGGAAAGATCAAGAACTGGAGTGTCATTAACGGGATTCAGTCGTAAAGTAAATTCACCTTCTCTATCAAAGAGACCATCTTTTCTTTTAGCTTTTACCGTCACTTGTAAAGCCCCATTGAAATGTTCATTTGGATAAAAATGCAAACTAGAAAGCACAGTATTTAAGCTCTCTTGAGTTCCATAAATCTGTATGGCGCCTGCCTCAGTATTCTGCCAGTCTCCAGAAAAAACACCTGCGGTAGGTTTATCTAAAACAAAAGTCAATTCTATTTCATCTGAGGGAACTTCTGATAATGAAATGCCATCAATCACTATTTCAGAATCGTCTTCCACGCCTGAATAAGTTTGGCCCATACCTGTCAGCACAGGTATTTGATCATTTTGAACCTCGATTTGCGTATCTAACAAAATGGTTTCAACACCCTTTTCTGAAAATTGAATTTTTAAATTTTCAGTCCCTACATTTGAGTTGGTAGGAACACCAGATGCAATAATTTTTTGATATTCTACTTTCCTGACATTCGCTTGGTAATAGTCTGAAACAATAAGAGTTCCGTCTTTTGTATCGACTATGCCTGCTGCCTTATAAAATCTCGCAGCACTTCCCAAACCATTCTCATAACCAGCATTCATGCCGCCCGCAAGCGTTTCTAATACTCCTTCTATAGTAAGTACTCTCACTGTATGATCATCCGTAAAATAGAGATTACCATAATCATCTTCAGTGATATCATTAACTTCTTTTATGCTTCCTTCTTTAGCCAATCCATCTCTGATTTCAGGATCTCCATTCCCCGCAATAATCTCTATTTGGCGCGTACTTAAATTGGCCCTATAAATAGCAGCCTCTCCTCCCAAAAGGAGATTCCCATTCTTATCGAATTCAATAGTACTTATGTTATTCTGACCAAACTCGTCAAATGTACCTTCATTAGGTCGTTGATATCCTTTATCCTTTAATAATGTTACTTTTCCTCCATCAGGCTTTATCTCATCAATAGTCCAAAGGTATCCGCCATGAAGCACCAACAAGCTGCCTTCAGGACTCATTGCCAAATCTAAAATATTGTCAAAAGCAAAGTCTACGTTCCAGCCGTTCTGAGACCAAGCAACATTCTTTCCTGCAATTGTGGCAACATTACCATTCGGATCAATTCTCTTGATTTTCTTAAATTCATTATCTCCAACATAGATGTTTCCATAATTATCCTCAGTCAAGCCAGATAATCGCCCCATTTGGGCTTGCTTCCCATTTCCATCGACATCACCAAAAGTTGAACCTGCAAAAGTTGAAACCGATCCACCAAGCTGTATTTTTCTAACTGTATATTGGTCTAATACCAAGATGTTACCATCTGAGCGTCTCATTAAATCCTTAGGATATTCAAATGTTGCATTATCTGAATCACCATCTTGAGTAAAGAAAACATCCCTTCTGCCCGTATAAGGAGAAACTAAAACAGATGACTCCATTGAAAGCCATTCTGGCTTTTCTAAGACGTTCCAACCGAACCTGTAGTCATCAAAATCTTTAAACTTGAACTCATGGTGATATGGTATTTCGGCATATGCAATACCTGGTGGTAGAGGATCAAGCTCAAGAAGATCATTTACCGGGGTTACTTTAAGTTCTATCCTCCCTTGATTAGGAATAACTCCGTTCTCTCTTATTATTTTTACCGCTATTCTGGAATCACGATCAAGGTTATGTGAGGGCTCAAAAGTAACTGATGCCAAAGCAGCATTCACTTCACTCGTAGTACCAGTAATCTTCCATTTACCTGATTCCTTTTGATAAAATTCTCCATTACCCGAATCAACAGATAACTCCCCATGCGATGGACTGTCCAACGTCAAACTAACTTCAATAAGTTCTTCAACTGCTGTTCCTGAAATCACTATATCAGTAAAGTCAACAATTTCGTCTTCGTTGTAAACTACAGTCTGATTAAGATTAGAAGCATCAACTTTGTCGGAAGGTTTTATATCTAGCGTAAAGTTTTGCAATGATTCCTTTCCATACAGGCTGCTGATCCTTAGTTGAAAATCATGCGCTCCAATATCTTCCTTAGCTGGAGTAAAAGCAATCCGTTCTACATTGGGCTTAAGAACATAAATCCCGCCTTTATTATCACTGAAATAAATATCACTATTGTAAACGGCAACAGAAGTAGGTATTGTTTTAAGCTGATTTGGATCAATCCCTAAGAAGTAATCGGTTTCTCCACCACCAATAACCAGCTTCAATTCTTCATTGACAAGGTCAAACGTATAAACCTTTCCTTGATTGGAATCAATAAACACAACCGTATCATCGTTCAAAAAATCAATATCATATGACCTTACCTCAAAATTCGGCAAGTCAATTGTTGTAACTTGTTCATTATAGATTTTGAGTAGTTTATTAGAATGAATATCACTTAAGATTATTTCATTTCTGCTATTAACAGCCATACGCCTGTTGATATCGAAATTAAATTCGGGGTTCTTGGTGTAAGAGAACAGTTCCGTCACTTGTTCATCTTTTATTCTTCTAAAACTTCCTGATCCCAAAACATACATTGTGCCATCAGAGAGGAATACAATGTCTATTGGATCATCAATGCCTGTTTCAATTCTAGGACCATCCTCCCATTTAAAGCCATCTATACCTAAGAACCTTTCTACATTAAGGTCCTCCCCCATTTTCATAACTCTATCATCCCCTCTATCCGTAATGTATAGGTTTCCGGCTTTGTCAAATTCAATGTCAGATATGATATCAAGTGAGGCCAATATGCCCTTGCCTTCTCTATTAGTACGTAAGCCATCCCCGATTACAGTTTTAACGTAACCTTCTTTAGAAACCACTTTAACTTTACCAGCATTTGTATCTGCGATATACAGATTACCGAATTGATCAAAAGTCATTCCTGAAATAGCTCTAAATCGAGCTGACAAAGGAACTCCATCAGCATCGTCATTAACAAAACCTCCCGCGTATAAATAAACCCCCTCCTTAAAAGATTCGCTTGGTAAGGTTAAATCTGTTGAAACACTAAAAATACCTACCCCTGTTTCATCAACTTCTGGTCTATAATTATAAGGCTCATCGACATATGCTGATTTTTCTGGTTCGGATATTATAAGTGGAGGTTGACTTTTACTATAATAAATCAAATTGACAGGAATATCAATATAATCTTCTCCATCGCTAAGCTTAAAGTAAAGCTTCAAGTTCTTGGGAGCATCAAAAGGATAGTTGACAGTAACAATAGCTGAAGACTGATCTTCAGAAAATTCAAAATCAAAATCTGAATTCTTTAAATAGTATGGCCCATACTGATAGCTTAATGTTAAACCCTGATTCTCTCCAACCCCTGGCGAAAGTCCTGTTATGGTAAAAGACTTCTCTTCCTCTTCAATCTCAAACAGCTGTATTTGGAGAGGCTCAAAAATTGGTACATCATTAACAGAAGAAACATCAAATTTGACTGTTAATTCTGTGTCTGAAATGAGCTCCCCGTCAGTTGCTCGTATTCTAAAGCCGTCTAAAACTCCATTTTCATCTGCGGGAGCTTTCCAATGCAGCCATTCGGCATTGGACAATGTATCCCCGATGGCTAACTCTATGGTGCCTTTGCCTTGATAATAACCTGTAAGAATACCAGATACTGACTCTGAGAGAATATACTTTATAATATCCCCATCCTCATCCGTTGCTGTTATTGCCGAGTATAAATTCCCATCTGAAAGATTCATTCCTGAATCTTCCAGTACCGAAGGAACCAATATCGATTCTCCATCAAAAATCGGCTTGTATTCATTTACGGGATTAACTACTAGAGGCCCCAAAAAAGTATCGATTTGATTAACCCCATCCTCTATGAGTATTTTGATGTTATCCAATTGACCATAGGCATCAGTAATAGGTGTCAAAATTAATTCGAAGAATGTGGTATCACCATCTGTTCCAAGTTTATTGACTTGAAGTCCTGAATTATCCATTAAAGTTGTTGAAGACTCATCGATTTGAGCCGACACTTTTAAAAAGTCGAAATCTTTATCCAAAACCTTAAAGGTCAAGCGAGCACTATTATCTTCCTCTACAGTAGCTGTAGATATATCAGAATAGAATATCGGGGAAGAGTTTGTAGCAAAACTAAACCAACTTTGGTTATTAGAATTATCAACGGCAGTTACCGCGAATACACGTTCGTCAACGAGCGAAAGCTCTAAGTCGGCAAAAGGTGAAGAAACGGATTGAATAAATGTCGTATCGAGCGTATTGTCCTTATTGGTAGAATAAACCTTGAGATCGGAAGTGACATTGTCAACGTTTCTAAACGAAAGGCTCACTTTATCAATATATTGGCCATTTTCATATTTTCGTTTCACGCCTGTCAACGGAGGAAGCAATAAGCTTGAGGGTGCAGGAGTATTGAGAAAGCCGGAGTAGTCTACCAGGCCATAGCTTATAAAATCATTATAATGATAAATTGCCTCCTCAATCTCTTCCAATGTATTGTATTGATCATAGTAGTTCGTTTGGGCATTAACACTTTTAGCACTGAGATTAGTAATCGCCCCTTTAGGGAAGGAATAAAAATTAGTGTTATTAACTATAAATGAGCCAAAATCGGCTAAACCTAAAACTCCATTTGTCTTACCTCCATCATAATTAACCAAAGTTGAATTCAGAATTTTAGACTCTCCTGTTACATTATATCCATCAAAACCTGAAACATGAATAGCCCAAGTACCCCCATCGCCATTTACATAAGAATCAGTCATATTTATTCTACCAACTCTAATAGGAGCAACTATGTAGGTAATCCCTGAAGCCCCGTCTTTTATATTCTTATCAACAAAAAAAACTGATTTATCAGCTATCAGGTAAGCACTTGGTAGATGAATGGGTGAATTTATAAACTTAGAGTTAGTCACTCTTATTGGTCCAGCCTTAGGGTTTCCATCCCCTTCCTTCACCTCGGAATTCAACAGGGTGACACTTTGAAACTCTAGGTTAGCGCCACAGCAGCCAATAAGGAATTCCGTACTTTCATAACGACCATTCTCGATAAGAATTCCTGCGTTGTAGGATCCGCTATAAACTTTTGAATTTTCGCTTATGGAATTTCTTATTTCAATAGCCTCGCCCCTAAGAGCTCCGTAGACAGTAGAGTACTTAAGTTCTGATCGATCTATTATTAGCTTTCCAGTGGTTTGAAAACCATCCGTGGCGAGGTAGTTACCCAAGAAACGGGAGTTGGAAACCGTCAAAGTACCCGTTACTTTGATGGGAGCCTGATTATGTTCCGTTTCTTTACTTACTCTTATGAATAATGTTCGAACATCATAAGTGGAGGCTGTGGATTTTACGCTAAGGTAATCCAGCACACTGTTTGACAGATTTGTTTCTTGAAAACTTAGAAAGAACTTTGATTCAGAAGACTGACTCACAAAGCCATCTTCAAAGCTAATTGAATCTAAACTTGTCCCTTGAGCGTTAATAGCTCCTTTTATCAGAACTTGAACATTACCACTGCGCTTCACCGTAACACCTGGTTCCAATGTCAAAGTTATCCCTGTGCCCACTCCAACATCTCCTATTAGGACGTAAGGAGAGTTAGCTTTAGTCCAAGTTGTATTTGACGTAATGTTTCCTGAAACATTAGTTTGGGCTTGGCTAAAAACTGAAAAGAAGATTCCGATTAGACAGGTTAGGAAGGGTCTCATAAGTTGATCTGAAAATGCACTCGCAAAATAAACTAAGTTTTTAATTACCAAGTAAATAACAGTTTAAAAATATGACTTCTAAATATAAATAATTGATATAGTCAATCTTCATTGTTTAAAAACTGATACAAGTCATTGAGAGAAATATAATGAAGAGAAATTAATTAAAACTATGGTATACTGGCTTCATTTTGAGTACAACAAAAATCCCCAGCCTATTGCTAGACTGGGGATTAATGATTCAATCAAATTATCTTTTTATTATTTGTCGGCTGTAAAGCTAGCACTCATGTATTCACGGTTCATACGAGCTATATTGTCTAGGCTAATACCTTTAGGACATTCCACTTCGCAGGCTCCAGTATTTGAGCAGTTACCAAAACCTTCATCGTCCATTTGTTGTACCATATTGAGTACACGCTCTTTTGCTTCTACTTTACCTTGCGGCAATAGTGCAAACTGCGATACTTTAGCAGATACAAACAGCATAGCCGAAGAGTTTTTACAAGAAGCTACACAAGCTCCACAACCGATACAAGTAGCTGCATCGAATGCTTTGTCTGCATCGGCCTTTGGAATAGGAATGGCGTTAGCATCTTGGGTGTTTCCTGAAGTGTTAACACTCACAAATCCACCAGCAGCCATAATTCGGTCAAAAGCACCTCTGTCTACAACCAAATCTTTGATCACAGGGAATGCCTTTGCTCTCCATGGTTCAATATAAATAGTTTCGCCATTCTTGAACTCACGCATGTGTAATTGGCAAGTAGTAATCTCTCTACCTGGCCCATGAGCTTCTCCATTGATAAACATTGAACAGCTACCACAAATACCTTCTCTACAATCATGATCAAAAGCAACTGGGTCTCCCCCATCGTTGATCAATTTTTCATTGAGAATATCCATCATTTCGAGGAAAGAGCTATCTGGAGAAATATCAGATACCTGATAGGTTTCCATCTGGCCTTTTGTTTTATCGTTCTTTTGTCTCCAAACTTTCAGTGTAAGATTCAATCCGTTTGCTGTTGACATATTTTCTGATTCTTAAATTCTCAATTATTTATTTGTATGAACGGGTTTTGAGCTCGATGTTCTCATAGTTTAAAGGCTCTTTATGCAACACTGCATCTGCTGGTTCTCCTTTAAACTCCCAAGCAGAAACATGAGTGAAATGTTCGTCATCACGCATGGCTTCACCTTCTTCGGTGCTAAACTCTTCTCTATAATGGCCTCCACAAGACTCTTCTCTCAATAGAGCATCTCTAGCGAAAAGCTCTCCCAATTCAAGGAAATCAGCCACACGACCCGCTTTCTCCAATTCGGGGTTCATACTATCGGCACTACCTGGCACTTTTACTTCTTTCCAGAATTCCTCACGGATTTCTTTGATTTCAGCAATAGCCTCAGTTAAGCCTTTGGCATTTCTAGCCATTCCTACTTTGTTCCACATTACCTTACCCAAGCGTTTGTGGAAGTAATCAACCGACTTTGTTCCTTTGTTATTGATAAAGAAATCAATTCTGTCAGTCACTTCTTTTTCCGCGGCAGCAAATTCTGGCAAGTCTGTAGAAATTTCACCTGTTCTAATATCGTTAGCCAAATAATCACCAATTGTGTAAGGCAATACAAAATAACCATCGGCCAAACCTTGCATTAGAGCCGAAGCTCCAAGACGGTTAGCGCCATGATCTGAGAAGTTTGCCTCGCCAATGGCGTAACAACCTTCAATCGTGGTCATTAAGTTATAATCAACCCAAACACCGCCCATGGTATAGTGTACCGCTGGATAAATTTTCATTGGGGTTTTATACGGATCATCGGCAGTAATCTTCTCATACATTTGGAAAAGGTTACCGTATTTTTTTTCAATTACATCAACGCCAAGCTCTTTAATTTTTGCATCAGAAGCATTGTGGATATGTTGAATATTGGCTTGTTCTTGTCCGTAACGCATAATGGCTGAAGAGAAGTCCAAGTAAACTGCCTCGCCTGTTTCGTTTGTACCAACTCCATAACCGGCATCACAACGTTCTTTCGCTGCTCTTGAGGCTACATCTCTTGGTACTAAGTTACCGAAAGAAGGATACCTTCTTTCCAAATAATAATCTCTATCTGCTTCTGCAATCTGAGTTGGTTTTAATTTACCAGCTCGAATGGCTTCCGCATCTTCTTTCTTTTTAGGCACCCAAATTCTTCCATCATTTCTCAACGACTCAGACATCAAAGTCAACTTAGACTGTTGATCTCCGTGCTGAGGAATACATGTTGGGTGGATTTGAGTATAGCAAGGGTTAGCGAAAAACGCTCCTTTCTTGTGTACTTTCCAGCCTGCTGAAACGTTTGAACCCATTGCATTGGTAGAAAGGAAGAATACGTTTCCGTAACCACCAGATGCAATTACCACTGCGTGAGCAGAATGTCTTTCGATTTCTCCTGTCACTAAGTTTCTTGCAATAATACCCCTGGCTTTTCCGTCAACTTTCACAATGTCCAACATCTCATGACGGTTGTACATTTTAATTTTACCTTTACCAATTTGGCGAGACATTGCAGAATAACAGCCCAATAGCAATTGTTGACCTGTTTGGCCTTTGGCGTAGAATGTTCTTGAAACTTGAACACCCCCAAATGACCTATTATCTAGCAATCCTCCGTAATCTCTTGCAAAAGGAACACCTTGCGCTACGCATTGGTCAATAATATTGGCAGAAACTTCTGCTAAACGATAAACATTGGCCTCTCTAGATCGGTAATCTCCCCCTTTAACGGTATCGTAAAACAATCGGTAAGTCGAGTCACCATCGCCTTGATAATTTTTTGCTGCGTTAATACCACCTTGAGCTGCAATAGAGTGTGCTCTTCTAGGTGAATCTTGGTAGCAGAATGCTTTTACGTTGTAACCCAATTCGGCCAAACTTGCAGCAGCAGAACCACCTGCAAGTCCAGTTCCAACCACTATTACATCAATAGCACGTTTGTTAGCTGGGTTTACAAGCTTAATATGATTTTTATAGTTTGTCCATTTGTCTTGAATAGGACCTTCTGGAATCTTAGAATCTAATTTCGTCATGGCTACTTATGAATTAAAGAGCAGTTAGATGATGATACAGCGCAATGAAAATAAAACCCGCAGGAATTACAATGGCGTATATAGTACCCAATTTTTTAATGGCAGGCGTATACTTGCTATGCCTTGCTCCCACTGACTGAAATGCTGATTGGAAACCGTGCATTAAATGAAGAGATAGAAATACAAAGCTCAAAACGTAGAACCCTACCCTTAATGGATCATGAAATTTTTCTACCATTTCACCAAAGTATCTAGTAGCATCTTCAGGCAACACCTCTATATATTTGTGCGAAATTTCTGGGATCCAGAAATCATAGAAATGCACACATAAAAAGCCAAGGATCACAAGGCCTGAGTAAATCATATTTCTCGAAAACCACGTAGAGTTTTCGCTTCCTTTGTTCATTGCGTACTTAATGGCTCTTGCATTTCGGTTTTTAGCCTCAAGAATAAATCCCATCACAAAGTGGTACACCACCCCAATAATGAGAACAGGCTGTAAAGCGAATTGCACCAACACGTTTGTTCCCATAAAATGAGAGATTTCATTAAAAGTTTCTTCACTCAAAACTGAGGTGAAATTGATAATGAAGTGTTGAAGTAAGAAGATAACTAGAAAAAGGGCTGAGAGTGCCATGGCATATTTTCTACCTATGGAACTCGTAAAGGTTTGTTTTAACCAGCTCATTAATTTATTAAAGATTAAATTTGGTAGTCAAAGTTAAGTTTGCAATCGTTAGTAATCAAATGGCTCTTTTATTTGAATACATTCTAAATTAGAAAACCATCAATCAAACAGATTGTAAAGTTTTTTTGTTCGTAAGTATAAGTTATTCGTGATATTGCGTTAAAGCAAAAACCAAGGTTTGCATGGGGTTAATGAGAAAATCACTTTTTATCATTTCTTTTTTGTTGTTGGCGGCAGTTCAAGCATGGGCCACACACATTAGAGCTGGCGAAATTACGGCTGTTAGAATTTCACAAACAAGCCTAAAATTTAGGTTTACATTGGTAATTTATTCCGATACCGGTTCAGGGGTACAAGTAGCCGCTGGTGGAGTTTTTAATTTTGGACAAGGCAGAATCATTAGCTCACTGGAAGAAGGGGGAAGTCGTCAAAAATTTATTGATGCAGCCGTTTTCTTTGATGAAAAGGTAATTGGAAATGAAACAGCCGTTACCACATTTCAGTTTGAACATACTTTTGATGCACCAGGGGTCTATGTAGTTAGTTATACCGAGCAGAATCGTAATAATGAAATTTTGAATATTAATGGAGGTAGCTCGCAAGAAGTCCCCTTTCATATTGAAACAGTACTAAGAATAGATCCAGGGCTAGATGTCAATGCTACCCCTCAGTTAACAGTACCTCCAATTGATCGCGGATGCATAGGTGCAAGATTTGTTCACAACCCTGGAGCATATGACCCAGACGGAGATAGCCTTGCCTATAGAATAGTTCCTCTATTACAAGATAGGGGTGTAGAAGTAAACGGCTACGTTCCTTTAAATAACCCTTCAATTTCTACAATAAGAGAAGATGGAGGAAGCCCTGCTAAATTTGAGATTGACCCAATTACTGGAACCTTTACTTGGGATGCACCTATGATGGCAGGAGAATACAATGCCGCCTTCATAGTAGAAGAGTGGCGTTATTCCGAAATCACTGAGAAATATGAATTACTTGGCTATGTCACACGAGACATGCAAATACTTGTAGAAGATTGTGACAACGAAAGACCGGAGCTAGAAATACCAGCTGACACATGTATAGAAGCTGGCACACTTTTAGAAGCAATAATAAAAGGAACTGACCCTGACAATAATAAAGTTTTATTAGAAGCCTTTGGTGGTGTTTTTAGTTTAAACCCTAACGCTGCAACATTTACTCCCGAACCAGCATTCAGACCCCAACCAGTAGAGCAATCATTTAGTTGGCAAACCGATTTTTCTCATGTAAGGGAAAGGCCATATGAGGTTCAGTTTAAAATATCTGATAAACCTACTGACCCTGACGCACCTTCTTTAACGGATTTCGCCACTTGGTACATTACCGTTGTAGCACCTGCTCCCACAGGGTTAAATTCTGCTATTGCCGATGCTCGATCGATTCAACTTACATGGGATAACTATGTGGGAAGAAACTTCAATCCAGTAATGAAAATTTACAGAAGGGTAGATAGCTTCGATTTTGATCCAGAGAACTGTAACCTGGGAATTCCAAATGGTTCGGGCTATGAATTAATTGATCAAGTTCCAATTAACCAAACAAATTATGTTGACACCAATAATGTAAGGCCTGGTGTAAACTACTGCTATAGAATTGTAGCAGAGTTTCCTCTTCCAAAAGGAGGTACAAGCTATGCTTCAATAGAAACCTGTACACTAATCCCATTAGATGTTCCTGCTATCACCAACGTTTCGGTTGAAAACACAGACTTAACAAATGGAGAAATGTTTGTGAAGTGGATTTCTCCTTTAGAAATTGATAAAACTTTATTCCCTCCACCTTTCAGATACGAACTGATCCGTTACGATGGTTTTTCAGGGAATGGAAATAGAACTTTGGTGACATCTACTACTGATACAACTTATAATGACACTGGATTGAACACACGAGATAAGTCATACCACTACCAAGTAAGGTTTTACGATTCTGGCAACAATCTCATTGACAGCTCTGCTGTAGCTTCATCGGTTTGGCTTAGTGCTTTAGGCTTAGTTCAGGCTGTTGAGTTAAAGTGGGAAGCCAATGTACCTTGGACAAATAAAGTACAAGAGTATCCTTATCATTATATCATGAGAAACCGTACCGATGCGGCTGCAGATGATGAAATTAACTTCGAATTAATAGATAGTGTAAAAGTTACTGATAAGGGCTTTATATATTTTGATGATGGACGCTTCAATAGTACTCCATTACGGGACGACAGAGAGTATTGCTATATAGTGACCACGCAAGGAAGCTATGGAAATGATCTTATTCCCGCTCCGCTAATTAATCAATCTCAGAAATTATGCATTCAACCTAACGATAGTATACCACCAGAAGAGCCAGAAATAGAAGTCCCAGAAGGCTCTGAAGAAATTGATGGTTTAATCGTGCTAGAAAGCCCTAATTGTGGTGACCTAGAAAACCTAGGTTGTGCATTTAGTAACTTCTCGAATACACTCAGTTGGTCAGCTAATGATGTTGATGGAGACATAGCCAGCTATAATATTTATTTCTCTCCAACTGGTGCAGAAGGTTCATATACTTTGGTAGGAAATTCGAGAGATGCAACATTTACACACACTGGTCTTAGTTCGTTTAAAGGATGCTATAGAGTTAGTTCTGTAGATCGCTCTAATAACGAAAGTACTTTAAGTGCTCCCGTTTGCTTCGATAACTGCCCTAATTATGAGTTGCCAAATACATTCACTCCAAATGGAGATGGAATAAATGACACATTCAAAGCTTTTGATAGACCAAACGGAAAATGTCCACGCTTTGTGGAAGCTATTGAGTTTAAGGTCTTCAATCGCTGGGGAGGTAAAGAAATTTACAGCTATAGCACACGAAATACTACCGAACCAAATTATTACATTGATTGGAACGGGAAAGATAATAGTGGAAAAGAATTACCAGAAGGCACTTATTACTACCAAGCCATTGTCACTTTCAATGTTTTCAATCCAAGAAAAAAAACTATGGAATTCAAGAATTGGGTAAAGATTGTGAGGTAATCGCTGAAACTTTTTCTTCCCATAAAGTGTCTGGTTAGTATGCAAAAAACATCTGTAAATCAAGAACACGACATCCTGCTCTTCGATGGTGTTTGTAACCTTTGCAATAACTCTGTCAATTTCATTATTGACAGAGACCCTAAAAAGCACTTTAAATTTGCAGCTCTCCAATCTGAATTTGGTCAATCGAAACTTAAAGAGTTGGGTTTTAATCAAGAAGAATTCGACAGTTTAGTATTATTGAGCAATGGCAAAGTTTATAGAAAAAGCTCAGCTGCGTTGCGAATCGCAAAAAAACTAAGTGGGCTTTGGCCATTACTTTACGTTTTTATCATCATCCCTCCTTTTATCCGTCATGGAATCTATGACATCATTGGGAAAAACCGCTATAAATGGTTTGGAAAGCAAGATTCTTGTAGAATGCCTACCCCTGAGTTAAAACAAAGGTTTATTTAACAACGTAGGCTTAATTCATCCATTTTTTGTTTGACAAGCAAAGTAGAATTAGCTTTACCTTCTTAAAAAAATCAGACTATCAATGAACGCATATGTTTTCCCTGGTCAAGGAGCCCAATTTCCGGGAATGGCCAAAGACCTATACTCTTCTTCAGAAAAAGCAAAAGCACTTTTAGAATCCGCCAATGATATACTTGGCTTTAGGGTTACCGATATTATGTTTGATGGCACTGCCGAAGAGCTTAAAGAAACTAAAGTAACACAGCCAGCCATCTTTTTACATTCTGTTGTGTTAGCACTAACTTCTGAAAATTTCAACCCTGATATGGTAGCTGGTCACTCTTTAGGAGAGTTTTCTGCTTTGGTTGCTAATGGGGTTTTATCTTTTGAAGATGGTTTAAAACTAGTTTCTCAAAGAGCCTTGGCTATGCAGAAAGCTTGTGAGATAAACCCTTCTACTATGGCTGCAATTCTTGGTTTAGAAGATGAGAAAGTAGAAGAAATATGTGCATCAATTGATGAGGTGGTAGTGGCTGCCAATTACAATTGCCCTGGCCAACTAGTAATCTCAGGCTCGCAGAAAGGAATTGAGTTAGCTTGTGCCGCAGCATTAGAAGCTGGAGCAAAAAGAGCACTTCCTCTCCCTGTAGGTGGAGCATTCCACTCTCCATTAATGGAACCAGCACGCGAAGAGTTAGAGAAAGCGATTGACACTACGCAGTTCAATGAAGCAAAATGCCCTGTATATCAAAATGTAACAGCAAAGGCTTCTACTGACATTAACGAAATTAAAGAAAACCTAAAAATACAATTAACAGCACCTGTCCGATGGACACAATCTGTTCAAGCAATGGTCGCTCATGGAGCCACCAACTTTATAGAATCGGGGCCAGGAAAAGTACTTCAAGGATTGGTCAAAAAAATCCATAGAGAAGCTGAGGTGTCAAGCATCTAACGTAAAAGCTCTCAACAACAAGACGGAAGTCCTTCAATAACTATTGAAGGACTTCTTTCGTTTAAATCCCTGTCCGACCAAAGCCTTTCCAAAACCAAGGCTTTTGCTTAGATTAGAGAAGAAATCACAGTATCTAAAAATTACGGCCATGTCAAAGTATTTATTGACCCTCTCAATTGTATGTCTATCCTTTGGCGCTTCTGCGCAATACACATCTGAAGTTAAGACCGCACAGATTCAAAACACTTTGATTTCACAACAAAATGCCGCATTAAAAGGTCAGAAACTAATTGGAATGACACTGTATGATTTAGACTTTGAAAGAAGCCCACTAGTCTATGAAGACTGGCAGTTAGGTGCCATTAACTTTAAGACAGACCAAAGGGCTGATTCAATGCTATTAAATATCGATGCTAACATAAATGCATTGGTTTTCAAAATCAGTGTGGAATACAACCCTTTTAGAGTTGACAGTGATAAAATTGCGGGATTTACACTTTATGGCACAGAAAACAAATCCTTTATTCGGAAGTATACAAGTGATTTTAAAGAGTTAAAAAACGAGCTCCTATTTTTTGAAATACTATTTGAAAGTGAGAATTTTTCAATACTTAAGCAAGAAACAAAACGTATTGTTCCCGCAGATAGTCAATTAAGGTACACCTCAGCTACAGAGGATAAATACAGGGTAGATGTTAACTATTTTTTTAGAAGAGGAACAGATTTATATGAAGATGTTTCCTTAAATAAGAAAGGCTTTAAAGCAATGTCTTCTGAAAGCCAGTATGATGAAATTCAAGATTTTGTAAAAGAAAATAAACTTAAATGGGGAGATGAAGCCGACATGATTAAAGTGTTTAAGAAGTTCTTTTAAACTCTCCTTACTTATTATAACTCCTGAAAAGCGTTTTAAAATTCAGCCTGAAAAATATCTGCTTTTAATTTATCCTGACATTCCTCCAGCATTTCCAATTGCGTTTTACCACTAATAGGATGCTTGAAATTTGGAGCTAATTCTACCAATGGGGTCAATGTAAACCTCCTATTCTGAATCTCAGCATGTGGAACTTTCAATTTTGGCTTATCAATCACTGAATTTCCGTAATAGAGTATATCAATATCGATTAAGCGTTGAGCCCATTTCAGGTTTCGAATTCGCCCCATTAAACCTTCAATGATATTGATGATAATCAATACGCGTTCCGGGTTTTTATCGCTATCTACAATCACCACTTGATTTAAAAAACTAGGCTGGTTTTCAATACCCCAAGCAGCAGTTTCGTAAATCGAAGATTCTTTCTTAATAGTCAGTTGATGAGCCGTAAGTTGCTCCTTTGCTATTTGCAAATTCTTTTCCCGATCGCCTAAATTAGTCCCCAACAACAAGTAGATATCGCTCATAGCTCGCAAATATACTATTTGCTTATTGGAGTTGATAGTGAACCTCTTTAATTTGCCAACTGATAAAATTAGCTAATGAGCGAGATTAGAAACGACTGGACGAAAGAGGAGATTATTGAAATATACAACAAGCCTTTGCTTGAACTTGTATATGAAGCGGCAACGGTTCATAGAAAATCCCATAATTCAAGAGAAGTACAAATCAGTACGTTATTATCTATTAAAACAGGTGGTTGCCCAGAGGATTGCGCTTATTGCCCTCAAGCCGCTCGTTATCATACCGATATCGAAACCAATGATTTGATGACCGTTAGTCAAGTAAAAGCGCAAGCTTTGAGAGCTAAATCAACAGGCTCATCAAGAGTTTGTATGGGTGCGGCATGGAGAAATGTGGAAGACGGACCAGAGTTTGAGCAAGTACTTGATATGGTGCGCACCATTAACACATTGGACATGGAGGTGTGCTGTACCTTGGGAATGCTTACCGAAAACCAAGCACAACGTTTGGCAGAAGCAGGACTATATGCATACAATCATAATCTAGATTCTTCAGAAGAATATTATAAAGAAATTATATCGTCTAGAGGTTATGACGATCGTCTTCAAACCTTGAAGAACGTAAGAAAAACCAACGTTACCGTTTGTTCTGGTGGAATTATCGGTATGGGCGAATCTATTGAGGATAGGGCAGGAATGCTGATTGCGCTAGCTTCATTAAGTCCTCAGCCAGAATCTGTACCCATCAATGCATTAGTAGCAGTTGAGGGCACTCCACTAGAAGAGCAGCAAGTAATTCCTATTTGGGATATGATTAGAATGGTAGCTACCACCCGAATTGTACTACCATCTACCACAGTTCGTCTTTCTGCTGGAAGAACTGAAATGAGTAAAGAAGGTCAGGCTTTCTGTTTCTTGGCAGGAGCTGGTTCTATATTCGCTGGGGACAAATTGTTAACTACTCCTAACCCCGATGTAAATGAGGACATGGAACTGTTCAATATTCTAGGTTTAACTCCAATGAAACCTTACGCCAAAGGCGCTAAACCAACCCCTGTGAACCCTGATGAAATGACTCCTTCAGAAGCCGAAAAAGTAAAATGGTCGCGCCCAGGACACAGAATTGAAAAGAATGTTGAAGCCACTAAAAAGGCCAACAAAAAAAGGAAGGAAGCTTCATAGCCCCCTTCCTTTTTACTTCTATAACCTCTTCAAATGAGGTTAATCTTATATAATCTTATCTCTTAGAATAATTTGAATCCAACAGCCAATACCCACTGATTCATGCGTTGATCAACATTGAAGCCTTGGTTTTCTTCAGCAAAACTATCTAGACTACCTTCATACTTTAAGTCAAAAACAAATTTCAATAAATCAATACCCAAGCCTGCTTGATAACCTACAGTAGAATCTTTGTAATTGTTTTTTACATCAGTAGTTACACCATTTAAGTCAGATTCTGCACTGGTCAAGAATCGAAAAGAAGGGCCAGCATTAATTCTTAAAGGCCCAATTTTGCCCCCAACCATAACAGGTACATCAATTCTATTAAATGAAAAATCAACATCATCCGTACCATCATTCAATGTTGCGCTTGAATTACTAAAAAGTAATTCTGGTTGTACATAAATACCAACTACTGGCACCTTTACTCTTAAAAAAGCTCCAAACTGATAACCAAAGTCACCGTCTCCTTCTTTAACAGCAGTAGCATTATCTTTAAGAGATATTTTCGTTGAGGTAACCGCCACTCTAGGGCCAAAATTAACTTGCGCGGACACGCTGTATACCGTAAACAGCATTAATCCCATTATTAAGAACTTTTTCATTTTTCAGTTATTTAGGTTTTAGTTTATAGATTCAAATACTCTGCAATAGGGTTAGCCATGCGTTTTCTAATTCATCATTCCTTAAAAATTCTTGGGCCATGGTGTGCATATGGTACTCCAAGGACTCTGGATCATTCTTGAAACGTAATTTTATTTCTTCTATTTCAGGACGAGTTCCAAAAACCGAAACGGCCTCAGCGTCAGGAAGTTTTTCAATATTCCCTAAACGTCCCAAATTATTACCCGAAAGTACCACACTATTCCGAATTATTTGAGGGATTTGATCATATCCAATCCCTAAATTTTTATTTGGTTTTGGCAATTCGAAAAGAGCATCTCCATTAGCGCGGCAATACCAATCTCCGCCCATTCTACCTACCAAATCAGCTTTAATGGGGTCAGGCATTCCTTGTTCATTAAGAATTTCTTCTTTCAAGTGCATCAAAACCACCTCACATACAATTAGGTTTCCAGCTCCACCTTCATCTCCCAGAGAGATCACTTCATTTACCTTGCATTCATAGGCAGCAATCGACTCACCTACCCTTGGTGGTTTTACTATTTCGGAAGTCACCTCAGTCAAGCCCGATTTTATAAACTCATTCACTCCTTGGGCATACTCTGTGCTCGCCAACGACATTTGCTCTACAATATCATAACTCACAATATTGATAACTACTTCCTTTGTTTCAAGAGCGTTTTCAAGCGTATGCTTTGTAGTATTGTCACGTACCCTTCTTGCTGGAGAAAAGACTAAAATTGGAGGATTGGCGCTAAACACATTAAAAAAACTAAAGGGGCTTAAATTCACATTTCCAGCTCGATCTACCGTGCTCGCAAAAGCAATAGGTCGCGGACCAATGGTGCCCAACATCAAACCATGCAATTTCCCCGTTGGAATTTCTTTAGGATCGATTCTCATTATTCTTGAATTCTAAAAGTTTTAAACATTCAGTAGAAGAACACCCCTACTAACAGGCGCTGCCTCTATTTGTTTGGTAAATACTTGGTCTTGATTTCTGAAAAATTGATTAGGAGTATAGTCATACAACTCACAAAAACCGCAATAGCTAGCGCAAATAAGTAACCGCCATCACCTTGCACTTCGATACCCAGTTTTGTTAAGTGAAAAAGGATGGCGCCTGAGATTGTCCCCAATCCTAACAGTGCCCCCCATTCATAGCGATTTGTCAGTAAAAGGACACTAGCGATCAATTCCACAACTCCCGTCATGTACCTACCCCAAGGCTCCATACCTACTTGTGTGAAGATATAAATGGATTCTTCAGCCCCAGTAAATTTAAAAAATAGCGTCTGGAGCATAATTAAAGCCGCCAAAAGCCTAAAGATCCACGATACTATCTTCTTCGATTTCTTGTTTCTCATGTTGTCTAATTTCGTTAAAAATAACCGAATTCGACTTCCTTACGCTTATGGCGGCTGATAGTTCTATTTAGCAGACAGCACCAAAGCACTCACTTCGCCAAAACCAACACGAACTCCATCCTTTTCAGCATGACCGCGCATGATTACGGTATCGCCATCATTGATGAATTTGCGTTGTGTTCCATCCTTCAGAGTGACTGGTTTTTCACCTCGCCAAGTAATTTCAAGCATTGATCCGAACTCTTCTGGTTTTGGACCAGAAATAGTACCCGAACCATACATATCTCCCACTTGAAGGTTACAGCCATTACCAGTATGGTGCGCCACTTGCTGACTCACATTCCAGTACATGTATTTATAATTGGAATTACTCACTATAGTTTCCTCTGCACCTTCTGGCTTTAAAGCCACTTGCAATTTTACATCGTAATGTAAATCACCTTCGGTTTTAAGATATGGCAAAACTTCAGGGTCCTGTTTTGGACCTGCTACTCTGAATGGCTCTAGTGCATCCATCGTAACGATCCATGGTGAAACGTGCGATGCAAAATTCTTAGCCAAGAAAGGCCCTAATGGCACGTATTCCCATTTCTGTATATCTCTTGCCGACCAATCGTTCAACAATACGAAACCAAAAATATGGTCTGGTGCAGCTTTGGTTGAAACGGAATCGCCAAGTGCATTTTCTTTACAAGTAATAAAGGCCATTTCCAATTCGAAATCGAGCAAACGACAAGGGCCGAAAGATGGCATTTCAGCATCATCGGCTTTGGTTTGTCCTTTAGGCCGATGGAATTCGGTACCCGAAACCACGATACTTGAAGCTCTACCATGATAAGCCACTGGCAAGTGCTTCCAGTTGGGCATCAAGGCATTATCTGCTCCTCTAAACATAGTGCCTACATTGCGGGCATGATCTTCAGAAGAATAGAAATCTGTATAATTCGGCACACGAACTGGCATCAGCATTTCTACTTCTTCCTTTGGAATTAATGCCAATTCGCGAGCGGCTACATTATCTCGAAGCTCTTCATTGCTTTGCTCTAAAAGCTCAGAAATTCGGTTGCGCACCTCGCTCGTTTTCTTTTTTCCTAAAGCAATAAAAGCGTTTAAAAAAGTTTGATTGAAAACGCCAGCAGGAAGGCCAAGACCATCGAAATAGCCATTTTCGTGTAAATAAGTTAAATCCAAAACGTAATCGCCAATGGCCACTCCAGCACCCGGCTGTAAGTATTCCGTTTTGAAAATACCGAAAGGTAAATTTTGTATTGGGAAGTCTGAATCTTTGGCCACTTCTACCCAAGATTGAAGTGACGGATTATTAGCTTTAATCATATTTTTTCAAAAATTATAGCGTTCCTCTTAATGCTTGCTCATGCTCAATAGATTCGAATAAGGCTTTAAAATTACCTTTACCGAAAGACTGTGCTCCTTTTCTCTGAATAATCTCGAAGAACATGGTTGGCCTGTCCAACACAGGTTTTGTGAAAATCTGAAGCAGATAACCTTCATCATCCCTATCAATCAGGATGTTCATTTCCTTCAATGGCTCTAAATCCTCGTCAATTTCTCCCACACGCTCTAAAATATTATCGTAATATACTTCAGGCACATAGAGGAACTCAACGCCACGGCTTCTCAAATCACGCACGGTTTCAATAATATTGTTGGTCGCCACAGCGATGTGCTGTACTCCTGCTCCATTATAAAAGTCGATGTATTCTTCGATCTGAGATTTTTTCCTTCCTTCGGCTGGCTCATTAATTGGGAACTTGATTCTACCCGTACCATTGCTCATCACCTTACTCATTAAGGCCGTGTATTCCGTAGAAATATCTTTGTCGTCAAACGAAACCAATTGTGCGAAGCCCATTACTTTGGCGTAGAACTCACACCATTTGTCCATTTCGCCCCAACCTACATTGCCCACCATGTGGTCGATGTATTTAAGGCCAGTTGGTGCTGGGTTATAGTCGGTTTTCCATTCCTTAAAGCCCGGTAAAAACACTCCTTTATAGTTACTTCTTTCTACAAAAATGTGGATGGTTTCACCGTAAGTATGAATTCCAGAACGAACCACATACCCGTGCTCGTCTTCTGTTTTTTCAGGTTTCATAAAAGATTCAGCTCCGCGAGAAGTCGTTTCTTCCCAAGCTTTCGTAGCATCTTCCACCCAAAGGGCAATTACTTTTACACCATCGCCATGTTTGTTGATGTGCTCGTTAATTGGGCCGTCTTTCTTTAAAGGCGAAGTAAGCACCAACCGAATTTTGTCTTGCTGAAGGACATATGAAACGGTGTCCTTACTTCCAGTTTCCAAACCAGAATAAGCCACCGACTGAAACCCAAATGCTGTTTTATAATAATGGGCCGACTGTTTTGCGTTGCCCACGTAAAGTTCAACATAATCGGTTCCGTTGATCGGAAGGAAGTCTTTTGCTTCTTTAAATATTTTTTCGCCAGGATAATTTGCGTTCTCTGTTGCCATGATTTTGTTATTCTTCTAACCAGGATTTATGATAATCTTTAACTAATAATTTCATTGCGGCTTGGGTTACTTTTAAAGGTTTAAAAGTATCGACCATTACAGCCAATTCTTGAGTTTCTGTTTTTCCCAAGCTGCGTTCCATCGCTCCAGGATGCGGCCCATGAGGAATTCCCGCGGGGTGCAATGTTATCTGCCCCTTTTCTATATTATTTCGGCTCATAAAGTCACCATCTACATAATAGAGCACTTCGTCTGAGTCGATATTGCTATGATTATAAGGCGCTGGTACCGATTCCGGATGGTAATCGTAAAGCCTTGGCACAAACGAGCACACCACAAAAGCATCGGTTTCGAAAGTTTGGTGTACTGGAGGTGGTTGATGTACGCGACCAGTAATTGGTTCGAAATCGTGAATTGAAAAGGCGTAAGGGAAATTATAGCCATCCCAGCCTACTACATCAAAAGGGTGCGTGGCGTACACATATTCGTGAATCATGCCCTGCTTTTTCACCTTAATAATAAAGTCGCCCTTTTCATCGTGGGTCTCTAAATTTTGCGGTCTTCTAATGTCCCTTTCGCAATAAGGCGAATGTTCTAAAAGTTGGCCAAACCAGTTACGGTAGCGCTTTGGTGTATAGATTGGTCGATGTGATTCTACTATAAACAAACGGTTTTTCTCATTATCAAACTCAATTTGATAGATCATTCCGCGCGGCACCATCAGGTAATCGCCATAACTGAACTCCAAAGTTCCCAGCAATGTGCGTAGCCTTCCTGTTCCCTGATGGATGAAAATCAATTCATCACAATCCGAGTTTTTATAGAAATATTCTGTTTGAGATTTTGTTGGCGAAGCCAGAATAATCTCACAATCGCTGTTCACCAAGACAGGTGTTCGGCTTTCCAAATAATCTGCTTTTGGTGGCACAGAAAAACCCTTCAAGCCAAGGGAAAGCATATTCTTCTCCACTGCGATTTTGGGTGAAACATCGTATGAACGAAGTACCTCTTTGACCTGTGTAGGTCTATGAACATGGTAGAGCAATGACGACATTCCGTCAAAGCCTACAGTTCCGAAAAGCTGCTCGTAATAGTAGCCACCGTCTTCCTTTTTAAAAGTAGTGTGGCGTTTATGCGGGATTTTTCCCAATTGATGATAAAACGGCATATCGCTTTGTTTTTATTTAATACCTCAACGCATCGAGGCTTAATCACATTAAACTAATTGCTTAAGAGAATTCTCCAATGCTCTTTTCGAGATGCCAGTTTTGGCTGGAGAAAGATCATGTACTTTCTGCAATGCATTTCGAATAATATTGGAAGTATCCTCAAAAATTGCCTCATCTGTTAAGGCAACTCCGCCCTGCATAAGATACGCAAAAACACGCGCCATTCCACAGTTGGCAATAAAATCTGGCAGTACAGATAGATTCTCGTCTGCGAACAAGCCAGTAGGGCCAAAGAAAATTTCAGGGTCGTTGAACGGAACATTTGCTCCACACGAAATCACTTCCAATTTTGATTCGATCATTCGATCTACTTGTGGCTTGGTGATTAGTCGAGAAGCAGCAGCAGGAACGAACACCTCGAAGTCTAAGCCCCAAATTTCTTCATTAATTTGATCGAAAGGAATCATCTCTTTTGCAACAAGCTGGTTGCCCTTTCTGTTTAAGAAAAAGGCTTTGATCTCTTCTAAAGAAAAACCTTCTTGTTTCATTACTCCACCTTCACGATCAATAATACCGACCACTTTCACTCCCATTTGAGCTAAATAGTAACCCGCAGCAGCACCTACATTTCCCCAGCCTTGAATTACAGCTCTTTTCTCTTTGTAGTCGCCACCCCAAATTTGGTAGTAGCTACGAATGGCCTCTGCTACGCCATAGCCCGTAATCATATCAGCTACTTTGTATTTTCTGCTCAAATCAGGCGTGTACTCTGGGTTTTCAATCACCTTGATTACTCCATTTCTAAGCTGACCTATGCGATTGATTTTTTGTGCTTCTGTTGGCTTAAAGTGGCCGTTGAAAACGCCTTCTTGTGGATGCCAGATGCCTGCTTCTTCCGTCATAGCAATTACTTCGTGAATTTCGTCAACGTTTAAATCACCTCCTGTCCCATAATAGAACTTTAAAAGTGGGCTAACGGCAGCAAACCATCTTTTCAGAACACCTTCCTTTCTTGGGTCTTGTGGGTCGAAGTTGATGCCTGATTTAGCACCACCAATGGCTGGACCAGAAATGGTGAATTTCACTTCCATAGTTTTAGCAAGCGATTCTACCTCTCTTTTATTTAACCCAACGCGCATGCGAGTTCCGCCACCTGCAGCCCCTCCACGCAATGAATTGATCACTACCCAACCTTCGGCTTCTGTTTCAGAATCTTTCCACTCAAAAACGATCTCAGGTCTTTTATTTTCAAATTTCGCTAATAGCGCTTCCATATCTCTGTTTTACTAAAGTCAAATACTACCAAATATAGATCACCTTAAACTATCAAAATACCTTTCACCCAAAATGATTTTCAAATTTAGGTGAATCAAATTTATTTTAAACAATTAGCAGTGTATTCCACTTTAAAACCATCTAAAAACGCGTATATTTAGAAAATTCCACTTTGATGAAATTAGACGCTACCGACATTCGCATCTTAGAGATTCTACAAGAAGATGCTCGTATCACTACAAAAGCCCTTGCCGATCAGCTCAACCTTTCTACTACCCCCGTCTTCGAGCGAATTAAACGTTTGGAAAGAGAAGGGGTTATTCGGAAATATGCGGCCTTGCTCGATGGTAAAAAACTAGACTTAATGCTCACCGCATTTATTTCTATTTCGCTTACGAAACACAGCCGTATGTACCTAGAAAAATTCGTGACCGAAATAAAGGCTTACCCGGAAGTTATGGAATGTTACCACATTGCTGGCAACTTCGATTTTCTTTTAAAAGTGGTGGTAAAAAGCATGGAATCATACGAAACCTTTATTCTCACCAAACTCTCCACCACAGCCAATTTAGGCCAAGTACAAAGCTCATTTGTACTCTCCAAAAATATTCACACTACGGCATTTAGTTTTTAAGAAGAGGTAAGACAACAGTGACCATTGAGGAATTAACAAGCACTTTATGTGCTAAACTTCATTCTTCTGGCTTCTAACTTCCGTGTTCCGACTATTCCACCTATTTTTGCAGCCTAATTTTATTCAAACAATTACATGTCGCTTTCAACGAAGTATAACCCGAACGAGATAGAAGATAAATGGTATGCCCACTGGATGGAAAAAGGATATTTCCATGGCAAGGTAAACCCACAAAAAGAGCCTTACTCTATTGTCATTCCTCCGCCAAACGTAACGGGCGTACTCCACATGGGCCACATGTTGAATAACACAATCCAAGATGTGCTGATCAGAAAAGCCCGAATGGAAGGTAAAGAGGCTTGCTGGGTACCTGGTACCGACCACGCTTCGATTGCTACCGAAGCCAAAGTAGTGAAGATGCTTCGTGAAAAAGGTATTAAAAAATCTGACCTTAGCCGAGAAGAATTTTTAACCCATGCTTGGGAATGGAAAGAAAAATACGGGGGAATCATTCTTGAGCAACTAAAGAAACTTGGTGCTTCATGCGACTGGGAGCGTACAGCGTTCACCATGGATGAAGGTTACCACAAGGCAGTGCTTCGTGTTTTTGTAGACCTCTATAATAAAGGATACATCTACCGTGACTTGCGCATGGTCAACTGGGATGTGGAAGCCCAAACTACAGTTTCGAATGAAGAGGTGATATATGCCGATCAAGATGAAATTTCGAAACTTTACAAGTTTCAATACAGCATTAAAGATTCAGACGAAAAAGTAATTATTGCTACGCAGCGTCCTGAAACTATTTTGGGCGATGCGGCCATTGCCGTAAACCCAAAAGATGAGCGTTTCCAACATTTGATTGGTAAAACGGCACTTGTGCCTTTCGTTAATCGCGAAATCCCAATCATTGCGGATGATTATGTTGAAATCGAATTCGGAACAGGTTGTTTAAAAGTAACACCTGCTCACGACCCGAATGACTATGAAATTGGTTTGCGTCACAACTTAGAAGTGATTGACACCATAGGTTTCGATGGAGCTTTAAATGAAAACTGTGGCGTACCGAAATATGTGGGCATGGACCGTTTCAAAGCGCGCAAAGTAATGGTAAAAGACTTGGAGGAAGCTGGTTACTACATCGGTTTTGAAGAGTTTACTACCCGAATAGGTCGTTCAGAAAGAACAAATACCGTGATAGAGCCAAAGCTTTCTTTGCAGTGGTTTATCAAAATGAAAGAAATTTCGCGCACCGCGCATGAAGTAGTGATGAATGACGAAGTAGAACTTCTTCCTTCAAAATTCAAAAACACTTATCATCACTGGATGGAGAATGTACGCGACTGGTGTATCTCGCGTCAACTTTGGTGGGGTCAACAAATCCCAGCTTATTTCTATGGAGAAGGAGAAAACGATTTTGTAGTTGCTGAAACAGAAGAAGAAGCTTTAGCATTGGCGAAAGAGAAATCGAGCAATGCTCAATTAACTGCCAATGACCTAAAGCAAGATGAAGATGTGCTCGATACTTGGGCATCTTCATGGCTATTCCCTATGGCTGTTTTCAACGGTTTTGATGATTCTTGTTTTGATAGAGAGACAGGTAAAATAATCAAAGGCAAGAATGCTGAGTTAGACTACTTCTACCCTACTTCTACTTTGGTGACTGCTCCTGAAATTCTGTTTTTCTGGGTGGCCAGAATGATAATTGCAGGTTATGAATACACTGATGAAAAACCATTCAAGCACGTATACCTTACTGGTATCGTTCGCGATAAGCAACGTAGAAAAATGTCCAAATCATTGGGCAACTCACCTGATCCGCTGGATTTGATTAAAGAATTAGGGGCTGATGCTGTCCGTACTGGAATGCTTTTCTCTTCGCCAGCAGGCAACGATTTACTTTATGATGAAAAACTTGTTGAGCAAGGAAGAAACTTTGCCAACAAGATTTGGAATGCCTTCCGTCTAGTAAAAGGTTGGGAAGTTGGTGGCAAATCTAACGGTGAAGAAAACCAAACCGCAGTGCGTTGGTTCGATTCTAGATTCAATGCAGCACTTGCTGAAATCGAGGATCATTTCAGCAAATTTAGAATTTCTGATGCCCTCATGACCACTTATAAGCTCATTTGGAATGACTTCTGTTCTTGGTACTTAGAAATGATCAAGCCTCCGTTTGGCGAACCTATCGACAGACCTACTTATGAGGTAACGCTGAATTTCTTCGAGAAAATCATGAAGATACTTCATCCATTTATGCCTTTTATTACTGAAGAAATTTGGAGTGAGTTAAGAGAAAGAGCCGAAGGACAGGACATCATTGTTTCTACTTGGCCAATCATTGGCGGAGCAGACGAAGCACTAAACAAACAATCTGAAATCGTATTTGAATTGGTTTCTAACCTTAGAAATCTACGTTCATCAAAAGGAATTTCTCCAAAAAAGGCGTTGGATTTAGCAATTAAATCAGAGCACCCTGAAGCCTATGAACCTTTTGTAAATATCATCAAGAAGTTGGCCAACATCGATCAGCTTACATTTACAAACGAAAAGGTAGCTGGCACTTTGGGCTTCGTCATCAAATCCGATGAATTCTTTATTCCTATGGAGGAAGGAGCGATTGATGTTGAAGTGGAAAAAGTCGAAATACTGAAGGAACTTGAATACACGAAAGGCTTTTTAAATTCTGTAATGAAGAAGCTGAGCAACGAACGTTTTGTAGCTGGCGCACCAGAACAAGTGGTTGCAATGGAGAAAGCCAAACAAGCAGACGCGGAAGCAAAAATCAAAGTACTAGAAGAGAAGCTAAGCGGAATGAATTAGAAAATTCACATTTTACAAAAAATAATTTAAGCAGCCCTGAACAGGCTGCTTTTTTTATGCCAAAAATATCGAAAATATCCCCAGAAACACTATCGTCTTCATCCTCATCAAATTCATTTGCTCAAATCGACAGATCGTAAAAATTATAAATTTCGCGACAATGTTATAAAGTATCAGACATGCAATATTTCATGTAATTATTTAGAGATGAACCAGATACAAACAAGCAAGCTTCAATAATTTAATAAAACCAATAGCGTCATAGATATTTACAATTTTATAATGACCTAAATTTGGTCGAAAATGAACAATACAAATTAGAATATAACAATCAAATCAGCTTCCGATAAAACAAAATAATTACCATTCATAAAATGATGTAGCCTAATGAATACGATAAAGCAACATTGACATCCGTTTAGTTGTTATTCGCGCAAACAAATGAATTACTTGTAAATGCAAAAATTTAAGCTAAAATTAATGCTCATCTTGCTACTCGTTAGTAGCAGTGTAATGGGTCAGCAACGTACTGTGGAGGGTACTGTGCTAGATGAATTCGGTTCAAGCTTTCCAGGCGTGACTGTTTCTATTAAAGGAACAACCACTGGAACAACTACGGAGTCGGATGGTAAGTTCTCATTGTCAGTTAATTCTGATGATGCTGTTCTTGTGTTCAGGTTCTTAGGTTACAAAACCAAAGAA